>Ga0316189_10000013_pt1 | contig 169742 bp, 250 predicted proteins | sample LowCovwburrow_MG_FD_204930 | JGI IMG/M metagenome (GOLD analysis project Ga0316189, IMG submission 204930) | Coastal sediment microbial communities from Maine, United States - Lowes Cove worm burrow | ecosystem: Environmental > Aquatic > Marine > Coastal > Sediment | place: USA: Maine... | reverse complement strand
GAGGTGAACAAATGAAGATCGCACTATTTTATGCTAGCTGGGAAAACTATGGTGAGCCGTGGAGCACACCTCTTGGTGTCAAGTGGGAACTAGAGTCACGAGGTATCTCCGTAAATCATTATAACCTGTATCATGACGATGGGCAAATTTTGCCTGGACGCAATGTACGTACATATTCGGGGGACTGTTTCAATAAGTTCAATCAAGACTACCAGACAGGATATCGTCCTGATGCTGTAGTGGTTATGGACTATGGCCCATTTGATTATGGCGGAATGGATACCAAGTACTTTCCCGATGTGCCCTTTATCTTGGAGGCTGGCGATACGCCTCAGAGTTTCCGTATGCACGCGGCTAAGGCACCTAAGTTTGATGCTATTGTAACGCCCGATTCGCCTTCGGTTGACATGTTCAATCACTTAGGCCACAGGGCTGAATGGATGAATCACTGGGCCGATCATCGCATCTTCCATCCAGACTATGATGTGGAAGCTGTATACGACTGTGTGTCTACCTGTGGTGGACGAAAGGTCACGGCTCAGATCGCCGCTGCTCTTGGTGAGCGATTCAATAACGAACGATACTTCTTCGGTGAAGACCACGCCAAGCGTCTACTGATGGGCAAGATGGTTTTCCAGTGCTCCCAATTTGGTGAGACTACGAGACGGGTATTTGAAGGGATGGCAGTGGGGCGAATGGTCATCACTGACAGGCTACCTGAGGAGACCCGCATTGAAGAACTGTTTATTGATGGAGAAGATATAGTGTACTACGATAATGCACAAGACGCCATCAATAAGATTAAATATTATACTGAACATGTGGAAGAACGTGAAAGAATTGCTGCTAACGGTCACGCTAAGGTACATAACTATCATACTGTGGCTAACCGCGTTGATAATCTTATGGACCTTATTAACAAATTAAAAAATGACTTCATCGTCTCGCCATCTTAAAAACGGACAGTCTCGCTGGGATTATACCAAGCAGGCTTACAAGGAATACGACACGCATTGCGAGCCTGGGCTAATATCGGTCCTTGTTCTCTCCTGCGGGCGTCCCGAGAACACTATCCGTTCGCTTGATTCTACTTTGCAGGCCGCAGAGCGGTACGCTGGCGAAATTGAGTGGGTGTTTCTGGAGCAGGGCAAATGCGACAGGACATATCAGTATTTCATGGATTTAGAGCTGGAGCGAAAAGTAGTTGTACGTCAAACAAACTATGGTATTAATAACGGCCTAAATCAGCTATGGTCTTTATCGCGTGGTGAATATTGCATGGTTCACGAAAACGATTGGCTAAACGTCATTCCTCATTTCAATTTCTTTGGTACGGCTAAAGAGATCTTTGAAGAGCGTGATGACGTTGGTATCATTCAAATGAGAGCAATCTATGATCCTAAAGAAAATTGGGGTCTAGGTAAAGCAGAATACAGCCCATGGTCTTGTAGCGACGACGCTCTAGCCAAAGCTGGAATTGGTAAGTGGGAAGAGCACACCAAGAGCGGACATCGCTATTGGATCTCTGAGTTTCCCAACGGTTATAATCACAATCCAAATCTGACTAGGAAGCAGCTTTGGAGAACAGTCGGTCCTCTACCGGAAGCCCCCGTTGGATATGACCCACGTCACGGAGAGACCGTGATGCAACAGCGTATTGCTGCTACTGATGCAGCGACCGCTCATATCGGAGAAGAGCTTTATTATCACATTGGGCAAAGCCCAACCAAAGGAGGTTAACCATGGTTAAAAAAGGTGACAGAGTAACAATTGATGGCAAGACGGCCAAAGTTCAGGGATGGTGGGGACAAGGTAAAACCCGCGTGTTCCAACTAGATGACGGGCGTACTGTTTTTGACTTGCATCTTCTGCTAGAAGAAGGTGATGCCAAACTTACTGCTGAAGTAAAAGAGGTGGTTGAAGATATTGATCCCGTTCTACGCGACATGCTTGCAGATGTTGCGGTAGATGAGGATGACGAGGATACCTTAGAGGATATCCTAGATGCCCAAGAAGACTAAGCCTAAGATCATTGTTGATACCAGGGAGAAAACTCCTTGGGACTTCGACGGTGATGAAGCTTTTGAGGAAGTGATCTCCCGCAAATTGGATGCGGGGGATTACTCCCTTGAGGGGCTTGAGGAGATCGTAACTATTGAGCGGAAGGCATCTGCTGATGAGTTATTAAATAACTTCATGACCAAGACCGGCAAGAATCGTATCTATGCCGAGATGGATCGCATGAAGGACTATCCGTTCAAGTTCATTATCATTGAACAAGATCTTGAAACGTTAATGGATCCAAAATCATATTACATTAACAAGTTAAAGAACAGACGGAAGAGACCGCCTAGCCCGCGTATGCCTATTGCTATCGTAATCTCAAATCTCACGACGCTGATGCTTGAGCATGGTATTCATGTCATTTTCGCTGGATCAAGAGCACAGAACCTGGCAAAAGGTATTCTGCTTGCTGTATACGAACTACACAGGAAGGGTCTAATCGATGGTGCTTAATGCCCAAACAATTCGCAGGATTCGTGGAACATACTGGCATACGGACTTTAATAGTGAAGATGTATATAATGTCTTTGACGATACTGGCCCTCTAGAAAGTGTATATCACGGAGCACAGTTTTCGCTTGCTTGGTTTGTAGAGAAGTGTTTTAGAAATAAGCAAGGTAAGCCGCTTAAGCTACAGCCGTTCCAAATGGTTATGCTTGATAGCTTGTGGACTAAGAAGTTCCCGATGATTTTGGCATCTCGTGGTGCTGGCAAGACTTTCATGCTGGGACTATACTGCGTATTGAAAGCTATTCTAGTACCCGGCTCAAAGATCGTTATTGTAGGTGCTGGTTTCCGTCAGGCGAAGCTTGTCTTCAAATACATTGAAGAACTGTACAATGCTTCTCCACTTATCCAGGAAGCTGTTGGCAGTGCCGAACGACCCAAGTATGGCTCTGATGCGGCGACCCTTCAGATGGGTCTGTCAACTATCACGGCCATCCCCATTGGTGATGGTGAGAAGATTCGTGGTCTTCGTGCTACCGTACTGATCGCTGACGAGTTTGCGTCTATCCCCGAAGAGATCTTCGATATCGTTATCGCTCCTTTCACGGCTGTACACGCTAACCCTGCTGAACGTGCTGAGATTATGAAGTTCGCCAAGCGTCTTCAAGATCTTGGTGCTGGTAAGAAGCTGACGGATTTGATCCGACACTCTCAGGGCTTTGGTAACCAGATTATCCTATCTGGTACGCCGTCTCACAAACAGAATCACTTCTACAAACGTTATTGCGTTTACAAGATGTTCATTGAGTCTGGTGGAGACCCTATCAAGATCAAGAGAGCACTAGAAGAGCGTGCTCTCCAGACCACTGGTCGTGTAGATACAATTGACAAGCGAGACGTGGAGTCTATGTCTCGTATCTGGGGACAGTACTCTATCTATCAATTACCATATCAAGGTATCCCCGAAGGCTTCCTTGATGAAGACCAGATTCGTTCTGACCGTGCATCATTTCCGAAGTATCGCTTCGAGATGGAGTATGAGGCTAAGTTTCCGGATGATTCCAATGGTTTCATTCGTCGCTCATGGATTGAGCGTGCTACTCCTCGTGACAAATGGGGTAGTGCCCCCGTTCACGTAGAACTGTATGGTGATCCGCGAGCCTCATATGTTATGGGCGTTGACCCTGCTCGCCACAATGACAATATTGCTGTTGTTGTTCTAAAATTAACAGATCGTGGTAAGGAGTTAGTCTACTGTGATGCTTGGGAGAAGACACAGTATAATGTTACCGCCAAGAAGCTGAGAGAAGTGTGTACACGATTTAATATCCAGTACATCGCGATGGACCAAGGCGGTGGTGGTGATGCTGTATATGAGTGGCTCTGTAAAAAACAGGAAGACGTAGCAGAGAAAGATCTTATCTGGGTTATCCCAGACCAGATCCCCAAGTACGGAGAGAAGAGTGACCTCGGTGCTCCGGGTCGCAAGATTCTTGAGATGGTTAACTTTACTGCCTGGTCAACCAACGCCGCCCACGCCCTGGCCTCGTCGATTGAGCAGTGTAATTTGATGTTTCCGTATAAAGCAGTTGCAGAAGAGGGGTATCACCAATATATGCGTCACTTTGTCATTGACAAGTTGGCAGATTCCGCCAAGATTAAACTACAGGAAGACCTGTGGGGTGTTGATGATTGGGAAGCTGATCTAGTCAACGGTAAGCCCAAGCTTGGCGTAATGCAACATATTGACGAATGTATCAATGAGACCTGTGCTATCGTGCGTGATGTCACGCCAACAGGTAATGAGCGATTTGAATTACCCAAGCTGTCCGAACAGCCCGAAGGACTTGACATGCGTCGTCGTGACCGTTGGTCTGCATTGATGCTGGCCAATTATGCCGCTAAGGTTTATCTTGGCCACGGTCATCGCCCGCAGGCAGGTATCCCAGGCGGGGAAGGTCCAGGCATTAGACGTAATGCTAAAGGAATTCAGAAAAGGGGTGGTGCTGCATGGTACAACCCCAATGCTTAGTGTATTGGTAACTGGATTGCAATCTGGTCGCTGTCCTCTAAGTAAAATATAAGGTCAAAATATGCCTCACAAGAACAAAACTCAAGGTTCGTCACCGAAAGCGGCTGATCCGTCTACTATGATGAGAGCCAATGCCCGTGCGAACTCTCAGGATAAAGCCCAGGGTTATTTTTATGGAAATCTTGGCGATAGCGTCGAGCGTCGTCTGCCCGAGGGTGGTGGCGGAATGCTCGGCGGCGGCTACGATGGTCTCCAGGGATCCTTTGGTGCTGGTAGCTCCTACTCCTCTTCTGGGCCAGGTAACTACTATGGAACGGGCCTACTGAATGGCGTAGATCGCATGTTCTCCAGCGTCCAGTCACAAGGCGGGGCTGGCGGATTCCAGTATGTTAAAAGATTCTCTAGCAATGACGCCTGGAACCATCAGGTCATCGCGATGTGTACGATGGCATATCTGGGCTACGGAGTAGTCCAAAACATCATTGATCTATACGCCGACTTCGCCACAGAGGGTATTGATATTTACCACACCGACAAGAGTGTGCGTAACTTCTACAAGGCGTGGGCTGAGAAAGTATGTTTAAAAGAACGTATTCACAGTATGTTCATTAACCTATTTGTATCAGGTAACTCTTTTGTCCATCGTCGTTGGGCCAAGCTGTCCGACGCAGACAAGAGAAATATGAAGCGTTCAGATGCCTCGATTGTTATTAACGATGAACTGTTTATGAAGTTGAAGACTACCGACAAGGCTGTCGGCAAGAACGATGATGGATTTGTAGACTGGTTCCTCTCAAGACAAGAATCGTTAGTGTCTAAAAATAAGACGGCGAACGCCGCACCTCTTTCTCCAAAAGAAGAGCATGAGCCTGAGAACAAAAAGAAGCGTATCCCGTGGGGCTACACATTCTTGAACCCGCTTCAGATGGAAGTGCGTGGTAGTCGTGTTCAGGGTAATAATTATTGGGCCATGGCTCTCGACAAGAGAGATACGCTAGAGCTAGCTCGCGGTATGGGCCTGAAGAGCTTTGTCGATATCGGCAAGACTGAGGTCAACCTTCCGAAAGAGTTTGTCCGCCGCGTAGGTAAGTATCAAGGCCCTGGTGGTGCATATGCCGCCGAAGTCAAGCTCAGTAAAGAAGAGCTATCTGTCGTACAACGTCCCGGAAAGTTCGATTGGTTCGCTTGGGGCGTACCCTTTGTATTCCCGTCTTTGAGAGCACTATCCTTTAAGGACTGTCTTCGTAACATGGAAGCTAAGGCTTGCCAGTCCGTTATGAATGCTCTTTATCTTTTCAAGCTTGGTAACCTGAAGGAAGGCTTCCCGGCAGAAGACGAACACTTTGAACGTTTCGCTGATATGCTGCAAATGCCCGCGAACGTTGGTTATGTAATTTGGAACGACCTTATCGACGGCGAAGTACTACAACCTGATGTGGCCGGGATCTTTGACCCCAAGAAGCACGAGTCGGCTGATCGTGATATTCTTCAAGCTCTCGGTGTTCCCGATGTACTTTTGGGTGGTAAGGGCGGTAACTTCTCTAACTCCTACATTGCTGTAGCGGGCGTTCTTGAAAAGCTCGAATCGTATAGGGAAGAAGTGTTGAACTGGCTGATGGGAGAATTGAAGATCATCTCTGATGCGATGGGCTTCCGCAAGCTGCCTGATGTCAAGTTCGATCACACTACACTTAAGGATGAGAAAGCTCGCCAGACGTTCTTGCTTGCACTATATGACCGCAACATTCTTTCTGCTGATGATGTGCTTGATGAAATCGGCACCAGCACAGAGATGCAAGAGGCCAAGAAGAAGGAAGAGAAAGATCTCGTCAAGAAGGGCGGCATCATGGAGCGGAAGGGTCCGTTCGAAAAGCCGGATCCTGTTGCTAAGCCTGGTGGTCCTCCTGGAGCTAAGAAGCCAGCCAAGCCGAATGGCCGTCCTGGCAATACTTCTACTGGCCCGACCGGCAAGCAGTCTGCCCCGCGTGGGCCGAAGGGTCAGAACGTGGCAGAGATCTTGGAGCTGAGTGAACAGCTAGGTTCTCGTGCCCGTACGTGGCTTGACCAGATTGAAGGTTTCTGTAATGAAAAAATTGTACAGAATATTGCTAAGGCTAATCCAGACTATGCTCGCATTCAACATGTGAAGCAGCTTCGCAAGGATGACAGAGAAAGACTGGAGAACTTAATCTATAACGTCTTTAGTCATATGCCTCTTGAGCATGACTCTGACATTCTTAAGGATGACTTTATTGTAACCATGTTGCAGTCGGATGCGGCACATGGAGTGAAGGCTATGTGCTTACTATTTATACTGACAAGATTGCCGAGTACAGTAAAACTTACGGGAAGTCTCCATCGAGAGAGCTTCGTCGTCAATTTATGGTATCAGCTTGGACTCAACAGGCAATCATGAACATTATTTAGTGTAATCCTCCATGTGGAGAAAATCACTATGTCTTCTCCCAAGACGGTAAGAACCTTAGGTGTTCAACATCTCGCGAGTAAGGACACCTAGGAAGAGTTAAAAATAAAGGAACCATGGCCATGGCAAATTATGACGAAGTATTTGAGAACATGTCGCTAGCTGACATGAAGCCGCAATCGGTAGACGTACCGAGCAATACTCCTAGTGCGGACGCTCATCGCCCGGTTGACATTACGGCTCAACCTAAAGCGAAAACATTCATTCCTCGCGAGGGTACTATCGCGGGACACCAATCAAGCCGTCTACTTGACCAGAAGGATCACTTTCCGGTCATTACAGAAACACAGGCCCGTGCTTCTATGAGCAGGGCTATGCAACTTAGCGACACTCCTACTTGGTATCGTGGCACACTTGATGAATTACGTTATGAGGTCTATCAAGGAATTGCAGCCGCTCATCCGGAACTTGAACTAAAGGTGCCGGTACCTGTGGAGCAAGTGGTTGCTCTCTCTGACGGAGAGGACGGGCCTGAGACTAAGCGTTCTGACCTTAAGAATCCTAACGATAGAGTCAAGACGTTCGTTCCGCAAGAGAAGCGTCCAAGCATTGCAATGTTGACCGAGGCTGGCCTAGCTTCATTGGCAGCAGCCAGCGAAGAAGAGCGTCACGCTTTCGCCAGTAATCTTGTTGAAATGCTTGGTCAGCAAAAAGAGCAGATCGATATCGCCATGGCCCTCGCCGGTCGCCTTCTGAAGAAGGGTATGAGCGGTGAAGAATTTACTGGTCTTATTAGCTTCCTACAAGAAGATGTACTACGCCATATGATGATGAGCGGTGCAACTGCTGGTACTGAAAAGGATCGCCGTGCAGAGCTGCTGGCACGGGTCAAGAAGGACAAGAAACCTTACTAGGGGAGAAAATATAATGGCAACAGACCTTAATTCTGGTTTTGAAAACAACATTAACATTATGCAGATTAGAACCTCTGGTTCTTCCTCACAACGTGTGACGGATCGTGCGGTTGATGTGGATAGTGATGGTAGTGACGAGAAGGTGACTGTTTCTGGCGGCACGCGAATCGGTACCTCGAATAAATATAATGCTCCTGCAACAGTCAGTCGTGAGACGGACAGTCTTTTGGACGGTACGAACACGGGCGTAGCTCGTTCTGTTCTGAGCCGTACACAGGAAACTGATCGTGGTATTGACACGAGCGGTAGCGAGTTCACCGAAGGAGTAGCATAATGGGAAAGCGTAAAGTAGACGATATTCTTAATCCGCCTCATTGGGACAAGAATCGCGGCCTTAACGCAGATGCTTTTGGTGACGCACTCCAGCGAGCCGCTGGGAGCGATGATCCTGTAAATATGGGCGATCTCTATGATAAGGAGGGTTATCATAAGAATGGTACGCCCGCCGACGATCCTTACAGTCATCATCTAAAGCCTAAGGGAGTCCCCGTTTGGAGCCGACCGCCTGCCACTCCCGATGAAGAGGCTTTATATTATGGTGTCCATATCCACAGCGAGTCGAATCCGCTTGGACTGCACACACATATCCCCGGCGGTTCCGCTGGAGGTGCTCACACACACGGTCCCCAGAACCGTTATGGTTCTCATCATCATAAGTCAGATATTGGGCAAGGTACCAGTATTGACGGAGATCATGAGCACGGTGGAGTAAATTATCCCGATGGCAAACATGACCATCATCCTGAGAATTTTGGATAATTACCGAAGCTTTTAGTTTATTAGTGGGTGCGGACATGGCTACCAACAAAAAATTTAAGACAATAATTACAGCCGAAGCTGTCCAGGTAGAATCTGGAAGTGATAAATTTAAGGTTGTTGCAGCGGCTGCTGAGCGGTACGGACTCCAGCTCAAGCCGCAGATGGATGTATTGTATCTGGAATCATGTCTCGTGTCTGCTGGCAATATGGCGGGTATCAATGATAACGATGATATCTTTACCCGCGAAGAAGCCTGGGCAGCCCGACACACGCCTGTCATGAAGCCACTCAATTGGCAACATACAGATAAGGATATTGTCGGGGTAATGTATAGCATCCAAGCTCGTGATTTGGAAGGTAACGTATTAGACTTTGATTCTGATACACCTCCGGATTGCGATTTTGATCTATATACGGAGTCTGTAGTATGGCGTTTAATCCACGCCGAGCGTTCTAAAGAAATCGAGTCGCGAGCCAAGTCCCGCGACCTTTTTGTGTCAATGGAAGCCTGGTTTGACGACTACGGCTACGGCATGTGTGACGCTGGCGGCGGCCTCGACGAGGTTGTCAGCCGAGATAAGAGTACTGCTTTTCTTGAGGATCACCTTCGGGTGAACCGGGGAAGTGGTTCGTATGAGGGAAAGCGGATTGGTCGAGTTCTACGTAGTATTACGTTTGGGGGCTGCGGCCTTGTTGATCGTCCCGCGAATAAGCGTTCTTTTATTACTGATGTGAAAACTGAACAGGATTTTAGTCCTGTCACTATTGCAGAGGATAATGAGGAACAACTCAATAAGTTGATTGAACTATTAGCTAGTAAACTAGAAACTAAGGAGGAAATCCTAATGAATGCTCAAGCAAACCAAGGTGATTCCGGTCTAACGAAGGCCGAAGTCGCTGACCTGCTAGACGAGCGTGAGAGACTCCAGGCTCAAGCAGCCGAGCAAGAGGCCCTTGTGGCCCGTGCTGGAGCTGCCGAAGAAAAAGCAGCCGAGCTTGAGCAGGAAGTGTCTACGCTTTCGCAGACGATTGAAACGAAGGACGCGGAATTGACTTCTCTTAATGAGTCGTTCGAGGCACTTGATGTGGCTCTTACTGAACTCGTTGCAGAGAATGTTGAAGCCGGTGCTACTTCGAGTACCCCGTCTGAAATTTCTGCTATCGATGGTGCTGAAGACAAGTTCGCTGCAAAGCTGGCTTGGATTGGTACTAGCGTTGCTGAACTACGTATCAAGGCATCTCGTGCCGATGAACTGGAAGCCGAACTGGCCGTGGCAGCGGAAGCTGCTCGCGAAGCTCAGGTCCGTGCCCTGTTTGACGGTGTGCTGCCGGAAGATCACGTTGATGCTCTGGTCTCGAAGGCCAAGTCGTATGACGACGAAACCTTTGCAGATTGGATGGCAGAGAAAGAACTTCTAGCAATTGATCTTGTCCAAGCCGCTGGGAAGCCTGACTTCCTGAAGAAAGGTAAAGACAAGGATAAGAAAGAAGATAAGAAGGACGCAGAGGCCGGTGAAGGCTTCCGTAATCTTCTAGAGGCCCGCATGGGTGCAGAAGGCGAAGAAATGTTGATGAACCATCCAGGTGGTGCAGACGTTTCGAGCGGTCTTAGCTCAACGAGTCTAAAAAGTGTACTGCTTCGCCACAAAGTGGCCGGAAGTGCTGCCGGGGACGACCTTACCGATGAGCTGAATAATGCACAGCCTGAAGGTAATGACGTTAATCTTGCCGGTGCTTCTCAGGTTGGTGATGAAGAAGTTGATGACGTTCGTGCAGCCTTTGCATCTCTTGCATCGATTGTTACGGATACGGAAAAAGATGAAACCCAGAGCGAAGGCTCTGAAGTTCAGTAAAAGGAGGATCTAATATGGGTCTACTACAACAACGTCAGGTATTCGACACAATCGTCGATTGCACTGTTTCGGGTGTTGCTGAGCGTGGCGGTATCTTGTCCTACGTCCCCGGCGTAGAAGGTGAATGTGCATATGCTGACGCGACTGCGACCTCTGGTCAAATCGCGTTGCCCGCTGGTCTACTTTTGGACGACGTTGAAGCGTTAAACTTCATGCGTCACCCTGAGTATCGTCAGCGTAACGTTAGTCCTCAGGGCAGCGTTGTAGGCATTGCTACGGAAGGTGAGTTCTGGACGGACTTCGTTGAAACTGCTTCGGCAGACGGCGTTTCTGTTGGTACTTATGCTCCCGGTGACCTTCTATATCTGGGCGACCTCGGTCAAGTTAGTCGCCTCAATATTCTCGGCATCCGCCCACTTATTGGTCGTGTTTTAAGTTCGGTGTCTAGCGACGGATTCTTGAAAATCCGCGTAGACGTTTAAAAGGAGGTATTCTAATGAAGCATTATAATGAAGCTGCAAGAGAAGCCCTCCGTGCTACGGCATCTCCGCACGAGGGAACTCGTTTGGCCGCCCAGCGTGCATTTGCCGCTGAGCTACAGTCGCCACTGCGTGAGGGTGTTTTTGATCGTGATAACCTTGGTGGTATTTATGAGCGTCAGGTGCTTGCACCTGGAGCCCAAGCCAACTACCCGCTAGACTTTGTGAAGCCAGGCGAAGAAGATAACTTCATCGCTTTCACAATGCCCAAGCAGGGTAGAGTTCCTGAGCGTCATGTCGAAGGTGACGAGTTGTGGGTTCCGACCTTCAACATCGCCAACTCCATCGACTGGTCGATCAAGTACGCTGAAGAAGCTCGTTTCGACGTTATTATGCGTGCGATCCGAGTCTATGAAGCTGGCTTTGTCCGCAAGATCAACAGCGACGGCTGGCGTACCCTCATCGGTGCCGCTGACGGTCGTGGTCTTGTCGTGACTGCACTTGGCGGTGCTCCCTTCACCGGGTCTTCGTTGGCTCCGACTCCTGCGGGCGGACAGTTCACCAAAGAACTGATCTCTCGCATGAAGACGGCCATGACTCGTGGTGCGGGTGGTAACGGCAACGCTGGTAAATTGACGGACGTTTATCTATCGCTTGAGGCGATGGAAGACATCCGTGCGTGGGACGTAGACGAAATTGACGAGTTCACTCGTCGTGAAATCTTCGTGTCGCGTGAGTATGGTCTGGCTCAGATCTATGGCGTGGTTCTCCACGAAATGACTGAGTTCGGTGAGGGTCAAGAGTACGAGGAATTCCTCGAAACTACTCTTGGTCGTAGTCACCAGACGGTTTCGTCTGTGGCTCTCAAAGAGTTCTGCATCGGTCTCGACCTGTCCACAATGGACAGCTTCGTGATGCCGATCCGTAAGGAACTTGAGACTTACGAAGACCCGGCTCTGTACCGCCAGCAACGTGCTGGTATCTACGGCTGGATGGAGCACGGCTTTGCCGTCCTTGATCCTCGTCGCGTCCTTATTGGCGAATTCTAAAATTTGTCAGTAACCTAGTACTGGCGGTAGGTCACCTTTGGTGGCCTGCCGCCTTTTTTATTAGTGTACTCTTTAGGACAGGAGGTTCCGCTATGGCCGGTGAGACAAAAATTTTAACTGTAGGTGCAGACGCTACTAGCCTTGATATTTTTCTATCGGCTGGTGGTGTAGCCGTCAGTGGACAGTATGTGGGGTTTGAGTTATTCGACGCCGCTGGAGCCTCTGCCGTTAGTGGGATTGCTATTAATCCTGCTCTTGGTACGTACACAGCGAGTGGCGTGATCCCGGCTGGTTTCCAGCTTGGTACGTGGCGGGTAGACTGGGACGTTATCACTGCTGGTGGCAGCCTAGTTAATGCGTCAGAGCCATTCTGCGTCAACGATGCCACCATCTCTATTGGCTTCGTTCCTGCCGCTGACAAAACGGGTACAATCTATGAAGCCGTGCGAATCGACATCGGAGACCCCGATGGCAACACATTCGACGACGACTTCCTGAAGAGGGTACTTATTAAATCTGTTCGTAGACTGAACCAGAGATTAGGACTGTCTCGTACCTCTCGCCCACTGGGCATTCCGGGTAACTTCGGTGGACCTCGTATTCAAGTTGGAGAGCTGACCCTAGATGTAGAAGCGGGTACTATTACTCCCAACAACGACGAGCTTTGTGATCTGATTATTCTCATGATGGAATATGTCATTATCACGTCAGAGACTTCAGCGTGGAAACGCTTTGCTGCATCTGGTCCATTCGCTGCTGGTGCTTCATCTTTGGCGAACGACGGTATTATGGTTAAGAATGCTGATGGTGTGACCATCGACATCTCGGCTGGCCGTCTACAGAGTCGTACCACGCTGCATCGCCTGGACGTACAGACTCGCGAGAAAGAACTGGAAGCGGCCATCAAGGCGTTCCTCAATCGTCAGACTGGCAATTACGGAAAATTTATCTGGTAAAATGCTAGTCTACGCCAAAAACCCCAACGGCATCATTCATGCAGGCAGATATCGTATCCCTGGCATGTACTGGAATCGTGCTCCAATCGATCTACCGTATGAAGTATATGAGGCACATAAAGATGTCTTGGTAGATGCCACTTATAGAGAAGGTTATTTAACTAAGCTGTTTAATAGACCGTTCCCCGAGTTGGCATTTCGATACAGTGAGCTTCGTTATCTTCCAAGTGAAAAATTAGATAAGATCCTGTCCGCACTAGATATTACTTATGAGAGTAAGTGGCCATCTAAACGGAAGGTTGAAAACATTAAAATGGTATTGCGAAATGTCTCTCCGGCCAATTAGAGAACAACTTGAGATGAATATTGATAACGTCTGCCCCTGGACTCAGGAGCGAGGCGGTATTTTGTCTTTTGGTTCGGCTTCAGGCATTACCATTGTAGAATATGCAGCAAACCCTAGTGGGCGTAGACCCCTAGGTGTTCAGATGAATGACATTGAGCATGTTAATTTCTCTAGGGAATATCATCCTCAACGCATTCGTAATACTGACATTCCATTTGGTACTGCTGGAGCCGCCACTGAGGGCGACTTCGAGACCGACTGGGTACATCTGATTGGTTCGGCTTCTCCAGGAGATGCTGCATACGCAGGACCGAGTGGCACCTTTACAAATAGTGCGTCATTCGGAGGTGTCCGTGTGGGACATTTTACTAGCTCATTAAAAAACGATCCACATACGGTGACGTATCGCGGGCTAGGTTTTTCACGTCAGTTTGTACATCCGGTCTCCAAACTAATTGTTTGGGAGAATAATCCCGCTGATCGAGTTCTTATCGCTACCCCAGGTTTTATTAGGGTGCATATCAATCAGCGGAGCATCATGCAATCTCAGAGTAGTAACTAATGAATACTAAGGCAATTATAGAATGCGAGGTTCCTAACCTTAATGTCTTTGAAGTCAGGGGAAATGTTCCCCTGCCTGATGGTTATACGTTTGATTCTAAGAGTCGCGAATGTCCCTTTACTCTGGTAGCCCCAGATGGTACAGAGCTTTCGACTCAATGGAATCTTGTAACCCGCACACCCGATGGTTTTGTAGCAGTAGCACAGCTAATGGCCCGCTGTGACCGTAATGGACTGCCCGTAGGCTCCCGCCAACAGTTTAAGGTAATTGAAAAGTCTCAAGTAAGTTCTTGGAAATCTCCTTCTCAAGATGTAAAGGATCTCATCTTTACAGAGAACAAAATGAGACTGCGTGCCCGTGATGTTTTCGGAAACGTGTACGAGGAAAGTATTCATATCGGCCCTGGGGTTGGCGATGTTCGTATTCTTGGAATTGGAAGTGTTCGCAACGTTGTTGAGGTTTGTCGCCCACTGATCCCTAAAGGTAGTCCCACAAACGCCATGGTGCATTTGGGTGCTTTCCAATGTGTGATTATTGGTCGTGATGACGAGACAGATGTTCTTGAGCTGACTTTAAGTTATCACAACGGCCTTGTCCCCAGCCCTGTTTCTGATATTTATTTTCAGGAATTAGAGTTGGTAGTTCCAGCTAATTGGAATGCTATCAGCGAATGGCCAGAGCCACTCATGGGATCTGCTTATGAAGAGGGTAGCGAAAAAGTCATTCCGCTAGTAAAGCCCAATGCCGATGGCACTATGCATCTTATGATTCAAAAGGACAATCGTGATTGGCGTCTTTACATTCATAAGGACGGAAAAAGTCAAGAGGCACAAGAGCTGGCTGAGCACAAGAGCTGGGGCGTGACTCGTGATGGCGAAGAGAATGGTGAGCGATATTGGACTTGGCAGAATCCAGCCACAGCTAACTATCAAGCTCAGCGGGCAGTTATGCCCAGCCTAGCTCATGTCAGCAATCTAGAATCGAAAGTGCGTGGTGATAAGAATACCATCTATAGCGAGCTGGCCAATGGCCAGGCTTATTCATCTGGTGGTGGCGGCGAAGGTCAACTTGGTTATCGTAACCCTGCTGGTGTCCCATATGGTGGCATGACAGGCGGCGTCGAGATTAATGAGTTCGAAGGTGTCAAGGCTCTCTCGGCAGGTATTCCGGAAGGTCTGCTTTTCCACAGAGCCTTGTCTCGTCGCTATGGTGATCGTCAACGCGGCGGCTACATCTATGAATTGAGTGGCAAGCCAATTGAGTTGGACGACTATCTGAATCCAGACGGTACTCCTCCGTGGCGTATGTTTAATTCTACGTTCCAGGCCCAAAACTGGCCCAATCAACATCTAGATGACGATGAGCCATTTGACTTCGATATGTCTGACCAGACTCAGGTTAATTATGTTCAAAGTAATAGCTTGACTCCATCGTATGAGAATAGAACCCGTGCTCATGATCCTATTGACGACCAGCACTTTGTTCGTCGTGCAAAAGATTTGCGTACTATGATCTGGCTCGATAATGACTACGCCTCAAAGCGTCACCTTCTTATGCACTGTGAAACGTTGCGTATGACTTATGGCGAGAATCCTGGTGGTCGTTTTCATTCTAAGCTGGGTACGGCATTGAGCAGACCACATACTGGTGGTGGCTGGGGTCGTGCAGAAGCACACGTTGTGGATGCATGTTGTGCCGGATTCGCCATTGCCGATGACGACTGGCGTTCTCGCTGGACAGACTGGTTCAATACGGTAGCGGACCTTGTTGTGACGCTCCAGGGTGATAATGGAGTATGGGACCGTCATTTCTCTGGCAAGGCTATTACAGCTTTCCAGTTCAATGGTATGTATTCTACTCAGCGTCCTAATGAGCATCAACTCATGCTGCATGCTATTCGTGGCCTGCATGGCTCGGTGTTTAAAAATCGTGATATCGTTAGGGCTAGTGCCGTCCGCGTAGCGGGCATTACTGGCTTGATCGGTGTTTGGATCTTCTTGTGGAAATGGCAGCCAGACGGCAGCGGTCCTGCTGGTGGTGGTTGGTGGGACACCGTGGCCCTTGGGTCGCTTGCTCCTGCAACGCCAATGTGGAATCGTCACTTCCAGCATCCTCCGGAGCAATACGTTGTGCCGGAAGACTCGTATCACGTTGCCAATGTACTAGGGTATGGCATGGAGCAATACGCAGGCACGCCTATAGAGCCTACAATGCGTAAAGTTGTGGAAACACATCTTGGTACTCCTAACTTACTGAATGAATTAGAAAGCGATGGCTTGGATAGACTTACTAGCAGGGCACACCTGTTGGCTGTTCTACAAGAGCTAGGAGGATAATATGGTACAACTGCCCAACAGTCAAGATCTAAGTGCAGCGAGCGGCATTATTAATGTCGGCTTTCTAGAAGGAATCTATCATTCATTTATGGATGAGGCTCAGCTTGACCTAGGGCGTAGTGTCACATTTCACTTACAGCCTGAGGTTGTCCAGGACACCCCAACCCAGGGTCAGCCTCAGGCTAGTCAATACAATCCATTCTTTGGCGGCGTAGCCGCACCCAATACTAATACACGGAATAAAGGTACTCGTAACGTGCCTCGCGACGTGAACTATGATGCACATGTTCGTGTTGGCCCAAAGGGTGCTGACGACGATCAGGGCATTGGTGACCTGAAAGACAATGAGATTCAACTCACTGTAGTTATTGAAGCACTCCCCGATGTGCAGTCTTGCTTAAACTTTTCAGTTGAGGGTAGACGATATAGTGTTGATGAAACACGACCAATTGGCTTTAGTACTCGTCGTTATCTTATGGTATTTGGTACAGAAATCAATAAGTCTACCGGACAGCCTACTACAGATAGAACGATAGGATAATACCATGGCACTAGACTTCAAGCTCAAAGCACTACTGAAGCTGAATTTTAAGTTCTTCTTGGACATGCATATGCTCCGAGAGGGTGCCTTTATAAACATTACTAGTGGCACTCAGTTTTACGACGGCAGCGATATGAGTGTTCTATTACCAGACACTGACGCTGATGATATCCTCGGGGGAATTAGCAATGGCCAAGTGTGGCAGTCACCATTTAGAGAATGGATTTATGAAGCGGATGTACCAATCGATGGTACGCGGGTTATTGACCCTCCTATTGTTGCCTCTGGCCTATATATTGAGGGTGCTTTTCGCACTCCTGATGATGCTGAGTTTGGGCACACTCGCGATTTTACTAACGGTAGAATCATCTTCAACTCTCCACAACCGCTCACTCTCCAGGTCAATGCGGACTTCGGAGCACGAGAAGTAAGAACTACTTTCGAACACCAGTTTAATCAGCAGTATCAAACCAGTGTCATCGAGAACAAATACAAGAGCAACCCGCTTACTTCAAATAACTTGGTCTACCCGTCTGGATTATTGTATCCATTCCCAGCGGTATTCCTAGAGGTTACTGACAGATCGTTTGATGCATTCGAACTGGGTAACCGAAGTCTTATCATTAAGGATACTCTTCGCTTGCATGTCTGGGCAGTAGATGACATGGAGCGAGATAATATTGTAGATATCCTTACATCCCAAATGCGAAAGGCTGTGCCTATGCTTGATTTTAATCGAGCACCACTGCCGTTATCTGGGATCTTCAACACCTTATCTCCTGAGTACGTGCCGTACCAAGACATGCTTAGAAATAATGTCCTGGTTACGACCGTGGGATCTGGTGCTCCAGTTCGATATACAGCTTATATTGATGAAGTTACGGCGGAAAATGTTCCACCCGATGAGGAATACGAACGTGCTGTAGTAGATTTTAATATTTCTGTTTATCTTAACGCCCCGACGACACCGCTTGGGCATGTTTTTGGACCTATTTCTACTATCCCAACCATTGGTGATACGGGGTTCTAAGTTTAGTGTAATATTTCATGAGCTATAAGTGTGGCTCTTCTTTGCAAAGTTTAATCCTCATTAAGCTAGCTTCTTTCAAGGAGGAAAAAAATGGTTAACAATCGTGTATTTTGGGCGATTGAGCAGGTAGCGATTAAAGATAATGCTGCTGCGGCAACGAGTACGGTTGCCTCGCTCGGAGCCCTCGAATATTCAACAGGCACTCTGGCGTCCGGTGTGGACCAAGTGGGTGGACTGTGGGAGGTACCTCGCGGCCTTCAAAGTGCTGGTATGAGCACTACTTTCAATCTGGAGCAAACGTTCCAGCTTGGTCAGGTAGAAATCTATGAGTACTCTGAGCGTCAGCCCGATATTGAGATGACTCTCTCTAAGGCTATCGATGGTACGAAAGCCCTATTCTTTATGGTGACTGATCCGACTGCGGCGAATGATATCGTTGCTCGTACTGCGAATTATCGGGTCGATGTCACTATGCAAATTTATCCGGATACTCAATTCCGTGCTACTGGCCGACCGTTATCTATTGTAACGGCGTCTGGCATGTACGTCTCGAATATTTCGTATACCTTCCCTATTGATGGCTTCGTAAGTGAAGACATCACCCTGGTTGGTAACGACAAGATTTGGGGTGCTATTGAGGCGGTATCTGGTGTTACTGCTGGTCATAATGCTGGTAACGGTGGCGAGCCGCTGGTTATCTGGCCTGATGACGCACTCGGTAACAACCCGAACGCCCCTGAAGGTACGCCTTCTGGTGTCTTCGGTCACGACGGACTGACTTCGGCTCTTGTCGAAGGTGGTGCTGCTGAGCTTGCTGGTGGTACTGACCGCTTCGGTGTTATCATCGTTGGCTCTGGTATCCAGCGTCGTGAAGAAATCGACATTCGACGTTCGGTTCTACCGGCAGACATTCCCGGTATGATTGAATTCGCCGCGTCTGGTATTGATTCCGCCTTTGTAAATGGCGGCTTCGGTGCTCAGGGTCCTGGTACGCTTGCTGGCACTAGCCAGCTAATTGGCGATGCCAACACGGACAACATCCTAGAGCACATTCAGACGATTACGGTTTCGTTCTCTGTGGCCCGTGACGACATCTTCGAGCTTGGCTCCAAGCGTCCATTCGTGAAGGTTCCTGCCTTCCCGCTGGAAGCTACTGCCTCGGTTGAAGTTATCACCTCTCAAGGTGACCTGATCGACGCTACATCGGATATTGACTGTGGTCCGGACAACACGTCCGAATCTAACACAATCATTCTCCGTACTTGTGACGGTCTCCAAGTTGACCTTGGGGACGCGAACCGTCTGACGAGTGTTGAAATGGGCGGTGGTGACGCTGGTGGTGATAACATGACCATCACGTATAACTACAGTTCCTTCAACGTCTTCAACGTTTCGCACGACTTGTTCCAGCCGAACCACCGAGTTTTGGTGTTCGAAACTGGTAACAGTCGATTCAACGTCGGTGCTCCGTCCTTCAGACGGAGTGACCTAGGTATCTTCTAAAATACCTTGGTGAGCTGAACCCGGCAGGGGACAGGGGGTAAGCCTCTGCCGGGTCACTCTTCCCCCTAGGTATAGGTATGTTAACGGTTCAGGATAAACTTCGACTATTAATGTGGGATCGTAGATACGTCACGATTCCCGCAGAGATTCCAGCACCAGAAGGTGTGCGTACGGTCATTATGCGTGATCCAGTTGTAGAAGACTGGAATTACTTCTTATATATCCGTCGCCTGGAAGAGCAGAAGAGTATTGAAGTTAAAGTACCTACCGAGCGGGAAGTGTTTAAAACTGCCCGTGAATCTGACTATTGGACCGAAGAAGATGATCGCGTTCAAAAGGAAGCAGACGACCACATTAAGTTCTTGGAGTCTGAAATCTCTGGTCAGAAATTTGCTTCTCGCAAGAAGCTATTAGAAAGACAGCTAAAAGAAACTGAAAAATTACGCAGCCGAGTTTTAGCCAAGTCTAATTATTTGAAGACCCAAACTTCTGAGTATCAAGCTCATGAGGTTGCGGTCTTTCATCTTTTAATGCGTGTCGCACTCAATGTGGACGGCACGCTGTTCTGGCCAGACGATGAGGCATTCTTGCAAGCCACAAGAAAGCACCCCGACCTTATCGCATATCTATCCCACCATCTGTTAACAGAGAGTTTGTGGGATGAACCGGAACTACGTGAGATTGCTCGTAACGCTGAATGGCGATTGGTTTGGACGTTAAATAAAGAGAATCTCAGTGGACTGTTTGATCGTCCTATTGGTGATCTGAACATGAACCAGAAGATGCTGGTTTATTGGAGCAGGGTCTACGATATCGGTTATGAGGATCCGGATCGCCCCAGCGAGGACACCTTTCAAGATGACGACAAATATGATGAGTGGCTAGCAAATCGAGACCTTGAAAGAAAAGAGGGCAAGATGGAGGGTACTAAGGCGGGTGGTCATCACCACGAACAAGGAGCTATCCTGGATGGTGAATTCAGTGAAGCTTGTGTCTGTGGAATAGGTCCGCAAAAGACGGTTGGTTTGGGCCTTAAGAAGCCTCACGCCGCCGACTGTCCGTTTGGTACCTTCCGCTACTATACTGCGGAAGAGAAGTCAAGGATTAGTAAAGAGGTTTATAACCGTAATTCAGCACAGGTAAGGTCACATATCAATCAAGAGCACGATGCAGTAGGAAAGCACGGCACTATCGAAGAACAGGATTTACGCAAGAAGAGGTCACGCATTCTGCTTGGCTCAGACAGCAAAGTATTTAAAAAATGAGAAAGCAAAATTACTCCCGCGACCAGCTCATTCGCAGTACAGAAAGGCGAACAAGGCACTTAATGATTCAGACCCTAGAAGGCTTCGAGGGTCGTTTCTCTGAGCTGGAAGACACTACGGATGGTCAGAAATTTAAGGCAGGATTACGCACGGCATTTAATGATGTTATGCGAGCCCAACGCGACGAGCTATACGATTATGATGTAGAGTTTCGCCCCATGCGAGCGGACGATGATCGGCCATTAGCTGTGACCAAGACCTTCCTTGAGACCGTTCAGCGAATGGAGTTTGGAGTAGTCGTATCTCCTTTTTTCAAGATCTATGGTGCTAAAGACCGCAGTAAGGTTTTGCAGGCCATTAGGGCAGAATTCGGTAGTGGCGTAGTGTACGAGCAGGACGGAAGTCTTGTTCTCGAAATTGTTGGTATCGATTCGTGCGTAAATTGTGTATTACCTATTATGGATAGGTACCGTTTACACGCGGGGGTTAGGGAAGAATATCATCAGTGGCGGGAGGAACTGATTAAATTATACAGGAGCTAGGTATGGAAGAAATTAAAAGAGAATTCAACGCGAAGGACAAGTTCGGGGCTGACATGCAATTTAAGCTTGCGGCACCAACTCTACCGATTGAGACCGAGGGTGAACGCTATTATAAGGTAGCATATTCCAAGGCACTATCACAAGGCATTTTCCCCAGAGAAAAGCTACGTTCCGTGATGAGAGATCATGGCATGTGGACTGAGGAAGACGAAGTAAAATATAAGAAGATTGTCGCCACTATCGCACTACTACATGCTCGACTCTTGAAAGCAGAGCAGTCTGGTGATGATGACGAGTGTGAAAAGCTTGCTCAGGATATGAATGAGCAGCGAGACAAGATGTGGGAGCTGTTCCTTATTCAGCAAACGGTCTTCATGCATTCAGCCGAGGCACTGGCTGAACTGATTAAGACAGAGGCCATGATGGCTGCCTGCACGCGGCTGGCGGCTACTGACCAGCGATACTGGAAGACGTACGAAGATTTTGTCCGTGAGAAAGAAGAGAATATGAAATCCACGGTATATCTCGAAGTCGTTGAGGTACAGAGCGAGATTCTAAAAGCAGTCCGCGACGATATCGAAGGCAAGTATCCAGAGTCCAAGTATTTAAAGGATGTTCGTGAGAGCATTATGGATCGTGCGATTGAAGAAGATGTAGAAAAAGAGATCGCCCGACGCAGAGAAGACGCATTAGAAAACTTAGGAGAAGAAGAGGATGGCACGGTGGCACGCCAAGATACTGGGCAATCCGACGAAACAGATCAAGCTGAACCTGAAGCAAGCGTGGAAGAAGACGCTGGACGATCTGGAACGTTGGATGTCTAAGGACCTAGTAAGAGCTATGGTTCGTGGTGGCATGGGCATCCAGGGCATCAAGGACACTGAGTTCTTCAGGTTTATCAGCAGCCCTGATGGGCTGAGCCAGCTTGGTATCCCATCAACTGAGCCACCCAAACTACTAAAGGCTTATGAGTCTTCTGCATTTAGAGTAAAAAGAAAAGGAGATACTCTTAAGTTAGAATTTGGAAACGTAGCTGCCCTAAAGGCGGCCACCAAACATCCCGCCGCTGGCACTGGTCATTTGACCATTTCATCTTGGATGGAGTGGGTTTTTGATAAGAAGCAGGTTAATAGTGGGTTCGTTCCTCGTCGGAAGGTCTTGGGCGGACAAAGGTCTATTCGTCTTGGTTCGCCGCTCGGCGGTTTGATGTTGCCGCGAGGTGCCCTGGGTAGCTCGGGTCTCTGGCGTTTTCCTGAGGCATTACTTAACTATGAAGACAAATGGGTGAGTGAGAACACTAGCAAGATTCAAGAAGCAATCGACAAGAAAGTTGTCGAATTAATGAATAAGAATATCAATGGCTAAGAGAATTCAAATTGAAAGCATTCTGAAGCTGACAGACGTGGATATTGATCCGCGTATCTTTCAGAAGATCAGTCGTGCCATTGCGGGTGTTCCTGTTTCGTTGGGTCAGACCAACACGAGATTGAAGCAGGCTGATCGCGGCATGCGTCAATTAGCCTCAAGCACTCAGTCTGTGCGTCCAGCTCTTGAGGGCAATGCTCGTGCGGCTCGCCTCTTCTTGCAGAGAATGACTCAGTTCGCTATTCTTCTGCCCGCCTTCGCCACGATGAACAAGGCCCTTCAGGGCAGTGTGAGCTTTTTGGTTGATTTGGAAGCTGAGATCAAGCGTATTATCTCTCTTGATATTGATGGTCTAGGGAATCGCTTTAATGACATCGCTGATGCCGCATTCCGTATTGGTACAGAATTCCGAGTTAGTGCTCTGGAAGCAGCCAAGGGTATTCGATTGTTCGTACAGGCTGGTTTCAGTCTTCAGCAGGCTGAAGAGCTGGCGGCTACCGCTGCTCTCGCCGCTAAGGTTAGTACGCTAGAGGTTGCGGAAGCTCAGGAATTTGCTATTGCCGCAACCAAGATTTTCGGTGATGAGCTAGGTGATCTGAGCGAAGCCTTTGATAAGGTTATTCGAGTTGAAGACCTTGCTGCCGTTGGTGCTCAAGATATTGCTCAAGCCTTCCGTACAGGTGGTAACGCTCTTGCCTTCGCTACTAAGAGCTTCGAAGATACAATTGGTTTGATCGCCGGTCTGAGGGAACAGACTCGAAAGTCAGGCCGTGAGGTTGGTACCTTCTTCAAGACCCTATCGACACGTATTACGGCTGCTGGCGAAGCCCAGAATGCCGTGCGTGGACTTGGAGTTGAAGTAGTTAACCTTGATGGTACTCTTCGACCACTGGCGGAAGTGCTTGTTGATATTCAGGGTAAGTTCAATGGACTGACTGAATCGCAACAGGCTAATATTGCCAAGTCTATTGCTGGCGTTCGTCAGTTTGAATCCTTCTTGGCTGTTGTTAAGTCCTTGGACCGTGGTCTCGAATTGTCGGCTCAGGCGTCTGACGCTCTTGGTACGGCTCAAGGTAAGAACGAAGTTATTGCTACATCGTTGAGTGAGAAGCTGGAGCAGCTAAAGGTTAGTGGTCAGGAACTGGCCCGTACAATTAGTGAAGCAGGCGTTGGCGATGCTCTTAATCAAGCTGTTGTCGGTGCAACAAAGCTAATTGAAATCTTTGGTAAGGGCGTTAGCCTTATTGATGAGATGGGTGCGTCATTTGCTCCTATCCTTGCATTGTTTGCAGGAACGGCTACTGCGTCTGTATTGGGTATTGGTGGTGGTCTCCGTAACGTTCTCGGCGGCGGTGCTGCTGGCGGTGGCGGTGCTCGGCCTGGCGGCGGTGCTGGACTAGGCCCGTTGGAGCTTGAGGCTAAGTCCGCAGCCAATGAGCTGGCTAATCTACGCTTGCAGGCTATTCGTAATCAGCGTGTGGTTAACGTTGAGATCGGCAAGGTTCGACAGCTAGTTGATGCTAAGAGTCGTAATCTTGGAGCGACTGTACAGTCTACCACTATGTTGCAGCGGTTTACTGGAGCACTCAGTAGAGGACAAGCTACCGTATCGCGTGGCCTGAACCCTGTACTTAATAATGCTGTTGGTCGTATTGCATTCTTCACCGCCGCCTCTATTGCTGCGGCTGGTGCTGCTGAGAAACTAAAGGGTGCCCTAGGAACTGCCGAAGAAGGTAGTCGTAGTGCCGTTAATAACCTACTAGACATTGGTGGTAGTGCCACGCAGATGGGCTTGCAGTTTGCTCTCATCAATCCTCTACTTGGTGGGTTTGCCGCATTACTTAGTGTTGCTTCTAGCTCAATCAGCCGCTTTGCTGAAGAGGCTGAAAAGAACAGGGTAGCATTCGAAGGTGCGGCTGAGAGAAAGCAGACCCGTCTTGGTCAGGAAGCGTTCGTAGAGATTACTGATGCTGAATTAGTTGGCAAGACTTTAATTGAAGATATTGCTAAGAGTATTCGTGGTCGCACATCAGATCAAATTAGTTTTGACAAAGTATTCCAGCAAGCATTCAAAGGACTAGACAGTACGTCAAAAGCATTCATTAAAGATATTGAATCTTTGAAGGGTGTTTTGTTTGATCCGAGCCTGGGCAGAGAGACTATCAAAAACCTGACCTCTCTAGAGAGTGAGTACTTTGTAAATGCAGAGGCTCTTGCCATGCTTCGTGATTCGTATGGCGAGACTGGCGAAAGTTCCTTACGATTTGACGAACAGCTTGAACTCTTATTCAAAGCTATGGGTAAGGTAGAGCGTGCCGTAGATCCCGTGACCGGCAAGCTCGAAAGCTTAATCTTTACGTTTGAAGAATTCCAACGTCGTTTTGCGACTCAAAAGATCTTCCAAGAATTACAAACTCTATCCATTGCACTTGAGGACGCCAGCAAGGCACCGCAAGATGTTGCTAAGGGGGTAGACAAGTTGCGTATTGAAGCTGATCGTTCTGCTACTGCGTTCGCTATTGCACAAAAGAACTTTGAGCAATTCAGAGAGGGCTTGCGTACACTAGAGGGTGGTGCAGCCTTTGGTGATTTAGGCAAGGCCAAGGAGACGTTTGATGCCGCTATTAAGCTGGCTCAATTGCCCGCTGGTGCTGAGTCTACAGATGCTATCGTTAAGTTCCTGAAGAAGTTACCCGACGAAGAGGCTGCTTTTGTTAAGAAGTTCATTTCCGCTGAGCGTACCAGAATGCAGGCTCAGATTGAGGCTGCTGAAGCTGGGCAAGCTGTTCAGGTTGAGATCTTCAATCGAAATCAGGCGTTGACAGAAGCTCAGAAGCAAGCCGCCGAATCTGCACAGCGATCAATGGATGATTTCCGCATTTCAATGTTGGAGTTTGGTGGTGATGCACAGGCGGCCATGAACAATATTGGCGGTATTGCAAACATCTCAGACGTTGAGAAGGCTCAGCTTGCACTAGACAATGTGTCGGCAGCCGCAGCGATTCGAGTTGAGTCTTTGAATGCACAGATTAGTAGTCTCGATGCTGAGATTGATAGTCTTGCTGGTTCTACTGAAAACAGCGAAGGTGCCCTGAAGCGTGCTGAGCTTGCACAAGAACGTAACGTCCTACTTCTTAACAAAGAAGATCTTGGTCGTAAAGAAGTTATTGAAACAATTAAGTCGCGAGTTGCGTTAGCTAAAGCGGAAAGCAAGGCCGCTACCGAAGCAGCTAAGGCTGAAGAAGAGCGTATTAAAGCACTTGAGAAATTTGCCGAATCTACAGAAGAATTTGAAAATGCTTTGCGTGATGCGGGCCGTAGCTTCGAGGAATTTGAATTAGATCGTTTGGCAGATCTTGCAAACCAAGAAGCTGACGCCCTAGGTAACTTGAAGTCTGCACAGCAGGATGTTCTAAGTGCTACGGCTGATCTAGACTCTGCGTATAAGGATTTAGTCGGTGCTATTCTTGCGGCTAATGGTGCAGTAGCAGAAGCACAAATTAGATCTAACAGCTTACAACGTGAGATCGACATCTTAACTGGTGGTATCTCTACATTTGAAGAGCGTCTAAATAGCTTAGACTCATCGTTCCGTAACGTACTGGACGAGGCTAACATTACGCTTGAACAACGTATTCAACTTGAGCGTCAACTTTCAGAAGAAACGCTATCGTTCTTGCAGCAGGCGAGAGATGAGATTGTCAATGCTGGTCTAAACATCTTCGGCCAAAGCGGTGCTGAAAATGCTGACTTAGCTCAGGGCATTCAGGCACTGAACTTTGTCGCTGAGCAGCTTGGTGGATCGTTTGAGAATTTCCTGAACATGGGCTCAGGTGACTTCGCCGCGATCTCCGACACACTTCTGAACCTGCCGCTATCACTTCGTCAGAGTATTCTAGACGCCCTGTCTGCACTACCTGACACTGCCAGCATTGGTGGCTTCAGCGTAGAGCAGTTGCGTGAAGCCCTTGGGCAAGTTGGTGCGGGTATTGATCCTGAAGTTGGCTTGCCATCTCTTGAAGAGTTGACGAACCAGCAGGTAGAACAGCTTCAGATGTTGCAGGATCTTGCACTCAAGGATGCTCAACTTCAGTTCGCTCAGGTCGCTGAGGCTCAGCGTGCAGTGGAGGCAGCCGAAGAACAGCTTGAGGTCGCCAAGATTGCCGAAGAGCGTGCTCGTGAAGAGCTTGGTCTGATCCGTGAGGGTATTCAGGAAGAGGTAGCAGTATTGAACGCGGCTAACGCAGAGCGTCAGGAATTGACTGCCGCCGTGATTGCTGCTAATGATCGCAATACCCTGAAGCAGATTGAGAAGGAAGCTCAGTTGTTTGCCGAGCAGAACAATACGTTCCGCGAAGTGGGCGATACAATCGTAGCGGGCGTAGGCAATATCATTGCGGCCAAGCTTGCCGTTATTGGTGCAGCTAACGCCGTTAGTGCTGTGACAGGACACATCCCGAATTTCGCTGGAGGCAATTTGACTCCGGGGGAAGCTGCTGGACTGCTCCGTGCGGCTAGTCGTGAAAAGCGTGCTATGCCGGGTGGTGCTGGTCTTGCGGTTGCTAACACAAGTGAAGCTATCATTCCGATGCGGAACCGTGGCTTCATTCCGAACTTCCAGGACGGCAATGTAAGCCCTATCTCCGCTGGCATTGAAGCTATCAAGGCTATCAACGAGACCGTTGTGGCTGCTATTGCACGCTCTGTAACTCAAGCACTGACAGACATTGGTTCTGGCGGCGGCAACAATGAGGATCTACTAGAGGCAACGGTCAGTACGCTGCAAGACATCTCGTCACGATTGGACGACATCAACGATAGCAACGCGGCTATTCAATCTAACACGACTGGTGGCGATACGGACACTGGGACGACAGCGACCGCTGGTGCTGCCCAGGACGTTAATATTACTCTGCAAACTAACGGCCAGACCTCTCTATCGGTTACTGGACTGGAGAATCTTACTACCGAGATCCGTGCGGCTGTTCAAGAGGCGGCTGCCGAACAGGTGGACGAACAGCTTGATGTATTGCTTGAACAACTTGACTCTATCTTGCAGGTATTGCAGGAGCGTGGTCTACTATCATCACTAGGACAGGCGGGATAACAAATGAACGTATTCTCAGAAGCTAACACTCCGAATCTAGCTGCCGTTAAGGTTATCTATAACGGATGTCAGCTTACGCCTGCACCGCTGGTCGATTTTACCGAGGAGCCTCAGTTCAATGATGCTGGCACTAGAACTAGCGTAGTTACATCTATTTCATTAACTGGTAGCATTCTAGTTGTACCGTCCGGTAGTTATGAGCAGATGTACGTGAAGCAAGAACAGCTTCGCACGGCTTTCTCAGTTGACGATCAAGACTTCCTGATCCTTGCTGGTCCTGGCAACAAGACTCTGGCAGAGGATACGATTATCTGCTCTGGCCTGACGCCCAAGGTTCGCTCACTCAATATCGCCCCTGACATCCAGGTCAACCGTATTGACTATAGTGTGGAACTAGAGGATTTGACTGCCGCGTCCGGTGTCAGCGGAATTACGTCTAGCCTCAGCAATCAGTGGTCATTCAGAGAAGACGGTGAAAGCTGCACTGTAGAGGTTAGTCATCAAGTATCTGCCGAGGGGCCGGATGGTGAGCCTGACAAATTTGAGCAGGCCCTTGCTGCGGTCAAGCCTCTGCTGGGCATCGAGAATCTGCCCATTCAGCTTCCATGCTTTGTGCAGCCTAATGCGTCTGGACTCTTCGGCCTCGTCCACCCATCTAATCCGGCAGGCGGCCCAGTCTTTGAGGTATCTGTCCAGAGAGAAGAAGTGGCGGATATCGCCAACGGCACGTACTCTGTCACTGAGGTATTTACTATTGTCAGTGGTGTTCCATTTTACTTCACAGCTCGTACGGAGTCATTCGATGAAGACCAGGATGGTGTAGCCACAGTAACAGTGCAGGGAACAGTTCAAGGACTTGGTAGAACGATTACTCCAGGCTTTGGTCTTGAGGGTGGTTTCGGATTTGATCGAGCCTGCTCGGGCTTTACCAATCAAATCAAGCCGCTCCTTCCATCTGACGCTTCAGGCGTATATCTTAAGTACAAGGATAACCCAAGCGGTAGCGGGCTGAACGTAGTTAATCCTACTGCTTTCTCCATTTCACAGAACAAGTGTCGTGGTACAATCAGTTTCTCTGTAACGTATACAGATGACCCATCAGCTAACCTACCGAGTGGCATTTCCAATAGAACGTGTAGCGTAGCGATCACAGAGGCGGGACGAGTGCAGGCGAGCCAAGCTATTCCGTTCCGTTCGCTCGGCCCTATTATTCAAGATATTAAAACAACATCTGAAGGCACGATTGCTATTCAGTGTACTGTCCAGGCTAAAAATACTGGCAATACTACCGTGGATACAAACCGTGCTATCAGCTTCGTTCAAGATGAATTAAACAGATTGAAGACGGCTCATGCGAACCCTGCCAACTTCATCACTATTCGAATTCCGCCCGGAGGATTACAGCAGACATTTAGTGACACTGATCTAACATGTGATGCTACAGTATCATTTACCTTCACAGTTGAATTGGCGAACGTGCCGGATGTCAACTCTGATATCAGTCTGAGGTCTCTATAATGGTTAACGTTCCCGACGTACAATGGATTCAGCAGGACCCTAGCACAGACCCTTCGGGAAGTCGCGACATTCTGAGTGGCGGTGCTGGCTTCTTGAAGCTGTTGGGTACTGCCGCAACCGAAGAGCTAGATTTTGGCAGTATCAACACTACTGGATCTGGTGCGATTACAGATACTAAGCTGACGTATGCCAGAGTGAATAGTTTTGGTGACGCCAGCGGCGTCTTCAATATGAGGTTCTTCCTTATTAGTACATCCGCCTGGGGTGCTGGCACATATCGATTCCTAGAAGAAAAGCACATTCATTTCCAGCCAGGCTTAACCCTTACCCCATCTGCGGACAATACTCCGACCGTTGTTCCCAACACGACTAATCTTTCTGGTACTATTCAGGAGCCACAGTTCCCGTTAGGTCAGCCGTGGCTGAGTGGTGTGCTCGACAATGATGTGAGCCAGTATGTACACCTTGCAGTTGAAGTAAGTAATAATGTTCCGGTCGGTACATATGGTGGAGCTGGAGCCGGTAGCTTCAGATATAGGTTATTCTATGACTTCTCATAAAATCAATTTAAAGTCTGTGGAAGAGACCCGTGAAGAGAAGGCCAAAGACTGTCTTCCTAAGGGGGTACGAGCAATGGTCGTAGGAGATCGAGTTGTTTTCGTGCGGCGTCTCGCCGGGCGTTGGATGCCTGTTCCTCAAGCACTACAGCTAGACCTAGAGAAAAAGCACGTAATTAAAGAATGACACAGCCTGACGTACGTATCTTTGAGTATGACACAGCGGAGGTTGCCAGTCCTGTTGGGACGCGGCATATTCCGGGTGGCTCATTTGCGTTCAAACAGAGGGTGGCCCTAGGCTGCTCTACTGCGTCGTCGGCAAACCCAGGTGGCACATCAGGAACCATCGTATTCGAAGGGTTAAAATTTGAGATCGTTAATGGCGTACCACCCGATAATAAGGGATCTAAGATTACTGCCCTTACGATTGGTGTCGGGGGCACTGGTTCTGGTATTTCTGATTTAAAGCTATATCTCGCAGACGATACAGGACTTACTATCCCAGCCAATAGCGTTGGTCAAGATCCCGCCTTTCTTCAGTTTCGTGCGAGTGGCACCTGGCAGCCCAACCCAGTGTGGGGCTCGGGAGAGGGTGAACGTCTCACGACGAGTATTCCAGCTAATCCGAATGTCATCAGGCAGGATGGGGCCCAGGTTCTCATCAGTAATGACGACCAGAATGCCTCTCAGTTTGTGTATTTAAATTTAGTTGTTCCGTGGGGATTCCCGCTGGGCGAGTATGGCATCTGTGGCTCAGGTATCGTGCGTCTAGGTCTGTTGTTTAATTTTTATAACAACGACTACCTTTTACAGTTCGGAGCACCTTAAGTTAGTGTATTCTCTTTCAGGGTCGTTTTGCGACCACATATATCCGAACGTTCGTAGATAATTTTAAGGAGGTTGACAAAATGGCAACTTTTAACGCTACATCTAGTACTAACAACGTCAACCAAGTTCTTTGGGGCTGGAGTACTACGCTGGAATATCGCACTGACCGTGCGGTTACGGGCACTGCCCTTCACGGCTTAGTTCAGTCAGTTCAGAATCTTGGTGTGACCGTCACTGCTGGCGAGCCGTTCACTCTGCTTACCTAAGTGACTGAGCCTTTTGGCTCATAATCTAAGCCGTCTGGTCTTGCGACCAGGCGGCTTTTTTAGTGTAATCTCTTACGAGGCATAGCTTCGGTTTAGTCTCGGGAGTAAGGTAAAAATGGTAACTGCGAAATTTGAGCACGACGGTAACGTCGGCACGTTATATATTAAGACCCACTTTGGGCAGGAGCGTCGTATCAGATGTGAAAAATCTGATGATGAGACATTCCGCCTAGGTGGCACGGGCTCTAATGATGTCGTAGTGTACGAGGGTTTTATCACTCATTTACCAGGCCCTCACGAGGACCCCGACCGCTGTAGCTTCAAAGCGTTCCGTACACTAGAAGACACTTTTGAGGGTGACGCCCTATTGTCGCCAGAGGACTGGACACCAGCAGATTTGCATTGCTGGATTACAGAGTACTATCCTCTAGACATGGAAGGGAAGAGTCACGGATGGTTGGTGAGCAAGAATCCTATCGAAGATGCTCGCTATCTATTTGTTAACCTCGACGTGATTGATGGTGGCGGCAACGTCGTCAAGCGTTATCGTATTTCTCCGTTTACAGGAGAACACAAGGTCATGGAGCAAGTGAATGTCTAACTTAATCGACGATGGTAGCCTGGTTGGTTTCTGGCCTCTGCATGAGCCTAGTGGTGCTCCGTCGTGGAAGAACTATTCTCCCGCTCGGGCCGGTCATCCCAGTGGACTATCATTTGATATGCACGTTCATGTTGCCGACTCACAAGGCACTCCCGCCACTGATACCATGAGTAGCCCATGGCCTGGTCAAGAGATTGTTTTCAATCTAGAATCAGGCGTTACTTATCGTGGTTTAAAGTTACGAGGTGAAAACGATAGAATTGTTTCCGGTGCGAGTGATCCGTTTTCTAATGTTTTAGTCTTAGGTAATGGCTCTCGACACCACAGAAATGATACGCTAAGTAAAACTATTGCTGGTAGTGGCTTTACTGCTGGTGTTTGGGTATACCCACAGAGCGACGGTTGGACTGACGTTGTTGGGTCTGCTGGATGGCTCCCCAGTGCCACAGACCCGTGGGAGAAACTTAATGCTCGTGTTCATCCTGTTATGGGACAATTTGGGGCTGATATCGGTTGGTGGATTGGCGTATCAGGTGAGCTTGCTGGTGCTGCTCAATTTAACAATTCTGAATTTGGTGGCCCTCATACTTTGGCGGGTTACGCACACGTAGATGTTGCTTTTGGCGAAGTTGCTAGAATGAGTTCGCCCATTGAGGCTGGACGATATACTCACTTAACATTTTCGTTTGAATATGTTGATAGTGACTTCAATGTTATTAAATTCTATAAAGATGGGAATCTAGTAACACAGGCTACAACTACTCAAGACTTAGTACTAGGTTCTATTGTTGGTAATTATCCTCTTGTCCTTGGGGCCGGTACCGATGGAGCTTCTAGTACCGATTCTTATGAGTTTGCTAGCGGCTGGGGTCATTTAGTATCTGGTGTCTATCATTTCCGTCGTGTCTTAAGCGACTCTGAAGTACTAGACTTACACCAATGCGGTGGCCTGCAATATGATATTGGTTTACACGATCATAATACAGCTATTGAGATTACTGACTCTAATCTTGTGGCTTATTATGAAGGTAAAAATTATATCACAGTAGATGCTAGTGCAAATCATTACAACTTAACTAGTCAATTAGATCCGGGCGATCAGAACATGTGGACTAATGCCCCTGGACCGTTTAACACTAGTAGAAACTTTAATGCTTCTATAGCTTCCGATCAATTAGCAATGCCAAGTGGTGCTTGCTATGATATTGCAGAAGCCGCTGGTGGCTTTACGATTGCCGGTCGTTTTCAGCTTCGCGGCGTAACAAATGGTCGTGATGAGTGCATGATGTTTAGCTGGGGTTCTGTAGGCACCTCCATTAATTCCTCTGGAACGACAACGAGCCTTACCGGGGCCTCAATGGGATTTGCCCTATCTTATTTCCCCTTCAATGGTGGTGACCATGTAACGGCAGAAGTATGGCCTAGGGGCTTTGGTGAAGATAGTGTCCTAATGCGTGCTGAGGGCAGGGACATGACTCGTGGCGTGGATGTTCATTACGGTTTTATTTATGATCGAGCTAGTATGGGTGTTGCTCTTTATGTTGATGGGTATGAAGCAGCAAGTGGCACATTAGAATTTGATTTACAGGATCAGCTATATAAATTGGCCGGTAGTGGATATCCGCTCATGTTCATGAATGGCGTCACAGATGATCTGCAAAACAGTGCAACTAGCAAGGGCGTGTTTGGAGATGGCGGTGTTGGCTCTACTATTGGTGCTACCGCAGTTTTATCCAGACCAGTACGTGCTGATGAAATGCGTGCAATGGCTCAAAGCGGTATTACTACATCGTCGCTATGGAGAACCCCGCACGATCCTCGCCTGCTTGGTTATTGGCCTTGTGACACATTTGATTTAGGCGATGTGTTTGCATCAGAAGATAGAGCACGCTCTATGTCTCCTGTGCTTGGACATTTGGTTCGAGGTCATAGTGAAACTAAATGGGATAGAGTTTTCCCGCACAATAATGACCAGACTATTTTTCGTAATGATGGTACAGCATATACTGATTTATTTACTGGTGAAACACGAGCACCAGACGAGCTTCAACAGACGTTTGGCAACTTAGGCATCACTTCTGGCGTTTTCTGTACGCAGGGTTTTTCGACATTTGCTAGTTTTAATAATACTAATAATGCCACGGTTCGGAATACGCCGTTTAATTTGTCGGCCCGTTATCGTCCCGCTACAGAGTCGCCGGTATTGCAACCACAGAGTATGCACGAGTGGTTAGTTTCATTCGAAGTGACGCCGAGTGGTAATATTCAGCCACTTGAAATGTCAGATCAAACAGACAACCTCCAGCAAAGATTTTTCAATTCTCGTATTTTCAATATAGGAGACATGGGCGATGGCACTTCGGATGGTGAATTGTATGCGATGTTAACATCCATTCATGCGACTGACCCAGATCCGGCAGGAGCTGATGCTTTGACGGGACCATCTGGCGTTACCATTGTTTTTGCGTCACGTAATACAGATTCTGCCGCAGGACACGAACCTCTGATTTCAGGAACATTATCATATGGAATTCCTAATAAGGTTTTATTCCACATGAAGTTTCCGGAGCCATATGCATTTAATCAGTATACTATTGGTTCGGCTCCTATTGACATTACGCTTTGGATTGATGGAGAAAAGGTAAATGCTCGTCGTGGTCCTGCTACTGATTTAGATCTTTGGTCAGATATTACCTTACCAGGCACTACGGCAAATTGGCTGCCGCAGTTTGGTGGCTACGCGGGTACTGATAGTATTATTGAGGCGGTTGATGATGATGCTGGCTTAGGTGAAATTTACATGCGTGAAATTTTTATCATGCGTGGTATTTTCGAAAAGAGCGAAGTAGAAGCACTAGCTGTTAGTGGTATTCAGAATCCATCTATTCCTGGTTTTGTTTCACAGCTTCCAACAACACAAGTTAGTATTGCCGATAGTAATTTAGAAGGCTACTGGAGATTTAATGGTTTTGATGGAAACGTTGGCCAGATGACTCAGAGCCCTGGTGGCTCTGGCACAACGGACCTAAGCTTTAAGGCTAATCATTTAGACGCGATTGCTCAGCGTTATTGGGAGAATGAACAAACGGGCGTAGAAACGGCAGAACTTGTTCGTGCTATTCCCGGCCCTCACCTCAACTCAGACCTGGGCGTACAGTGTAGTGGCTTTCATTTTCAAAGTGATTCTGCTCTAACTGCTAATTCCACGGATCAGTTGCCTATTTTTGCCGTGTCTGGAGCAGCGTTTGATACACCATACGAGGGGTTCTCTGTTGGATTCCTAATGGCGAAACGAAATTTTGCTTTGCCGAATAATGGTGCTGATGTATTTATGTGCTATGGTGCCCTAACAAGCACAACGGCTGGTACTATTACTGCTACTGACCGCTCACCTGATCGTGGATGGGCAATCTATAGCGATGACAACGAATCATATAAGATGACCATTTCACTTGGTGGTAATATGTACCTAGATACTGGTAATAATACTTCTAAGTCTGGTCAGATTACTGCTCAAGTTGTACCATTCACATACTCGCCAAGTGATCTAAGATCATTTAATACATACTCTCAGGGGCAGTCAGTTTCTCCAAGTGTAGCTTTTTGGGATCACTATTGTTGGGTTTATGATCCTCAGCCAAATCAAGGCAGTGGATTACGCATGTATTTAAATGGCGTACTTGTTGACCAACAAAAAGTTAATGCATACGCTTCAGATGGAGAACAATTACAAAATCCATTTAATGGACTTCCTATTCGTCCTCAGGTGCCACTGAATCCAGCACATAGGATGATTACATTCAAAACGCATCAACAGTCGGAAACGACGCCCTGGACGTTCTTTCAAACAAACATGGCAGATTTGGAATCTGTATTTACAGACGTATGTTACTTCTCTCGTGTATTAACAGAGCCCGAAGTAAGATACATTGCGATGAACGGTATTGACAACGCAGTAGGCACTGAGACAAGCGGTATTATTGGTGGCTATGTTCATGGTCAAGATACTGGTTCTGGTATTGTTGCTGGTTATTTACAGGGGCAAGACACTGGGTCAGGTATTGTTGGTGGATTCGTAGATGGATCTATTCAAGTAAGCGGCATTATTGGCGGCTTTGTTTCCGGTGTTGTATTTGGTACTGGTCATATCGGTGCTTATGTTCAAGGTCTTGATTTTGGCTCTGGCCATATTGGTGGTTACCTAACGGGCTCTGAGATTGTCTCTGGCGTCTTCGGCGGCCTGATGCGTGGTGGCGATGTTGGTTCTGGGATGATCGGTGGATACGTTGTTGGCTCTACCCCCGGAAGTGGCATCTTGGGCGGCTATATCCAAGGTAGTATTCAGGCGTCTGGAATGATTGGTGGTTGGATGCTCGGTGGCCTTCAGGGTAACCTACAATTTGACACCTCGTATACCGTGCAGGCCATCGCCGCTCAAGACTTCGATGCTATCTTAGAAGCAAGACAGGAAAATACATCTGACTTCGATGCGAAGCTGATTGTGTTTCAGTCGGAACAGCCGCCTGAGGTTGGGATCATTATTCCTGGCGATACCGTTACCGGACTTGTGCCTCCATTCAACCAGTACTTCATCGGTAAGGCGTCTGGCCTACAGGGCAAGTCTATCACGCAGACACGCTGGACGTTTGGTGACCTATCGCCAACAGTCAGTGTGGCTGAAAGTGGGGCGGGCTGTTATGCAACCCAACATCGCTACGCCAGCAGTGGTATTTTCATCGCTAAGTTTGAAGCGATTGACTCTAACGGTATTCACAATTCAGCCACACGCATTATCAATGTGGCCTCTGGCATCCCCGAGGTCATCGTGACAATCTCTGGCGTACCTCGTTCCGGTAACGCCTCACTGATCGTTGACTTTGATACTAACGTAGATTCACTACCGCCTGGCGTCGGCGTCTCCACGCAGCTTCTACTGTTTGATGACGGGCAGACAACCACAGCCTTCAATCCGACCCACGCATATACTCAGCCAGGTATTTACAAGCCAGTCTGGTGCGTGCGTGATACGCGAGGCTTCTTATGGTGTGACACACTAGAGTCGGGGCACGACCAATGAATATTGTAGTAAGCGACGGCATTGTTGTTAGCGGCGTTGGAGCCCCGCTGAATGGTATCGAGTGGCCTTCCGGACAGTTTGCCCCAGGGCAACCCGCATCGCAACTCTGTGCGTTCTTGTCGTCTGTCAACTCTACATTTGGTTTTAATCTAACTCCCCACTCCTTCAACACAGAATGGGTACCATGCGGAGAGGCGTGCGAATTCCACGGTGCCTCTGGACAACTACCACGTATCGGCCATTCGTTAGAGGTATTTATTGGCGACTTCCTAGTTCGTGGCGTCATTACCCATGCAGACTATACGTCAAGTATTAATGGCACAGTAGTTAAAGTCACCGTCGAGGACGAGAGAAAGAGCCTTCGTCGTGTTAAGGTCCACACCGAAGACTTAGGAGAGGACGTGCCAAGCGGCGTGATCTCTGTAGCCCGAGCCTATCGCAAGGTAAATGGATTGACCGACATCAATGGTGACCCGTCTGATCCACTCATCAAAGAGTACGAGCGAATCTTGCAGTTCGGCTGCACGTATGCCCAGGTTCTCTCGGCCATCGACCTTGCTTTTAACGAGGGTCGTTGTGCGGTGCCGATTTCTATCCTACCTTCTGTTGCTCAGATCGAACAGAATATCAATGGTACAGTAGATGCGATTCGCTTCCAGTTTAACCTAAGCCAGCTAGATGAAACCCTGACCAGGGTATTGCAGGACACCGGCTATGATTGGTACTGGGGCATGGACAACCAGCGTGTCAACATCATCAACAAGAAGGTGCCGTTCGAGCTAGAGGAATCGGACATCCTAGATTTGGTCTCTCAGTTTGGCAGTGCGAGCGGCCTGAACGAGACGAAGCAGATTGGCTTTGGCCAGGACGTTGTGTCGGACCCCACTCGCTTTAGAGTGCTGGGCGGGCACCAAGAGGGTTTTATCAACTCTGATATTATCAGTCCAATCGATGGACTAGACACCTCAAGCCTTGATAACAACGTAGTCTTTACTAAGATCTGGGATCAGCTTTCAATTGGCTTCTATGATGCCGATGGTTTCTATCGTACGTACATCCCGTCTGAGAAGGAGCTACAGTTTGCTCTTGCTGGCATTGAGACGTGGAGTTACTTTAAAAGATATCAGACTACTGCTACGACTGATGATCCTCCCGGATTTGGATTGACGGGCGACCCAGGAGCGACAGCCGCTCAGCACCCAACGTTCCAGAGTCGTCTCGATCCCATCATGCCGTTGGCCGGTTTGGCGACAGGTAACGAAGGTTCTGGTCTTCGTGTTATTAGCAATCGAAGAGATGAGAATAACAACTGGACCTTATCATTCTACAATCGTATTAGAAATCATGCTTCTCGTCATTATGGCAGATCTTATGTCGCTGAGGGGATTCTCTTCAACGAGGCGTCTGGCTTTTATCGTCTTGTAGGAGGGGCCTGGGGCAACGTTGAGAATCAGGTTCAGGGTTACACGCTCAGTGCGTCTGGCACGTTGGCGTCTAGTGGCGTATTTGTAGAAGATTATGAGATCAATAGAGGGCTTGGTCCTATCAGCCCCTTTGTGACGGATGACTTCCGCGTGGCAGCACACTGCGTATTACCAGCAGATACTATTTATGGCCCGCAGGGCGACGATGTTCCAGCCAGCTTTGGCAATTGGACTGAGGACGCACCAGCATTCAACCCGACTGGTGATGGTAAGCATTACATTCCTATCAGTTTGACGATTGTCGGTCAGCGAGTCATTAACCCACGTAGTGATGACCTGTACAGTTTTGAGGCATTTCCAGAGGGCACCCTATGGTGTCAGTTGCCAATTAATGCTGGTCCGTCTGGTGGGCTGGTTCGAGACAATACGATTTCTAGCTTGGCCACTCTGCTTACGACGAATTCAAAACTGAGCAGCTCCGGTCTGATTGATATTTTAGACCCGGCCAAGATCCTGAATGTTTACGATTCTCTTTCTGGCGTGGCTATTCCTGTTCAGGCTCGTTCGCGTTATGGTCAGACGTATCCAAGTCAGTGGGTCTTGGGAGACTTCCATTACGAGCGAGATGAAGACGTACAGCTTGATGACCAATTTGTGCCGTGGGCGTTCTCTCCCGATGGTAACCAAACGTCTCTTCAAATCATGACTGATCGTGCGGTGCGTCGTATCGAAGGCAAGATTGTACCGAAGAGCTTCTCTCGCTATGGCGACTTTCAGCAAGTAGGCTTGCCACTCTTGTCGTTTGATGCGTTTGCCGATCAGGGTATTGGCACTTCAGGTGAATACGGCGAGATTAGCCATGGCGTCAGTGAGCTTAACATTAGCTTCGGTCAGACAGGATTCTCTACCCGTTACAAGATTCAAAGCTACTTTCCGCAATTTGGAAAAGAAGCACCGCTCGGAGAGCGTGTCCGTGCTATTCTGAATGGCATTATTAACCCAATTGACTTTACTGATCTTCAGCTCTTGAATCAGAATCCGCCGCCTGCGTCGAGCCCAAGCGTACCGGGTGATTCGTTTGTACCGCCGCCCTTCTTTGACTCTGAAGAGCGAGCCGTTCGCGTTACGATTGTTGAAGTAAACAATGTCTTTTCTCTCGCTAGTACTCCTGGCACAGAAGAAGATGAGCGTTATCGCGGTAGAGATCAACACCAATACCTGAAGCCGTCTAAATCATTTGGGTTTGGCGGTGGACAGCAAGACTTCCAAGATGGTGCTATCTGTATTGATGGCTTCCTAAACTTAGCAGATGAAGCCTTATATCATACCGATGACTTTGAGCTACCCGGCGGCAACTCTATTCAGCGTTACTTCACACAAGGACGAGCGTTTGCCAATGGCACGATTGTCGAAGTGCAGCGTACTAACGTGGCTGACTCCAACCTGTACGACGTGACGATTGTTGATCCGTCTGCTCTCGCCGCCGGTACAGAGCGTGCTATCTTCGGCATTGAAGTATTGAATGGCAGTGTTCAAATTGGCGATAAGACTACTATTGTGTCACAGGGAGATGCTCCCGTGTCTCCCGGTGCATCTAATGGTACTATTTTTATGAATGGTACTATTCAAGATGCCGCTGGCGTAACTGCTGTAGAGATTGTTTCCATCTCGTCCAATGTTGGTGAAGCCACCGCCAGAGCATTTTGCAAAGAATTGGGCCTGAATGCAGATGGCTCGTTTTCAATTGCATCAGGCCAGACGTTCTCAAATGTTGTTCCTATTCCATTCCCAGAACTAGCCGCTTCGGGTGATCGAGGTTACCTATCAACGTCTACTACTACGCCGAGTGGTGGTTTTGGAAAGACAAATGTTGTAAGCTTTGTCGAGATCGTAAGACCTGCTAAGCGGAGATTCGGATAATGGTAGTTGCATCGGGGCAAATGCCCTACGAATTTGACGCCCCGTTACCCATCCGTGCTCCCAAGGGTGCATGGCCTGGTGTTAATACGCCTAACATCGGTATGTCCGGTGTCACTATTGAGCAGGCTATGTTCGTCTACAATGCCGAGTTACGTAAGTGGAATTTTGAACAACTAGATTTTCTTACGTATCAGCTTTATACTCATCCTGATATTCCATCGTCTGGCTTTGAGCCCAAGGCTAATGGAGATACGCTTGAAGGGCATGTTGGTAATGTTCATTCGTTAGAGTCAATCGATAATATTGAACAGTTACGTTTCCAGTTTGACACCTTCCTGTTTGATCTCTATGCGGACGACTCCCAATATGGAGAAATTGACTTTAAGATCGCCTGGTTACAAACGGCATACCCCGAAAGCCCTAGTGGCGGATACGTTATTGCTCAACCCTTTTTCCCGCTACAGATCTTTAGCCTGATCGCGGCCAATTTTTTACATCCGCCCCTAGAAGATGTGACTGGTGGGGACTTTATCACCACAACAGATGACCATTGGTTGGGTGGCTCTGGCGTAATTTATGATATCGACTGTGGCGAAGTAGTGTTCAATCCTTTTCCATTCCCTCGCTTTGGAAATAATTTCACTGGCACAACTGATGGCCTTAGGTTTAGATTTGGCCCCGTGTATCCAGTTGTACAAACTACTCTCGGTGCAATCCCAAGCGTATTAGCTTCACGTTACGAGTCAGATACCGTGACGGGTTCGTTTAGATTACAAACAAATTTTGCCGCCCTAGAATCTGGCGTAGTACAGATTGATGGTTATTGCCTACTTCCCGAAACTACTATGGAGCTAGTCAAAGGCAATGATAGTAACTTTGAGCAGACCGTAACGTTTACTAATGATTATACAAATCACGTCCAAGGCTTACGAGCTGTTCGTGATGGTGTTGGCAGGAATGACAGTTCAGCCAGATGCTACCGTACTCCGACCGTCCAATCAAGTGGTCTATACCGCCTATTAGTTCATAACACAAAAGCTAACGTGCCGACTACTGCGATCCCGTCTGGTTTCGTTAGCCTGTTCCCACAAGGACAGGTGCGTAAGCTGTCTGGTACTCCGGACTTGTCTCCCGCCATTAATTCAAATTTAATTGATGGGCAACAGCTTGTTGATAGGGGCAACTCAGGTGGAGATGCTTTCGAGTTAGATCAAAACTCTGCGTTGGGTATTCATGTTATGAACGACGCCATTTGGACTACGGGCCCTCATGGCAGTGGTGAATCTAGCCCGCCAGGCACAGTCTTATCGCGTGGCTTATATCCGATCTCTCCATACACAGGAACTCCAGTATGGTATCGTCCTGCTGAATTAACTATTGCTTCTACTGGCCCATCGGCCACTGGGTATCGTCCGATTCCGCCACAGCCAGGTGCGTTCGGTTATCATTTGGGACTTATGGATATTGGTGGACAGTTTGTGCGTGTCAGTCAAATTTTCCGAGCCGTATTGACGCCTGATGCAGACGATGCGTTAGACGAATTTGATCGTTCTGTCTTTTTTCAGAGATATAATAAAACAACACTAGACCATGCCGCCGAGACGGAAGCTAATTTTGTCATGATTGGCGAAGACGCTGATCTGGTCGCCTATTCACGGATTGATGGGTGCGTATACGACGGCAGTAGTATTTACGTATGGAATGAAAATGGTACTATCGATAGATTCAATAGCAGCTATACTCATACGGGCACCTTCTTAGGAAGCGGCCCGGCTATTGCTCGTCGCCGCCACTGGGACGGTTCACAGCTTTTGTATACTATCGGTGGAAATATTCAAACGGGAGATCCGTTACTATCATTGACTGGTGGGGCTGGATCATCAAGCGGTATCGGCGTATGGAGCATCAGTGTTGAACCATCTGCTCCTGCTGACGAAGCTGGTGAATTCACCCATGACTCTGCGAAACCAACACGTCTAGAAAAGTTCCTACAGATCGCACCGTCCAGGGTTATTATTCATCAAATCTTTGAAGTGACTGGTTCGACTCATGTTAGAGATGGTGTATGGATGTTCTTTCAAGCCGATGATGACATGTGGCTCTTCCGCATTATCGAGAGAGGTAGCTTCTGGGAGGCTGTAGAGGGCACTAGATTCAGAAATCATTCTGCCCCCTCTATTCCATTCGGTGGTGTCCCTGAGGAATTCCCATGGGAGGGTATCCTCCACGATATTGATTAGTGTACTTTTTAGAGCGTTGGTATTTCAGCCATAGCTAGAATTGAGTAGTATTCCTCGGATAGCTCCTCCTTCAAAAGGAATAAAATATAATGGTTAGTGGAATTAGATTCTTCTCGGGCTCTGGAGCCGTTGGTGACACGATTGCCTCCCTATATGGCCGAGGCCGTGCTACTCCGGTTCTTGAGATCGTAAACCTTCACAGTGCCGCCGCCGCTGGTACGCCGAACCGCCTTGGGTTCTTCGGTGCAAATGGTGCTCCCAGTAGTCCAGTAATTGTTGGTCAATATCAAGACCGTAGTCACCGTACCGATGAGCTTGGCACTGACCTAGGGACGTTTATTAACGTAAAGTTCACGGGTGCCGCTCTAGCAGAGGTATCTGGCGTTGCGTTTTCTGCTGGTCTAGAAAACATTCCTTCTGAGTCTGGCACACTACTTGCACGATTCACAGAGCCCAATGGCACTGCGGTTATTACCCAGCAGGCTGTATTACGTGCTATTAATCTGGACGCCAACAACAACGTGCTCGATGTGTCGGATCTTGCGACAGGCATTACAGTACAGGCCGCTCAGCTTGCGGACACTGAAAACTTTACTGGCAATACTGCGTGGTCAGAAATTTCAAGCGGCGGTGCCGAGTTAGCACTGGATGACCAAGCTGCCGAAGCACACGTACACGATTATCACTTAATCCTCAGTGCTACTCCTGGTGCGGCGGGGCGTAAGATTAACTTTGCCTACTATCTCCAGCTTGAGTTCCTGTAAGCCGATTTATTAGAAAATAAGGGGCGATGTTCTGTCAAAGAATGTCGCCCTTTTTGTTTGACACGAGGCCCTGTCATGACACCATTCTACCGTCACACTGTAGAACGCCATGACTTTAGCATTTAATTCAAGACACCCACACGTCCTTAAGGGCAACCGCTGGATCGCCTCTTTGTCCGATGGCAGCACAGTATTCGAAGACAAGACCCCCAAGCTCAAGCCAGCCTGGCGAAGATTGCAGGATTATGTAGAGATTCATAATTTACAGATCACCAATCTACGATTAGAAGCCTACGGCAAGTTCGTCAAGCTCCTCGCTTATAAGGCAGACGATGGCCGAGTACAGATCGATGGTTACTGGCAGAGTTCTAAGATGGGAGCGTGGTTCGGCGGTGCAATAGGTGAAACCTTTTGGCGAGGCATTGGTTTTATTAAAGACGAAGAAGTAACCATCATCTGGGTTGACGACAATGGGAACATCAACCAGGAAGTCCGCGAGTTCGATCCTGAGGACCAGGCCGCCATCATTAACAAGGGAGACGAACACAATGGATGAGATGTTATATCCTTCTATCACTTCCTCGGGAGTTCTGCATGACGCTGCAAATATGCTCACTGAACTCATCTGGCTAAATAAGAACCTACAGCTAGGAGATCATCCCTGGAAGGGAAAAGCTACGGGGCGAGAGTGGGGCCAGATGGTGGCGTGTATCAAGAAGCTGATGCGGGACTTTGAGATTGATGCCGACCAATTGGCATTTTATATTTATAAATGCCGCCCCGTGACCATCCGAGGGATGGAGTTCGGGAAGATGGCGGTCGTGGCGAAGAAGCTCCTACGTCGCCACGACCTTGATGATTTGGTCAGGATGTATGACGAGCGTCGTAAATCATTGCAAACCACTGGTGTCGATGTAGCTGGGTACAAGACACAGAAACCCAAGAGCCTAGTAGATTTTTTGAAGGAGTTAGAAAATGGCCAAGCGTAAGAAAAAGACAGATGATGAGCCGGTAGTGGCAGATTTTAAGTTCTTCAAGCAGGAGATGGAACAGGATGGAGTGCGGGTGATGTCGGCGGGTGACATCGAAGATCCCCTACCTAATTACTGCGGTTCCTATAATCTCGACTATGATCTCGTCACTCCCTTTGCGGAGGGGCGTATCACAGAAGTATTTGGAGCAGAAGGAACCTGCAAGACCACTTTGATTCTGGAGATTATTGGTCAAGCATTAATCAGAGGCAAGACTTGTCTATATGTTAATATGGAAAAGAACCTTAACCTTTCTTTGATGCGTACTGTCCGCCCTCTTCGTCCATTCTTGGAAGAGGCGGTTGAGAATATGAAAGCCAAAGCAGCGGGTAAGCCTGAGCCTCATTCCGCATGTCCTCTCTGGATTGTGAATGCTCGCACTGGCGAACAAGGGCTTGAGGCTATGCGTCGGTTTGCACAGATGGTTCCGAATGGTGTAGCAGCTCTTGACTCGATTGATGCCGCCCAACCCGAGGCCGTATTGTCTGGAGAGATTGGCACGGCAAAGGTTGGTAACCTGGCGAAGCTCATGTCTGATGCCATGCGTAAGCTCGTGGCAGACGCCGAGGACAACAAGGTGGCTCTCATTTTTGTCAATCAAATTCGTCAGAAGATTACGATGTACGGCGACCCGAATGATACGCCTGGTGGACTGGCAATGAAGTACTATGCTTCACAACGTATTCAGCTCAACAAGCCGCGTAAAGATGATGTAATCAAAGACACTGATGGCGAAAAGGTTGGTGTCATTATCAGATATAAGATTGTCAAAAACAAGCTGGCTCCTGACGGTAACGAAGGTGAGTTCCATATTCTTCTCAAGAATGGAATTTTCCGTGAGCGTGAACTAGTATCTCGCTGTCTTGGTCTTGGCGTCTTAAGATTTGGTGGCCGGGGCGGTAAGCAAGTTTTACTGCCGACTGTCGATATCGATACTGGCGAGTTTGCGGTTGACGAGAAAGGCGAACCTGTCACCATTGCTATGAAGCAGTACGATGCAGCCAGGAGGCTGATCTTAGATCAGCGACTATTACTTAAGCTGGCAGACATGTACGAAAAAACACTAAATCCCGGCCACCATGCCGTGGACAACTTCTTAGATGAAATTTCTGACCCTGAGTAACCGCGAGGTGCGTATGGATATTGTGCCTTCACGGTATCCTGTGAGATCTAGAGACAAGTCTAGGTCGTTTGGTCAGTTCAATCTTGGTAGACAAATCAAACAACTGTATGGCCCCGCAACCCTCTTGGAAGAATTTCCCATCCCAGATAGCAGGTTGTCTTTAGACTTTTATATGCCACAGCATGGATTAGCTTTTGAGTTTCAGGGCATACAGCACGACAAGTACGTTGAACATTTTCATGGCGACAAAGACGGCTTTGAGCGTCAACTTATTCGAGACAGCAAAAAACGCGAATGGTGCGAATTGAACGACATTACATTAATCGAAGTACGAGACAGTAACTTATCATCGACTGAACTTATGGAGCTTATTCAGGAGACTCGCGATGTCGAATAATGCTGCTGAAAAACTTCTGCTGGCAGGGATGTTGCGACATCCCGATTCCTTTTTTGAATACTGTCAGTATTTAGATGAGGATCACTTTTCGTCTGACGGTGCTCAGATGACATGGTTGGCACTTCATCATTTGATGATTAACCAGGGTGCTCAGAATATCAGTAAAGCTAAGCTGGTGTCTTCCGCCAAGAGCCTAGGCTATCCTAACTACCTTGCCCAAGTACGTAACGGTGATTGGCTAGATGAGCTTTTCCAGGAACAAGTCAACGAGCACGAGCTTGCAGAACACTTCATTGAAGTCAAACGCCAGTCGCTCATGTCTGACTACATCCAGGCTACAGAAGATGTAAGACAATATCTTAGAAACACATCTGATCCGCTATCGAAGATGATTGGCAAGGTAGAAGACCTTGTTGTTGGTCGCGTCAGTATGCTCGACAAGGGTGAGCACTCTATCAAGTACTTGCTGGAGGATGCCCGTGCTAAGGTGGAGTCAATTGCTGATGACCCTGGACACGTTGGATTGGACCTGGGCTTCCCTGTATTACAGAGTCGCATTGGTCAATTCCGTAATGGCTCTGTCTCCTTCTTCGTGGGTACTACCAAGTCTGGCAAGAGTCAGTTCGGCCTGAGGGCTGGCTTGATCGCCGCACATAAGCTCAACCTACCCGTGCTCATTCTAGATAGCGAGCTGAATAAGCAGGATCAAATGATTCGAGCCGTAGCACAGCTTGCCGAAGTTCCTTATGATATCATTGAAACTGGCTATTGGAAGATGACCAATGACCAGCTACGCAAAGAGGGGATCACAGATCAAGATGAACTGGATCGAATTACTCTTTATAGTAATCGCATGAGGGACGATCACTTTTGGCAGGTAGTAGAAAATCTACCTATCGAGTACGTGTCTATCTCTGGCATGTCGGTTCAAGAGGTTATCCCTCACGTCCGTCGCTGGCTTCTTACGAGAGTTAAGCCTGATCGCAACAGCAAGATGCCTCAGTGCTTAGTTGTTTATGATTATCTGAAGCTGGCAAGTAGAGATGAGATCAAGGGTGGCGTGGCTGAATGGCAGGCCCACGGCCTGAACGTGGCGGCGTTGCACGACCTTGCTACCAAGTATAACATCCCCATCATCGCATTCGGACAAACCAACCAGCAGATCGATAGCGGCATCGGTTGTGTTGCTGGGGGCAAGAGAATCAGCGAGAACGTTACCTCTATCACATATCTAAAGTGCAAGAGTGAAGAGGAGCGTTCCATGGATGCCAATGGCACACACCTCGTGAATGTATTTGCTGCTCGATATGGCAAGGGCACTACGAATGGATACATCAACTTCAACGCCGACCTATCGTGCGGTAAGTTTACTGAACTAGGTATTGGTGCGGTAGACTTTGATGAAGAGCGTAATCGTCGCCAAGAACAACAGCGTAAAGCAAAGTATAAAAAGAATGACGACGACGACTAATAAAGATCAGTTACGCCTCAATGCAAATCGCCAGATTACTCTGGTGTTAGACAAGTTGGGCGTTACATATAATGATCGAGGCAATCTTATTCAGGCACTATGTCCGTGTAAGCAGCACGGTGGCGACGGTGATAACGCCACGGCTTTTAGCTGGCGTATGGACATTGGTTATTGGATGTGCTGGACTCACCACTGTCAAGATCAATTTGGTAACGACATCTTTGGTCTGGTTCGCAGTGTTCTTGAGTGTGATTTTCCAAGTGCTGTTCGCTGGCTTGCAAAAGTCTTAGGCGACGATATTGACGTGGACAATCTTCCGTCCCCGGTTCGCCGCAAGCCTGGTGCCATTCATGTTCATGAGCCCCTTGATGAAACCCGTTTACGCTTCTTGAAGAAGCACCCACAGTACCTATTGAACCGTGGATACAGCCCAGAAGTATTGGACAAATTCAATGTTGGGTCTTGGAACCGCGTTGGTAGCTATATGCACGATAGAGTAGTTATTCCAGTAAGAGACCAAGACAACTTTCTCGTGGGCTTTACTGGGAGAACTGTCAGGGATCCGGAGTGGTTTGCGGAGCGTGACTTAGACTATAACAAATGGCTGCATGGTCGTTACTTCGACAGACTGCCAAAGGAAGATGACTCGTTATTTACGGGCTCTATCTTATTTAATCTCAATAATGCCAAGACGTTCTTGCGTCCTCATGGTCGCATGATTCTGGTTGAAGGTCCGCTTGACGGCTTCAAGCTGGATATGTATGGCATTTATAATTGGGTTGCATCCCTAAGCACTGCGTTTGGTCCCGCTCATCGATCCCTGCTGATTCAGCATGGTGTATCGGACCTGTACGTTGCTTACGACAATGACCCTAGAAAACAACCTAACAAACCCACATCAAGCGAAGTCGCCTGGGAGCGAATTCACAAAGTAGTTGGTGATCTATTCCGACTGCATCGTGTTGAGCTTCCCCTTGGGGTTGACCCAGGTGACATGGAAGGAGAAGAGATCAGGGATACTTTTCATCCCCTTTCTCAGTCATGCTAAAATTAAAATCAATTTCACCTAGTCGCATTAAGACCTTTGACATGTGTAAGTTCAAGTACTGGCTTACATATCATTCGCCAGAGGTAGAGCTTAAGTCCAACTGGGGTGCGGCACACGGTTCTCTCCTCCATGACATCTTAGAGTTTAAGTCTAACGGTGCAGATCCAGACTGGATGGATCGTTTGTATCGCGGCTATGCTGGCACGCTGGAGACGTTTGATCGTTACGGCAAACCAACCATCATGGAGTCACCACTTAGATGGGCTAAGCCACAGGAATTCCACAATCAGAAGCCCCAATGCGACTCGTGTTGCTACAAGGGTGAAAATGATTGTATTATTTCCAAGGAGCCGCTTGACAACCTGTCTGGTTGTGCGAGAATGTTATTTGACAGTTCTATCACTATGTTGGAAACCGTCATTGACAATTATGCAGACGCCTGGGATAAGATTTTACGCGATGACCAGGGCAGAATCGCTGGAGCTGAGTATGCGTATCGACTACCTGTCGTCGGTACGGACGTGCCCATGATTGGCATTATGGATCTCGTCATCGAAGAGGATGAGGACACCATTAGGATTTATGATTACAAGACTGGCAAGTGGACACAGACATACGAAGAGTGTCGAGAAGACATTCAGATTAAGATGTACTCGCTCGCCGCCCGTAAGGAATTCATCGAAGATATCAATAACAAAGGATATAAGTACAAGAACGTTCTATTGACGTTCGACTACTTTACCAAGAGTCCCATCACCCTAGCCTTCACGGCAGAAGAGGACGCTGAGACCGAGGCGTACGTTTGTGATAAGATTAATGAGATCGAGAGCACAGATTGGATCACTCGAATTGTCCAGGACAATAGTGATTTCGAGAAACGGTGGGCATGGAAATGCCGCTCGCTATGTGACACCGGAGTCTGTGCATCTAAGTGGCAAAAAGCCTTTAAGCCTAACCCATGAGTGATGAACCAGAAGAAAAGATGACCCACGATGACCTTGAGGTCATGATGGAATATGGTATTGACCGCGTGAATCGCCGCCTGTTCCTGAATGAAATTAACGAAATCAATATCGCCAACGTTATTAAGGGTATTTACTATTTCCAATCTGACGATCATAAGAAGCCCATTGAACTATTCATCAGCTCATATGGCGGTGAGATGTATGAAATGTTTGGTCTATATGACGTTATCAACACGGTCACTTGTCCTATTGTTACTGTAGCTGTAGGTAAATGTCAGAGTGCTGCCCCGCTTCTAGTGGCAGTAGGCACGGCGGGGAAGCGTTATGCTTGTCCCAATACTGCATTTATGTTTCACCAATCTAGTGACTACGCAGAGGGCGAGGGGCCGAATCGCCTTGGGCATCTGGAAACTGAGATCGCTCATCATCGCGAGATCGAGGAACGTTGGTATAGACTGCTAGCAAAACACTCTAGCAAAACTGTTGCTTTCTGGAGAGGCCAGGCTAAAAAAGAAGGTAACATTTATTACACCGCCGAACAGGCTATTGAGTTCGGTGTTGTAGATTATCTTTGGGTTGAACGCTCAGGAGCATACGAAGACGATGAGTAAATTAGTTATGAGATGCTGGGATCACGGACATACGGTAGAACTGAATATCCCTCCCAGTAAAGTTAGTAAGTTCATTGAGCAATGTAGTAAACTCAAAAAGGTTTGTCCAGACTGTAGTCCAGAGAATAAGCAGCTCACGACAGTTTATAACGAAGCGGATAAAATTTTCGATCAGAAGTCTTATCAGTGTCGCCATGGTCATTTAACTATGGTGGGTACGTTTGGTAGATCTGCTCGACGCCTAGGTGTTTCATGGGGGCCTTCTTACGATGATCGTGAGAATGTTGAGGGCAGCATCGACGAATTGCCGGAATTGATTGACCAGAAGGTCATCTCGTGTCAACATACTAAGGAGAACGGGAAGCGTTGTGGCTGCAAACTAAAAGCTTGTGATGATGCCTCTCTATCTTATGCAGAGTTCTCGAACTTTAAAACGAAGGTTCGTGTAGAGGATGTTTGGCGTAAGTATGGCGTGGCCGATCCTGTGACTGGCGATGCCAATGCTCCCGGCGAATACAAGGCTACTGAGTTCGAGAAACGCAACAAGGCACGTCTCAAGAAAATGCAACGCACACGCAATATCTCCAAAGATCGTCTTCCCGGCAAGCCAAAAGAATAATGACATTCGCACATCTTAACGTTCACTCGAAGGCGTCGATGCTATACGCCTCGGCTGACACGAAAGCTTTGGTCAAACGTGCCAAAGAACTAGGACAACCCGCAGTCGCTCTGACAGACTATGGCAACGTTTATGACGCCATTAGTTTCTATCGTACAGCGATGGACGAGGGCGTTAAGCCAATTCTTGGTGCGACTTTATTCTTCTGTGAAGATGCTGCTGAGCTGCGTGTACAGAAGGCACGTCAGTTCAATCATATCGTGTTACTGGCTGAGAATGATATTGGCTGGCAGAATATTACTAGACTGATCTCGCTATCGAATGATCCAGAGCACTTCTTCTACAACCCACGTATTGACTTCGAACTATTAGAGAAGTATAACGAGGGCGTGATTGTGCTAACGGGCAATACTCGCGATGGTATTATTCCGTCTCTTTTGTTTGACCGTACCGATGAACATGGGGAAGTCATGGGCAAGGCGGCACCGTTCCGTGCCGAGGCGTTAATTCGTCGCTTCCTTAAAATCTTTGACAAGGACCACTTCTTCCTAGAGGTGCAGGACACAGACGATCCTGTGCAGGAAGATGTAAACAATAAGCTACGTGCTATCGCCACTAAGTATGACCTAACTACTGTGGCCACCAACAATGTTCACTACGTTAATGCTCCTGACGCAGAGTCTCATCGTACCTTGCTTTCAATGGAAAATAATAGGTATAACAGACTAACGAAGACCAGCTTTGACGAAGAAGAGTACTACCTCAAGAGCCGCGAAGACCTCCTAGAATCAGAAAACCTCCTTTCCACTGAACTTGATGCGGCTCTTGAGGTAGCTTCCCGCTGTAACGTTAATATTGATCTTAAGAAGCATAGGCTTCCTAAGTATGCATTTGTACCAGACGGTAAGACTTCTATGGGGCATCTTCGTGAGCTTGCATATGGTGGTCTTTTTAGCAAGTTCAATGTTGCCGAAGCGGCCTCCGTGGCAAAAGAATACAGAGACCGTCTTGACCGCGAGTTGGCTGATATTGAGGACATGGGGTTTGCTGATTACTTTTTGATCGTCCATGACGTTATCAACTATTGCCATAAGAATGACATCTTGATGGGCTATGGCCGAGGTAGTGTTGGCGGCAGTCTGGTAAGTTATGTTCTTGGCATTACTAATATTGATCCGCTAGAGTATGGCTTGATTTGGGAACGATTCTTAAACAAGGGGCGTGGCGGTCTGCCCGACATTGATACTGACGTTCCGCGATCACGTCGCCAGGAAGTGCTTGAGTATATTCGTGATCGTTTCGGTCGCAGTAATGTTGCACAGATTGTCAACTACAATAGTCTCAAAGCTAAGGCTGTCCTCAAGGAAGTGTTCCGTACATATGATATGGACTTCGAAGAGGCAAACAAGATCACGGCATGTGTGCCCGGCAAGAATGACGATCACACAGATCCGACTCTAGAAGAGGCATTGGCCCTGTCGCCAGAGCTGCGTAAGTATGAGCAGAAGTACCCCGCATGGTTCAAGATTGCTAGCGACCTTGAGGGCTGCTACAAGACCACGGGTATTCACGCCGCTGCGGTTGTCATCTCTGATACTCCGTTTGAATCTAGTCCGTATCCACTCGCACGCTCAAAAGATGGTGCCCTAATCTTCGGTTGGGATATGGATACGGTTGACACTCTTCACCTACTAAAGCTTGACATCCTCGGCCTCAGCACACTCGACGACATCGACGTGACCCGTAAGTTGGTCAACAAGCGTAGAGGCTTAGATATCTCCCGTGACACTATGCCACTGACTGACGGTGCGACATTTGCCATGCTCGGCCAGGGTTTTACTATTGGTGTATTTCAAATCGAAAAGCAACTCGGTAGAATCTGGTCGAAGAACATCGAACCCGAAAGTATCGAGGAGCTATCTGACCTTGTGTCCATTATTCGTCCTGGCCCCATGGAGTCGGATATGCACACCAAGTACAAAGGTGTGAAGTTTGGAGAAGACAAGCCGGTCTACATTCACTCTGCTCTTAAGCCTATCATGAGCAAAACCAAGTCGGCCCTCTTGTATCAAGAGCAGGTTATTGAGATCTGTAAGCAGCTCGCCGGTCTTTCGCTCGTCGATGCGGACAAGGTTCGTAAGGCTATGGGCAAGAAGAAGCCCGAAGAAATGGCTAAGTGGAAAGCCGTCTTTTCTGATGGCTGTGTCAAGAATGGCATCGCCGCATCGACAGCGGCCAAGATCTGGGGCTACGTTGACAAGTTCGCGGGCTACGGTTTCAACAAATCGCACGGCGTGGGCTACGCCCTACTTGCCTACGAAACCGCTTACCTCAAGGCCAACTACACACTGGAGTTCATCTGTGCCAAACTTCGCCACGCGAAAGACTCGCCCGACAAATTCGAGCGTATGAGTGCATTGATGTACGACGCTAAGCTCTTCGGTATCGAAGTGACACCGCCGTTAGTACAACAGCCGGGTAATTCCGCAGCAGATATTATTGACTTTGCTATTACTGATGATACCCATATCGCGTTCGGGCTTACAGCCCTCAAGGGTGTGGGAGATGCCGCAGCACGTAGAGCTATCTCGCTCGCCAAGAACGTGACTGACTTTGACGGCTTCCTGGCTGCCAGTATCGACGTGAAGCCTGGTGTCAGCACAACAGTAGTAGATGCCTTAATTAAGTCTGGTGCGTTTGGCGATCTCGGGGAACACCGCGTGAGAATGCTCGCCCGCTATAGGCTGTTCAGCTTCCTCACTCCAAAAGAAAAAGTAACAGTCTTTGAACTGGCTGAGAAAGAGGGGCTGACTAGCTCTGAATGGATTCGGGTTGTGCGTGGTCTTTCTGATGAAAAGAAGTGCGAGGCCATCAAAGAGCACTACGAACTGAAGAGGCCGCCCGATATCGCCCGACGCAGGAAATTGCGTGATGCTCTCCAGGAGCACGACGGGGTGAACCTGTTCGATAGTGCCATGCAGAACATTGTGTGGGAGAAGTTCTATCTGGGAGTTTCTCTGAGCGGCTCTGAGGCCGACGTGTTCCGTGCCCCCGACAAGTGCGTGGATCTCATCAAGAGTGGCGAGCCCGATACAGCATTCGAAATTGCAGTCTGTCTAGACAGCGTACGAGTCATCCTCACCAAGACTAAGGGCGAACCAATGGCCTTTGTGACCGGCAGAGACAAGACTTATTCCTTAGATGGTATTGTAGTATTCCCCCAGACTTTCAAGCGTTGTGAAGCTCTGTTAGAAGAGGGGAATGTGATAAAGGTGTATGGCAAGATCAACAATCGTGGGTCTTACATCGCTGACAAGGTAGAACGTTTATCATGAAATACGAATACGATTACGAGTCAATTTTTAACGAAGAACAGGTCGCCGCCCTAGAGATGGGGCTGACCGAACAATTTAAGGTCGAAGAAGTTATCAAAGAGAAAATGAACAAGCGTGGCGAGGATGGCTGGGAAGCCATGATGCCCATTCAATTGCCTTCGATGTGGTTTCGGAGAGAAAAGACCGATGTATGATTACGCCCGTGTGCAACTCATGGGCCGTGCCACTGGCGATGCTAAGTTTTATAACCTAGAAGACGCTGACCGCACATCTCGTGCTATCTTTACTATCGCCTGCAACATCGGCTATCGCAAATCGAAAGACATCGAAGTACGATCCATCTTTCGTAAGGTAGTTGCTCTAGGCTCCTTTGCTCACTACATTGCCCGCTGTCAAGATGAGGGTGGCCTACGTGGCCGCTTAATTAATGTCTTGGGATCTCTAGATAATGAAATAAATAGAGAAGCAGGGGTTGACGAAAGTGAACAACGTGAGATTATTCTAGTGACCCAATCAGCAGATGGGTTCATTAAGATTATGGATCGACCCCATGACTATGACACTGAATGACGAGGAACTATTACGGGCACTAGAAGGTTACGCTGGCTTTATTCGCAAGGTCGCATACACTGCCGTAACCTCTTCGCCATCGATCTGTGTAGATGATTTATTCCAAGTCGGGCAACTCGCAGTGCTTCGAGCACTCCGTACCTATGACCCCACCTGTGGACGTAATATCAAATCTTATGTTTGTAGTTGTGTAAGACAAGACATCTATAATGAAGCCGCCCGCTTCCTAGGCGTGTTCACGGTTGACCATCGTGTGACAGAAATGGGAGCTAAAATTAATAAGTTTGTAGAGGCTGGTAAGACGGATGTCGAGATTGCTGCCATCCTCAATGAAAGATACCCTGGGCGTGCCTGGACGGAGAACAAGGTATATGATTTGAGGCTTGCGTACACTCGCCGTCATGCTGTGTCTATGGAAGTTGAACCAGAAGAAATTCCGGAGTCGCTATACATCGAACAGTTCCTAGAATCCGTTGTGCAAAATGACACTGACAGCCGGATTTTACGTGAACGTATTTTGGGCGATAAGTCGGCCAAAGAGATGGCTGACGAAATGGATATTTCGGTTAAGAAGTTCTATAATTTAGAGTCTAGTTTGAAATCGCGTATTAGAATTGCTATCCAGAATATCGTCTGACCATGGAAAGAAAAAAGAGAATCCTATTCGTAGGAGAAGCCAGTTTTTTACATACTGGTTTTTCTACTTACTACCGAGAACTATTACCACGTCTAGTAGAGACTGGCAAGTATGAAATTGCAGAGCTTGGTTCATATGCTCGCCAAGATGATCCCCGCGTAGCGGAGTTTATTGATGGTCGCTGGAAGTTCTATGGCACTATGCCGACTACCCCAGAAGAACAACAGGTTTTTTCTCAGCCCAATCCTCATCCTCGTACGCGGGGTCAGAACACCAACCAGTTTGGTGAGTGGAAATTCGAGGGAGCCTGTGCTGACTTCCAGCCTGATATCGTGGTAGATATTCGCGACTGGTGGATGCTTGAGTTTCAGGAGAGAAGCGTGTTCCGCGATTGGTTTAAGTGGGTAGTCATGCCCACTGTGGACGCTGAGCCTCAGCAAGAGGAGTGGGTTCAAACCTATGAAAACGCGAACGTAGTTCTCTGTTATTCTGATTATGGCATTCATACGCTGCGTCGTCAGACCAGTCAAATCCCTACCCAGCAAGGCGTGCGTCCCAAGATGAAGATTCTACCCAAGCCGATGCGGCCTGGTGTAGACCTTGCGACGTTCAAGCCTATCGTCAAGGCAGACGCCAAGGCACACTTCAATCTCACGTCTGAGAATGTGGTGATCGGTACGGTTATGCGTAACCAGAGTCGTAAACTTTATCCTGATCTAATTGATGCGTTCTCTCGCATGAAGATTAAGTATAAGGGTGATGATGCGGTGGACAAGGCTGTGTTGATGATTCATTCGTCGTGGCCCGACAACGCACATTCGTTTGATTATCCGCGACACGTCATGCGTCTGGATTCTTATGAGTGGATGGAGAATGCACGCAAGGGTATTCGTGGAGATGTTTTACAGTCCATGAAGTGTGGAGCCTGTGGCGAAACGTCTATCACATTTGCTATCCATCTTTGGAATCGTCCCCTAGAGGGCGGTCGCATCAAGCTTCCCTGCCCTCATTGTGGTGCTCAAGAGTGCTCGCCTCCGAACACCTCTTTGGGATATACCCGAGAAGAACTGGCCAGCCTGTATAATGCTATGGACATCTACGTGCAGTGCTCCATCTGCGAAGGTGATGGCATGCCCATCCAAGAAGCCAAGGCTTGTGGTGTTCCCACGCTTGTTGTGGATTACACGGCCATGGCAGAGAAGGGCAGGTTCCCCGCAGAATACTCTCACTTAAAGGAGAGCGGTATTTCAGCAGAGGAGTATGGCTGCCACAAGGGCGGCGGCTCGATTGAGGTGGACCGTTATTACTACGAGCCCGAGACCTCGTGCAAGAGAGCGTTGCCCAACATCGATCAGCTTGCTGACAAGCTGCACGAATGGGTGACCGATACAGCCCTACGTCAAAAGCTTAGTGGCGAAGCCCGTAAGTGTGTGGAGGATAATTACGACTGGAACGAGCTATGGAAACAGTGGGAGTTTGTCCTAGATCAAATTAAGCCGCTGGATCGTGAAAACACATGGGATAGCCCCATTGTGACGGCCCCCACCGTTGACTCTAAGCCCGTCCCCGATGGTCTTACTGACGAACAGTTTGTTGACTGGTTGTACACAGACGTTCTAGAGTATCCGGCGATTGATCCCGCTGGTGCCAAGATGTGGTTACAACACTTGGCCGGTGGCACCTCTCGCGACAATCTATTACAACAGTTTATTGCTATCGGTAATCAGCAAGCCGATTCGGATCGTCGCCGCCAAGATGTTCGTGCGGCAATCGCTGGACAACAGCCTTCCGCCCCGCAGGCAGCAACAAATCAGGAGTGGGTATAATGAAATTACTATTTACGGGTCCTTTATTGGACTTTAGCGGCTTTGCACACGCTTCACGCAACTTTTTAAGAGCCCTCCACGCCTCAAAGTCTATAGAATTGACTGCTCGCCCCATCAAGTACGACAGGGCAGACACCGCATTCGTACCCGAACCGTGGCTGGACACTTTACTAAAAAAGGATTTGCAAGATGTTGACATGGCAATCCAGATGACTACGTGTAATGTCGAAGCTGTACCTATTCCGGGTATTTGTAATGGACTTTATACGTTCTTTGAGAGTGATCGCCTACAAATGACCTGGGCACAGAAGGCCAATGAGTTTGACTTCCTACTTGTGCCCTGTCGCCACAACGCCGAAGCCCTAATGCGTTCGGGTGTCACCAAGCCGATCCTAGTGATTCCACCGCCCTGCGATTTCGCAGTGTATGATAAGCAGTACCCGCCCTTCAAATTAGAGAACGCTGGAGACCGCACTGTTTTCTATTCTATCTGTCAATTGTCAGCGAAGAAGGGAGTAGACGCTTTATTGAAAGCTTACTTTGCTGCCTTTGCTGATGCTCCTGATGATGTCTTGCTTGTGCTTAAGACTTACATCAATATGCAAGATCGTTCTCAGGACATGGCAACGATCAAGAATTATATCGCACAGATTAAGCAGGGCTGTCGTATCCCCGCACCTAAGCTGCCGCCTGTTCTGCCGATTGTTGACATCATGACGGATGATGAGATTCATGGACTACATAATCGTGGCCATGCATACGTTTGCTCGTCTCGTGCTGAGGGCTGGGGTATTCCTCCTTTCGACGCACTAGGTCACGGCAACGTTTTGATCTCGAATATGAGCAGCGGACTTGAGGGTTTTGTGAGACCCGAGCACGCCTTGGTCTATGGTGGCTCTGAGTCGTTCTTCTTCGACATGCATCATCCTGACCCCGGTTTGTTCACTGGCGTTGAGCAGTGCTTCGAACCGTCCCCCGTTCAGATGGCCTTCTTGATGCGTAAATACCACACGCTTCGCAGGAAAGCCATGCAGAATACTCTGACGGCAGAGGAACAAGAGGAGTGGAATGCTGTCCTGCAACGGCAGGAGAATGGCCGCAAGGCGGTAGCATCTTTCCATTATGAGGATACTCATGATAAGATTACCCCTCAGTTAGAGAAAATTTTGGAGCAGTATAGTAATGGAGAACCAATTATCTTCACCCAAGAACAGCCAGCAGCAGACACACCAGTACATATTGGAGCTGAGCCAGAATCTACGCAAACTGGGTTTGACGATGGAGCAGGCGTCTGAATCTATGCTAGAGTTTTCTAAGTTACTTAACAAGTGTTGCTTTGAAGACTTGATGGAGGAACTTCCAGAAGAAGAAGAAGTCTTTACTTTAAGGGGAGCATTATGAGTGTAAGCTATTCTAATAGCGTGAGTTTTTCAGCGGGAGACCCGCAAGACGTGCCGTTTCATGACGGCACGGGAGTTAATCCTGAGTGGAGATACGTAGACAATACTGGCGGTGATCCTAATAGCTTTCAGTGGCCCCCGCCTGACCCTTTGAATCAGCCGCCATTTGTTTTTCCAGCATCTACTGGTATCACTATCAATACTCCTGGTATTATTCAGATTGATGGTCTTGAATTCGAGGGTGCTCTTCGATTCAATGAAGAAGCCAATACGATTGAACGGTTTGAGGGCGGTGTCTGGAAGTTAATCGGACACGGAATTGATCTGCCTTCTATCGAAGTAGAAGAAGAGGATGACGACTTTGAAATCGGTGGAGCACTGTGAGTAATCTTTTACCGGAGACTGTTGACGTGTTACTAAACAATCTTGGTTATGCCATAACTAGCGAGAGCGTTAGTATGGCAGTAGACCAATGTCCGACTTCAGACATTCAAGCTCACGGTCTTGATAACGCCGAGCTAGATAAGGATCGAATCATTGAGTACTTATCAAACAATGGAATGCAGATCACCAAGCTAGATATTCATTGTTCTATGAATCACGTTACGCAACAAGTTATTGGTCAGATGCAACCTGTTCTCATTTCGGTAGACCATGATATTAGTCTTGACATTACGTGTTATACCGACACCGTTCCCGATGATGTTAAGACCCTTAGTACATATATTAAGCCAGAAATTCCTGAGCCAGAACCCGTAACAAATAGCTTCGATTTAGGAGGAGCACTATGAACCAACAACAGCCTATCTATGTACCGCAGATGGCCTCCATCGCTGAGCGTGTCAATAATCCCGCCCGTCTTGTCCAGTGTATTCAGATGCACAACGAGGAGGAGTTCGCCCCGCTTGTGCTACGCTCCATCTATGACGAGGTAGATCGTATCATCGTAATCGAGGGTGCCGTGGAGAACCGACCGAACTCGACAGAGGATGGCCACTCGACAGATAAGACCGTGGATATTATCAAGGACTTCAAAGAGAACCACGACCCCGACAAGAAGGTTGTCTTTCTCCAGATCAAGAAGCCCTGGAAGAACTTGGAAGAGATCAAGCAAACGTTCATTGATATGTCATTCCCCGGTGACTGGCTAATCATCAATGATGCGGACGAATTCTATCAGCCTGCTGATATTCGCAGGCTGAGGGAAGCTATTGAGTTGCACCCGCATATCTGCGAGTTCGTGCCGACGTTCCTGCACTTCTATCGCGACTTCAAGCACGTTGCCGTGCCTGGCCCTGAGTGGCAGCCGCAGCATCAACGCATCTTCAAGCGTGGTCGCAATATGAAGTATAATAGTCACCCCGTCGTAACCGACGAGACAGGTCACTGTACTTACTTCTCGCCACACTATCAATCACGTCGTGGCATGATGCGTGTCCCCATGTTCATCTACCACTATGGCTATGCCCGTATGAATATGGATGAAGTCATGAAGCGTAAGCAGGAATACTACACCAAAGAGCTAGCAGCTCACGGTGGGGCTAATGCCAAGTTCGATCAGAAGATCAAGGACTGGTTCGCCAAGACTGAGCCGCTGCTATTCTTTGATGGAGAGCATCCTGAAATCATGAGTGGTCACCCGATTGCAAATGTGCCGTCAACCCACTATCCCAATGAGGAGCTATGGTCAGAAGATCCGTTCTACAAGCAAGTGCTAGCAGAGCAGGACTATGGCAATATCTATCTCTGCATGACGAAGCAGTCACAGCCGTTTATGAATACTTATCATAACGGCGTAGAAGTATGAACCCTAAAATTTCTTACCTAGTTTCTACATATGATTCCGGTCATTTCCTTGATCGTCATATGACCAATTTACTAGAGGGTCAGACTGATCCCAATTTTGAGATCATAATCGTTAACCCTAACTCACCAGGCACGGACGACATGATCGCCCGTAAGTGGGAAGCAGCCGACGAGCGTGTCAAGTACATATATCACAACGAACGTGAGTGGTATGGTGAATCTTGGCTGCGTGCGTGGAAGGCGGCGTCCGCACCCTTAGTATGTAATAGCAATACAGACGACTTACACTATCCTCGCTTCACAGAGGTTATGAGCGAACAGTTCGAGCAGCGGAATGTTGAGCTTCTCGGTAAGCTGGGTTTTGCCTACGGTGGCATCCACGTTGTGGACGAGTCCGGTAAGACCGTGGCCGGTGGCATCAAGCCCGCCTGGGATTACGAGGTAATGACTCGTGAGTGCTGGGGCGGCCCACAGGTGGTGTGGCGTAACGACCAAGAGTTCCGCGACTCACTCAACTGGGAGCTGATGCATGTGCGTGCAGCCGAGTATCGTTCCGCATTTGACTACTGGCTCTGGCTTTACTTTATGAACCAGGGGTACGAGGGCTTATCAGTGCAGGAGATCTTAACGATCTATGTGCAGCGTCCTGATTCCATCGAGAACAGCAATAAGTGGGCCAACAACTGGGAGACCTACTCGTCCATCTCAGAGTTTTATCCTCACAATTTCCTGAATCATCTTAAGCATGCTAAAGAGTTCAAAGAGTTTGATGAGAGGCCATCTAAGGATGAGTGGGTAGCACATATGCACACAGGAAAGAAATGGAAATGAAAATCAAGGTACTACACTACCTAGACAACCTAGATCTTGGCGGTACGACTAAGACTGCTCAGCTATTCTTTGAGCACTCTTCCTCTACCCAGTTCGAGGTTGGCGTAGCGTATAAGGCCGACGCAGACATGACGCGGCTCGACGAGTTCGTTATGGCGTCCAAAGTGTGTCGCGGCAGCCTGTTCCCCCTACAGAGCAGTGCCGATCTACAGGACGTTATTTACCAGAATGGATTTGATATTCTGCATGTCTACCGCAGCGGCTTCGAGCAGTTTCCCGAGCCCGGTCTCCACGTTCAGGTCCCGCACTTTGTAGAGACAAATGTGTTCGGGCACATCGACCCTAACCCCAGGATTGACCGCACGCTATATATGAGCGAGTGGCTAATGAATTATTCTCTATCTCAATTAAACGGTGTCGGACATAACATGCCCGCCAGACGCTTTGACTTTGTGAATAACCCCGTGGAGGATCCCGCATCTCAAGTGATGCTTGGACTAGACATTCCTGATGACGCCATTGTTCTTGGTCGTTGTGGCCGCCCCGACAATGGTATCTATAATTCGGTCAGCGTGCGTGCTGCTCATCTACTCAGAATGCAGGGGTACCCGATTCATTTCTTAGTGGTGGCCCCGCCGTCCAACATGATCGATGACCTTGCTAAGTATGATATCCCTTTTCACACTATTTCCCCGACCACTACTGCGTCAGTACTTAGTCAATTCTACAATACGGTAGATATCTATGCACACGCACGAGCGGACGGAGAGACGTTTGGGGTTAACATTGCTGAGGCCATGATTCATGCTAAACCAGTCGTGACACATTGGGCTACGCCGAGCTTTCCCGGCATGGGAGTTTTTCAGTCACAGACTCAATTAGTAGACCATGACAAGACAGGTTTTATTGTCGAGAACGACGTAAGCGAATACGCAGAAGCACTCAAGAAACTCATTGACGACCCAGCTCTCCGTGTCAGTATGGGGGTAGAGGGTGTGCGTAAGGCCAAAGAGCAATACCACGTCTCTGCTTGCGTTAAAAAATTAGAGAGCATTTATCGAGAGGTAGTAAGTGGATAAGATCAAAATTGTACATCATAGTAAAAGCGTGGGCTTTGCTGGCACAGACAGAACGGCCCAGCTCATGTGTAAGTACCTCGCCCAAGACGATAGGTTTGACGTATATATCGTTTATAGAGAATGCGACAAGAACGAGCGTCTAGAGATTGTCCAGGGTTGGCTAGGAGAGGATCACGTTATTCCTTACAAGTGGGTGCCAGGTCGCTCAGGTAAGGTCGCACCCTATCTGCCTGAAGCCCACAACCTAGATCAAGTATTAGAAGATATTGATCCAGACATCATTCACGTTCATCGTAGCGGGTTTGCGGAATGGCCAGCGGTACGTAGTATCTGTCCGCGAGCGAAGTGGGTAGAGACCAACATCTTTGGCTTTAACGACGCAACCAATCCCAGCCAGATTGATTTGAATATCTATATTTCTGAATTTATCAAGAACTCAGCACTCAAGGCTGGCAACCAAGAAGGCCCCGTCCTCTTTAATCCTATTGAATTACCAGTGCTAGATATGACACCAGAGAATCGTTTAGCATGTAGAGAGAAGCTATTGCGTCGTTTCGGTATGCCTAATGATGCTGTGATTATGGGCCGCGTAGGTAGAGCTGACAACTTTGATCCTATCGCCCTCCAGGCTCTCAAGAAGGTTGATTCGGACAAGGCATTTTACCTTGTAGTTAACCCTTGTGACAACTGGCGTCAGATGGCCAAGAATTTGAGATTAGATAATGTCCACTTCCTGGGCCCCATCATTGAGGACGACGAGCTGTCCGAATTCTACATGGGCCTGGACATCTATGCTCACGCCCGTAGCGATGGCGAGTGTTGTCCCTGTAATATTCAAGAGGCCATGATGCACGGCCTTCCTATTGTCTCACATTACTCTGGCACCTACAATGGTCAAGCAGAGATCATCGAGTCGGGCGGCTTCTGTGTCCCCGTGGGCGATACTGATGGTTACGCTAAGGTGCTAGGTCAGTTAGTAGAACACGCCAATGTACGAGAGCACTTTGGCCGCGAGGCCCGCCGCCGTGCCATGCGTGATTTTGAAGCTTCTTGTATTGCTAGTAAATTAGGCAGTATGTATCAGTGGATTTTAGATGAAGAAGATAATTAGCTTTAGCTTCTGGGGCGATGATCCCAAATACTTGCAGGGGGCGGTTGAGAACGCTCGTCTTGCTAAAGAGTTTTATCCTGACTGGGAGTGTTGGTTTCACGTCTCTGGTCACTGTGAAGAAACTCCCGTACTAGAGCCGTACTTGCAACAGATCCGAGAGGTAAATGAGTTGTCTCGTATTATCTCAATGGAAGCTCGCGGAGATTGGCGTGGAATGTTTTGGCGTTTCTTGCCAGTGTGTCAGAACAAGTTTGATGCCGTGATTCTGCGTGATACCGATTCACGCCTTAGTGAGCGGGAAGCACTAGCCGTTCAAGAATGGCTCGATAGCGATAAAGGCTTTCATATTATGCGTGACCACCCTTATCACGGGACTCAGATCCTTGGTGGTATGTGGGGCATGAAGAAAGATTGTCTGCCTATTTTTAGAGACCTTATGTCTGCTTGGAATCAGGAAGATCGTTGGCAGACAGATCAAGATTTTCTCAAAGCAGTAGTATATCCTCGCGTCGTTGACGACGCGATGGTCCACGATGAGTTTTTTGCACTTGAATCACACAGGCTTCCGTTCCCTACCGAGCGGGATGGCTGCAATTTTGTTGGCCAAGTATTCGAAGCAGACGGCAGTACGCCGCAAGACCACATTCAGCCGTTGGCTGAGTATTTGATGAGACGCAAATGAAAGCCCTATCCTTCGACGATATCCAGCTAGTCCCGCGATACAATAATATTGCGAGCCGCAAAGACGTGAACACTAGTGTTCAGTTTGGAGACCTTACGTTGGCTGCTCCAATTTTTTCAGCTAATATGGACACGGTGACAGGCTCCATCATGTCCCGCACGATGCGAGCAAGGGGTGGCCTGGGCTTTCTGCATCGCTTTTGTTCTATTGAAGATAATGTAACTATGTATGAGGAGGCCGTGGCTCCTCACCGCGTTATTCCTAACGAGCGTCCGATGCGTCAAGAAGCCGTGGTATCACTTGGTGTCAATGAAGGGCTTGATCGTTTTCATGCACTTTACGAAGTGGGTGCCAGGTATTTCTGCGTGGATGTGGCTCACGGCCACAGTAAGCCGGTGGGGCATATGATTACGGCGATGAAAGAGTTTGACAGCTCGGTATTCATCATCGGCGGTAACGTGTGTCATGCTACTGGTGCTGAATACCTCGCCGATAAGGGAGCTGATGCTATCAAGGTTGGCGTGGGTCCTGGTAGCGTGTGCTCCACACGTATTAAGACTGGCTTTGGTGTACCGCAATTCACTGCGATTCGCGAGTGTCGTAAGGCGAACGTGTTCTTGATTGCAGATGGTGGTATCAAAACTCCTGGTGATGCGGTTAAAGCGTTTGCCGCTGGGGCAGATGCGATCATGTTGGGCGGCATGTTGGCTGGAACAAACGAGACGCCGGGAGAAGTGATTGAAGAGGTGAATACGGATCCGTGGCCCGCTAATGCAATCCGCACTAATTATAAAGTGTTCCGTGGTATGGCCAGCAAAGAAGCTGCTGATGATTTCTTGGGCGGTCTGACAGATTGGAAGACCGCTGAAGGTGTAGAAATTAAAATCAAATGTAAAGGCCCAGTCGCCAACGTATTGAGCGACATCATGGGCGGCATTCGGTCTGGTATGACATACTGTGGTGCCAATAGCATCGAGCAGATTCGTCAGCGGGCCGAGTGGGTTGAGGTAACGGCTGCTGGTCGTTACGAAGGCACCCCGCACGGTGCAGGAAAGTAAACTATTAATGAAGATCGGAATCAATCTGGCTGCACCCGTATATTTTTCGCGTGCTTGGGCCTTTTCAAACGTATTTCAGATGTCTCGCGATTGGCAATTTGTAGGTGATCGCAACGCCCCAGTACCGTTGCTCCCCGATGGCTACCCAGACTTCTCACAGATCACGGACGATGCGGTAACAACGAGCATGTTCGTAAACTCTAACGGCCATTATCCTGGCGGGTCATATTTTGTATCCTATACTGGACAGGGTGACTTGAGCTTCTCGCGAGCGGCCACCGTTGTCTCTAGCAACCCTGGCTTGATTCTACTAGAGGTAGATCCCACTATGGGCTCCTTAGGAGTTGTTATTGAAAACTCTGATGTCTCTAATCCTATTGGTAACATTCATATCTCACCCCTGAGTGAACTATTTCGCGGCTCGTTTCAACAGCCGTTCATAGATCACGTTAAGCGTTTTGGACATGTGCGTTTCATGGACTGGCAGGGCGTAAACAATAGCACGTCAACTCCTACCGTGGAGGGGCGACACACTCCTCAAAGCATTAGGCAATATGGCACAGGCACGGGCAAGGCGTTACCGCAGGGCAGCGACGGTGTGGCTATTGAATTTATGGTTCAGCTTAGTAATAGAGCCAAGGTAGATCCCTGGTTTTCTATGTACCATCTATTCGATGAAGAATACGTGAGACTGTTCGCCACCATCGTCCGAGACACGCTAGACCCTGAGCGTAAGATTCGCCTAGAGTGGTCTAATGAGTTTTGGAATAGTCAGTTTATTGTTTACAATTGGGTACAGCAAGAGGCCGTAAATCGTGGTATCAGCACATATCAAGTAGCCAAAGAAGAACACGAACGTAACTGGGCTATTTGGGATGAAGTATTCGAAGGACAGACTGATCGTCTTATCAAAGTGATTGGTACTCACAGCAATAACCCCGGCTATACCGAGAAGCTTTTGGCGACTGGTCTAGAGGGTGAAGAGCTGGCTATTGCCCCCTACTTCGCTCCTCGCCGCCCTGTCTCTAGGAATTATGACTCTACCACTACAACTAGTCAAATTCTAGACGACACCGAAGATGCACTGCCTTTCATCTTAGGCAACGTGTCTGCCCAGAAGACGCTCGCGACCGAGAACGGCATGACCCTAGTAACTTACGAGGGCGGGCAAGGCATTATTCCTAAGCAAACCTGGAATGTGGCCGCGTGGAATGCACAGTTTGATTCTCGCATGCGTGATTTGTACGATACATATCTGCAAGAGCTATCCAATCGTGGTGTTGCTATCTTCCATCACTTTAATGATATCAGCGACCAACGCAATAACTTCGGTTCGTGGGGAGCATCTGAATATCAAGACGAGGACGGCATCAAGATGCAAGCCTTGCTGGCTATGATTCCAGGCGACAAGCCCACTATCGTAACCTGGGTTGCTACTCGCATCAAGCGTGTTGTGCGTAGCATTAGATTTAGACGCAGAAAATGAAAATACTAGTAGCATATAGAGGTATCCCCCAAAGCCCCGAGTGGGCCACGGGGGACCTCGTAGTCAAAGCGTTTCGCAACTTGGGCCACGACGTGACTCCTTATGGTAATTACTACCAGACGGATACCTGGATGGAACAGGTAGATCCCACGGCTTCTGTGCGTGAGCACGAGTATGACCTGGCTCTCTACATGGAGTGCAACGATGCCGATCCGGCATACGGCGGCTTCAAGGTGGTGAAGGCTCGCAAAACTGCGTGCTGGTTATTTGATACATCTTATTACCAGGATCATTTAACGGGCTTTAACAACTTCTTCCAGTTCGAGCACCAATTCATCGCCAACCCACTGGACCTAGACAAGTTTCCCAATAGCACCTATCTACCTTATGCTGTAGATGCCGAGCTTCACGTACGTCACGGCGTGGAAAAAGAGTATGACTTTGTTCTACCAGGAACCTCTCGCCCAGATCGCGTATCCCTTTCCAAATCTCTTTCTAAGAAAGGAATTAGATTAGAACTTATTAGTGGTTTATTCCGCGAACAGTATATCGATGCGTTAGCTAAGGCTAAGGTTGTGATTAATCAAAATCCCGATCAGGGTGCTGGCCTATTGAACATGCGTTACTGGGAGGCTCAGGCTGCTGGTGCTATTGTGATGACCGAGGCGAGAGACTTAGAGATTAATATGCAGGCGGGCCTGATGCATGTCTGTAATCATATTCCTTATCGCACGATAGATGATATCATTCAAGGTAGTGAAGATATTAAAACATTAGAAGAAAGTCAAAGAGCACTTGGACAAAATCTGATTTTAGGTCATCATACTTATGAGAGTCGTTGCGAGACGATCCTCCAAACATTATTTCCTCATGAAGCGTAATGATAAGATTAGTGTCTTGATCTGTGTTCACAGTCAAGATGAACTACATGACGATCTCCTACACGGTGCCTTGGCGTCTCTGGCCAATCAATCGTTTGGCGACTTTGAAACCATCATTGTGCTAGACGAGTGCTGGGAGCATACCGAGTTAGTGATAACTGATTTTCTGGAGAGCTTGTCTATTACATACTGGGAGCGGCCTAAAAAAGAGGGCTTGGCTAAGGCTAAGAACTTCGGGCTGCAACATTGCACGGGGGACTGGGTAGCATTCCTAGACGCTGATGACGAATACATGCCGTGTAAGATGGAGTTTCAGCGTCAGTTTTTAATGAACAATCCTGACGTGGACGTGTGTGGCACGCTGGCGTGGGATCGAATCGGCACACATATGGAGCCGTCTTGCTTCAAGCCTGGCCAGTATGAGAGGCACGCACAAATTCAAGAGCGTCTTTCGCATGAGAACATCATGTGTCACGGCAGCCTTATGATTCGTCGCTCTGCATTAACTCACGTTGGCGGTTACGTAACCAGCCAGGACATGCTGGGCAAAGAAGATTGGGCAACCTGGATGAAGCTCATGCAGGGTGGTTTTACTTTCCATAATATTCCAGAGAGATTATATGTCTGGACAGCTAACACGAGCGTACCACGATGAGAGTACTATACGTAGGATTACTGTATAATTACGGCAAAGAAGAGGAAGGGTTCTCTTACGAGCATCACAACCTAGAGGCTGGTTTTCATAACTGTGTGGATAAAGGACTTTTCGAAGCTAGCTTCCTATATCCTGATGCCTGTCAGAATACTCATCAGTCTGGTCTAGAGTTTATTATCGATGGAAATATCGATGCAGTCTTTCATGTTGCATTTAATGAGTCATTAGACCTTCCCGAGCCAGTGGCTAAGTTTGCACTTAAGAAAGACATACCTGTCATTCAGTGGGACTGTGATACGAGCTGGCGTTTTGGGAACTGGATCAAGCAACGCAAGGATCGCGTCTCTCATTTTGTGACTACGCACTCGGCTACGCTACCATGGTATGAAAAATGCGGCATGAATGCTATCAAGTCTCAATGGGCGGGGTCGCCGTTCTACCAGCATGTGCCTGGCACAGAGAAGGTACACGATCTCAGCTTTATTGGTCAAAAACACGGCCAACACCAAACAGCCGAAGGCATGAAGTTTGTGCGTGCTGAAGTTATTGATGCCATTATGGCAGCCGGTCTAGACATTGACCTCTTTGGTAATTACTGGGATGGCTACGACAACTGGCAAGGTTACTTGACGCACTTCCAGCGTGTGGTAGATGTTTTTAATAGCTCTAAGATTTGCCTGAACATTGCTAACCCCTGGCACTATGGCACCATGCCTCAGATCAAGGGGCGTCACTTTGAAATCCCACAGACTGGGCAGTTTCAACTGACAACTCCTGCTGACGACCTAGAGTCCTACTTTGTACCAGACAAAGAGATCGTCGTTGTCAGAAGTGCGGAAGAGATTATTGAGAAGAGTAGATACTATCTTGAACACGAAGATGAGCGTGAGGCTATTGCGAAGGCGGGCCGCGAACGCATGCTCAAAGAGCACCAATGGGAACATCGTTTCCAACATATTTTTGGAGAGCTTGGGCTACTATGAGCTATAAGACACACAGCAACGACCATGACTTTTTCACCGCAGAACATGCGGCGAATTTCCTACGTAATCACCGCACGGGCATTGACAACTTTGGTCGCCAGCGTTTGGGGCAAATTTTAGCCTCCTATGAGAATCCCAGGGTACTTGATGTGGCCTGTGGCACCGCTGTCAACCACGAGTGCTGGAAGGCCATGAACGTTGAGCATCAGTACACCGGCTTTGATCTTACCCAGCAGTTCGTGGATATTGCTGCCGAGAAATATCCCGAAGCACGAATGGAGCAAGGCTTCTGTCAGGAATTGACTGAGAAGTTCGAGAGCGACTCTTTTGACGTGGTGTTGATACGCCACCTACTAGAGCACATTCACGCTGGAGAATACCAGGAGACTATCAGACAGGCACTTGAGGTTGCCAAGACCGAGCTGATTATTGTGTTCTTTCTACACCCCCACAACGGAGCAGAAGACATCATCGAAGAGCGAAGCTCGAACGTTGAAGGACATCCCGAGGTTACACACTTCTGGAATTCTTACAGTTGGCAAAAGCTACAGGTTTTCTTCGCAGAGCTTGGTGTTCGCATGACAAGTGAGATTATTCCCACACCAGGAGCGGCACATCACGACTTGATCGTACGCCTACAAAAATGATTACTGATAAAGATCTGAAGAATGGAATCATTGTAAGAGCTAGACGACCCAGGGGTAATATGCACAGGCAGTTTAGTCTTTGGAAGGTTGGCAACCTATGGATGAGGTTCCATATGGACTTCGGGGAAATCTCTGGCCGCAAAGACACAACCTCTATGCTTAGATTCTTGGACAGATATCAATTTGACATCATTGGCGAGTGGCATGCCAAGTTCTATCAAGAACCAAATAATAGCGGCATCGAGTCGTTTAATTTAGACGGTGCATTATGAAGTGGACGTTCGGTATTATCACTACAGGGACAGAACAGGCTCGCTTGCTCGAAGTGATTCGCTCTATTGTTGAGGAAGTGCCCGAACACCAAATTATCGTAGTTGGCGGCGAAAAAGAGGGCGAAGACCACGAAGCATTAGTCAACGTCGTAGGTAATGTATTCCATGTTCCTTTTGATGAAAAGAAAAAAGATGGGTGGATTACACGCAAGAAGAATCTAATCACTGGGTATGCAGACCATGACAATATTTGTTATCTGCATGACTATGTGGCTCTACAGCCTGGGTGGCTGGCTGGATTCGAAGAGTTTGGAGAAGAGTGGCTGACCTGTATGACGTGCGTTCAGAATGCGAACGGCAGCAGGTTCCGTGATTGGTGCGTTATCTATAATGACGCCTGGATGAAGCCGCCGATTGACAAAGAGGAGCCACCTAAGGAACACCCACCCGGCATGTTGATGCGTTATGGCACAACGGGACACGAACGTTGGCAGTACTATTCTGGTGCATATTTCTGTGCCAAAAAGTCAGTCATGCTTGAGATTCCGCTGGATGAAAACAGAGTATGGGGACAGGGAGAAGACGTACAGTGGTCTCGCCTCGCCTATGCCAAGTATGGACCAGAGGTCTTCAAGATGAATGCCAATTCGTCTGTGAAATTCCTCAAGCAGAAAGACCCCGCACCTTGGGAGAGGTTGCCGCAGTTATGATTAAGCTTATTCTTTTCGATCTTGATGGCGTTTTGGTGGACGCTGTTGAACTACACAAACAGGCATTCCTTCAGGCGGTCAAAGAAATTGGCGGCTTTACTATCACGGACGACTTTCATGATATTCAACTGAACGGACTACCAACACGCAAGAAGTTATCGATGCTAGTCAGCAGGGGCGACATCAGCGAGGCAGATGTTGATGCTATCTCTGATAAAAAGCAAATGCTTACTAGGGTACTCATTGAAGATACGATTAAAAGAGACCGCAAGAAGCGTCTCATGCTAGACGTATTGAGGGCTGACGGCTATCGCATTGGTTGCGTTACTAATTCAACTAGATCTAATGCTGAGCAGCTCTTAACCGCCACTGACTTATGGGGAGCCATGGAGTGTGTAATCAGTAATGAGGACGTACATTGTCCCAAGCCTCACCCTGAGGGGTATTGGAAGGGAATGAGTGAGTTCGGCCTCTTGCCAGAGCACACAGTAATTGTAGAAGATTCAAGCAAGGGGCTAGAGGCGGCACAAGCTACCGGAGCCCACATCTGGCACGTTCAAGGGCCACACGAAGTGACGTGGAAAAATATTGCGGAGGTATTGAAACATGCGAGCATTGATTCCGATGGCCGGTGAAGGTAGTAGGTTTGCGGAGAAGGGATACACCTTCCCTAAGCCTCTTATTGACGTTAAAGGAAAGCCTATGATTCAGGTGGTGATTGATACGCTGCCCGAGTGTGATGAGTATGTGTTTCTGTGTCGAACAGAGCACCTACAAAAGTATGAGCTATTAGATACGCTACAACACATGACCAACGGTCGTGCAACAGTTGTGCCGGTAGAAGAGCTGACCGAAGGGGCGGCGTGTACAGCATTGCTTGCCAAGGACATCATTGGCGACCATCAGCCATTGATTATTGCTAATTCTGACCAGTTTGTGCAGTATGACAAACGCAACTTCGAGGTGATGAGACGCCATGGAGACGTTGACGGTATTATTTTTTCTTTCAATGCTTGTCATCCTAAGTGGAGTTTTGCTCGGCTGGACGAGAAGCTTGAAGTTGTTGAAGTGGCTGAGAAACGGCCTATTTCTAATGTTGCTACATGTGGCCTGTATTATTTTCGTAGTGGGCTACGTTTTGTCAGAGCGGCGGAAGCGATGATTGCGAAAGACATTCGTACGAACGGTGAGTTCTATATTGCTCCCGTCTTTAATGAAATGATTGAACAAGGTGACATCGTGTTGCCTTTCTTTGTTGATCGTATGTTGGGACTAGGAACCCCAGAAGATCTAGAGGTATTTTTGACCCATGGATAATTACTTGCGAGACATTCATGCTCGTGCTATCGCTGATGATGCAGAGATTAAATATCTGCCAGAAAACGGTAGCCTGCGTATGTCTAACCACAATATGCCCTTGTCGATTAAGAACGACGAGTTCACCTTCATCAAGAATTTTGTCATTGAACATAATTTAAAGAGAGGGTATGAGATCGCTACGGCGTTCGGAATCTCCGCTACAGCTTTCGGCTTAGGCTTGAAAGAGACGGGCGGCAAGATGGTCACGATGGATGCTTATATCGAAGAGCAATACAACGACTGTGCTGCCTACCGATCTAAAAAAGCTACCTATAAAGACGCAGATGGGTACAAATCTATGCAGTTTTTGATTGACGCATTTGATTTGGATGACATTATTATACCAGTGGTCGGCTGGAGTCCAGACGACACTGCTGGTGCGATTACTGGAGTCTTTGGACAAGAGAAATTGGACTTTGTTTTTATCGACGCCCTCCACTATGACGAGGCGATCATCGCAGATGTCAATTCCATTCTTCCTTTCCTCGACGACAGATATGCCGTCTTCTTCCATGACGTTCACTGCTTCTCCGAGAATGTAGAGAATTTCCTGGTAGAAACTTTCGGTAAATCATGGACGGTACCTCCGCAGTGCCGCTATATTCCTGGCAGCCAACGCGGCGGCTATAATCTCGGCTACATCTACAATGCATAGTATTTATCACTGCACGGTTCACAAGGCGGCGAGCACTTGGTTTCGGGATCTCTTCCGACACCCGGCGTTCCTCCGTAACCATCCGCTCCCCGTCTACCATTACGAGACGGACCTCAAGCGGCAGGTATATGAGAACTACACCAAGCAGACCTTAGTTCGGATGCCGCACCCGGCCATCGTATCTAATATCTATTGTGATTACAAGAGCTTTCTACAACACCAGAAGACAGAAGACTATAAAGGATTCTACTTCTATAAGGACCCCAGGGAGATCATCGTCTCCACGTACTGGTCCTGGGGCAAGAACCATATCGGTGGTCATCCCAACCGTGAGAAGATTGCCTCACTGAGTTTTGAGGACGGCTTGATGTGGACGATTGATGAGCTGGGTGATCGTCTGGGCAAATTTGACGCGATGCGTAGCTGGATGGAAGACTGCGATGATGAGCGTATCAAATTTTACAATAGTGAACTTTTTTTTACTGAAGATTGGACTACTAATCTCCTAGATCTCTTCGAGTGGATTGATGTCTCCGTGCCGTATCAAGATTTTGAGATACTGTCGGAGACGTTTTCATTTGAGAAACTATCTGGCGGTAGAGTGAAGGGCGAAGAACAGAAAGACTCGCACTTCCGTACTGGCAAGACTGGGACCTGGCGAGAGATGCCCGACTCGGTGCTCGACTATTACTATGACAAAACGAGCAACCTAACGGAACTGCTAGGCTATGAGCGATAAGCTTTTAATCTCTCACCGTGGAAATATCTACGGCCCCAACCCAAATGAGGAAAACAGCCCGAAATACGTCGAAGCGGCTCTTGAGAGGGGTTGTCACGTAGAAATCGATTTGTGGTTTATTGATGGCGAGTTCTTCTTGGGTCATGATGAGCCATTACACCTCGTAGATATGGGGTGGCTGAGTAAAAGGGGCCTCTGGATCCACTGTAAGAACGTTGAGGCAATTAGTGCCCTTCAAGCGTTCCTGGGTGATGCACCAACCGTATTCTTCTGGCATCAAGAGGACGACATGACTTTGACGAGCAATGGTTTTGCGTGGGTGTATCCAGGCAAGCCTATTCCCGAGCAAAGAGGTATTGCCGTCCTGCCGGAATTGCATCCCGAGTGGGACTTAACTAAAGCCGTAGCAATTTGCACGGACTATGTAGATAGATATAATAAATGAGAGTATTAATTACCGGAGCACACGGCTTTGTTGGTCAACACGTAGTGCCAGAACTACAGGATGAGCACGAGCTGGTTACGCCCACCTCTAAAGAGCTGAATTTACTTAATGGCTCACGGGCAGCCGAGTTTGTTCTGCGTTCAAACGTGGACGCTATAGTTCATCTTGCCGCAACCTGCGGCGGCATCGGCATCAATAAAGACAATCCAGGTAAATTCATCTATGAGAATTTGCAGATGGGCGTCAACGTGCTTGAAATTGCTCGTTTTGCACGTATCAATAAGGTTGTCAATCTGGGCACAGTATGTGCCTATCCTAAATTCACGAACGTTCCGTTCGTAGAGTCTGACCTTTGGTCAGGTTACCCGGAGGAAACCAATGCACCATACGGAATCGCCAAGAAAACCATTATGGAAATGGCAAGAGCTTATCATGTGCAGTACGGGCTTGAGGTCACTAACCTACTCCCTGCTAACATGTACGGAGAGTTTGACCATTTTGACCTGTATAGTAGTCATGTCATTCCAGCACTGATTGCGAAGTTTGAGAATCCAGACCAATCACCGAACGGTGTCCCGTCGCCTACGTGTGTGAATTTGTGGGGCAGCGGCAAAGCGTCCCGCGAGTTCCTCCATGCGAGCGACCTTGCAAGAGCTATTTCTATCTCTCTTAATAAGAACACAGGGCCAGAGCCTATCAATATTGGTACGGGACAAGAAATAAGTATCCGCGATCTTGCGGAGTTAGTAAAGAAGGTAGGAGGATATGATGCTGAGATCTTATTTGACAATCGGAACCCTGATGGACAACCTAGACGCAGCCTCGATATCACTCGTGCAAGTAATGTATTGCGGTGGGAACCGCGAGTCTCTCTCGAAGAGGGTTTGAGTAAAACAATTGAGTGGTATAGAGCACATGGAAAATAGCAAGACAGCAGTCATCACTGGAATCACTGGCCAGGATGGCTTTTATTTAACGAGACACCTTCTCGATCTAGGGTATCGTGTCGTCGGTATTATTCGTAGGACATCTACACCTAGTGATATTAGACTGCGTACCCTAAAAGGCAGTCCCAACCTACATCTAGTACACGGAGACATTACTGACCTTCCCAGCATCCAGGCGGTGGTCTCTAAATTTCAACCAGATGAATTTTATCATCTGGCGGCACAGTCGCACGTAGCATTATCGTGGGAATATCCAGTATCTACTGCCGACATTACCGGACTTGGCGTGCTGAACTGCCTTGAGGCTATTCGCCAGACTAAGCCAGACTGTAAGTTCTACCAGGCTGGTAGCAGTGAGCAGTTTGGCAACTCGCTCCCCACGGGCAACGAAAGGGCCTATGTTCCTGGTGTCGGTTATCGCGGCATGGGGGTTCAACCAGAACAAGGCACGGTAAAGCTTAGTGAGACCTCAACCATGGCACCTGAGTCACCCTATGCGGTAGCGAAGGTGTTTGGTTTTAATATGACATCATGCTATCGTCGTTCATTTGATATGTTCGCCGTGACTGGCATCCTGTTCAACCACGAAAGCCCTTTGCGTGGCGAAAATTTCGTCACGCGAAAGATTACGAGCCAACTTGCACGTATTAAGTGGGGCCTGCAAGACAAGATTCAGCTTGGCAATATGGATGCTTGTCGAGACTGGGGATTCTCTGGTGATTACGTAAAGGCTATGCACTTAATGTTGCAAACCGACGAGCCAGACGACTTCGTAATTGCTACTGGTAATACTCATTCCGTTCGTAAATTTTACGAGGCGGCATGCCGTTGGTTTGAGCTAGACCCCAATGAAGTACTTGAGATCAACCCCGCATTTATGCGTCCAAAAGACATTGACGTATTACTGGGTGATCCACGTAAGGCCGAAGACCTATTAGGCTGGAAACCGGAGTGTCAATTCGACGAATTAGTCGATAAGATGTGTCGATATGACCATCACTTACAGTCACCCGATCCCGCCTTTTTTAGAAAGGCTGACGAATTTGTCGGCTAGGAGGAAATATGGAAGAACTAACATTAAGACAGAAGGAAAGATTTTTTCAACTCGTATCAGAGGTACGCTCACCCGTGTACTTCCAGCGTGAGCTGAACCTATCTCCCCGTGAGGTAGACGCTCTGAAAGAACAATTAGGAGTAGAAAACCCTGACGACGCTCGTCGTGCTCTGAGGCGATTAGCCACCGAGACAGAGGAGTCCGTCCAAGCACGTATTCGTGAGAACATTCAGAAGCAGCGGGAAGCTGAGGCTGTCGCACAACGACGCCTGGAGGAATTAGAAAATAAGAAGAGGGAGGCCGCCGCAGCTAAGCGTGCAGCCAATCGTGCGGATCTTGACGGCGACATGGTTCGTCAAGAAGATGCGGATCGCCAACGCCTGTTCGACAAACAACAGGAAGAGTCGGTCGCCCAACGTACCACCATTATGGATTGGCGTCTAGAGCTAGATGGCCGCGACTCCTTTGATGCCGATATCATTTCTTCATATAAGAATGACCTCGTGAACCGTGGTATTAATTTTTGTATTCAAAAGTACAACGCCAGTGCCCGCGAACTGAAGTCCGAAGCTGAACGTCTCGGAGTAAGGTTAAATTGGGACACACTACGGAAGTAATGCAGTTTAGTAAGGAATACCTTGAACAACTGGCAGACAAAATGTCAGTTGGTGAGATGGCTGACCATCTAAAGATGGCCAAGTCTACGTTATATTATCATATGCGTAAGCTTGGCGTCAAACGTCGCTCACGGAGTGAGGCTCAAAAACTTCATATTGAAAAGTCTGGCCACCAACGACTTGGTAGCACACATTCTGACGATGTGAAGAATAAGATCTCTACTTCTTCAAGGGAATATTGGGACTCGAATGATGGCGAGAAACAAAAGGAGAAGTTGGCTAATTTACGGCGTGCCGAGTGGAAACAGGCCACTGGAAAAGGCCGCCGTGCTAAAATGTCACAGCTTCGAGATGCACCCCGTCCCAAGGCGGGTAGCTTGTCCAAATTCGGCACGCTTCTAGCTGAGTTTTTAACCGAGCATGGACACGAAGTAACTTCCAGTAGTAGCTTGACACCAGGGCATGTTTCTGACATTATACTCCAGAAGGAACGGGTGGTAATCGAGCTGGTGCCGCCCGTCTCCGTATACGGACCCGAGGCTCAAGAAAAACTTAATGCACGATACGAGCGTCTCGCAGGAGACCTCAACGCCGTCAAATACAGAGTCCTTATTGTGGAGCAGATTTCTAATTCACTTTCAAGAGCAAGATGCCAGCGTGTGTATGACGAAATCAAATCCTTTAAAGGAAAATCTAAGACTATTCAATCATGAGTAAAACACGTAAAGACACAGACTGGGAAAAAGAACTACAGCCTGACGAGGTAGCAGACCGAAAAGACAAGGGTAAGACGATGCAAGTTGTTTTACTCAGGGGGCTACAACGACTGGGGGAGGAAGCCGGTATCATTAAGAGTAAGTGTCAGATCATGACGCCATCTCCCAAGCTGGTTCAGTGTATTTATACCACTGTTTTTGATGACGGTACTGAGTGGGATGGTGCTGCTGATTGTGGCCCTGCTAACTGTACTGAGCCATTCGTTAACTTCCCCACGGCTGTTGCAGAGTCTCGTGCCGAAGCACGTAGCCTGCGGAAAGCACTCGGAATTCGCATGCTTTCCGCAGAGGAGATCGGCTTTGCCGAGACAAGTCTCGACGCCTCACCGGACAAGCCGGTGGAGTCCAGCATTGTTGCCGCAATCGAGCGTCTCTGCGATGAGCGTGGCGTTGAAAAGGTAGATATCATTAACAGGGTGGTAGAAGACAAGACCCGTGCCAACTCAATTTTCGAGTTGAAACAATTCACGACCGCCGAAGGTAGTGCGGCCATGTCTTACTTGAATGCCCTACCACCCAAGAAAAAATCTAAGCGTTCCGCCCGTAAGGAGGAACTCCTAGCTGCTAAGGAGGCAGATAAATAATGGCTAAAGTAACTGTAACATCTGGTAACGTAACCGTCGAGGCCGAGGGGCAAAAAGAACTGTTCGAGACGCTGGCCGAATATCAGGAAGTTTTCGCGATTTCTCAATGTGGAGGTTGCAAAAGCGAGGATCTGAGGTATAGTGTTCGTGTGCAGGAGGACAAAAAAGGCAAGGCTCATAAGTATTTCGAGCTGCGTTGCAGCTCGTGCTACGCCAAACTACCGTTCGGCCAGCACGACAATGGCAAGACGCTCTTCCCGAAGACGTGGGTCCGCTGGAATAAGGACGAAGGCCGCGAGGAGGATCTTGGTGCCTGAGATTCAAGTACTCCGCACGGACAAAGGGGTAAAGCTTCCGACGCAGGCGACAGACCGTGCCCAGTGCATGGATCTGTATGCCGCCGAGGATGTCGAAATTTATCCAGGTGAAACCAAACTGATTGATCTAGGCGTAAAACTGGTGTTACCCGAGGGTTACGGCCTAGAGTTCCGTGAGCGTTCCGGCCTTGCCACTAAAGGTATCATCATTGGTGCTGGTATTATTGACGAAGATTATCATGGTCCTCTTAAGGCGGTTGTTAGATGGCTGCCGGTCGATGGAAAGCGAAAGTCTTTTGATATTAAGAGAGGCGACAAGATTGTACAAGCTGAGCTTGTGAAACGTATCCCCATTACAATTAAAGATGTTGGCCCTCTATCGTTTGAGAACACGACCAAGATTCTCAAGTCGAACAGGGGCGAAGCAGGATTTGGAAGCACAGGATGAGCAAGAAAACCAGAGAAGCACGCGAGGCGAAACGACAAAGACAGCTAGAACAGTTCGGCGGCAAACGTGTCTTTCGCTGTCCACAGTGTGATAAGCAGCGTATGACTCGCCCGCACGACCACACGGTGTCGCTAGAAAAGAAAACGTATGATACATACGCGGGTGGTACGATTGATCTATTTGCAGATATTTGTATCCCTTGTATTGATCGCAACAAGGTTCAGCACTTCGAGCCATCACCAGCAGATCTCAAAAAAGTTCTCCGTGCCATGCAGGAAGGTAAGATCGAGGAGGACGGTCCCTCTCTAGAGGAAATGCTCTAAATGAAACACAGCAATTACTGGTTCGAGACTTGCCCAACCAAGTGCCACAACGGGGTTGGGTTTGTTAAGAATGTAGACGTTCTAGTAATCGGTGGCGGTATCGCCGGTATCTCCACATTGTTCCACCTCGTAAGGGGTGGTGTTACTAATGCTTATCTTTTAGAGGAAGCGACAGTAGGATATCACGCCTCAGGTAGAGCTAGTGGACAGCTTATGCTTAGAGGGCATGAGTTATTCGTTGAGCTTGCCGAGAGACTGGGTGAAGGGGCGGCGGAAGAGTACTTAAGATTCTCTGCCCTTAATATTCGTAAATTTACTTCGGCCCTGACACGCACCAAGTTTGACACTGATCTCGTACAGGGTGGTGGCCTCCGACTGGCGACGACCCCTGAGGAGTTAGAATTACTTAGGCGAGAGTCGGCATTTATTAATGATCTTGCAAAAGAAACTGGCGTAAAGTGCATCGACTTGACTGAGGCTGAGGTTCGGTCCCTTCTTCCTTCTAAGGGATTCCTGGGCGGCATCTATCTCCCCTGTGAGGCCACTGTAAATCCATACAAAATTGTCAACGGCACTCGCGACCTACTGGAGACCAGTGGAGCCCGCGTGCTTACGAACTCCTGTGTGGAAAGTGTTGACCGAAATGACGATGGGAGTTTGAGTGTTTCGATTCGACACAAGGGAGTCATCAACGCTAAGAAAGTAGTGTACTGTATGAATGCGTACTCGTCTGGTTTGTTGCCAGAACTGAAGGATAAGTTTACGCCGTGCAGAGGCCAGATGGTGGCCACTGACATCCTGCCTAAGTCTGCTATCGAAGCGTTGCCAACCATGAGTGTATCCTGTAATAACGGCTCTGACTATTTCCGCACTCACGGCGGTCGCCTCCTTTTTGGAGGACAAAGACAGAACGTTAGGGGACAGCAGGAGGGTATTATTTATGACGGCGAAATCAGTCAAACTGTTTTTAAGCGTCAGAAAGAGTTCCTCCAAAATCACTTACCATTTATTGATGCCAAGTTTACTCACGTATGGTCTGGCATTATGTGTCTCACAGAGGATCGAATGCCCCTCGTAGGAGAACTTCCCGGCAGGGAAAATGAGTTTATCGCTGCTGGTTTCAACGGCTACGGTGTATCACACGCCTTCACGGCTGGTATGATTGTACGAGATAAAATTTTGAAGGGTGAGTCATTGCTTCCTGGTGCCGCCCTATTCGACCCGAAGAGGAGATAATCTGTGTTTAACATTGCCCATCATTCATTCGACCTATCCGATACATTTCTTAGCAAGTTCAAAAACAAACAACCTGAATGGGGTCCTGTTGGCTATTTTACATTTAAAAGAACATACGCTCGTAGCTTGTGCAACGACTGTCATTCTTATAAACTAGACTATCATAAAAACCAGGATGACTTTGATTGGTTCTGCACGGATTGCGGCAGCCAAGAGGTACGCACTGAGGAGTATGCGGAAACCGTGCGGCGTATTGTAGAGGGTACTTTCTCTATTCAAAAGAATCACTGCACGCGAAACCATCTTCCCTGGGACGAGCGTAAGGCACAGCGTACCGCCAAGCGTATGTATCAATTGATGTGGGACTTTAAGTTCTTGCCACCGGGGCGTGGTCTCTGGGCGATGGGCACGGACTACGTTTCCACTAGGGGTGGGGCCGCACTCAACAATTGTGCCTTTGTGTCCACAGAGCAAATTGCCGAAGAGCCGTCTAAGTGGGCGGCTTTTATTATGGATATGTCTATGGTGGGTGTGGGCGTTGGTTTTGATGTTCGCGGAGCTGGCAAGCTAACCGTCGTGGAGCCGCAGGCGAACGAGTCTACATTCGTGGTGCCGGATACAAGAGAGGGCTGGGTCGAAGCTCTCCGCTTAGTTATTGATGCCTATACCACACTCGATCAGGCTAAGCCAACGTTTGACTTCTCAGAAGTCCGCAAGGCTGGTCTTCCTATCAAGGGTTTTGGCGGCACGTCTAGTGGTCCCGAGCCGTTGAAGGCGATGCTTATTGATATTGAAAGCATTTTACAGGCTAAAATTGGACAAACACTTAGTTCATCTGATATTGTAGATATCGGTAACCTTATTGGCCGATGCGTCGTAGCGGGAAACGTGAGACGGTCGGCTGAAATTGTATTTGGGGAGCACACTGATGAAGAGTTCTCTCTATTAAAGCAAGATAAAGAAAAGCTAATGAGTCATCGTTGGGCCTCCAACAACTCCATCTTCGCCAAGGTCGGGATGGACTACTCATGGCATGCTCGCCAAACGTCAGTAAATGGTGAGCCTGGGTACATGTGGATGGATAACGCCCGTGCCTACGGTCGTATGAAGGACGCTCCTACGTGGGGCGACAAGGACGCCGTTGGCGGTAATCCCTGCCTAGAGCAAACCCTCCACAACTATGAATTATGTACTCTAGTTGAGACTTTCCCCGCAAGGCACGAAAGTCTCGATGAGTATTTAGAGACGCTTAAGATTGCGTATCTCTATGCCAAAACTGTCACTCTGGTTCCTACGCATTGGCCCGAGACAAATGCTGTAATGTGTAAGAACCGACGTATCGGCTTAAGCCAGAGTGGCATTATCAAGGCATTCAATCGTCACGGTCGTCGTGAAGTACTTCGTTGGTGTGATAAAGGCTATGAATTTATCAACGGATTGGATGTTCAATACAGTAATTGGCTTGGCGTGCCACGCTCCATCAAAAAGACGAGCGTGAAGCCCAGCGGTACTGTTAGCCTGTTGCCCGGCGAGCCGCCCGGCATTCACTATCCTCACTCGGAATACTACATCAGACGTATCCGCGTGGGCCTCCACTCAGAACTCTGGAGAGCCGCTCAGGCCGCTGGACACAAGGTAGAGCCAGCACTGGGCCAAGAGGAGAGCACGATGGTTGTAGAGTTTCCTGTGTATGAGCCATTCTTCGTACGCGGCAAGAGAGACGTGTCTATTTGGGAGCAGGTTTCAAACGCCGTCGCGTATCAGCGTGAGTGGGCAGACAACCAAGTTTCTATCACAGTTACTTTCGAGAAGGACGAGCAACAGGATGTCCAGCACACGCTTGAGATGTTCGAAGATCAACTAAAAGGTATTTCTTTCTTACCATTAGATGACCATGGTTATGCTCAAGCCCCCTATGAGGCTATCACCGAAGAGCAGTATAAGGAGATGTCTAGAGACATTCGTCCGATCAGCTTTGAGGATATCCACGTCGAGCAAAACGCTCCGCGTGGATGTGATGGAGATAGCTGCACTTTATGAGTTGACAGTCTTGCCTAGCATGTCAGTATGCTTGTATGACTGCACAACCTATTAAAGATTATCATGTCGAGTTCGCCAAGGACGACGACGGGAACGACGTAGACAACCGCTTTATCTTCACGGCTAAGAAGCCGATTGCCCCCTTGCAATCTGAAGTGACGGCGGGTGTTTCTACAGCACAAAAGATGCTCGAAGCTGTTTGTAGCGTAGAGGGTATGGACTTTTACCAGCCGGTCGGTCGCTACAGTATGGAGATCGTGGTCGCCAAGACCTACGCCGCTCAAGACGTAATCGACGCCATCGTGGAAGCTATCCGCCCTGTTCAAAGCGGCATCATCACACCAACACTAGTAACTCCCTAATGTTTTACACGCCCGCTGTATCCATTCCTGGTAAGGTAGCCCACATCAAAGAAGAGTGGGCCATTGCCTCCGCACAACTACAAAAGACCGTTGTCTATGACAACAACTTCGAGATCATCCATGACTTCCGAGAAGAAGATAGAAGCTCAGATCGAGGAGCTGAAAGCTAAGAAGCAAGACCTGCGGGGCAAGCGAATTTGGCGTTGCAATAAGTGTAACCGTGGCAAGAGGATCAGCAATCTGGATCTCATTGTTATGAAATACTATGTGTCACCCTACGGGTGAGTAGGCGGTGACTATTGGACATCAGGTGATGAGCCAGAATATAACATCGTGTGCCCCTATTGTAAAACCAGAAATAGGGAATACACGTCCCGTCCACAGTGGAAGTTTGTCCACACCCACGAGAACGACTTTAAGTCTAAAACATATGAGTGCAAACGATAACACAGTAGAATTGATTGGAACCTATGGCGGCGACGAGTCTCACGCCCTGTCAGCTTGGACCTCCACCAGTCGTGAGCTTAGCGATGAGAAGCGTGGGCGGATTAACAAGATGCTGACGACACTGGCCGAGGCTGGACATCATACGCCATTTGAGAAGAGTGATCTGCATTTCCTGGTGACCACAGATATTGCTAGTCATATCCATATCATCAAGCATAGGATTGGCGTCAGTGTGAATGCTGAGTCTGCCCGCTACAAGGAATTGAAAGAGGATAAAATCTACATTCCCCAAGACTGGCCTCTTGAGGAGCGTCTAATCTTTCTCCAGGATATGGAGCAACAGTATGAGAAGTATCACGAGATGCTCGAACGTCTCGTGAAGGATCACGGCTTCACCCGTAAGCGTGCGAAGGAGTCGGCCCGCTTCTATCTCCCTTATGCTAACCAAATTACGGCTGATGTCAGCTTTAATTTTCGTTCCTTTATGCATTTCCAGGGTCTCCGCAATAGCGAACACGCACAGGTGGAGATTAGGGTAATTGCACAGGAAATGTTGAGACTAGTCAAGGAGACTGGTCAGTTTGATTTGTCACTGAAAGCGTTTGGATACTAAACAATGAAAAAATTCTTCTTGGGAGTGCTGGCAACTTGCGGCATTCTCCTGAGTCTATCTATGGCTCAACAGACCCAGCTCGCCGTTCTTACCCCGGCCCAACAGGCCATCCTCGCTCGCTTCGAGCTTGTTCAATTGAGCGACGGCATCGGCGGCACTGTGGAAGCTATCCGAGTCACAAGCAACCTTCAAGTGGTTGATGGCTCTGGCGACACCATCGGCCCGGTCAATGGGCTCGGCAACATCATCGTCGGCTACAATGATCTCGGTGCCACTCAGGGTGATGTACGCACCGGCTCGCATAATCTTATCGCGGGCAACCGCCTTAGTTATACCAGCTACGGCACCGTCCTTTTCGGCACGAATAACTCGACGGTATTTCCTATCTCTTCTGTTCTCGGAGGAGAACTAAATGTCCCTGGCTCTACCAACAGCGTTGTTGTGGGTGGTCGTCAAAATGTTACCACTGGTCTATGGTCTGTAGCTGTTGGTGGGCAAAACAATTCTGCTAGTGGAAATGATTCCGTTAGCGTTGGTGGACAGTCGAATGTTGCTAATGGCACTTGGTCTGTTCTTTCTGGTGGTTCAACCCGCCAAGCTTTCGGAGCCCACGATTGGGTTTCCGGTTCACTCTTTGAAAATAATTAATATGAATATGAAATCCCTTATTGCTGGTGCCTTGCTGACGCTGGGCCTTATTGGCCTGTCTGCTATGGCAGCACCCGCCCCTCAAGTACAACAGTTTTGCTGCTTAACGCAGGGCCAAAAAGACGTACTCAATTTACTCGCGGTCGTACAGATTCCAGATGGTCAGGGTGGCACGGTGGAGGCCCTGCGTGTCAAGAGTAACTTGCAGGTTGTCAATACAACTGGATCAACTGCTACAACGAATGGTCTCGGTAATTTGATTATTGGCTACAATGAGGAAAGTGGTACGAATGTACGTACTGGCTCTCATAACATTGTGTTTGGAACTGAAAACGCATTCCAATCTTATGGCGGACTTGTTGGCGGCTCTAGTAATGATATTGCCCTACCATATTCATCTGTCTTGGGTGGATTTGATAATTTTTCAAATAATGACTGGTCCGTTGTTGTAGGCGGTGCAGGCAATCAAGCCGCCCAAGAATATTCTGTTGTTGTTGGAGGACAATTAAATCATGGTGGTGGAGATTATTCTGTTGTAGTGGGCGGTCTCAATAATCAATCTCTAATCAGTACTCATGGTGTAGTTGTGGGCGGTAAGGATAATTTTGCGTCTGGATTATATTCAACGGCAGTAGGTGGGCTAAATAATAAGTCGGCTGGATTACGTACTGTGGTTGTGGGTGGATTTGATAATAGACCCGTTGGTAATGATGCAGTTATTGTGGGTGGCGAATCAAACGATATTGACCTTACAGGAACTCGTGCGGTTTTGTCTGGTGGACTAACTCGACTAGCTACAGGCACTCATGATTGGGTATCTGGTTCTCTTTTTGAAGATAACTAAAATATAAACACTCAAATAGCCTAGGGGCGGTTCTTCGTAAGAGGAGCCGCCCCTTTAGTGTATTCATACATAGCCAAGTTTTGTAGCGGGTGGCTCCGCAAGTCCTTTAAACTTAGGAGGTTATGTAATGGCTGTACAGTCAAATGCTGCTGTCGGTAGCGGAACGCTACCTTTCACGACACGAATTCTCACACCTGCCCAGCGTGGTCAGGAAGCCGAGGGCCGAGGCGAACGTCTCGGCACAAACGTAGTAGTTATCAACCCAGAGGATATTCTGGCGGTTGATGCTTGGGCCGCCTCTGGCGTTGTTATTGGTGTTGCTCCAGTGCAAGTTATTGCTCCGGAAATCACTGATCTACCACGCATCAGGCGAGTTGTCATCCAGAATGATGGTGGACAGGATGCTTATATTGCCCCCACGGAAGCCGCTGCAACTGTTGCTGATGGATTCACCATCCCTGCCAGCTCAGCCCTGCCCCCACTTGAGCTGCCCCTGCTGCATAACAACCAAATTTGGGCACGGTCTGCGTCCGCTACTACTACATTAAAGATCATTGTGTACTAATAGGGACCTTCCCTAAGGAGGTTTCCTATGAACCATGAGATTAATACGGTAGCTGGAAGCGGCACGGTTGCTAACATGCAGCCGAACAGTCCGCTCTATGACTTTGGAGAAGGAACCTTTCCGGTCCCTAATGCCAGAGACTCTCTACGTAATCGCCGTGCTGACTCGGTAGCAATCCTAAACCCATCTGATTTTTCGGTGGGTATTGGTGGGCGTACTACTCAGGTCACCGTTAGTACGAGTGCTGTCGAAATTCTACCAAGCCCTCTGGAATTTCGCAGGGCATTGGTAATTCATAACGATGGCACTAGCGTAGTTTATATGGGATTTACATCCGCAGTTACGGCGGGCAATGGATTCCCACTGGCCAGCTCAGAAAAGATTGCCATCGACATGGTTGGTAATCCCAACATGCGTATTTGGTTGATTTCTGCCGGTACGTCTGATATCAGACTGATGGAGCTTGCCTAATGGTTAACGTTGGAGGCATCGTATCGGTTGGCGGACTTGGCACTGGCGGTGGTGGCGGCAGTGCTTCTGGCATTACAGATCTCAACGGACAAACTGGCCCTTCCGTAACGTTGGTGGGGACCAGCGGCATTGTTGTTGCACCCGTAGCTCCCAACCAAATTAATATTGGCTTTACTGGCAGCATTTCGCAGTCCGGTGTGGTTGGTGTCAATGGTATTGATGTTCAACAGGTTGGTGGCAACTTTGTTGTTGACGGTGCGGCCCTCTCTGGCGTGTCGGGCAGTAGCAGTTGTTTCGCTGACTCATTCACGAGCGTCACGTCTACAACCATTACACACAGCCTAGGCACATCGGACGTAGTGGTTAGCGTTTTTGACGCGGGCGACAATGTTATGATCCCAGATGTTATTAACGTCATTGATATTAACAGCATCAGTTTACAGTTCAATACACCACAAACAGGTCGTGTTGTAATTGCTGGATGCGGTGGGACGAATACAAACTTCGAAGAATGTAGACGATACGCATTACTGGTGAGCTAATGACATTACAAGAACAACAATTAGGACAGTTAAGACCAGCGAACACTACGGCTGCGTCATTGTATTCGCCGGGGGCGGGCGTGACAGCCATCGTCAAGTCAATTTGGATTTGCAACACTACATCTTCACCAGTGACATTCAGAATCTTTGCTGATGATGATGGCACAACCTACGATGAATCGACAGCGATTTTCTGGGACGTAACTATTAATGGCAGCACAACGCTGGAGCTTGATACGTTTATGGCATTGAATAATTCGGCAGGGAATCTAGCCGTGCGTACCGGCACGGCAAGTGCTTTGACATTCACGGCGTTTGGAGCGGAGGTCAGCTAATGTCTATCAATCAATATCCTGAATTTGACCCGCTGAAAAAGAGAGAGTCGGCGTTTGGTGAAATCCGTAACTCGGAACTCACTCCTGTTGCTCATCTTGATTTTCCTTACAATATCAACAGTCGTCTCATTCGAGACGAAAGCGGCGGCGGTGGCGGAATCGTTCACGCAAGCGGCATGGCTGTTGTGTCTACGTCGGCGTCAACCCAGGCCAGTGGCGTTCTTAAGAGTCGTGGAGCTATTTACTATACACCGGGTCAGGGATTGCACGTTCAGTCTGCCGCCATTTTTACTAGTGGTGTACCCGAGTCACAACAACTTGTTGGACTTGGTGATAATCTATGTGGATTTTTCTTTGGCTATAGCGGGGTACAATTTGGCGTAGTGCATCGCTGTGTTGCGGCTGACGACTTTGTTCCACAGTCAGAATGGAATTTGAATAAGTACCCAACGCTTGATCCATCATTGGGTAACATGTATTGCATTAGGTTGCAAATGGGGTTTGGTCACGTTGACTTTGGTATTGAAGATGGCGTAACGGGAGATACCGTGAACGTGCATAGGTTTGAGTTCTCCAATGCACAACTAAATCCATCTACGCTCAATCCTCATCTACCACTTACTGTTCAGGCTCTCAACACTGGCAATAGCAGTGATTTGTCAGTTAGCGTGCATTCTATTGCCGGGTTCAAAGAAGGTAGAGAGATTGATAGGGGTATTGTGTCTGCTAGCGGTGCTACAGCCGATATTGGAACGACATTAGTTCCGCTCATTTCATACCGAGTCAAAGAGGTTTTTCAGAATAGACAAAATCAGGTGCTTGTTGATTTGTTGCGTGCCTATGGTAACAATGACGGCAACCAAGCTGTTGAGTTTGTATTCTTGTTTGGTGCTACTTTGACTGGTGCATCCTTTGCAGACTTTGATACAGATACTTCGGTGATGGAAATTGATACCTCAGCCACGGCACTCACGGGTGGGCTACAGGTGATTAGCGGTTTCGTGCGACCGAATTCTAGTGATACATTCGACATCGTAAACATGGGATTGCAGATGGCACGAGGAGACGTAGCTACTATTGCTGCCAGACGTACCAGCGGCAGTAGTGCTAATGCCACGGGCGGAATGATCTGGCGAGAGATTTTCTAACTTAGTGTATTCATAACAATGGGAAGCATTCAAGAAATCTGGAGAGGCGACATCATCCCCGAAAGCGGCGTGGATGTATCGGTCGGTCGTAACAGCCTCGATTTTCCGTCCCCCACGGTCCCCCTCCTGGACGTACATCTCCGTAGAGCTGAATTTCATGACACTGGTGCCCCCACCCAGTCGGGTGTTGTCTCATTTAACTCTTCAGAGAATAGATTAGAATTAATTCCCAGTCAGAGTGGAGCCCAACCCATTGTGACCGCTGTCCTCTGGGACGGGTATGACGCCACTGGCGGCACCACGGTTACCACGACGCTTGCCACGGTGACTATTGATACCGAGCGAGTCAACACTCATCCGAATGTCTTTGTGCATGATGGCGTTGTGGCTGACGCCGTGCAAATCAATATGCCTGGCGTGTATGAAATCGAATATGGAGTGACGATTGATGCGGTGAACGCAACCACCCGTTCAAGTTGTCGCACGGTTTTGCAGCAATCAACCGATGGCGGTTCATCGTTCAGTGAAGTGACGGGGTGCCGAGCCTTTACATATAACAGACTTAGTGCGGCGGGAGAAGATACTGCCAATGCCAAATGCATTCTTGAGGATGTGGCGGTCGGCACCATCTTCCGAGTCAGAGCCCTTCGTATTGCCGGTGCGGACTGTGTGACGGTCGCAGATGGTTCGCGTCTTACAATTAAAAAACTAGCATAATGGGAAGCATTCAAGAGATTTGGAGAGGGGACATCATCCCCGACAGTGGAGTGGACATTGCGGTTGGCCGCAACAGTCTTGACTTCCCGTCTCCAACCGTGCCCCTATTGGATGTCCACCTGAGACGAGCGGAGCTTCATGACTCTGGTGCCCCGGCACAATCTGGTATTCTATCCTATAATAGTCACCAGGATCATGAGCTGTTAGAGCTTATCCCCTCACAGAGTGGTGCCCAAGTTGTAACGCCAGCAGTATACATCGATATTTATAATACGTCTTCTGAAGCGATTGGTAATATTACCAACCCCGACGTGTTAGACTTAAGTGTTATTCGATCTGTTAGTAGTGCAGATCATTTTACTATCGATACTTCGTCTCCAAATGGCAACTTTGTAAGTATTTGGCATCCAGGAACATACGAAGTAACTTATCGTATGAGCGGGGATCACGTTCCAGCTCTGGGCGGTGGCACTCGTATTACCTTTAGATCATGGATTGAAACGGCGACGGATACTGGAAGCTTCACTGAGGTTGCTGGCTCCCGAGCATATTCTTATCATAGAATCGATACAGCCGGTGAGGATACAGCATATATCACCGTTATTTTACCAGACGTAGTGGCGGGCACTCGTCTTCAATGTCTTGTTGGTCAGAACTCTACTGGAATGAGTTTTCAAGAAGGCCCACAGTTTATTCCTAATGGCAGCAGTGTAACAATTAAGAGGTTAGCATAATGGGATTTCCTATCAATGGCGATTTAGTACCGAGTGTCTCCGGTAGAGCACATCTTGGCGTCGATGGAGGCCCGAACCTGGGTGCATTCGACGCAACTCCGGGTGCGATTAGACCCTTTGGTCACATCCATCAAGTCAGTGGTGTATTCCACGACCCACTACACGGTCAGTCCGGTGTGCTGCGATTCAACCAACAGCTTGATTGCTTTGAAGTATCGACTGACGGCGGCTTGACCTTCGATTGTATCACGACCACTGCAACGGCAGGCGGCGTAACATCTGTCGGCGTGGTCGGTGGGGCGAACCTAACGGGTGCGGTTGACTTCGCCTTCCCGGTGAGTGGCTTCCTTCTGATTGAAGATAACGCTGGTGCATCGCCGCTATCGTGGTCTGTGAATACCTTAGCCCTTTCAGGGCTATGGGACTTCCCCACACAGGGCTTCAACGGGCGTGTTGTTAATGCTCTGACCGACTTCAATGGTACTGAGGCACAGGGTGTCATCAACGTGGTTGGTGCCTCTGGCATTATCGTAGACATTGTTGGCCAAACCATGACGATTGGGGCCGACGTAGAAATCTCTAGCCTAGCCAGGTGTTACTCTGAGACCTTCGTTGCAGCCACTTCATGGGTTGCTACTCACTCGCTCGGCACGAGCGATGTTAGTGTAATGGTATTAGATGACAGCTCACCTCGGGTAGAGATTTTACCTGATGAAGTTGAAATCACCGACGCGAACAACGTAACGATACGATTTAATGTAGCCCAGGGTGGTAGAGTTGTAATCCTAGGCTGTTAAATTATGAAAAAGAGAAGGATAGGGGAAATGGACGCTAAGAGAGATTTAAATTTTGCTTACAATATGGGCAACTTTATTGAGCAAAATACAGGGCCGGTGCCGTCTAGTTTACAGACGCTTCAATTTACTTTCGGTCATGAGCCGGTAGTGATTGGACAGACGACTCCTGGTGCGGGCAGTGCGGCTGGTCACTCTTTAGAACAAGCATTTCTTGATGCCAGCATCGTCGCGAGTGGCTATTCGCCTACTCCCGACGTGTTCGGTTCGTTCTCACACACGACCATGGGTCCAGGTATCATTACATTGCAAGGTTCTGGTACGCCAGCGAACATGATTCTGACGGCGGCCAACGGCCCATTCGGAATTCCGTTTGCAGTGATCGCCGCCAGTGGGGCGTTTGTGATTGCGGGCGACGGTGTTGTGCAGCTATTGCAGAGTGCTCCCGTTGGTGATCTGACAATTGAAAACAAAGGTGGCACTATCCAATTGAATCCATTCAATGGTAGTGGTCTCACCGAGTATAGACTTGGCCTTGGTCAAGAAGAGGGTTGGTATGTTCGCCATAGCGATTCTCTAGATTACAATCTAATGCCAGACGAAAATCAAGTAAGAGATATTGTCCTTAAGCTTTTGCAAGCTAGCGGAATTTTATAATGGGTGTATTTACAGGAGATCTATTGCCCCGCAGTAGCGGGTCAGCCAGCCTTGGTACAGAAATGTCCAATGGTATGGGCGGCTTTACTGGTGACATTCGTCCGTATGCGAACGTCCACTTTAACAGTGGAATTTTGCACGATGCGTATGGTCAGTCGGGTGTGATCCGTTATGCCAATTCTCCTGGTACTATTATTGCCAGCACTGTTATCGGCAACAAGCAAGATGCAATCGAGATTTCTGTTGACGGTGGTGCCAACTTCCCATTGCGTTTGGGTGGTGCAACTGATGGCTTCGCCGGTCTTGGTCCGCATGGCATTGTTCAGGGTCTAGCTGCCGAAACTAGCTTTTTATATCTTCTAAGTAGTGGCAACTTAGTAATGAGTTCCCAATCACAGATCGATATGGAGGCTGTTCAACAGGTTAATGTTGGTGCTCCTGATATTAGTTTTACCGCCAATCAACCTGGCGGTGGCGGCACTATCACTCTCAATTCTTTTGGTAATATTGCTCATACAGCCTCGGTGGACATTAGTGCTACCGGCAACCGTGACATTAATCTGCGTGCTGGTTTTGCTAATGTTGGTACTGGTGGACAAATCAATCTATCGCCTTTCCAGGCGAGTGGTCAGCTTGAATTCCGCTTCGGCCCGCATCAGGCATGGTACGCTAAGCTAACGCACGATTCTGCCGGTGGGCCGTTCAGCGATGGTTTCTGGCCGTTGCCGCACTCCGGTCAGATCTCTCAAATGATTTCTGATGCTGGCGGCACGCCACATACGCTACAGGCAGCCTATGACGGCGGCAACGAGGTTGAGCTGGACGCTGCTCCTGCACTGCTTTCAAATAACATTTTCAGAACAGAGCACGCCCCTATTGTTATCCAGGAAACTACTCCTGGTGCTGGCGGCGTTGGCGGCAGCGTTGAGTCTATTAGACAGATCTTACAGTTGCCTGGCGTCGTCGCTAGTGGGCACACGGCGACTCCCGACCTAACAAGCACGTTTGCATTCGGTGTTCTAGCACCCGGATATCTAGCGTTGCAGGCTTCGGGCACAGCAACGTCCCCAGCCCCATCAATCACGTTTGCAACCACAGCCTTTGGCAACTTCCTATCGTCTAGTGGTGTATTCCTTATTAATTCTCAAGGAGGAGCTACGCTCTTCAGTGTTAATAACGAGATCAGCGGTAATGATATTCAATTCAACGGTGGAGTTAATCCAAACCGTGGCGGCGGCCAAATTAGATTCAATCCATTCGACAGTAGTGGTGCTAGTGGTCAACTGACATATGAGTTCGGGCCACATGAAGCCTGGTATTGGAAGCCAAGCTACGCAACAACTGGTGGCCCGAAGGGCACTGGTGCTCAACCGCTACCTCACTCTGGTCAAATCATTCAGATGATTGCGGAGAATGCACCCGCAGGCAACACATCATTGGACGATGCCTATGAGAATGGTGCGACCATTTCTATCGACGAAGGTAATCCTGTTATTGTGCATGAACCGCATGGTGGCCTACCTGTAATTCCAGATCTTGCACCTATTGACCAGTTGGGTCGCGGCCTAATTGTTGCAAGCGGCCACTCTGCATCTCCTGAGAATGTAAATACATATTCATTAACAGATATGTACCCTGGCCAGATCATCTTCAAGTCGTCCGGTATTACTGGCTCGGTGGTTGAGAGTGATCTTTCGCACACTACTTCAATTGGCTATCTGCGTGGAGCGACCCAGGCTGATATCTTTACTATCGGTACTAGTGGCCGGATGCTCGTTACGGCTTTTGATGATACTCAGTGGGTCCAACAGGGTGGCAACTTTATTATCAACAGTCTTGAAGAAACGCAGAAGTTACGTGTTCTCTCTAGAGATGATGTTGAGCTAGGTGCTTTTAGCAATACCTCTAATGGTAGTGGTCGCCTTGGGTATCGCTTTGGTCCATATGAATCGTGGCACCAGAAGCAGAGCTTTAGCCCCTTTGGAACCGGGCCGAATGGCGATGGCTACTGGCCGATCCCCCACTCTGGTCAAATTCTTCAGATGATTCTGGAGAATGGCGGGGGCGGCGGTGGAGCAAGCACTCTACAAGAAGCGTATGAAGGCAATCCGAATATCTTCACTAGCGTAGCACAGAATGGTCCAGTACAAATTGTAGGTACTGACGTACAGCCTCTTGCGTTATACGTGAGCGAGACTGATCCATTCCCGCATATTCAAATGTCTGGCGTGCTTGCCGAGGTTACTAACGGCAATCAGCGTGGTGCCCTGTGGATGCAAGCTCATGCCGCTCCCGTCGAAGCAAGCTTAAACGGTGTTGCCGCACCGACAACGCAAGCTGAGTCTGACGCTCGTTCATTAGGTCCCGCCCTGCCTATGTATAACACTGGCTCTGGTATTACCAACTTGGTGATCTCGTCTGGTATTGGCAACTATATTAATGCCACGGGCGTAGCGTTCGAACAGGGGGATCCAGCACGCCTGGACAGCACGTTTGATATATTCCCAATTTTCCCTGCGGATGGATTCATGCGACCAGTGGCGGGTAGCGGTGTGGTTATTAATGTTGCAGGAGCTTACCGCATTTCCTACATTGGAGTTGTTAACAAGACTGCTGGTAATCTCAAACAGGCCGTACAAGTTGAGCCGCGTATTAGATATACTCTTGGCAGAGAAGATAATATTCTTGGAGCCGTTAACGGATTCAATCTTATCAACTCTGACGAAGCGGCCTTCTCGTCTGTGTCTAATTTCGTGATGACCGACCTTGAGGCGGGCGAAGCCCTGTATATGAAGTACTTAGTAAGCCCCACGCCCATGCCAGACTTTGATACCGTTGAGGTATTCAATTTTGGTAATGTCATGACCATCGAATATCTAGGACCAAAAAGGTTCGGCAAATTTAATAGAAATAAAGTATCAAATCCATAATGATGAATTTAATAGCACAGGTAGATCCCGGAGCACTAACCGGGTTGGTAGAGCAGTACGGCGTTATGGGTCTTATGTTTTCTGTATTACTAGTTCTCTATATTCGACAGAGTAAGAGACTTCAAAGTGTAGAAGATAAAAATGACGAACAGACAGCCAAGCAGCTTGAGGCATACGAGGGCTTAATCAAGGAGTATATCAATCTACTCGAAAAAAATACAGGAGTAATCGGCAAGCTGACGGGCTGCGTAAACAGTATCAAGGAAGCTATCGAGCGAATCGATAGACGAACTGACGGCAAGTAGCCCTACTGATATAGATACGAAAAAAGGGGAGTGACCTAATGGTCACGCCCCTTATTTTATAGAGCGATAGCTCTTACATAATCTGTGGCTTGGCGTCGTCTGAACGAGCACCGCGTTGGCGTGCCTTATCCGCAGCCAAACTGGCCTCAGGCGTCATCACCGCAGCACCATATGGCTTGCGTTCTGGACGCTGCATGAGTGCCAGGATTTCCTCAGCAATTGCATTGCGTACCTCAATGGGTACCTTGAAGTCTTCCAGCCTCTCTCGCAGGATGCGATCAACTGTCGGCTCAGTTCCGTTGTTAGTTTCGCTTGTCATGATTCCAATTCTCCTTTAATTTATCTAACGCTCGTAGCGATTTGGTTCGTTGAGCCTCTGCGTGTTGCTGCATTAGCTCCTCTAATTTTCTATTCTTGTCTGGCACCTGTACCATCGTACGCTTAGCCTCACCCACTTGTTGGGAGATAGCGTGGGTATTCTTCTTGCGAAAGAAGACGGTACCACCAATGTCGGGCATGATCTCCCGACGAATTCTATTCCGAAATTCTGCACCCAGGTCGTCGAGCGGCGATACGGCACCGTTCATCTCGTCAACCACGCGGCTATCATTATATACCATAACTTCGCCAGGCAGTTCTTGTCCCCTCAGTTCGTTCAAAGCTCTTGATAACACAGCATAGATATGACAGTGCTCTGGGTAGAAGGGCTCACCATGCTCATCAAGATTAGGGGAACAGGAAAGAGCAATCTCTATCCCGTCCCCCGTAATATAGTAGCCGTTACCGTTAAGGTAAATGCAGATCATTCACTGATGCCCATGGCGTGGGCTTCTTGCAGTTCTTCCTGGCTGACGGTTCCGGCACTACGCACGGCGTCAATCATGGAATCAATGAAGTCTTCGGTACGCGGAGATAGTTCCACGAGACCGCCGATGCCAAGGTTGTCGAAGACTCCACGGGCCTGTAGCTCAAATACAACGATTTGAAGAAGAGCTTCGACTTCGGTGCTGGTTAGGCCGCTGTCGGCCAGTAGATCTTCGATAAGAAGTTCAGCACCACCCATAGCGGGGGTTGACTTAATAGAATCAAGAAGGTCGGCGGCCAACGTTAGGTCAGCAGCAGACACAGTGCCCTCTTGAACCAGACGGTTCGCGGCAATCTTGACGCCGAGCGTACTATACAGCTTGAGACGCTGGTAGTCGGCTTCGGTCATGGTTTCGAGAGTTTCTAGACCTTGCTCACCACCAGTAGACACACAGCCGCTTAGAGCGACTCCAGTCACAGGCAGGATCACAAGACCCAGGGCCAAAAGTACACCTAAATGCTTTCTCATGAGATTATTCTCCACTTGAAATGGAATGACGTTCTTCCGCAGTATGTACGGGTAAGGTTTCGCGACAGTCCTTACACTTGCGAACGAACCCCGGTTCACCACCTACCGTGCCCATCACGGCAGATGTTTTGTTATAATGTAGGCACTTACCATCGGTAGCTTTACCGCTCTCGACCTTCGGGCCTCCACTAGCACGCTCTTTGATAGCTGCCGCCTCCTTCTGCTTCTCTGCCACAAAGGCATCATCGGCATCGGGCTCTGGCAGCGGCTTAGAGAGACGCTTACGACGTTCAGCAGCAGTCTCTTCCGGTGGAGACTGGTCGGTGGCCGGTCCTTGCGGTGGCCCCGAACCGAATCCCCATCCGGAAGAAAGTTCCCCTTCACCTACTAGCTGCACCTGTAGTTTACCAGCACAGCCAGAGCAAAGTTCGTATCTATTCCCTGTTTTCTTTCCTGGCTTCTTAAAGACAAGCGAATATAGATTGTCTTCTTCAGCCTCTTGTTTGCACAGGTCACAAAATACTACTGTTTTACTGCCCATCTTCTTCGTACCTCTTTAAAATTTCTTTAATCAACGGGTTACGCTGAATGATATTAAGATCGTTCATCTCAATGATGCCAATATCTTTCATTCCGTCAAGTACATTTATGGCATGAGTTAGGGCAGATCGATCACTGGCGATATCACACTGGTCCAGGTCGCCAGCAATTACCATCCTAGACTTTTTTCCAATACGTGTCAGCAGCATTTTCATGGCCCCACCGTCTAGCGGGACGTTCTGAGCCTCTTCAACGATGATAAAAGCGTTGTTAAATGATCTGCCTCGGCATGTACCTAGAACTGCGAACTCAAACTTATTATTTACTAGATTAATGATCTCAGATTCTTCCGTAATCATCTCGCGAAGGTTATCTTTTACACCCTCGACATACGGACCTACCTTCTCGCTTAGCGTGCCGGGCAGAGCCCCCAGTTTCTCACCGATATTGGTGGGAATGTAAGGACGAATAATTACGATACGTCGAATGCCTGAACTCTGCTTGTAGAGCATTTCAATCGCAGCACTGAGTGCTAGATATGTTTTTCCGGTACCAGCTCTGCCTACGCAGAACGTGATCTCGTTGTCGTGCATTGATTCATAATATTCCTTCTGTCCTTTACGTGGGCTGGCGGGCTTAAACACTTGTTTCATTCACAATTCCCCTTGGGGGTAAGGTACTTTTTATAAGGCTCCGGTCAATACGAATTCATCGCTCTCAGATTCTACCTGTTCACGAGGAAGTTCATCTACGCTATTCCATTTTTTATCCTCTTCGCTGTACACGAAGTTCCATTTGATCGAGGCCGGTTTCGCCGTCATGATCTGTTTTTTATACAACTCGTTCAACGGAGTACTTGGAAACCCTGATCTAACAATAGGCATGGTGAACTCTTTGAATTCACCAAGAATCTGTTGCTGGAATTTATGGAGGTTTAGATCCTCCACGATCTTGGACTTGCTATTGGTCATTTCTTTGACCGCTTGTTCTTTGCACGACGCTTGGCAATCGCTTTGGTGCGATGGGCATTCATCTTCATACCGAACTTGGTACGAGTGTCAGTCTTGGCATACTGAGCTTCCAAGTGACGAGTTAGAAGGGTACCATTAAGGTGATCCATCTCGTGAGCAACAGCCTGTGCCCAGAAACCAGCAAAGGTTTCGGTGTGCTCAGCACCTTCTAGATCGAAGTACTTTAGAGTCACAGATTTGGGACGAGTGGTCTGTACAACAAGTCCAGGCAGAGACAGGCACGCCTCGGGACGCTTCCGGGTTTCCTTGCTTCGTGCAATAACAGTGGGATTGATGAAGACACGGTTTTCCCCATCCTTACGAAGCAAGAAGATGCGTTTGGGGTATCCAATTTGTACTGCGGCAAGTCCTGCCGCACCGTCTTCCAAATCTCTCAAAGTAACGTCCATCCTCTCAATATGTTCGAGGTCGAGGGCACTAATAGGTACACTAACTGGCTGTGATTCTGCCTCTAGAATCGGGAAACGGTCGTTGTCTAGGTGTGTAATGATAGTATTCATGATAAAATCTCGTATCCGGTTTCAGTAACTAAAATCATATGCTCGGCGTGAGCCGAGAGAGCTGCCGTACTGCACGTCCAATCATCTGCACCAACAGTGAGGTCCGTACTTCCGTAAGTAATAACAGGTTCAATACAAATAATGTCCCCAGTACGCAAAAGATGTTGGGAATATTTTTTCTTTTGAAGGTCCGCACTCAGCTTGCCGCGTCGATAATCGATGCAGTTAGGAATGAACGGATCCATATGTAATTGCTCTCCGATATAGTGGCCGCCGAGATCCTCTACCATGTGCAGACAGAGATCTTCCGCAGCGGCTTGTCCAGCCTGTGCAATATCGAGAAGAGAGGTGCCGTCGCGTACTACCTCTAACTGTTTTTGCAGGACGATCTGTACAGACTCAGACAGATGCCACTCTTGTTCGTGCTCTAGCTCACTACCGATTACTCGCGTACTCGCCGCGTCGGCATACATCCCTTCATAGATAGTGCCAATATCAATCGTTAGGAGGTCGCCCTCCTTGATGACGTGTTCGTCTGCAACACCGTGTACGGCTACGTAATTCACTGAGATACAGGCGTTACGCGGGAAGCCTTTATAGCCGAGGAATGCTGGCGTGCAACCTTCGTGAAATTTAATGAAGCTGCCAAGCTCAGTGTCTAGCTCGCGTAGAGTTACGCCAGGCTTAGCTAGGCTGAAGCCATGTTCAATAGCATCGCGATTAACTTTACCAGCGATTCTTGCTCGTTCTAGTCTGCTCATAGTGCTCCTCGTAAAACAAATTCATTTTCAGCTCGTTCGAATTCTTCTTGGCTCATAGATTCGCCAGTATTAAAGTTGAAGTAGCCCACGATAGGTTTGCTCACTGGAAAGTTATATGTTACCTGTTCCAAGGGCTTATTATACATCTTCCACATGGAGGCAGCTTGCTCTTTAGAGATGAGCCCATGGTTATAGGCCGTGTGTAGTTCGCGATACATTAGTTCTGCATCGGGATTCATGATAGGTGCCCCACGAAGAAGTCACCCTTCCAGCTACCATCTTGCTTGAGGTTCATGGCAAAGCCGCCAAGGTGCATGATGCCAGCCATATCGCCCGCCCAAGCCACCACTTTGCCCTCAAGAGTACGGATGTCCTCAATGGGGCCACACATATTAGAGAGTGATTGTTTCTTACTTTCATTTAATGCAATACCCTTGTCCGTTTCGACCGCCATCATAAGATGATCCACATATCGGGCTGACGCCTTGTAAACACCAGTCATAAAGAATGCATCGCGGGGACGAAAGAAGTTACCCTCTAGCGTCATTGTGGTTGCCCAGCCGATGTTGCGAAGCAGTCCTCCCAGAATGACCAGGGAGTTGTTAACTTTTAGGCCATCGATATCGCCACACTTCTCAACAGAGGCACGAGCCAATCGAATTACGTGGACGGTGTGGATCAAGAGGCCGCCCGGATGAGCAAGCGGGCCAGTCTGCCCGAAGGACGCATTCCTCAGTGTATCAATGATGTCCACCTGTTCGTGAAGCATGTCGCGGTACTCGGGATCGTCGATACTATCAACATGCTGACGCAGCTCGTCGGCATAGTAGTCGAGCACAGCCTCGCCAGGTCCACGCACATAGTCCTCTGCATTCTGGGGAGTTCCGTTGAAGGGTTGTACTGTACGACCTTTGGCGTTGAATTGCAGGGTGTCCTTGTATGTCTTAGTAATAATTTCAAGAGACACATAGCTCCCCGGCTTAACAACATCTGTATTAGAACAATTCCAGATAGCACCCTCAATGCGACCAGTGACATCGGCCAGGGTAACGGAGAGATAGGGCTCTCTACTTTTACGTGTTGTCTTGACCGCAGAGTTTTGCACCAGGAACACGTTGTTATATTTTGTGTCTGGTCTCATGTGACCAATGTGTGTGTATTCCTCAATCATGGAGTCTCTTTTTGCGAGCCGCCTTAGTGCGGTCTGCGTGTGTTTGACAGGTGGCACACTTGGATACCTTTAGTGTGGTAAAATATACCTCAGTTGGTGCGTTGCGTTCGTTGCCAGCTTTCAGCTTCACGTCTTGTTCGCCGCCGTAGTACTGGCCACCGCACAGTTTACACGAGATAATCTTAATAGTTATCATCATACAGATCCTCTTGTACTTTTTTCAGCACGCTGTGAATACGTAAGTGAATGAGATTGTGAGAGACCCCAAGCTCAGATGCAATTTGACGATAGGTTTTACCCTTGACAAAGTGCTCCACCAATAGCTCAGAGTGTTTCGCCCCATCGGCCAGCTCAAAGATCTTGGCAGCCAATTCGTCCTTGACAAAATCTCCTTCCAGATCATAGTCTTCATCTTCAATAGTCACATTGTCGATGTCTACGCTGGCAGGATTTTTATAGCTGTTGGAGACATACCTACGAAGCTGGCCGTCGATATACGCATAGGCATACGTACTAAACTTCACGCCAGACTTAGCGGCTTTCTCGGGATCATGATTCTTGCAGGCTCGCATCAATGCGTGCCATGCTTCCTGCTTCAAATCATCAATGTCGATGCCAGAGCTTCTACGAGCAATCGAAAAGTATCTCTTAACGATGCTGATAATTAGGGCGTCCCATTCGTCAACCGTTAGAGTTTCGAGAGGATTCTGTGTAGTCATAAATTTGAGATAGTAGGATGTTCAGGTGGGCATCTTTTTGACCGTCAGTCATATTGTTCCAACGATCAAAGATGTGTACGTTGCCACCGTTCGGGATTTCTTCGTGTTCGCCAGTCGTTTGTCGGTGGCGATAAAGGATCTTGCCTGTAGTATCTGTTACTACTAGGCCCTTGACGTGAAAATTAGTGCTGTCATAAATAAACCAAAAGAACTTTAGAAATTCAGAAAACTTAATAGTCTTCTTGTGATGGGAGCCGTCCTTCATTAGAAGGACGAACGTTACCTTGGTCTCTGGCTTCAGTTTCCAGGTATCTTCGAGGTCGGATTTGACATCAGACAGGACGTTCCAGTTAAGTTTAATAGCCATAATAGTCTCCTACGGCAATGCCGCACTAACGAATACACTAATTCTCTACGATGGATCCGTCTTCGATGTAGACGCCCACCCTATCCTGGTCGTTTCGCGATGCATATTCAATCCAAATCTGAAAGTCTTGTTCTCCTGCCATTTCTTCGATAATTTGCAGGCTGTTATCGTCCAAAAGAGAGCCGTCCGCGATACGAATGACTCGTAAGTCTGGGTTGGCAGTCATGGCAATGGCGAGTGCTACCCTCAATTGCTGTGCGGTAGACGCCTGACAAAAAGGTACCAAATCATTTGTTGAGTTCGCCAGCATAATTCCGTCCTCGGTGACAGTTAAACCCTTTACGGGGAGCGAAGCGGACTCTAGGGCCTCCGCTTTCTCAATTTTCACCAATTCCATCTCATCGTTCAGTGCGTCCACCCTCGCCTCCACTTCGGCCAAGTCTTTCTTAGTGTTGTGGTACAGCGTAACTTCGCGGGCCCTCTTATTCTGCGACTCAATATTTTCTAGCTGCCGACGAATGTCTTCGTGGTCCAAGGCACCAATCTCTTGGTTGCGAGCCTCCAACTCGACGACCCGTTGTCTCAGCGTATCAATCTCTATTTCATTCTTAGATTTCTCAATAGCCAAGTCCAGTTTGTCAGATAGCTCCGCAACAGATGTTTCTGTAGTAGGATCTTTATCTGTCGGAGGCAGGAGAGTAGAGATCATACCGTCGAGACGTTTCTTGTCTCGGTTCTCGGCAGTCCTCTCTTCGTAAGCTTTATTATGGCGGCGTTCGAATTCGCTCACGTCGAACTTGCCGTCTGTTAGATTATATAGAAGGTCAGCCAACGCTTCGCGTTGCTTCTGATCTGTTTGTCGGATGAAATCCCATGGGTCGAAGCTCAAGTCTCCGACGAGAGTATCAAGCAAACGCTGGGGCGACTTGATGATGCTGCCGCTAGGCGTCTCTACCTTGAGAGTAGTCTTGCCCTCAGGGCCATAAGTCCTAGTGATAATGTACTGACCAAGGTCAATTTCGTTGCGACCTTTCTCCGCTCCGACCCGGAGAGGCTCCTTGATCCGCTTCTTGGTAGCTCTGTGCTCCAGAGTGTCCCAGATGGCGTCGAGGATAGAGGTCTTGCCTTCACCATTCATACCAGAGATATAAACGATGTTGCCGTCTGGCTTAATTTCTACGGCTTTAATCCGCTTGAAGTTCTCGCTAAAGAGGTTGATAATTTTCATCTGAGATATAGTGCCGTTACACTTTTGCTTTTAGCTGGCTGGCCGCCTGCTGCCAGCATTTCATTCCATAAGATGTGGTCGTGGTTATCTTTTGCTTGCCACTTCGAAGTCTTATAGAACAGGTCTCTTGAATGTGCTATTGTAATAGTAAGGGGGTCGTCCTCATTTACACACCGCAACTTCATTTTTTCTTTCTTATGTCGAGGACTTTTCCGAGACATAACCATTTCTTGAGCTGCTGTTTTAAACATGTCAGCGTCACGAAACTCCTCGTGTAGCTCAACGATAGTACTCAGGTGGTCGGGATACCACACGTCATCATCATCTAGGTAGGCGATCCAGGGGCTGTCACCAATTCGGATGCCCATATTGCGTTGACTCGCACCGCTGTCAGCAGTACGTTGGTCAATAGACATGACACAAACCCTATCCTTATCGTAGCCTTCAAGATCAGGCATCACACCATCGCCTACCACAAACAATCTCCAGTCCGTATAGCGTTGGGCATACACAGACTCTACTGCTGCATTCAAAGACATGCGATTGATAGTAGGGATAATGATATCAAATTTCATAGGGCACCGCTTAGTTTGAATGAGTCATCTACGGGAGTAGTATTTAGAAGCCTATTACCTGCGACTAAATCATAGATGAGATTCATAGCACTTGCACGAGTCGCAAAGAGATCAGGCAGGTTGGCTAAATTTCCAAACATATTGAGGTATTTATCGGACGCTTCATTATACTTAATGATCCATGCGTTTTGCTCTGGATTATGATGCACCTCGAATGGGCCCAGCACGTCGTGAGGTTCGCCGGTTACTTTAGGTCTCGCCATACGAATTTCCCAATTTCAATTCTATACGAGGGCTTGAAGCCGAAGCCTACCCACTTTACAATGGGACACGTTTCAACAATCTCTTCGAGAGCTTCAACGTTAATCAATGTAAATTTTGGTACGTCTTCGTCGGCTCCAATCACCATAAGGATCATGGCACCCTGCTTAATGTATGATTTAGTTTGTCCAACCTTGAGGTGAAAGTCACGCTTGAGCATTGGCTTGGCGAATTTTACTTCTACCAGGCCAATACCCTCCACGTCAAAGTCAGCAGCAGTTGAAACCTTTTTGTCCTCGATGAACTCACCATGATTACCACACCCTGTGTCAGTAAACTTAGGCAGCACACCCGTCTCTTTCTCTTGTAGATTGAGCCACTCTAGGAATAGCTCACGTTCAAGAAGGGTTCTATGGGCAATTTCTGCTTTAAACTCTTCTTCGGTTCTTGTATCAAATCTTTTATTCATTTAGACCATCGTTGTGTTCTTTCTACGGCAGCTTGGCGGGAATACGCACGCTTATAGCGTGTATGAATCCACTTCCACTGGAAAGCTCCATTATCTTTCAGAGCTTCCACGGCGATCCAACCATTCTTTCGTAGAAAGCGACGGTGCTTATCACGGGCACGCATATTAGCCTCCTGTTAGTTGTGTCACCACTTCGGGTGACGATAAAACTTGTCGGAATTTACATAACACTCGGAACGTGGCAATGACATCATAGAGAGCGGCGTGATAGCCGCCACCTTTAACATCACTCATATCAATTCCCAGTGACTTCACGGTTTGTTTTAGAGTCGCACCTTGCTGCATGTTCTCTACGCCTGCGAACAAGCGTACAATCGGCATGCTATCTAGTTTGCGATAGGTAAACGTGTTATCAAACTCAGCTACACTGAACTTATAAATCTGATCGCACATAAACCTGACATCGAACTCAACATTGTGCCCTGCAAGCAGGACGCAATTATGGTTCATATACAGGTCCGCAAAGCGTTCCTGAATTTCAGTTGTCTTAACACCCTTGTCCATACAATCTTCGGCAGTGATGCCGTGGACCCCGAAGGCTCCATCAGAGATGTTATAGTCGGCTTCGTCCGGAAGACGATGGAAGACCTCAAACTGCTCGAATACTTCGCCAGTATCAAGGTCTCCCGCCAGGGCACCAAGAGTCAACAGAGAATGCTTAGTGGAATCAACGCCACCCGTCTCGGTGTCAAAAACTAATACTCTCATTAGTTACCAGTGGTTTCAGTCCCAACTGCAACGGGGGCGTTAACGACGATGTTCGCAAGATCTCCAATCACGTCCCAAATATCGTTGACGGTCTTGCGAGCACGATACTCGGTGCCGCCTTGAACGAATGCGTCATGCAATACATTATCTGTCTCATCAAGCTCAGGCTTGAATGACTGACGGAAGGCACGCATAAAGTCTGGGCCAGTCATGTCAGTCTCTACTTCGAAGACAAAGCGGGTAGCGATCTTCTGCGAGAAGGTAATGCGGCCCGCGATAATACGACGGGAGATAGCACGCGAAAAGACATCGTTGTGCTCCTCGTGGTAGTTGCCATTGCGGCTAGTGCCATCGTTCGTAAATGCGGCAGCGACATAAAGAACACCGTTCGCGTTGTAAGCACCAACACTGACACCAGTCAGCGGACGATGCGTGAAGGCAAGATCTCTGTTATTCATTTTTTGGTGCCTCCGTAGGCTGTTGTTGTTGTGCGGGCTGCACGGTGTTGATGACGTTCAGCTTCGTGTAAAGCTGCATCAAGGGGGTAGCAGTTAATAGCTGCATTAGTAGTCGAGCCTCGTCTCCCGAGACATAGACGTTCGGTTGTTGTTCATTCATAGTAGTTCAATTTCCTCCAGGGTTTCTCTAATAAAGATTTCTAGGTCTTCTAGTGAGCCGTTGTTCTCATAGAAGTATTCAAAAGTGTATCCATCAAGAGCGGTCTCACTTTTATGGTTGTCGGTGAAGCCTGTAGCCCTCTCCAATCTAATAGTGACGCCACCACTACCATCTGTACAGTCCTTTTCGTTGGGAAAGCGGCAATCTGTTAAGATTACCACGTCAACATCGGCGTAGTCCTTGCGGAACGGGGCCTCGGCCCACACGTTATCCCAAAACATCTCGCGGAAAATGTCAGTCCCCACGACCTGTAAAACTTCTCGCACGGTCATCGCACCACTTCGAGGGCCGCGAGTAACCTTAGAGTATTTCACTCTAATATTCAAAGGCATTGTATCCCACACAATATGTGTAAGAGTATCCTTATCATCATTCGAGCCATATACTAAGGCTTCTTCAAGCCCCAGCACATCAATACACATTCGCTTGAGGGGTTCAGCAAACGCAGTCACCTTTACCGTCTTGCCCACGTCTCGCAAAAGACGTGTTGCGATGTCGGTTGCCGTGTCCTTTCCCACCTGCTTCTTTCCAGAAAGCGAGATGAAAATAAGACCGGGGGGTCTCGTAGTGGTCGAACTTTCTTCTGTCATACCCTGAACCTTATCAAAGTATTCTTCGTTTGTCAAGCCATTTCTTCTGTTCATTTATGGATTCTCAAAAATGCTAGCAGTTTCACCAGACTACTTATATGCTGGCGAGGTGTCGTTTTACGGCCTGCCAGTCTGGCAGGGAAATTTCTTCTGGGGCAATATTTAGCGGCTGAAGGTTTTCATTATACAATACTAACCCCAGCATGTGGGCCAGCCATAGCTCGATGGTCGCCCCCTTGGATTTCTCCCAGCCATTTAGCATGACGATGCTATCACACAAGGTCAACTGAGAGACGGCCTTTCTCATTTGATATTGCCACAACTCCATCGCATCTTCTTTTAAGTCAAAGAATAGAGGACGCTGATTGTTGATGGGATTTTCTACCTCACAGTCGGCAGCAAATAACATCTTCTCAACTCGACGGAACGCGGGATGGTTCAGTTCGGGCATGCCGGATACTGGACCGGAGATATATACCTTTTCTCTTTTCATTTTACAGTGCCCCTCCAAGGACAAATGCATATTCAGGACGCTCAAGGATTGAGAGCCTCTTGCCGTTATGTCTCCAATGAGAATGCCACCACTCTTCCCACGCATTTTTGACGTGAAGATACATGAGGTCACGCTTGGTCCTTTTGGGATCATCTGATTGAAAGAGTGTAAACTCATCTACGCTATACGTACAGCCAAAGACTTGATCCTCAGGCCAGTCTTGAACCCAAGGGTGGTCGGGATCTGGCTTGATTTCTACCTTATAATGTAGAGATCCAGGAAACCCCTCCTTGCGGACGCCATCCTCAATGAGCCTGGTGACACTAAAGTTCGGAATGTCCTCTAGAGAGTATTGATTACTACTCGCCATAGACTCTCCGTGATATCTTTGTTGTCTAGTTTTGCGAAGACGAGCCCTTGAAGCTCACGCTCCACGCATCCCGTAATCCACATAGCCTGGTCCTTGCGTGTGCCTTGCGGCACCGCAAGGTGGAATGCCTCCACTTTGTTGCGGGTCTCGTCGAACATAGTCTGGACGTACGCCCTGATGTCGTCGAAGTCCTGCTGAATAGAATCTGGCAATTGGGCCAGCGTGGTTCTGTACTCATGACCACGGATAAGATCAATGACGCCCTTTGGGCTCAGGTAATTAAGCAGCCTGTGAATCCGCAGGTACGTTGGACTCTTAGACTTGACACGCAGTCCGTTATCGAAGAGGAACACGTATCCCTCCTCGTTGTCCTGGAATTGAATGTCAGTAACGTCTAGGTCGAAGCGGCGAGGGCGGGTGATGCCATGCTTCTCAGCAATAGCGTCTACTCTATTCTGATGCCACTCTTCTCCGTTCAATTGAAAGATAGATAGCAGCACAAGGTCTTCGCGACCTCGGTAGTCTACGACGATGCGGTTTTCGGGATAGATAATCTCGAAGATAGGAGTGCAGTCGTCTGGTAGGTCGGCCATAAAGTTAGTGCCCCACGAGCTACGACGGAGTATCTCGGTGCCCATCTTGGCCTGGTCAGATTGCATGCTGCCAGGAGTGGATAGGCATACGCCATGCTGCGGGTGGCGAAACAAGGTGCCACAGGAGCCATCCAATTTCTCGAATACTTGTACGCCGCAATCCCACGGTAGCTGGTCGTACATGGTCTCCGCGACTTCGTTGAGGTTGAAGAACTTGGAAAAAGGACGGGCGAAGACTCGTCCATGCTTGTCTAGGATGATTCCCCGGCACTGTCTGTTAATATCATTCCATCTATTTTCATGGTGACATTCTTGCGTATACTTATATACGGTTAGACCCTCCCACTCACTGGCAACAACATTGCCAGCCTGGACTTCTTGCTCGATCTTCTTTAAGAGGATAGGGTCTCTCATTTAAATACTACTTGTGTTTTACCTTCGTGCCCGTGGATTTCAACGACGTGCTCGATAGAGTCATAGACTCCAGTGCATGCCATCTTAGTTCGCCAACGTAGGGCTACGGTGCCGTCAGTAAACTCGACACCTTCCGCCACGCATCCAACACCACTCACGCCCGAAGCGTCTTCGTCACGTACTAAATCAAATGTTTTCATAAGGCACATGCAGTTCAATAGGTTTGCCGTATACGTCCCAGCCAATGTCGTAGCGATCAGGCCCCGTGACTGCCCCGTTCTGGCCATGAACATGACCGTGATAATGGATAGCCCCCGTCCTGCCGTCGCTGGCGTGTCCTGTCATGGCCTCCCACTCAGCGATGGGGAAGTGACAAAAGACATAGATCTGACCGTCTTGGTTCAGATTATAAATAGGTGGTAGCATCTCTACGTTCTCAGGTAGCTCGCCACGCTTATTTAGCTTGCGAATATAGTAGTCGTGATTGCCTGGTACAAAACGAATGGTTCCATTCAGGGCTTTGAGAAACTCCAGATGGAATTCCTTTTTACCCATAGCAAAGTCACCAAGGAAGTAAACGGTGTCCTCGGCGGCCACTGTCTCATTCCACACCTTAATCATGTCAGCATTCATGTCCTCGACAGAGGCATAACCCCTGTCGGGACAGTATTTTAGAATGTTGGCGTGATTGAAGTGGGTATCACTTGTTACAAATGTCTTAGTCATCTCGTTTTTCGTATCGACTACACTCTTTTACAACAGCAGAATTCACAATAGGACTTTCAAGTTTGATGTTTGCCGGTGCCCAATAACATAGAGAACAAATACGGCTCTCTACAATCTTCTTGGGATCTTCGTCAGGCTCAGGCTCAGAGTCCGTCCAATCAAGCTCGGGCTCTGGTGCTTGCTGACCAAAGAGATCGGGCGGCGGCCCCATCATGGGAAAATTCGCCTCTAGATAAGCGGTGTTCTCCTGCATCATGCAGAGACCGAACTTACAGGTGAAGCACTTACTTTGTTTCGGATCTAATTTTTCGTTGTCCATTGGTAAAGATTGTGAGGTCAGACCATTCGGTCTCACTGGTCATAGGTTGATAGCGTGAGATTTGTCGTTCGATAATGTCTCGCGGAACACCATGGGCGTTACGCTCGACGAGAGTGTCAATATCCCACGGGCCTGGCGTACGGATGACTTCGTATTCATAACCGTACTCCTCTGCCAAGCTCAAGTAGGGCTTGACTTCTTTGTGGGCCATAGAAGTATTGGACACAATAACGAGCGGACGCTGCAAGAAGAGGTCTCGCTCCACGTTTGACATGCTCCAGCGATGAGCGGCATAGAGCTTGTTGTAATCAAATTCATACGTTGGCTCCAGAAAACCGTTGAGCTTCATAAAGAAGTGGTCGGCTTCATGCCATGTCGTAGCTGGGATCTCTTCCCAGGTAATTGCTGGGCGTTCTAGCAAATGAGCAGCCAGTGTTGACTTGCCCGTGCCCGAAGGGCCTCGAATGATAATGAGTTTTTTCGTGTGCATGCTATTGTATTCTATATATATGTAGTTCAGGGATCCCCTACCCCCGACGCCGACGTTTTAACACGCCTATTTCCAGCACCTAACCGGACCACCAAGAGGTGGCCTCTACATATTTTCGTTACTAGAAAAGTTTCTTTTCGCCACCAGCAGCAACGGGCTCGGCATCGTTTGACGACTGGCCGCCGCCTGCACCACCGCTAGTGAACGAGAAGCCCTCGTAATTTTCGAGGCGTACTTCTAGCTTCGAACGCTTCTCACCTTCGTCGTTTTCCCAGCGACGTTGGACGAGGCGACCACGAATGTTGATCTCCTTGCCTTTAGTCAGGAATTTCTGAATCGTCTCGACCTGTTTGCCGAAAGCAACACAGTCAACGAAGTGGACTTCGGCGTTGTCGCCAAAGCCGGTGTTATTGGCGATAGTAAAGCGGGCTACGCTATCATTTTCGCCGTGGAAAGTAGGATCGGCAACTAGGTTGCCCTGCAATACGATTACGTTCATTGCCATAGGATTAATTCTCCAGATTGTTGTTGACAGACTCGCGAGTCTGTGCGATGACTTCGGCAAGAGCTTCGGCACGGGACAGTCCGCGTGCAGTTTGCTCTTTACGAATGCGGAAACGGATCTTGTGTCCGGTCGCCGCAAAAGTTTTGGCTTCGAAGTTGTCCAGGGTTAGCTCAGAGTCGAGCCAAACAGAGACGGGAACTTCGGGCTTTCGCTCCTGCAAACGGCTTGGGCCACCATTCGACAGAAATTCCTGGAACGCACGGTCACGGGTTAGTGCCATGTCATCGGTCCAGGTGCCTGCGAGGCTGACGGCTTCTTTAACCCATCCCAGCGGCTTACCACTGGATGCACGGGCATTGAAGAAGTCGGCGGCCTCATCGGCACTCATACCAGCAACACGCTGGCGATCTTCGGCAGATTTTCCGGTCAAGGCGACTCGGGCAGTCTGCTTTTTGGTCATGCGGAAACGAGATCCGCTTTCTTTTACAAAGTTGTCTAGGTTATATTGTTGTGTAGTATTAGAGTCCATTACGACCTCCGTAGGATTATAGTGTCGAGCAGTTAAAGTGTGTCAAGGATCAGTTCAGTATTTTTTGAGAGGTGGTACTCCTACCAGGATTCGAACCTGGACGATCAGTTTAGAAGACTGAGATGCTAGTCCATTACATCATAGGAGCTTAGAATGGTACGCCAGGAATCTTGATGGCAACACACGGATTACCGTTTTCATCATACTCAGGGCTCATTGGCGTATCATATTTGATGAGCTTCGGGTTTTTTACCACATGATTTAGGAATTCTCCTACGTGATATTGTCCCATGCGATATCCGTCCTGGCCCATCTTAATCATGCGGCGAAGTGTATGCACCGCAGAGAATGATTCTTTGTTAACAACAGAAGGGCTTACGCGGAGGATTCGCTTTGCTACTTGGTCAGGTGCCATCGTGCCGTGTACGACTACCTCTCCGTTTGTGACGAATTGACATGCGATGATGTCAAAGTCGGAGATCACGTCAGACGGCATATCATAGTACTTGCGGTGAATAAGTTGCAGAATCACAATACGATTGTAATAAAGCACCTTGTACGTCACGGCGTTTTCGCTTTCGAACATAATCTCGGGATCATATTGTTGAATGATGAAATCCCGCAGTTCGTTTTTCTGTTTTTCGTTTTTAAAGAAGAGGTCAAAGTCCGCTCCTAGATATAGCTGACCTTCTAGTAGACGGCGACACGTTCCACCAGCGAGCCATGGTCCGTCCTTCATGTCAGAATCACGCATTCCTAGATCACCCAGGAGAGAGCGTACCAGTCCAATGTAGTTCTCGTCTGCTGTCGGAGCAAACATCTGTTCGAACTTGCCATGATTCCACTTGCATTGGAGGCTGGTCGAAGGAATCTTGGGATATTTCATAAAATCAAATTCGGAGGAGGTGTATAATAAAAGAAAAATCTACTCAGACGCTTTAGTGTTCGAATAGTACTCTTCTAGGAACTCTTTGAGAGCAATAGCGTTCTTACTGGTCATGACGAATTCGTCAAAAGGCCCATATTGGCTTTTATGACCAAAAGTGTATCGAATCGACCACCACAGCCTTTTCCAGAATCCGCGATGGTTGGGCAAGTTGACATCTACGACTATCCACCGATCTTCCGGCTTATAGTCCTCTTCTTCCTTTTCATAGTAAAACCGCAATGTGTGTGCGGGACTACTACAACTGCAATCTAAGTGAAGTACCTCGTTGAATTCCATCATATTAAGATCTCTGTATTGGTAGGCAATGAGGGAATCGAACCCACAACTTTGGTATGTAACACCAAGATTATACCGTTTAACTAATCGCCCTTTGTTCTATAGTGCCCCTTCGAGGGCATTCGAATCATCGATCATCTTGTCACCGTCGTTAAAGGCCACAATATTGCCTCGGACGGTTTTCACGACATGCGGGATCTTGTTGCCTTCCATGTTGGAAATCAGGATCTCCTCATTAGGCATTTCTCGCTTTACTTCGGCTAGGCTCATTTTGACGGAGCCAGCCGGGAAGTAGTTGCCAGAGTGATTCTTGAATTTGCCATTAACAGCCTCGCCGTCGATTTCGCCTTCCGTGCGTTCCATGAAGCGGAAGCAGTAAGCTCCCTCAGGGAGTTTTGAGGCAATTGCGGCAGGATCACGGGTTTCCACCTTCTGAGAGCTAGACTCAGCGAACATGAGGCCCGGATAGAAGTATTCGACGTATTGTTGGGTATTCATGGCTCTATATACTACCACAGGGAGCCGCCCTTGTCAAGCGACTCCCTGCATTTCTTTCAGCCGTGAGGCTGACTACTCTTCGCTGTTCGGCGTAGCAAAGTCACTCGGATCGAACACTCCCATCTGACGCATCATGAAGACATTAAGCAGTTGCTCCAGGCCACTACCTCCGGAGGATCCTCCTCCGGTAATCATGAAGCCAGGGACATTGATCTGAGCCATTTCGTGGGCCACGCCGATGCGAGCATCACGGTCGATCTCAGCGAGCACACGGGCTTCCTCGGTAATAGCACCGGCCTGCGTAATGCGTACCTCTTCGGCCTGAGCGGCCACCATCACGGCTTCCGCATTGAGGCGTTCGGCCTCTAGATTAAGTGCGGCAATATCACGACGAGCCTCAGCCTGCGTAGTCTGCTCTTGCTTGAGTTGGACAGCCTGGAGGGCAGCCTGGTTGGCAACCGCAACTCGCGTTTCGCCTTCAATCGTAAGGCGGGCCTTCTCTTTGTTGGCCTGAGCTTCGATCTCGGTCTTCTCTTTGAGGCCACGCTCCACGATCATCAGACGTTCTTGAACCTGCTCTTGACGTTGAGCTTTCGACTGCTCAGCGTTCAGGAGCGACTCTTTCTTAGAAGCGAAAAGCTCAAGGGTTTTGGCATCATATTCCGTGCCCTCGATGGAGAATTGAGCGATCTCAAAATCATACTGACTGAGAGGCGACATTTCTGCAATGAGTGGCTGACCGTTTTCGCCAAGAACAATCTCGGTAGCGAACACAGTAATCGGCTGGCCGTTCTCGTCGGTTTGGTCGAAAAGCTCACGCTCGACTTTGCGAGTCTGATACAGGCCATCTTCAAGCTGCGAACGAACGAGGTTGTAGAACTCGCCTTTACGGGCGGACTGGTGCTCGGAACCGCTCATGACGGGGCCGGTCACTTTGACCGTGTTGATAAGGTGAGAACTGACGGCCCGCTCGGCATTGCGGAGTGTTTCGTCAGCACTGAATTCACGGTGGAATAGACGACGAGCATCTTCGGTGGTCGGCGTACGCATACGCATCGTGCCGCTCACTTCGGCGGTGCCGCCATCGTTGAAAGTCACACGAATCGGACCCCACGGAAATTGGTGGGCACGCGGATACGTGGTGACGTTGGAGAAGCCCTTGTTATACCAACCGGCTTGATCTCGAAGAGAAATCTCGCCGCCCGGCGACTGGACGACTTGCCAGTTCTGGTCATTGTTGTGTCCGACGACTGTGAAGCCGGCGATGATGCCGATGAGGAGGACAAAGCCTGCCGCAACGGCTGCGATAATGGATCGATTACTCATTGTCTTTTAGTTTTTGAATTTCGGATTGAAGGAAACGTTCGCGTTTACCCAAGGTACGCCCTCGGGTCTTGAGATCCTTGTTAGCGTTCTTACGCCGACGTAGAATCATATCAGCATCTTCCTCGCCACGCAAGGAGAGATCAAAAAATTTATCGGTCTTGGGGCTTCGCATGAGGGCACGCCAGACCAGGAAACCTACCCCAATAGATAGGAGGGCCAGAAGGAAGTAAATTGCAATCATGGTAATTAGTTAGGTTGGTAGGGATACACGGACTCGAACCGTGACTAGGAGGTTATGACCCTCATGTGCTGCCTTTACACTATATCCCGTCACACTGTTTTGTCAAGCGGCTTATCGCCGGAACATCGAAACGCCGCCCACTTTAATACCTTTGCTTGCGTCAACAGCGTCTATAATTTCTTCTTCTAATTTCTTGAACTCGTCCCAAAGCTCACGGTTCGCTTTTTCGAATTCATCATTGTCCTGGTAGTTACCTTCGTGTTCTTCTAGTAGATCACAAATTCGCTCAAAGAGATTTTCGTAGACGCGAGACATATCGGGCCAATTGAATCCAGGCGGCGTAATGTCATGCATCTTTTTTCTAGCAATAACGAACGAGTCAACTGCATTCTTAACGGGCAATGTCAGCTTATATAGGCCGCCTCTCTCTGGAGAGGCCCAAGTCTCGACATATCCATTGCTAATATTGTATGTAACGCTTTCACCTGGACGGTGGCCCGACTGTATTTCTTTTACCATCCACATTTCACCGTGGCGGGCCAGCCATTCGCCTTCTTCAAATGTTTTCATAGTGCTCCACCGAGTTCAAAGTTTGCTCGGGCCTGATCGACCACCTCTACTCCGTAACGGAAAATTTCACCCATGACACGCCTAGCGTGCTCCTCGTCATGGAGTTTGGTAATTTCATCAGCACGTTCGACCAACAGCTTAAGGTAAGCCTCAGTCCCCGTTCGCATCGCATACTCATCGTCCGAGAGACCCTCGGGCCGTTTCGGGGCTTCATCATCAATGATCTCCCAATCCGTCAGAGGGGCATCGATATACTTGCTTTTTGCATCAGTATGCAAGTGCGTATAAATCCTGCCACCGATCCACCCCAGCGATGGCGACGTATGGTAGCTCTTACCCTTATCTGATAAATTGGACTTCACGTAAGCGGACCTATCTTTGTTCTTCACGGTGCGAGAAGGACGATAGAACAGTCCGGTCGGTTTGTGTTTAATTCGAAAGCTCATAATGTTTGGTACGGGGTGGGGGATTCGAACCCCCAAAATCCTGATTCTAAGTCAGACACGTATACCAGTTCCGTCAACCCCGCATTTATTCTGTTAATATTTTAATAGCTTTGTCCACATGAGCTTGTGTTAGCCCATCTTTATTACTTGTATGTACAAAACTTGATTTTTGAGAATGGAGCATATCTGTCATATCATCTAAGATGACGAAATTACGCTCTAATCTAGGAAACTCCTCTTCGTGCTCATCAAGCCACAGAGCAATTTCTTTGCCTCGCGAAACGTGTGGATCTGTCAAACTGAGATCCTTAGTATGCGAATGGATAGTAATATCTCGTTCAGCAAGCCAGACTGTTAGCTTGGCAAGCCCTGTGTCGTCGTATAGTCGCCACGTAGAGGACAGAACCACGATGGCCTGCGTTGCTCGTACGATTTGGGCCAGATTATCGCACATAGCTGGATCAAGAGTGTCGAAACCGTCTGCGTGCGGGCCGTCCCACGTAGCAGCACAGTTGAGTACTCCGTCAACGTCTAGAAAGATAATCTTATGCATGATAATGTTAGTGGTACCCAAGGCGGGATTCGAACCCGCAATCCGTTAGGCGTCAGATTTTAAGTCTGATGTGTATTCCAGTTCCACCACTCGGGCATGTTCTATGCTAACGTGCTGCAAGCAGCATGTCAATCTGTTTTGTCTTTTTTCCCGTAATCGTTACAGTGGAAGCCTTCGCCGCGAAAGATGATTCCGCCACCCATTCCAATCTGACGCTTCAAACGTAGCTTACCACACTCAGGGCACTTACGCTTGGGATTCTCGGTAATCTGTTGAAAGATCTCAACGGTCGCTTCGCAACCATTACACTTGTATTCGTACGTAGGCATTACAGGGCTCCTCCTAAAATGAAGTGTTTGCTCAGTTGCGTATAATGCTGACGCAACGTATAGCGTACATTTTTGCAACCGTGGCACACCATGAAAGAACGCTTGTTATACTTAGAATTCCAATTGGGAAAATCTTGCACGTCCCATCCAATACGGTGACTGCATGCACAAATATAGATATAACCTTTATTTGCCACAACATGACCTTCGATTTCTTTGCAGTCTTTGCACATTTGGATTACTCGGCCTCTTCTATAATTCTGTTGACTTGATCTTCGGCCAGCCTAACGGCCAGGCCAGGATCGTTGAAGTTTTTTACTAGTCTATTGTTTGCAAGAATCCCGGCAACAATCAAAGCCTTCATGATATGCTGTGTCTGCTCATCCGATATTTTCAGGACGATACGAGTTTCTTTGAACTCGGCCATTACTTTATCACAGTCAATTTATAAACGTGATACCATCCGGCATCAATAGTCTCGTCTAAACGCAGCTTTGCATTGATACCATAGGATTCTTTGAGATTCCACGGATCAAGCTCGGCAAAGTAAACCCAGAACGCGGGCGGCACAGGATTGACGTGTGTCGGGTCCTGCCACATTTCCTGTGAATTCCACTTAGGCACATTGAACTGGAGCTTCGCCCCAGGCTTAGCAACGCGATAGCACTCATTGATGCATTGAATAACCGGATTCCCGTCAGGCCCTTGCCTGGGAATATGCTCCAAAAACTGATCGCCCAGAACGAAGTCGAAGTAGTTGTCCTCGTACGGCAGCGGCTCAAATCCTACCTTACAAACTGCGGTTGTCTCCAGGGTAGGCACGCAATCCACAGCATGGTATTCATAGCCATCTTGTTTCCTAGCATTGTCGCCAACGCCAAGTTCGAGCATTCGTTTCATTAGTGGTATACCTCTAGTTCTTTAGCTGGCTTGTTCGTATGCTGCAAGATAACCCGCGTGAGTGTTTCCATCGGATAGCGGTGTTCGGCTGCAAACCTGAGACTGCCGCCCATCGCGTCAAGCGTGGCTGGTTCCCTACTAAGTACGCCCATAAGTCCATCGACAAGATCGTCGTATAGAAACTGAGCGGCATGCAGGCCGTTATTCAAAAGACCTGGCGGCACGCCATTCATCTTCTCCGACACAACCGGCCTACCGACCGATATTGCGTCGAAGACGCGATGAGCTTCGAAGGAGGGCGGGAAGTCTGCAAAGTGCATATTCAGCACAACAATCGAACTCCGCATAATCTCGTACTTGTGCTTGCCCCAGACATCTTCGTGCTCCGGATAGATTCTGAGGCTACTATTCTTTTTCAGTTCGTCCAGAAGATCCTGACGACGGCCAGACATACTCCCGAAGAAGCATACATCCCAATCACAGCTAGAAGTAGGTACGTGCAGGACGTTTGAATCCACGAATCCATGCGGGAAGACTGCGAGGTTGAGATCGGGGAACTTAGCCTTGAGGAATTCTCCATTCATTTCGCTCCATTCAATATAAAGATCATATAAATCCTTGTGGCGTGTGAACTGCTGTAAGCGGTCGATGACGAAGTGTGAGGCGGGATAGCCGATCTGCGGCATCTGCTCGGTGAGGATGGCGACTTTCTTGCCGGGGAGTTCGCGGATCGTGTCGTGATTGTAGACGTTGGGGCCGACTACGATGTGGAGGTCGGCCTCGACTCGCGGAACCTCGTAGGTGTCCTCGTCAAAACGGATGACTTGGTGGCCAGTCCTCACGAACGCTAGACCGAGGGCATCGCCGTACGCCTTGAAGTAGTTGCCTTTAGCAATAACGTGGATAATCATAGGGCACCGCCCAATTCTAGAGTGTCAGCCATGTGGTCGAACGGTTCAATCATATATTCCCAGCCAAAATATGAACAGATGGCAATGGCACGTCCAGCATTTTCAAATTTTGATGCGTGACGACCAGCCTTGACCCACTTGACAGCAATACTGCCAGTGACCCAGGCCATGCCCCAATATCCGCTTCGCGTCATAACCCATTCGCAATTAGATTTTTCACGAATGCGTACGATACCCTCAGCATCCATAAACTCTGGGTCACGCACTTCGGTTCCTAGTATTTTACCTGCCATTGGACACCAAATCCCGCTCAAAGAGCACCGCCCAACTCGAAGTCGGCCACTTTCCTCGCGTCCGACACGAAGAAGATAACGTCGATCTTTTTCTTGTTGGCTTCCAAAGCCGCGTGATAGCGGTGGTAGCCATCGATCAGCACGTATTTATCATGTCCTTTCTTTTCACAGAGAACAGTCGGCGTAATTTTATCATACTTAAACTTATCACGATAGAAAGCAATCTGCTTCTTATCGAGTCCAGCACGGTTCTTGCCGGGAATCACGTCGTCAATAGGAATCTTGACATGCTCCCATTGACGGTCGCGGTGCTTGTGCAGCACTTCGCCGTTTTCTAGTGCAAGATAGTGTTCGACCTGTTCGGCAGTCGTAATAAGGGCCTGTGCCTTATGGATTGAATCTTGAGCGGCATTTGTCAGGGTGACGCCATCGATTTCGTCTCCGTAATATCCGCCACCTACTTCGATGTCGAATTCGTCCGTACGGAAGCGAGAGATCAGACGCTCAACGGCATAGTCGTGAATGATATCGCCAGTCGGATAGTGTCGAGCGATATCCCAGGAATCGACTCTTTCGACGCGAACGTTACTGATCGTGCCGCAACGGCAGATCCCCTCGTCGTCACAGCCGCTTTCTGAGCAGTTGTGGTCCGTTTCGTAGTCTAGGCTTACGTCGTAGTGGAAGTCAGTCATTTCGCTTCGCTCAAAAATGGTACAGGCGGTAGGAGTCGAACCTACGGTGGAGCTTTCGCTCGTCTGGTTAAAAGCCAGGTGCAATCGGCCTCTCTGCACACGCCTGCGTTGATTGGTCTGAGTGGCTGGATTTGAACCAGCGGTCTGTTCCTTCCAAGGGAACCGGGATAGGCCAAACTTCCCCACACTCAGTTATTTTGATTGGTAGGGCCGGGAGGATTTGAACCACCGCATCATCGCTTATCAGGCGATTGCCTTAACCAGACTTGGCTACGGCCCTATACGATTGAATACTACCCTTGTGGGGCCAGCTTGTCAACCTGAATGTTCGAGAGATTGATGCAGCGGCGAATATTGTCAATGGTGACTTTCTTGCCATCGGCATCGTTCACTTGGCCAAAGCCGTATCCGGACCAGCCAAGTTTTTTGATGCCGAGTTTATAGGCCGTCACGTCTTCTTCGTGCTGCTTCGTCTTGTAGTTATACTTTGTAGTAGTATATGGACGGATCGCCCAGACTCGGCCATGATTCATGGTCGCACTCGAACTCTGAGACGTGGGATAGGCAACAATGTCACCCTCTTTGATTTCGTTGCCGAAATAGTCGATAGGTTTTTCGTTCATGATGTTTTGGAGGAGAGTGGAGGTAACGATCCCCGAGCCTTTCACAGCCCCCTCTGGGTTCAAACCAGATTTGTAGCCTCTACGGCACTCTCCATTTTTATTTCTTAATAGTTGAAAAGTCTGTCAACCTAATGTGCTCTGCCAGTTCCTCAGGCGAGCGAAGCGAGATAATGATCTCACCAATACCCATGTCGAGGATATGTTCTAATAACAATTGCATATTACCTTCGTACGGATGTTCAAGTTTGGTTTCGAACCATGCAAACCATTTCTGGTCCAGTTCGATGTGAAACGCTTTGCCGGTCAGTAGCTCAAGGAAATCCGGGTCGCAGTCTGCTTTCGGATGACACTTGATCGTGAACTTGCCTTTATCGCCCAGCTTGTGCTTTTGGGGTCGCTTCGCCAGCTTTTTGGGCTTGATGGGCTTATCGCCCGATTTTTCGATTTTCTCAAAAGTAGCCAGCCGCTCTTTGGCTGCTCCTTCGGCATCCAGGCCACGCTCAATCTCGTCCGCCGTACGCTTAATTCGCTTAGAATTGGTTAGCTCCAGATACTTAGAGAGATGGGTTGTTTTCGGCATGTTTCTGTCCAGCTTCGGTTACATAGTACGTGGGCTCTTCTCCATCCCACACCATTTCAACATAACCTTGTTCGCAGAGCTTGTCAATGACCTGTTGAGTTTTCGCCAACTCCAGAGCTTCACGTAGTTCGTCCTCAGTAACCTCTTGGCCGATCTCGAATTCTCGTAAAGCAATAGCGTACGCCCACTCAGAATAGTGGTCAATATTGTCACAGTCATACTTTTCCCCCTGTACCGTACGATCTTTGGCGGCACCTTCAATCGGAGGGTGATAGTCGATCACATGCGTTTCTTCATTCATAGTGCTCCACCCAGACTGAAATCGGGATCATCGCGATCAAGCTCAGATTCAACAATACCAAGACGCATTTTGATTGCCTCTAGTTTTGAAAAACCCTGTGCCATTTCGCGACCGTTACGCTTGAACCACTTGCGAGTCACTTTGTGATACTCTTGATTAAGCAAGTGATACTCTTTCTCTTCATCAGGAGTCAGCTTGCTATTTCGAGCCTTTTGTCTTAAATTTCTATAGTTCATAGTCTACTAATTCTTCTTTCCCGCCATGGACGAGTTTTGGGTCAACGAAAATATCTACTTCAATAAGAGATCCTACACGGTCAAATGCCACATAGTAACCGCCAGACTCTACGAATGTAACCTCGCGGTCGGCGGCGTAGCTTTTAATAGTGTCTAGAATCGCGTCGTGAGCCTGCTCGAAATCTTCGAATACTTTAGGCAAGTACGTAGAAATGTAGTAGGCTGCCGCTCTAACAGCGTATATGTCGTATCTAACCTTCATCGGGAATTTGCTCAAAACGGAAACCGCAGATGTCTTCAATCTCTTTGACGATAGCAACGAAGTGGGGCATGGCAGAATCCTTGCCACCGCGTACAAGTTCAGCTTCGGCTTGTGCCAGTCCCACAAGGGCCTGCAACACAACGCCGTTCACCATCTTATATGTCGCTGATGGAGTTCCGTCGCTGCTACATTTTACAATGCGGAGAGGGCGATTTTCAGGGTTCTTCCGTGCCATAGTGTATTATATCTCGCTAACGCTCGAAGTCAAGTAAAGATTGAGTAATGGCGGCGGGACCAGGATTCGAACCTGGGATCCTTTTGAGGGGATTACAGTTTAGCAAACTGCTGCAATCGACCTGACTCTGCCATCCCGCCTATAGTGCCCCGCCAAGCTCGAATGGGTCTGCCCCAAATCGTAGCAGGGTTTTTGCTGCTTCTTCTGTTTTCTTAGTACACTCGTCCAAGAATCTATTGCTATAAGGAATCCAACCAGATCGCCCACTGAGAATGGCAACACTAGCTCCCTTGAATTTAGAACGTAGTGCAGCGGTCGGCAAATTGCACATAACAACATAACCGCCATTACATGGCTTAATTACTGCGAATCTCGCTACTTGATATTCTAAAATTGCCACGTCTCGTCTTTACCCTTGGGAGAATGTTGATTGACTACGATTTTGAAGTCGCCTGCCGCCCAGCCTAAGCCACGGCAGCCACCCTCGTTGGCTAACTCTAGCCACTCCTCTGCACGGTCTCTAGAAATAGTAGAGAGATATGGGACACCCTTGTTGTCCTTGATAATGTATTTGATAATCATATCGGCTCCGAAAGATCATAGCCCGACATATCGAGCATGTCACCCTTAATCACAGCAATTTCTCCCTTACCGGCGAATTCTACAATTACTGTTTCCAGACTGTCGCACTCGAATACGCCGCCCTCATGGACTACATAATACTTGTCGTCCAAAACCCAATGCCGAGTTTCTGGTTTGTCGCGGAGTCGCCACCATCGTTTTAGGTGTTTGAGTCTCATATTGTTTTGGTTGGTGGGTCCTAAAAGAGTTGAACTTTTATCTGACAGATTAAGAATCTGCTATGTTACCGTTACACCAAAGACCCGTGGCGGTGCGTACGGGATTTGAACCCGTGTAGCCAGCGTGACAGGCTGGTATCTTAACCAGGCTAGATCAACGCACCTTGTTCATACATACTAGCACGCGACAGCGTGCTTGTCAACTATTCGTTGGAAAGATATCCGTAAACCACGCCATTCGTGGTCGGTGTCTCTACAATGTCGCCCGCACCAGCGGCGAGTCCCGGCGTCCAAGGTTGAACGGACGGGTTATGCGGCAAATTCAGAGACATATACATATCTCCTTTTTGTACTCCATTAATAGTGAAAGAGGCAACTCCCACGCTTGGCGAACCTACCGAACGTCCGAGGGCAGTAATCACTAGAATTTTACCAACAGGAACAGTGTACGGCTTGGCGTCTGTGATCTCTACGTAGTTGCGAGGGTGTGTACCTGGCGAACTAATCTGCTGTTGAGAGGCAGAAGCTAAGAATACGAGAAGGAATAGTGCGATGATGATGTTTTTCATAGTACGGGGGTGTTTTTGGAGGCCAGAGTGAGAATCGAACTCACCTGAGAAGGGTTGCAGCCAACCGCCTAACCACTCGGCCATCTGGCCTCAAAATGTTCGTTTTCAAAAAATGCTAGAAGCGACTGTATATCACTTATAGTGTCTCGTCGGCCTTGGGCTCCTCGTCGGCGGCGGCCAGGGCCTCATCGATTTCAATTGTAAAATCTTTAGCTCCCGGCTCTGGAATATTATTGTAGTCTAGAATTGGATTTTCTAGTGCTTTTGTCATCCACTCTAGGGTTTGTTTAATAGCATTCATATCCTCACCCATTACCTCGACAGGCTTCTCGGTAATGGAGTGGACTAGATTGTTGTCGTCGTAATAGGCTTCGTGGATACCGTAGGTGATTTCCTCTCGGTCCTCACCTCGGTACCACACCCGCCTTACTATTCTATGATTCCAAGTCATACTTAGCTGTCAATGTTGTTGATGCCCATGGGCTTACCAGAGGCAGCCCAGCGATTACCTCCAATAAGGATGGAGCTAGGCTTGGTGGCGAACAGGGGTCCGAATGCGAAGCCGTCTCCGAACTCGTTACCAATAAGTCGAGCGTTTTCGGGGATGCCGAATGACTGATCTTTAAGGTAAACCGTGTAGTTTCCACCATTCAATTGATTATGTTGGATCCAGACCGTATGAAGGGGTTGGAAGTTACTCTCTGCAAAAACACAAGCATTGGGAGTGAACCCAGGCTCATCTTTTGGCATCTCAATAATGTTGTGAGAGATAAGGAATCGCTCGCCGCCAAAAAGTTGGATGCCGTCTGCGTGAGACGTTGGGTCCGAACCAATTTTGTGAATGATATTCTTGTGGATCCAGACGTTGCCGCCCAGATCACACTTGATACCGTCTCCCACCATATCGTGGATGTAGTTGCCACGAACCAGTGAGTGCTGTACCAGCATGGCCGTTCGACCGTCGCTGATACCGTTTCTGAGAATCTCAGTTCCCTTGAATGGCCGACCTTTCTTGTCCTTAAAATTGGCCTGAATGACATACAGATCGTCTGGTGCAGTAATTTTGCAACGTTCGATCCGTACGTTATGGGCCTTAATTCTAATACTTTCATTAATGGTCTCGCCGCGAATAACAGTGTTGTCCTGTGTGATTTCTAATACCATGAACGGGGGCAATCCTCCATTCAGGAAAATACACTACAGAGCACCACCAAGTTCGAACCTTGGCGAATAATATTGACGAATGTAATCACCATAAGTCTTGTAGCAGGCAGGACATAGGTTGACCACGCCCGTTGGGCGTGGCCTTAAGGCGATAAATTTAGCTGCCCGCTCGGTGTCTTCCCGTGTTTCAAAAGGAATTTTATGTGTGGCGTCCTGATTGCAGAATCTACAACTCATAGTGCTCCTCGCAGTCTGAACTGTTCGCGGGGCTTCTCTGGCTCGATACCTTCGAGGTCTTCCTCGGTTATCTCACGAATCTTGACCCACTGTCCAGCCCACAGGGCTTCCGCCTCTTTGGCTAGGTGGAAGGGGGCGGCCAGAGTCCAATTGTCATTACGCTCGAAAACGTAGTCAGGCCGAACCCCCATAGCAAGGGCTCGGGCCAACGTCACGGCATCACCCTCGCTGGAGACTAATACGCGATTAATCACAGGGCTCCACCAAGGTCGAAGGTGTCTAGATAGATGCCGATATGTACCTTCATTTTCTTAGGAAGCTCGGGGACGAGCGGCAGGATCTCTGCCCACTTGTCGTTCTTGACGGCTTCCAGAATTGTCTGATGATACTGGTGGCCAGGGCCGACCTGGAAGGTCTCCCCAGCCACCGAGAAGATCACGATGCCGAGATCACTAATTAGGAATTTAGGTTCTTCCACTTGATATACTCTTGAATTTCGTTACTAGGAATGCTGCCGTTGCTTTCCACGCCCCTGAGGAGAGGATACTTCTCCCAAAAAGCTACGATGGGATCATCTACCTTGGGGATTTCAATTTCCCACATACTAAGTAGACGAGTCCAGGCAGCAGGCACTTTACTCCGGAGAAACTCTACAACGTTGTCGCAGACTTCGCCGTGCCCTTCGAGGGTATCCAAGTATTCTTTGTCAAACTCGTAGGAGTAGTTACCAGCGTTATACTGGAGCGAGGCGTGCTGGGCGACGGTGCCTTTCAGTTTGAGCTTGAGCATCGCCTTTTTTGCTTCTGTTTCCAGATCTTTGAGACCAAGCTCATTGCGAGGCTTGTCGTAGCGAGACGACGGCAGACCGTAAACAGTTTTGAAACCAAGGCTCTTGGCAATTTCCAAGGCAATACTCGGCTCCATTTCGACATCATTAAAGATCACGTTATAGCTCTTGCGACGAACCGCAATCGACATTGCAGGATCCACGTCGTCAGTCTCAGTATTCAGCCAGGCGTCCATCTTCCGATAGGACGACGTGAGACGCTTGATAGAGCATCGCGGGCCGCCAGCCGTTCCTGTGGATTGCTTACGAGGAGGAGCAGGAATCTCCGACAGCTTGATGGTGATAGCACCAAAAGTATCAGCGAAAACCGTGGGGCTCGTAATATCTGCCAGGTAAAAGTTGGACTTCGGCTGGTTATCAATCCAATAGCGGAGAGCGTTCCTGTGCTTCTGCTTGATATCAGCCACATCATTCTCAATGAATGTATAAACTGTATCGTGCTGAGGATAAACCCTGGCACTATAGGTATCGCGTCGAATGAAGAGCTTAGAGCCCGTGACCCGCAGGTTACTGATGCTGTAAGCGTCTTTCTGATTCCCCTCGATTGAATCACCAAGACCACGAATATTCATGATCTCTTTAAACCTTCGACCATCACGAATTCGCTGGAGGAGCGTTGGCGAGCTTTCAAGCTCTGCCTCCATGAGATCCTGAGCGTCTTTCATCGCGTCGTCGATACGAAGCTGGATGTTTTGCAGAGTCTTATTGTCGTAGTGCAGTTCTTCACGGTTGGCCGCAATGCCGCACTCACCAATAGGCACGAACAGCGTCAGAGCACCGTAACTCCCCAGGGTATGAGTAAACTTATCAGCAGAACAAGTATACGACACGTTACCCATGACGACGCGAATAGCATTGCTATAACTACCCTTGCAGATGTCCCAGCCTTTCCCGCTCAGGATAGTATTCCTATCTTGAATTGACAGCGTTTCACCGCCAACAAAGTTGGGAACCGTATTGAACCAAGGATAAACCTTGTTGGCAGCATCTTGGAAGTCGTAGCGATCCTCAGTTTGAATATCGATACGAATTTTGAGACCGTTCGGCTCGTTCGTAGTCGCCTCACTCATGAGGGCGAAGCTGGGCAGGCCAGCCTCATTGCGGAATGCCGAATAGGCCCGCACCGTTCCATTGAAGTAGGAGGTCACCAGGAATGCGTCAGTGTACGCGAATGGCGACTTGGAGCCGAGACCGAGGGCACCTGTGAAGTCGTCCGAGTCATTCCTGGTGGAATCGAAGAAGGTCGTGTAGACCGTCATTGCATCGTCGTGTGACAGCCCGGTGCCGTAGTCACGAATCTCAAAATAAGATTGGCTATACGAGGGTAGATGCACGTCAAAAGGCTTGTCGGGGCAGCCAGCATCGACGTGGGCATCGGCAGCGTTGGTTGAAAGCTCACGCACGATGGCGAGCTTGGTATCGGTGTAGAGACGAGACGAAAGGATTTCGAACGCATGAGCGGTTGCAGCCACACTAAAAGTCTGCTCGCCCAGATCGCCCGATTTCGCCACGTTGCCAGTTTTCTTGTTCAGTTTCATAGTCTAGAGTCCTTTCCGGAGTCAATACATCATACCCGATGGACAGCGTGCGTCAAGTAAAGTTTATGTATGGTAGCCCCGGAACGAATCGAACGTTCGCCACCTGGGTCAAAGCCAGGCATTCTACCACTAAACCACGGGGCTGTTGGCAGGCCAGCTAGGATTTGAACCCAGACAAATAGTTTTGGAGACTATTATGCTACCGTTACATCACTGACCTATAATGCACCCCATAATCCGTTACCGAAGTAGGCTGCAATTGCTTCTTCTGCCTCATTCTCAGAATTGAAAAGATACATATTCCCTTCGAGGAATTCGTTGGGATGAGGATGGAGCCACTTGTTTGAGCCCGTTAAATATACAGCATAATATTGCTTAGCGTTTGGTCCGTTCCGTGACTCGTCTATAGGACTCTTGACTGGCCAAATTTCTACTGTATCATTCATTGAATTGGTGGAGACGCGGGGAATCGAACCCCGACTCCCTACTTGCAAAGCAGGAGTGCTACCGTTATCACTACGCCCCCTTTGGTGGTTCACCAAGGTATCGAACCTTGACCCTCGGCTTTTCAGACCGATGTGCAGACCTCTACACCAGCGAACCGTGTTTGGAGCCTCTAGCCTAGAATCGAACTGGCATCCCCGGATTACAAAACCGGCATAATAACCATTATACTATAGAGGCATATCTTCTTCACTTCGGAATACTAGGCCCACGGGGAATCGCGGGATCTCAGCGTCCGTTCGACCCTGGAACCGCACCGTGAGCTTGCGTCCGACGTATTGTTCTCGTTCTTGATAGAATCGCTGCCGCTCAGCGAGTTCTCCCTTCATTCTAGCATCCAAGGTGCCGTCTGTCAAATCATTTCGGCAGATAAAGGTCGCACAACCCTCATCTTTACCTTTGCCGTCCTTGCAGCCGATCACTTCAAACTCCTGGTCTTCGAAATGCTTTACTTTCAAGAGATCAGCAGAACGATATCCCCACTTGTAAATGCCAGTTGGTGTACGAACAATGGCACCCTCGAATCCAAGCTCCAGATAGAGAGTATGAGCTTCCCAAACCTCTTCCGCTGACTGAACGGTTTTGCCAGTCACAATCGTCATGTTGGGCGATTCATATTGTACCAAGTCCTCAAGGACATGCTCGCGACTTGACCACGGCTCATCACTCTCGCCAGCGAAGATCGGCACATCGTATACGTGATATGTCAATGCGAGGCTTTCCACCTTGTATCGCTTGGCTCTTTCGGGATCAGCCGACTTGACCCACGACGTAATTGTCTGACATGATTCCCCGTGGACGTAAATTTCGCCATCAAGAACCATGTCGTCAGGCAGCCATTCTGCGAGGTCGGCCTCGATGTGCGGCACGTAGTAAGGCTTGCCGCTGCGAGAGGTCAACTCAATTTCGCCAGCATCATTCCGACGAGCGATACAGCGTACCCCATCGAGTTTCGCCTGCATATAAACGGGATATTGTACTTTCTTTCCTTTTGAAGACAGCGAACCATCGGTCTCGTTGAACTTATGAGCCAACATCGGTTTCGTGGAGATTTCCATTGCTCCTTCGGGAGTCTCGGAGTATTTCCTCTCAATTTTGAAGGTCCACTTGGATTTTGCTTCCAAGATTGCCTGTTCTGCGGGTGTCGTGGCATTCGCACGCCCAAGGTTCTTGCCCTCGGCTGCGTACTGAGATTGCTGGAGTTTGCCATCAACTGTGCCGTGCTCGGTGCAGACGTACTTGCCGTCCGACCAGACTCGCCACTGGCGTAAATCACCCTTTGAGGCTCGGTGATACAAAGTAGGTAGTTTGATGCCGTTCATAGTCTGCTATAGTGTACTCTTCTTTTGTACCCCCGTCAAGGGCAATCTGGGAGGATTTTTATATGGGACATTGGACAAACTCTGAACAACAAACTTTATCTGCCGCATCCGGTGAGATCACAGTCATTGATTTCGACACTGAGATCATTCCTGGTAGCCTAACCGCATTGCAAGATGGCGTATACGACTATGCGTATCATATTAATCTGTTAAAGCCTAGCGGCGAGATTGGCCCTTCTCGCGTTACCAGTGTTTTAGCTGTACGAAGACTAGACAAGACCACGGATCTTATTCGTGAAAGTCGTTCTTTTGTCGATCTTGATACTGGCTCCGAAGAGGCACTTTCTCATACCGGACAAACTCCTCTCAGTTCCGGTGATCGAGCTTTTGTCAGAGTTAATTTAGACGATATTACGCAAAGTGGTCAGCTTATGACTCGCGTAAAGCAAGGCCAGGCATCATTGTCTTTCGGTCTTGTCGGAGCTTCTGCGTCTGGAAATTTTGCGGGATCCACGTTCCCAACTATGGGAATGGGATCCGGCCATCCTTTCTATCGTACTGACCTAAATGAGCCGTTCAATTTCACTGGTAGTAAGTGGCTGGGTCTCTTGCGGGCCGATGGTGCTGGCCGCACTGGTAACCAAACTGGCGATACCTACTTGCGTCGTTACAACGGACAGATCATGTCTGCATCGCGTGGTATTTATATGCCATTTGATGCTAACATCTCTTGTTTGTCTTGGACTAAAGGTGCTGCCACTGTTGGCAATATTGAAATCCATCGAGACGGTGTGTCTATTGCTAGTATCAATGCCGATGCTGCTGCTGGTGGCGTTGATTTAGATGTTGATTTTGATACCGATGGTATTCTTGCACTCTTTTGGAGTAGTGCTAACACCACTAACAACATCCAGGTCTCTGTCCACTATCGCAGGCGAGGCTAAAGCCTCAGCCTACGAAGTAGGCTGGTAGCGGGACTGAGATTCGAACTCAGGTTACGGCAGTCAGAGTGCCGGGTCTTAGGCCACTAAACGATCCCGCAGTTATATGGTACGCCCGGAAGGATTCGAACCTTCAAATCTCCTGATTCGTAGTCAGGTGCCTTAGTCCAGTTTAGCTACGGACGCATGTGTTCTTTATTTCGCTTCGCGAAACGTGGAGGCGAGATATCCGGCCATCCAATAATCGAAGAAGTAGATCTTGTCGCCCTGTAAATATGGCTCAATTTTACACTGGTCGTCTCCATTCCAATCAATTGCGGCCTGGACCAGTGCCCTATTTTCTTCTGTATTTTCTAGAATAAGATCATTACAGCCATTGTTACTTAGCCGTTCTGAATAATCTTCTAGCATTTTTGCTACGAGTTCATTCATGGCTGCAAATACTGCATGTGGATGTCCACGTATTCTTTCGCTTCTTTCAGACCCATGCCCGTGCCAGCACGAACTTCCTTGATGGCCTGAATTTTCTTGTTGCCTTGCATGGCAGCAGCAGCGAGACCCCACGTTTCTTGCGTGACTTGGAAGCCCTTAACTTGCGGGATTTGCGACTCGAAAGCTCCCATGGCCGCCATCAGGTCGGGATGGGTACAGTTCAGGTCCGCACGCTGATCGCTTGTCAGCATTTGCGAGAGAATCATGCTGAACTTGCCGAGGTCAGCGAGAGGAAGGCGATCAAGGTGGAGGATAGTTTGGTCGTACATTTTAAGAGACGTATTTATCGATTTCGGTCCATGATTGATTGATGAATTCTTCTGCAATCATTTCAAAGTCGTGCTTTGTATTTTGAATCTGATGAGACCCATATGGCCGCATGTTGGTGTTATTGAATTTCTTATCTTCTGTGATAAATCTACTCCACATAGAGCGGAAAGATTTTTCGTTGTCGTAGAGCTTCCTTTTCGAAAAAGTTTCTCCACCAGCAGAATACGTGTCCAGTCGCGTGATTCGAAATACTCTGTCCATGCTATATGTTATCGTGCCCTTCGCACGATGTCAAGTACCGCTTTGTAAGCAATAAGTTAGATGGCTCATGGGGTAGGATTCGAACCTACGATGGGAATTTCTCCAAGAGGTTAACAGCCTCTCGCCTTCGACCACTCGGCCACCCATGAACAAAAAGAAACGCTGCGTTTTAATTGACGAGTCAGGACTCGAACCGACACCACCCGATAGGCGGGTATTCTACCAATTAAACTATCATTCAACTCCGCTGTCCACCCGAAGGAACCCCGCGAACGTGAGGGTAGGTTGTCAGTGTTTGCCGCCCCACAATTTGTCGCACACGTTTCTTATATTTTTATTTCCATTTCTTGCAGCTTATCCCAAGCTACATTCGCTTGATACTCTGCATCTTCTACTGGATAAAGAGAATCATGATTACCAGTAGCACAGGCGTCAGCATGATGGACTGCTGCGTAGCTGGCCAAGAACTGCGTGACATAAAGCCGGATGAATTCTTCTTTACTCATGGCATAAAACTTTTGTACTCTGCGATTGCTTGATCTGCCACCCGATTGATCTCTGCCTCTGTCCAGGCCGTAGGTGTCTTCGTATCAAAAGCATTAAAAGAACCAACTCCGTCGCCAACAGTAATCGTTTTATCTTCGATCATACAAACCGTAAAACCATCTTTCTCGACGCACGCCGTCTTACAGTTGTAAATACGGGCGAATTCTTCTAGTAGTTCTTTATTCATGGAAACAAGATTCGTTGTGGTGCCCGCCAGAGACAGGTGGGGCAATACTCTACTGCATGTCCCCATTGGACAGCCTGTATTTCTACTTCTTTTTTTCGGATACCTGACTTACTGAGATTGAAGTTCTCCGCTAGTGTGTCTGCTACAACATATACCTTCTTGCGAAGGCCAGGAGCGTTACATTTCGGACAATTCATTGGAAAAAGGCGGCGGCGGGCTTCAACGCTTCTACGTCTCCTAGAATATTTCTAGTCAAAGACTCCACTCGACCCGCCGCCTATACATAAATTATAGTGTTTCTTTAATAGTTGCCTCGCTGTCCAGCCGAACGGACGCCCACGCGACCAGAGGTTCGTATCAATCGACACTGGAAACGTCAGCGTCGTGTATCCGCTCTGATTTAGCATAAATATAATTTGTCCTTATTTGATAGCTCTGCTATTTGCATCGACAGCGGGATTCTCACCCGCACAAGGCTTTTGCAGCCCCACCGGCTCTGAACCGGCGACTTTCGTTGTTTGTCCATATCGATTCAAAACAGTCACTATCAAGGACACCTACATAGTAACACGCTCTCAGCGTGTGTCAAGTGGAACCTCGCAGGAGACTCGAACTCCTACCTTTGGATTGGAAATCCAACGTGCTGCCATTAAACACCAGCAAGGCATGGTGACCCCAGAGGGTATCGATCCCTCTTCTCCTCCTTGAAAGGGAGGTGTCCTATACGCCAGTAGACGATGGGGCCATTCTTATTCTGTTGCGGGCTCAACCGCAAACTCTGCACGCAAGGCTTCCATGTCCTTTCTGTACCAATAGAGCCAATCCCAATCATCGGGAAGGTTATGCTGGTAATCAGAGCCACGAAGCTCATGCATCAGATTATGTGCCGCAGTAATCTTCGGCTTGTTACGACGGACTTTGCTGGCTGCATCATTAGATGCACAGCGTTTCTCATAGCCGGGATTCGATCCCGTCTTACGGCCAGCTTTCAATTCGATCTGCTCGGCGGCGAGCGTTTTGATTAGTTCTTTCAGTTCTTTCATAATATCTATCTCTTTTTGTTTGTTTAAAGTGTAACAGTAAATAAAACAGAAACAGATATTACTTAGGGTGGTCTTGCTGTCTACAACATGATTAGACCTCCCATAACTTCCAGCGGGCGAGCCGCTTACGTTGCTGCGAAGAAAGAGGTTCCGTACATAGAGCGGTGGCCTCGTTATTTCTATCAGGTTCTCGGAAGAGAGTATATTTAATACCTAAGTATTCGAGCCTGTCGGCCTCAGCTAGTAGCTGGTCTTCCGAGGGTGTCTCACACATTGCCACAGATAAAATATCCGGGCCGCTATCTTTCTTCCCAGCTTCATAAGCTGCGTGCGAGGCTTGCACAAGTTGCTGGGAGAGGGGTAAATCTTTTCTAACAAGAATAAAATAGTGAGTCTAGGTCATTTTATGTCTCCAATTAATAGTACACTACAATGCTCCGCTGAGCAGAAATTCATTAGTCACTCGTTCAACGCGGGTGACTCTAATACGTGAGAAAACTCCGCTCGGCGTGTCCTCATGTTCTACTGTGCCGCTGATGCTGACTTCATTGTTCAATTTTATAACGCTTTTAAAATTAATGGGGGCGATACAGCGTACTCGCTTAGCTGCGTTGCTAAATTGCCCAATGGCACGAACGTCAAATTCAACATAATCAATTCCAAAACTTATTGACATTACTGGCCCTTCTACATATCCAATTGTCACAGGGCTCCACCTAACTCGAACGTGTTGGGCTCGGGCACTGGTCTATCTTCTTCGTGTATTGCTTCCAAGGACACAATCATGCGACCATCATCTGTCGTTACGATCTTACCATAGCACATAATATAGTCGCCTTCTCTGACGTGGTGTGCCAATTGAAAGGGGGCGTAGCAGGTAATATCTAAGCCATTGGGGTCACGCAGCTTGAAGCACAGTCTATCATGCTTGGATTCGAAAGGCTCGGAGATGATATCTCCAACCATTGTGACGTAACGCATACTACACCCTACCACGCTGGTTGTGGTTGTCAAGTGAAAATGGAGGGCACGACGAGAGTCAAACTCGCTTCTTACCGTTTTAGAGGCGGCTGCATTCCACAATGCTACGTGCCCGTGTTTTTGGGGTAACTACTCGGTATCGATCCGAGACTTGAAGGTTCACAACCTTCCGTGCAGGCCACTACACTATAGCTACCATACAAATTAATGCTCGCAAGGAACGTGCGTGTGCGTGGATCCCTCGGAAACGATGTGGACAATAGTGCCATCTTCGGCCTTATATCCCTGCACAAGAGATCCGTCACCCGTTTTACACATGACGGCTTCTAGCCCCGGCCCAATCAGAGGCGGACCTTCATAATTATCAGGAGCGGAATACTGGAAAAAGAGGATACCGCCAATTGCGGCAACAGTAATCAAAGCTAACAGTTTCTTCATTTCAGTTTTTTATAATGACTAATTCACTATCCACGATATCTAATGTTATCTTCATCGAATGATAAAGACCATTTGAATCTTCAATATTAATTGCTTCAACGACCCATGGCAACGGCTCGTCGTCAACCTTGAAGAAGCTAAAGGCTAATACAGAGTCAGCATCACGCACGTTCACGTTGGCCACTGAGTAGGATTCATTTTGATTGAATATAGCTTGGACCGAGAATTCAGGCTCGTAGTCAGTATATTCCACAAGAATATTTGCCTCAAATTCAGGCTTAGGCGTATAACTCAGATAGCAAATGCTACCGAGAATTATCGCGAGGCATAATATAAGTTTCTTCATGATTGGTGGGAGCAGTAGGACTCGAACCTACGGTGTCCTAGGGACGCCAGGGTTACAGCCTGGAGCAATAGCCGCTATGCGATACTCCCGTGATTGGAACCATATATCGGATTCGAACCGATACTTCCACCATGGCAAGGTGGCGTGCTATCCGTTGAACACTAATACGGCATGTTCGGTGGAGAGTTTTGACTATTTCTAATAAGGCAAGCCGCTAAGCTCCACTCTCCATGCCAATTTTAAACGCCTCTGGCGGATTGGTCTACTACCAGCGTCTTATCCCAATCGACAGTGATTCTGGTTTATGTCCAGAGGCGTGAATGGCGTCCCCGGCAGGAATCGAACCTACTCTACTTCCCTATCGAGGAAGCGTGCTAAGGCTTGCATGCGAGCCCAATCGATGTTTTCAGTACCACCATTTATCGATTGCCATTAACACTACAGGGACATTGTTCTAAAACGCTGACTCAACAGGATTATCCACCTGCATTTCCCCTTGGGTATATAAATAAAATAAGGGGCGTCCTATTTTTAGACGATGAGCCAACTTGCTTTGATAACCTATCAGCTTACTCCATAGAGGATGTAGTATTATCTCTTTCTAGTCAAAGATTGCCAGTAAGAAGACCGCTATCCTTGCCCATTTAAAGCAAATGGCCTCGTAGCGAGAGTGTCGTTTGCATTGAAGGTCTGGTACGAAAAGGATTGGAGTCCAATGGATCCCATTATTGGGTTATCTTCACTTCTCTGATAGAACACCGCGATCAAACGGAAGGATCTATTTCTACTATCACCAGACCTGAAAGTAACGCGGGCAACGGGTCGATCCCCCAAAAACTTCTTATTTTATCTATCGACCACTAGTTCAGCTTGCTATGCAAGAACATATTGGGGACTCATCTGCCCGCGTTGGATGGTGGACTGTTACCTTAGCTTCGTAGAACGCTTCCCTCGGCCTTAGCTTCATAAGGACGCTTTCTCCACCATGGATAACTTACGGGGGTCCGCCCCGGTCTCTCCGAGACTAGGAGCTGTTTTTATGGGAGTTACTCCACTTCATCATGAGGTTTTCGCCACCCTCACTATCCGCTACAACACGGAGTGTTCGTAATCAGGCTATCACAAGATCTCGCCCTGGACACCAGTGATCCCGCCCCACCAGCACGGTAGAAACGGTCTGTGAACGAGAGATTAGTCTCTTCACTGGCTTCGTCACTGTCGTTTCCCTCTCGGGCAGCCAACAGCAGCCGATACATTGTGCATCATTCTGTGATCGCTTCGGAGTGTTGATCGACACCCTCGGCTCGCACGTACCTCTTTGAATGCCTGAGACATTCTCAAAAATACCCCTCGCGGGACACTCCCTCCCTTTCAGGATGGAGCAGAGACGCTTTCTGCTACACAAAGTGTTACTTTCTGCCCTATCGGACAGTTTCCCAGGATCTTTTATCATAAAGATGACCATAACCGTTGTTCTGATAAGTAACCAAATCCACTCTGAACGCACTAGAATTATTACCCTGGCAGGGAATCTCATAACGCGAACCTCTGGTGGGTTTCGATTTCTGCCAGGAAATCTATCCCACACCGACCAAGTATCTCTATTTCCCGTTGGTATGGGCGTAGTTGATACCGGCTTTTCACTATCACCTTTCGGTGCCCAGCCCCGGTTAATCGAACTAAAGGACGTGGGTTTTATGACCGGAGAACACGGTCAAGCTCCTGGCCGAAGCCAGAAGTGTACGGTGACCCCGGCCACTAAGCCGGGGTCGTTTTTACTTCACCTAGTTGTCAAAGACTGGCCCGAGAAAGGCTTTGCTTTTGGAGTTGACTCGCTCCGTGATCGTACCCGAAGGCATTGGACCCGAGTTCAGTAGGGTGCCCTTGTAAATTATTCACTTACCTGGGTGTGGCCGCTGTTTCCCCTACTGGAAGGCCACTTTCCGTATCAGACGTTCCCGACAACTTCGGGGACAAGGGTATTATACACTCAATCTCCTGAACGTCCAACACTTTTCCGGATTTTCTTAGAGATCCCCCTGAAAGTTCTCAAATTCTTTCAACAGATCGTCAATATCCCTGCCAACAGCCTCTTCCTCTTCATCAGTAGCGAAGAGTGCGTGAAGCTCGGCCTCATCCATTTTTGCCAATTCATTTCGACGTTCCTGCTTGTTGTTCTTATGGATATACTTTCCCATCCACTCTGCACCCAGCAGGAGAGAGAGGGCAAAGATAGCTACTGGCCAGGACGCCAGGACTGCTAAAACAAGCATCAACGGTGCATCAGTGTAGGAAGTAAACTTACTCAGCCAATTTGACCTGTATTCGCTAGTAAATAGGACCTTATCTCCCGCAACCGGGTCTTTTGCAGAGATAAAGGCGTGCCCGAAGGACGCTAGTGCCAGAATAGACAGCATGATGCCGTCGAGCACAATGAAAACCCAGAGTAGTGCGTGGGCCGACGTGAGCCCCCTTTCGGGGCCGCCTCCGTACAGTGTCCACATGCCCAAGCCAAAGGTCGCCAGTGATATGAGAGCCCAAGGAATCTGGGCAAACTGTACGCCAGCTTCCGGCAGGGATTCGTACACCCTGCCAAGATATCTGTCTACTTTATCGTTTTGCGAATTCATCACTTACTGTTAATTTTACTTTGCGTTGGGCGGCTTCTTTCACAGCCTCAGGAATTACTAGGTCTTTTCTCTTGGTGATATCCCGAATGTCGGGAGGTAGGTCGCTGACCTTTAGAACAGGCTGCCCGTACGACTTGTCGTGGGCGACGTTCTTCTGCATGCCAGGATACAAGAATACCACCTCATTCCAGTCGCGTCCAGTGGTTTTTTGAAAATCATGTACCACGCCGTAGTGGCCAACGCTAAGTCCCCGGAACCGCAACTCGCCGCCATGGGTGACGAATTGATAGTTGTAATGGTACTTTCTCTTTTTATAGGTAATAGAGTATTGAACGTTGACCTCGGCGTGCGTACGAATTCTCATTTCACAAAGTCCTTGAGTTGGTAGCGACTACTTTCCTTCGGGATGTTGTGCTCGCTCTGGTAGTGGCCTTCCAGGAACCAGTGCCAGCGGTCAGGGTATTGTGGGGAAACGTCTGTGCCGCATCCGTCAGTGAAGACGAACACCGCATCAGGGTAGCGGCAGCCGGTCGTCTTCATTTTCTGCTGAATAGCATCCTCGATGCAGCGGAAGCAGGTGCCGCCGCCAGCCCGGAGATTCGGGTTCTTTGGATCGACCTCGATAACTCCTGTATCAAAGCCGAACATGCGAAGCTGGAAGAAGTGCTCAGGGAAGGTGCGAGCGGCGTTGTAGAAGTCGTCCAGGTAGGACGTGCAGGAACCGGAAATGTCCTGGAAAAACCACACGTTGACCTTGGCGTTCTCGGTCTCTTCCTCATGCTCGGAGGGCATCATGAATTGAGGCGGAAGCATGTGGTGACGACGGTGCTTGCGGGTCCAAACGTCGTCGGGTGCCTCGCCAGAGGCAGTCCACATTTGAACTAGCTTTTCCCATTTCTGGAGAGCCTTCTTCTTGGCAAAACGCACCTTGTAAACCTTGTCACCGCGACCGACACCGGCCTTGGTCATTTGGGAGTTTTCATCAGGATTAAGCTGACGACGGATTTCGTCAACCATATCATCGACGACTTCATCCGGCAGTTGCTCAAGACCTTCGAGACCCTTGTCAGGCTCGCCGTCGATATCCTCTGAATCGCCTGAGCCGCTTCCATCTTCGTCTTCATCCTCACCGGCCTGCGTACCCGATCCACCCTCCATGAATTCGTGAGAGTCAATCGTCTGCTCGTCCAGAGGAGAGCCGCTACCGCTACCGGGCATGGAGATCGGGATGCCGTTGCCGTCCGTGGAGATTTCTCCATTCTTAATCATTTCATCGACACGCTCCATGAGCTTGCGATAGTAATATTCGAACGTTTCGTTGTCAGCGATCTCGTCCGGTTTCTCGTACATTTTGTCCTTCCAGATAAGGACTTCATCGAGAGTTTTTGTTTCAGAATCTTCCGGTTGATCGTCGAAACGAACGTCGCAGTCGAGATCTTCGTGGGTGAATCCGAAGTTGTCGATTAGTGAGTGGTTTACTACCACGTCCATGGCGAGGTTGGCAACCTGCTTCTGCTCAGCGTTGACCATGCGAAGTCCGTGCTCATACAGAACGTGCAGACATTCGTGGCAGACAATGAACTCGCGAGCGGTCGGGGACATTTGATCCCAAAATTCCGGATTGAACAGGAACTCCGCGTATTGACCCTTCTTATTGAAGGCCACGGCTGCCGTGGGGATTTTCCTGGTGAAGCGGGGAGCACCCATTGACCAGAACTGGCTGAACAGTCCGTGCCAGCGTTCCAGCCCAGGGGCGATATCTTCGAATTCTTCGTATGTAGCCATTGCTTTGTTCTTTGGTTAGGTCCTTCGAATACAGATGAAGCCTACCACGCCGAAGCGTGGTAGGCAAGTCACCAATTCAGACTTTCTTACTTCCGTCCGAAGACAAACTCTCCGTGGCGTACTTGGTTGACGAGAACCGGAACGATCTTCGTCATGACGTAGGGAGCCACTTCGGCCAGATCTTTGACCGTGATGTTGGGCGAGTGATTTTGGATCGCCAGGATCACAGTATTGATAGTCCTATCGATATCAGGACTCTTGGTGATGGTCGTCTCTTGCGAGCGAGCCGCGATGTAGTCGAGGATTTGCAGAGCATAAACTGCTTCGTGCTGCTCCATGTTGACCGACACACAATCCGGAAGGTCCGTCGTGAGAATCGGCATGCGTTGCTGAGTGGTTTGTGCATTCAGAACGGTCTGCGGATCGATGTCCGTAGAGGTGCGAGTTGCACCAATATGAACGTTGCGGCCAGAGAAATTGTCGGCCAGTTCGATGGAGTCACCAAGAGCATCAGCATTGTACTTGCTGACGTTCTTCTTTTCACTAGCAAAAGGGTCGTTACCGGCACCGAAGGCTTGCTGACGACGTTCGCGGGCATCCACGATAGCAGTCGCCCTATCTTTCATGTCTTTGTTCTGACCGTCTTGAGAGACACGCTCGATCAGATCCCAGAACGAGCCAGGGTTGGCGAACACGTAGTTCTGGACCTTGGGGTAGCGGGTAATCATGACCTGCTGCTTCTCCGGAGCCAGAAGACTCACGCAGAATTCGATAGCAGTATCAGAACCGGCGATGACCTTTTCTAGATCAGCAAAGTTGTTTTCGTCCGACAGAAACTCCTGCATCGGCTTACGCTTTTTGCTGTTCAAAAGCTGGTTGAAGCGGCGTTCCGCAGGACCCTTGGAGAGATCCTCAACGAGCTTCGACACGTTGGCCGCTTTCGGCAGGATCGCACCACGAAGCTCGATGCCCATGTTGTACGCCTCCAGAGCGTAGTCCAGGCGGCGAGGAGAGACCTTCGGTTGGACATCGGGCGAAAGAGCCTTCCACCATGCGACGGCAGCCTCAGCCACGTCTTCACCGAACTTGCGGGCGAAGTACTTGGGGTCGGGCTTGAACGGCACTTCGACGTGGGCCTGGAAGCGGTCCTTCTGGGCGTCGTCCATGCCTTCGGTGTCGTAGTTGCCGTCGTCAGGGTTAACAGCGGTCCAGATCACCTTGAGGTTGGGGAAGTGATGTCCGTTAATGGACTTGAATTGGATCAATTCCATGACTGCGTTCCGGATCTTCTTGGGGGCACGGTTGTACTCGTCCAGGAAGATGGCTTCGACGGTATCGTCGCGGAGGGCCTTGGGACGCACCAGTTCAAGGTACGCACCTTTGTCATCCTCCATTTCGCGGGGGACGCCGATGAAGTCGATCCACGGATCCATCGTGGCAGCCGAGAAATACATGAAGTTGAGGTTGGCCCGCTCAAAAGCGGCCAGGACCATGTGAGTTTTGCCAACACCGTGCTTGCCGTGGAACATGACGTTGAAGCCAGCACCGATGTACTTGTCGAGGAGTTGGTCGTTGACCGTAAGTTCTTGCTTGCTCATAATACTAGTCTGTGATTGGTGAATTGGTGGGCTTTGCTGCCCGTTTGACACTATATGTTATCACGCCAGGAGTGATCGTCAAGTGCTACTTTGTAAAGGGTATGTTAGAGGGCTCCCTCTACCTTATGATCGTCGAGAAGAAGATTCCAGCGAGGCTTAGGTAGTTTTTCCAGGATTATGTCCGACTTCTCTCGTAGCTGTCTCTTGACGCCTTCCCAGATATCGATTTGCCTTCCTAGCATATCAATAATCGGATCCGCTTCTTCTTTAGATACAATAGCAATAATACTACTCTTGCGAAAAGCCATGCCGTCGTACCCTTTGATCTTGACATAAGCCCCTTCCATTTTGTCAGGACCAATCTCTTTGACCTCGCCCCATAAACAGTAGGGAAAGACATCATACTCCCAAAATGCGATCACAGGGCACCGCCAAGCTCGAACTCGTAGATCTCGCCATCCTTGCGGGAGTCGCGTAAACGCTGACAAATGCCAGCATAAACCTCAAGATCGGTCATGTCCAGCCTGACCAGCTTTTTGGCAGCACTAATGAGATGGAATTTTGCCATCTTGTCCACACTGATGAAGTCTCCCTTGCTACGACGCCAGCGGTCATAGTGAGTTCCTTCGTACCAAGATCTTTGTTCGTGCTCTTTCATGGGATTGAAATAATTTGCGGTGACCGATTCAGTCCGTGCATTTCGTCGCAGCACGCCGCGTTGACGTGCAGAGTGCTTGCACGCATAACTCTACCATAGCCACCGTGACAGTGCCCGAAAATGTGAGCTTTTACACCAGACGGCATCCACTTCAATAATTCTTCGCAGCCTACGTGTTCTTCGCCACGTCCAGGATCCAGAATGCCATGGGGCGGGCCATGTGTGATAAGTACATCAGTATCGCCAGGGATCATCTGCCACTTTGCAGCAATTAAAACGCCACGATTCACATTGAAGGCCCAATCATGGAACCGAGGCGTCCACGGCGATCCATAGAACTTATATTCTTTATCACTTTCGAGATGATGGTAGACAAACGATTCATCTTGTAGATAATGCAGGTTATGAGGTCCATATTCACGTAGTATACCCTGAGCCTCCATGGGGTTTTCTTCGAATAGAAAGTCATGATTACCTGCGATCACGACTATCTCATCGTACTTATGCTCGATACTCTTGAGCCACTCGGCAAACTGCTTGATAGCGTGCTTGTAGCCCATGTTGGTAATATCACCAGCATGAACTAGCACGTCGCCCTCAGGCATATCCTCCGGAACATGGAACGATTCGTGCGTGTCGCTAACGGCGATGATTTTCATTATAGTGCTCCACCTAGCTCGAACGGCTCATCGAGCACGTTGGTTGGTTCTTCTTCTACAAAGATTTGGGCAGATTGTCGAGGGGCAGCGTTTAGGATTCTTTCGTATTCTTTCAACGTCGCATCCCAGATCTCACTCTTGCCCATGCTGTTGGCTAGATATTCGATGTCGAATTTGATGTTGTGCTGGTAAATATCGTCAGGGTTCATAGTCCGCCCTCAAGTAAGAATTCGTCCGCGTCAAGCGTCCATCCCCTAGCCTTCGCCTCTTCTTCTAGCTCGGCGTATTTCCTGTGCTTATCTAGCTTCTTGCGTTTCAGCATATTCATTGTATTACGAAGATGGCCATTCTCCATATCTACAATATCAACCTCTTCTCGTTTGGCGGTCTTCCACTTGCCATCCGGAATGCTGTCTACATGCATCTGCATTGATTTGTTGATGATGGCATGCATTTTTCTTTTTTGTATTTCAGTCAACGTCATCGCCAAAGACCAGTTCTATCCGTTCTCCATCTTCATCATACACCTTGAGCTTGCCCTTGTCAATGACAGCGTTCAAGAAACCATCGTCAGGAAGTTCTTTCCCGTCCAGGATGAGGAGGATTTGTTCGGCAATTAGTTTCTGCCCTCTGTAATATTCGACAGTGGGTGCGTGTAGGCTGCGTTTCTTCGCATCCTCAAGAACCGCGTCGGCCACCGCTATTGCGTTGTTCAGAAATATCTGACAGTGGGCGTCAGCGAGGGCTTGCAGGGCCTTCTTTGAGGATTCGTTCATAAGCTCTAATTTCGCCCTCTAGACGCAGGAATTCGTCGGCATCGCCGCCAATCAGTTGAGATTTCTTCGCTACGACTAATCGCAACATGATGCTCTTTTGTATGATACCAAGTGCTGTCCTCAAGAGTATGAGGTTGCTCGCGATTAAAATAACCACGAAACACAGTGTCATAAGAAAATTCTGCATCATAGGGAGGTTTCTTCTTCTTCGGCTTCTGCGGGGAATTGCGTGCGTTCGATGGCCATGAAGATGCGGGGACCGCTATCCAGCCGCACTTCGGCAAACAATTCGTCTTTCTTCTGGAAAACGTCAACGACCTCGCCAGGGCCATCATCCGTTTCAGTACGTGCTCCGATATAAATATTACTCATGCCTTAGTATATCTTTCTAGAGCGGCCCTGTCAAGCGAAACTTGTCTCGTACTTGAGTGATCTTCTCGCGAATTGAATCATACGTCTCTGTCGAGTACCAAAACGAATCTTCGCTGCGTCTCGATGCTACAAGCGTATAGTGCCTGCCGTCCTTAGTCTTGTGGTAATAGAACTCCTCGATAGCATTAATATTTATGCAGATAACCCTGGGATCGGGTGTGTACTGCTCGGGCACAACTGCACCGTGCCAATCGACTTCGATTTCAATAAACATCAGAGGGCACCTTCTAGTTCAAACGTGTGAGGCCGCCATGCTTCAAAGGGTGTTCTACCGTTCACGCCAATTGATGGTTTAAATTTATTGTATCCCGCACCCGTGAGTATGCATTTTGCAGCAAAAAGAGCATCAGCATGAGTCCCTTGTACTTCATGTGTTATTCTTAAAGCCTGAATACTGACATACCAACCGCCCCGACTAGCACAAATCACCGTGCCTGTTATATAGTCTTTCACCTGATGAGTTTACCGCTGATAACATGGTAGTCAGTGATGCCTTCTTGCTCGATGAATTCTTTAGCCTCAGACAACGACATGAATTGCTTGCAGCCAAGAGGCTCAACAGAATCGTAGTACCCAAGATAGACGACTATGTAATGCATTATGTTTTAATTAGGTAGCCGAAATCCTTGAGCACCAGGAAAGCTCCCCACACAGACATGCCGAGGAAGATTCCTTTGATGCAAAGGTTTAGAAAGTTGCTGCGTCGCCAGATGAGAAAGAGCAGCACGAACAGGATGGTTGCGATGATTGTAAACATATTTTATATCTCTATTTCAAGCCACCAGCATTTACTCTCATGAGGATTACCCTGCTCACAACCGCAGTAGTGACAGAGCATTCTTTCGATGCGAGGATTTCCGATGTCTGGGTGTAGATCCCACGGGCCGCGAGCGATAAACTCGTCACGAATGGCGATGAGGTCGCCCACGATAGCAAGCTGATCCTGTGGGTCCAGCTTGGTGAGCGTACGAGCACGCTGTACGTGGTCAGGCTTTCGTAGTACCATATCTTTTATCTTTTGCCAGCCGATTGAAACGAGTTTTCCCTAAGAGGCGAATCACTATATGCCTAGGCAATAGCACCTCTTGACGATTAGAGAATACCACGGCGACGGACTTGCAGCAAGCACCGCGAATAGCTTTTACAGAGAGGTTACTCATACCAGATAGGATACAACTAAGATGTCACAAGAGTCCACAACAAAGTACCAGTTAATACTGAGAGGGCGATTTTGGCGGTAGTCGGTATGGTTGCCTCTGTACTGACCACGCGGCCTGACGTTAACTGAAAAACATGCGTAATGTCAGTTATTATGTTTTATATTTTTCACAGTACCTTCCCCAATAGAAAACCTATAAGGAGAAAAGCAACAAACCAGAGAGGGTGGACGCCGATCATGCGGAGGTAGAGGTAGATGATTATTGGGTTGTATTTGTCGGGGATCTTCATAGCTTGGGTGGCTGGGGTATATGAATCGTACGTGCTCCGCACACACACATTTCTTATACTAAATCTTAACTACATCCAATCCGCATATTTCTCCTCGTTACTAATCTCCTCACCAGCATCCTCAAGAGACGCCGCAGTCCACCCATCTGCCCATTCTTCGCAACGAGTAGAATCACCGGGGTACGGGTTGTCGCTGTAGTCGAGCCCATCCGAAAAGGCCGCATAGCCTTCATTGTAGTATTCATTCATAGTTGTGTTCTCCTTTGAACAGATAGATCATAACACCTGTAGAAGTGTAGTCAAGCCCCCTTACTAGGGTTTTACAGGCCGCTCAGCGTCCATTCAGGACGCCTCGCTCCACTCTCTATGTTATATGTATTTCTTGTTTCCAGGTCTTTGTTCGCCGTGACCATATATGAAAGGCTATTATGTTGCCTCCAAATCGGCCCACGTCCAGAACTCTCTGCGAATTAGTTTTTAGTAGACAAATTGTTCGTCCAAAACGATCCTAATGTCCTTTTTAGCAACAAAAACGCCACTTTCGGTCTCTACAACGCCATTTTCGGCATCCAGAGCCCTCATTGCGTCTTCAAAGTTGTCAAATCGTTTCAAAACGGTCTCAGCGTGTATCCATTTATACATGACTGTGTAGTTTAACGTACTTTCGCGTACTTTCAAGGGATTTCATGGAAAAACACCTTTACAGTATTTCGCAGCATGACAGTATGATAGTCGCGGGGTGGAGCAGTATGGCAGCTCGTCAGGTTCATGTCCTGAAGGTCGTTGGTTCGAATCCAGCTCCCGCTACCAATCAAAAGAAGCCCTCTGGAACACCGGGGGCTTTTTTCGTAGCTATCGTACCGAACACCGGGGGTACTTTTGCTCGCTGTGAAATTCTAGAAGGGTGTGATTATCCCTTACTATGATTTTTAGTACCCAAAATGCTAGAAGCATGTAAAATCCCCTTACTATGAAATTCTAGCAGGGTCAATTTTCCCCTTACTGTAAAAAGGGGGCCGGGGCCTCAACCGCGAGCGGGAGTCCACCGGCCAGTAGGGGGTCGGGCTCAATGGATGCCCCTACACCTATATTGTACCCTACTCTCGGTCGGTGTCAAGGTGGGAGCCGGAATTTCTCCCGGCTCCCTCATCTCAACAAGCGTGCCCACCCACGCCTGGGGTAATTTTTAGCCCATATACTGGTCTACGTCCAGTGACGCTTTTGACTTCCATCGTCTATCGAGCTTTGGGATCAGTTATAGAGTTGACGCTCTGGCGTTCGATCCGGGCACTACCCCCATTGTATCGTCCCGGCCCCCGACGCTGACCATTCCTTTGCAGGCTCAGCGAGGCCACATCCATCGAACACCATAGAATACCTCAGTCTCCAGAAGAGTCAAGGGGAAAAACGACAATGATGCGATCATATGCACCGTAAGGACTTCCCACGAGTACAGGGCGACGAGCAATGACCTGGAAAAGCTTTCCAGATACTACAACCCGGTCGTCAAGCTGGATGTCCAGGACGTGATCCGAGGCTGTCCACTCGCCCACCTTATTATCGTCGGTGTCGATGAAATGAACTTTCGTTCTCATGATGTCCAACCTTACCTTATATATGGAGAGGGGCAACCACAAAACATATTGGTTTTCTATTTGCATTCCTCGGAGAGTCAGCTATTCTACATGCACAACCGGGGGACATCCCCACAACCAAACCAAAGACAATACCATGAAGAACAAAAAGAACACGACCGAAGAAGCTCCCGCCGCCAAGCGTCCCGTGGGCCGTCCGTCCACCTTCCTGCCCGGTGTCGCCATGACGGCATTCCCCACCCGTGTCAGCACGGAGACGGTGGATCGCCTGACCGAGATGGCTGCGGCCCGCCAGAGCCCGTTCGGCCTGGATCACAACTCCAAGGGTGCCGAACTGCACCGCATCGTGGAGCAGGCCCACCGCAAGTTCGTCAACGACCGCGAGCGTCGGGCGACCAAGGCCGCCGCCAAGGCCACCAAGGCCGAGGTCCCTGCCGATCTGATCGAGGCCGCCGAGACCCTGCACGGCGAAAACGAAGACAGCTAAGAAACCCGGTTTTCTAGTTGCTTCCAAACCTGAACGTGGTATGATTGGGTGGTTCCGAAAGACGGGGCCACCCAACAACCTTTCAAGAGGAAAAAAGAAAATGAGCATTCAAGACCGCTTCCGCTCCCGTGGAGCATCCTTCTTCTCTCTCGGTCACAACACCGAGGAGATCGACAACCTGCCGGAATTCCTTGCTGCCAGGGAAATGAACTACGGGGTGAAGAAAGTTCAGGTCAGCATTCCTAGCTGGCAGATCCAGAACTCTACCCCGGTCCTCGGCTCCGAGCGTGTCGAAAACCAGTACGTGATCCAGCGGGACTCGGATCGGGCAGTTGTTTCGCCCATGACCGTCTCGCGTCAGTATGGGGAAATTTCTCCCCTGGACATGGCGAAGGATCTCACGCCCTTCATCGAGGAAGGTCTGGCCGTTCCGGATTCGGCCTTCAAGATTCGTCAGGGATGCGTGGAGAACGTGGAGGCTATCGCCCTGCGTCTCAACCTGACCGACGCTGACCCCTTCCAGGAGCGTCTGGGCGAGGTCTACCGGGCCTACCTTGTGGCTCGCAACTACCACGGGCGAGGCTCTGCCGCCGCCATGCTCTTCCTGGAGCGTACCGTGTCCAGTTCGCTCTACACCGCTATCGCGGAGGTCAGCGGGTTCCGCATCGTCCACCGTGGCGACGTGCGAGACAAGTACGCCCTGGCCATGAGCCGCTGGGCCGAGCTTCGGAAGCTCATGCAAACCCTGGCCAATCGCCTGGGTACGCTGGGCGACGTTCCGATGAGCCACGGCGAGGCCGAGGTGTTCGTCGATACCCTGCTCAAGATCCGCACGGGCGAGGAACTCAAGGCACAGAAGCGTAACCTCCGGGCCGCTTTCCTGGATGCCTTCAACATGCCGCGATTCGGCACCTTCGGCAAGTCCGCCGCCGACATGTACCACGGGGTGACCTGGGTCGGCTCGCACTACACCGCTGAGAAGTCCAAGCTCGACGCTGACGACATCATGATCGGTCTCCTGGAGGGTACCAGGGGCAGCCGCGAGAAGCGAGCCCTGGGCCTCCTGGACGCTTTCGTGGCCAACAAGACGGGGAACTAAATCCCAGAAAGCCCTCGCCTCTCCCCAGGGGCGGGGGTACTCTACAGGTACCAATGGGTTCAATCCAATGGAAACGGGGCTCCTCACGGGGAGCACCGCCCCAAGTTTACCAGTCCTTTTTTTCTGCTCCAGACTCCGACGAGAACGTTGACAATTGGAAGGCAACCGGCTGGATTCTGCTGGTTATCACACTGATGATCTTCGGACTCGGTTTTCTGGGAATGTTCCTAGAATATGTAGGGCTCTGGAAGCCAGACTGACCACACGGGGTCGGGAAGAAATTCCCGGCCCTTTTTTGTTTGCATTCTCAGCTCACCATGTTATACTAGAATAGTTGAGAAACGAGAACACCTGAGAAAAGAAGATGAATATAGACACCGCTGATAACGTTCGCAAGGCTGGCTTCGAGAATGGCATCGTAGTTGCGGTCATAGCCGCCCTGCTGGCCTTCATGCTGGTCCTCATCACCTGGGCCATCACCACCGACCTGATGGAGAAGGATGCCGTGGCCAATGATGCAGGCCACTGGACCATCGTGGCGGGCAATGCCGAGTTCGCTTGGGGACCGTCTGACGAATAAATCCAAGAAAGCCCTGGCCAACTCGCTTGGCCAGGGTATCATTCTATCATGAAAGAGAAATTCAGGATCCGCAAAGCGGACGAAAACAACTGGGTCATCGAGCGGTTCGAAGCTGGCGGCGAGATCGCCAAGCGTGGACGCACCGCAGGCCAGCCCAAGGCCGAACGATGGGTCATCACGGGTTACTTCGCACAACTCAAGCACGCCGCCCAGCGGCTCCCTGACACGATCCTGGGCGAGACCGGATTGGAGATCACTGGCCCGGAGATCCTGGCACGCATGGAGGAAGTCGAGGCTCGCTGCATGAAAATCGTAGAAGAAGCCTTGCCCCAACTCAAAAAGTAGGGTACTATTCGGTGTCATGAAGAAGAAAGCAAAGAAGCAACTGCCTGACGCCGCAGAACGTGTGAAACGAACGGGGTCGGGCATGGCAGCCGCTACGCGGGGCCGTGCCCGTACCTTCACTGACCGCAAGAAGGAAGCTGACCGCAACAAGTGTCGCGGCAAGGTCGAAGAGTAGAAAACCGTAGAAGTGTGAGAATCCCCCTTAACGTATATATATAAGGGTACACCCGGCAATCTTTTCCCGGAAAAAACTTCCCGCCATAACGGCAGGAAAAATTTTCCCCTGCCAAAACGGCATGGAAACTACTACCCTGCCAGTCTGGCAGAGAAGAGTCTTCATACCCAAGTATATCCTTCCCACGGCAAGAGTCAAGGGAATTCTCCAGATCGCCTGTACTCGTCCGTGCTGGCACTTCATTTTTCGCAGGTAGCTTAGCCACGCGGGCCGGGGCCGCCTCGCGGAGAGGCGAGGAGAGAGGCTCCTGGACGTGGAAGATATTTCTATTCTATTTTCTCATTTCCCGTTTGCATCTCGCCCCTAGTGCGGTATCTTTGGGCATGAAGCGAACGATAAAAGAGCTTGAGGCCGCCGTGGGCGGATTGTCCAAGCCGAGTAAAATGCCCGGTTTCGCATACGGGATCCCCGCGTGGAAATGTCTTCTCGGTCAGATCCTGGCGAAGCAAGCGAACACGGTATGTTCTTCCTGCTACGCACTCAAGGGTATGTACGTTTTTCCGGTGGTGAAAGCTGCCCAGGAAAGGCGACTGGAAGCGATTTCCAAGCCGGAATGGGTTTCCCTGATGGTCGAGCTGATCGGAAAGAAGTACCGCAAGGCTACGGGGGCAGGAAGAGTTTTCCGCTGGCACGATAGCGGCGACCTCCAGAGTGTGGAACATCTTTCCAAGATCGTCGAGATCGCGAAAGAACTTCCCACCATCCGGTTCTGGCTCCCGACACGGGAGCGGAAGATTGTTCGCTCATTCGAGGGTGAAATTCCTTCCAACCTTGTGGTAAGAATTTCCATGGCCATGATCGGACAGGAAGCGGTGGAAGATTCTTCCTACCCTCAGTCCACGGTCGGGGCCGGAAACGGTTTCCAGTGTCCCGCCAGCGAGCAAGGTAACGAGTGCAAAAATTGCCGAGCCTGCTGGGATGCGGAAGTTCCTTCCGTCAACTACAACGCCCACTAAAAACCATGAAAAGATATAGGTTTTACATTCTCTGGCTGGACGATGAGGAAAGTCTTACCTACTGGGAATTCGATTCCCCCACGGAAGAACTTGCCTGGTCCATCGGACAAGGAAAAGCTTTCCGGGAGGACTGGACGGCCACGGACTCGAAATCGTGGCTGGAAATCGTTTCCACGTAGCTCGGGCCTAGCGGCCACCGGGCGGGCCCTAGGCTCGCCCGTATCGCCCTCATTTTTTGGGCAGGTAGCTTAGCCACGCGGGCCGCCGCCATTCTCCCGCATACGCGAGCCCAGAGCGTTCCAGGGTATGCACTTATTTCTATTCAAAGAATCCATTTGGTTCTCGCATCTCCCGCATACGATGGTATTCTATGGTGGCTCTGAATCGCACCGAACCCAGGAACTATAGCTCTACTGGGGGATCAGAAGTCACGAGGGCCGCAAGCCTGACGATGTAGGTTGCGAAGATGGTATCGGGTGGGTCGCTTGACGAAGCATATGTCCACCCGTCGCGGGTTCGAATCCTGCCAGAGCCTCCAAACAACGAGAGCACGTATCGACGCAAGCGGGGAGCACCCGGCCCTATGGGTTCGGTACAATACACGGAGAGCGGTCGTACGCCGGGCTCTGTTAGGGTACACGGGTCAACGCCCAATCCCGCCGGTAGGCCCGTCAAGGTGAAATATTCCTGGCGGGCCTTTTTATTTTGTCCTTGCATTTCTAGCCTAGTGCGGTATTATACTAGCATGAAAGCAAAAGCAATCGCCAACGCAATTCCCGTTCTGGCCGAGTACACGGGTTTCTTCGGGGACTACATCGACGTTCCGATGCCCGAGAACGACCCTAGGAAGCTCCCTGGGGCCATCGAGTACAAGGGCCAAGTGTACGGGCTTTCCGGCCACAACACCGACCTAGGCAAAGCAGCGTACGCGACCGGAAAGAATGTCGCGATTCAACGTCGCTAGCAGACTGACCAGCGGGGCCATACGGCCCTATGCTGCACGATAGTTTTTAGTGCGTGGCTTAGCCACGTTGGCCGCCGCGATCTTCGCACACGAGCGAGTACACGCCGTCCTATGTGTGGTATATATTTCTTCTATTTCTAGCTTGCATTTCGCTACGCTCAAGGTTATACATATGATATGAAAATCGACCGTCTAATTCCCTGGATCTGGTGGCGAGACACTGGCATAGAAAAAGTGGGTATTGAAATTGTTGCCTGCAAATATTCCATGAGTCTCAAAATCTGTTTCTGGAAGAAATTTCTGGCCATTGGTTGGGATTTTTGAGTTGACAAACGCTCGGAGAGCGTTATAATAACAGCATGAGAGTAGTCATCGCTATCGAATGCCCCAAGGGGCACCAAGTGCCACAGGAAAAGGGCATCAAGACTTGCCCGACGTGCCAGACCCTGCTAAGCTTGAAGCTGGGACCGAGATCATGACTATCACCGAGCAATATCGCCACGCGGTGGCTGAGAAGTCACGAGCGGAAGAGTACCGTCGCACCGCTGTCCAGTATATGGACACTCACTGGGCGATAAACAGGCTGAGGCACTGGACCGAAGAGGTGCAAAGGCTTATACCTCTTGTGGACAAAGAAATCGCAAGAAAGGAAGCAGCCTTCGAATTAGAGGGTATACTTTAGGCGTCATGAGGTTTTCGATCCACAAATCAACCCGCTCCCCGGCTTGGCCCTACTGTGGGCCAGCGTGCGAGGCAACGGGTGTAGAGCCTGGCAAAATCTATGACTCTCGCGAGGAAGCAGAAAAGGACGCTGAAAAGCTGACGGCACACAACCCGGTAGGGTTCAACGTGGTAGAATATCATGCAATTCGATAAGTGCGAACGCTGCAAGAAGGATCTTCCGATTGACGGTAGCGGCTGGGTATACTGTGGCACCTGCTACCTGCCTTGCCAAGTCCACGCGACACCCCGCTACCGATCCCCGCTCAAGATGAGCGATGGGGCCAAGGCTACCGCTGCCTACAATAAGCTCATGGAGCTGAACACGCAAGCGAATAGGCTCGCGTGGCTGGAGCGTAACGGTAACCCTACCACGGGTCGCGGAGTAAATGCGGACGCACTCCGACGCCGCATGCAGTCCCGTGCTATACTTGGGCGGTTCGCAAAGAGACTAGCCCGCAAGCACTTGCGGGACGGTGGTTTTCCTTCCGACATCCTGAACATCAACTCACTATGAGAATCGAAACGAAATCCGTTCATCGCGTGGACTATGGCGACCTGGAAAGAAAGATCCAGGAAGAGTGGGGCTTTCCGTATGAAATGCCTTGCGACATGGAGTGCGGTAACGATACCTCGCACGAGTTCGACGGCATCACGAAGGCACAGGCCATTCAGGAGCTACAGGAAGATACCCGCCTAATGGAATGGGTACAGTCGCAGGGTCGTAAGCAGATGTGGGGGCCTCGCACCTTCCTGCTCGAAATGGTACGTCGTGACATCATCCCCGAGGGTGATTACATCATCACCGTTTCCTGGTAAGATCGCTTGACATCACGCGATAGCGTGGTACTATTCAACCATGAACGAGAGAAACGAAATCATGGGGGATTGGTACGAGGAGATGGCCGAGGAGCTGGAGCGTATCGACGCCCACGAGAACGCCCCCGAGCCTGAGCCGATCACCGATGAGGAGCTGGACGACTGGGCCAGCGAATGGGACGACAGTCCCGTATACGAGGACTAAACATGCAAGAAATGATCGAACAACGCGAACTGGTACAGTCCAGGGTCAAGGGAAGGATCTTCCGGTTCACCAAGCGGTTCTATCGCACCGAGAAGAAAGTTCTCGGCGTGCTACGAGTCTTCGACGGCCCGCAAGAAAGCCAAGGCTTTTACATCACGAACGATGGCGGGCACCAAGTACACTTTCCGCAGATGCCCACATGGGCAGCCATGGAAAAGATCATCGCTGACATCGACACCCACAACAACGGGGGTCAGTAACCCGAGCAACGCAGGTCCCTAGGTTTCTCTCTCCTCCTTTCCGATGGCGGGCCAGTCTCCCCAGGCTGGTCCGCTTTTTTATGTCAACCCAGAAACCTTAGAAGTTTGTGTTTTCGCCTTAACATACATATATAAGAATATATTTACAGAATCTTTACCTTGTAAAAACCCTGTAAAAGAAAAAATTACCCAGGAACATAGTTCGCGGGAAAGAACTGCCTAAGTATACCGCACCGGGGCCACGCTGTCAAGCGAAAAGCAGACTGCTGGAGCGGGTTGTACGGCCCCGTGTGGGCGTCAATTTTCACGCAGGTAGCTTAGCTACGTGGGCCTCGGAGATCCTCGCTCACAAGGCAGTACAGCGGCCTTGAGGTGTGGTACTTATTTCTATATCATATTTCCAGATTCTCTCGACCTCTCGCCTATACTGTGGTACTATAGAGCATGGAAACGACATTCAAAGCGTGGTGGAAGCAAGTCAACCTCATCGTGTCCCACAAGATCGGCATGGACGCCGACGATATGCCCGATCTCGTCATGGTGCGAGACCTCTTCGACGATGGGGTGGACCCCGAAGAGTGTGCCGAGACCCTGCTAGAGACTTGGGTCGCGGAGGGAGACCTTCCCGAAGAGCTACTGTAGAATAGGGGATCGCGGTATCCTGCACGCTGAACGCTGCAAAGTACCGAAACGGAAGGGATCAAGCGGGTGAATCGTAAGTCCCAACCTTGTAAGTAGGGAGGCGGGAGCCGTTGGAACCTACAGGCTCCCCGCGTGGGTCATCACCGGCACGCACGGTCGAGGGAGCCCCTATCTACCTATATCTTTAGGACGTATCCTAGAAACCGTAGAAGTGTGAGATTTTCCCTTAACGTATATATATGGGAAAATACTGCCTTTACATTCCCTTAACATTGTAAGAGTTTTGTAAGAGAATATATTTCCCATGCCAAAATGGCAGGGAACATAGTTCCGGCACAAACTTCCAACACCGAAGTATATCCCGCTTTTCGGCGGGCGTCAAGTCTTTTCTGACGGCCTCTCCTCGCTTCTGACGGCGTTTCGAATTTCGCAGGTAGCTAAGCCACGCGGGCCCGTGGGCCGTGCCCGTACGGGGCAGTACACGGCGTTTTGGCGTTTACAATTCTCGAACAATTAGAAAAGGGGATTTTGCCGACATCAATTCCCCACCGTGGTATTGTTTGGCATGGAAACGAGCGAAACGACCCCCAACGAAGAGCCCGAAGCCCTTTCCGCCATTGAAATGCTTTCCCGCATCAAGCGGTTCTGGGTGAACGGAAAAATCTGCCCGGTCGAGCTTGACAAGGCGGCGGAAAACATTGCACGCCGTGCGGTGGAAGATCCTACCATGCTGCACGGAACATCTTTCCAGGAACTGACAGGAGAATAGAAAATGATTCGCAGGGTAATTCTTACCGATGGCACGTCCGAAGAGCGGGAAGTCGGAAACGGTTTCCAGACGTGGAACGAAGCCATCGACGCCCGGATGGGGCAAATTGTTCCCACCGATGAGGGAAAAGAACTCTGGTGCGACGAAGAGGCACTGTGCAAAAATGACCCGGAAATCAATTCCGTGGCATCGGCACTTTGTTCCCGGTCGAACTACGGGCAGCCCATTTTCGGGAACGTCATTGTTTTCCAACCGGGCGACATCACCTAGGCCCTAGGGGCCACGGGGCGGGCTCAGGCTCGCCCCTACGGGCCTCCCATATTTTGTGCGTAGCTAAGCCACGCGGGCGGGCGGGAAACGAGCATACGGGGCGGCCCACGGCGTTCCTGGTGTATGTACTATTTTCCTATTTCTCGTTTGTAAGGGAAACGTAAACTCACCGATTCCCCTATAGTCTAGTGGGGCATTGTGCCGAAGAGTATTATATGGAAGACGGAATCAACGGTACGGAACTCGCCCATTTTGCTGGCCCTCTCGCGTGGAAGCTTTTTCACACTCACGGGGACGCTATGATCTCGGAAGAAATTTCCTTCGAGGAGGTCTATGCGATCAATGTTTCCCTGTGGGAAGAAATTGACGATATCTGCCAGCGTCACGGGTTCGGGCGAACGAAGTTCCGTGCGGAAGTTGTTTCCACCTACATGGCCCTGCTGGCGGAAGATACTTCCGGCTTGGAAGCGGCCTAGGATGGACGGGGCGGGCTCAGGCTCGCCCCTCTCGCGTTATCTTTTTTCGCCCGTAGCTAAGCCACGCACGCCCGCCCCCGGCGAGCATACGCGAGCGTACAGAGGCTCTCAGAGGTATGAAACTATTTCACGGCGACTTTGTAAGACGCACGTAAGAAGGCCGATATCCGTTTGCTTCTCGCCCTCACCATGGTATTATTCTGGCATGAAAGCAATCACGACCGGCGAGCTTCTCGCCCTCCTGAACTCTGTCCGTGGTGCGACGTTCGCCACGATCATCACGAAAACCGATGCCCGCCTCCGGAAGACGGGAAACACCCTTGGACCCGTGTTCAAGGTCTCCCGCGTCAACGTCACGCTGGGATTCCAGTATGACAACGCGGTAAACCGCCAACGGTCCCGCGAGAACAATGTTCCCGCCGATTTCGAGTCGGCCCCCCGTGCCTGGGGTGAAAAGATTTCCCCCATGCTGGTCCAGCACAAGGGAAAAATCTACCTGGAGACGAAAGTCGAAAAAGCTCTCGGCCACGAGTACCAGAACGGTAAAGGCGAAAGTCTTTCCCAGGACGATGTGGCCCCGTTCCTTCCCAAGCGTAGCACTAGCAGCCGCCAGAAGACCGAGAAAGAAATTCTCGTTCGCGACTACGCTCTCTCTTCCATCCAAGGAATCTCTTTCAAGGGAGAAAATTTCGTCCTCCTGAAATGAACGACGAAGAATCTTCCGCCTACCTCCTGGGATGCCTGGTGGTAGGCGGAATCATTTTCATACTGGGAATCGTCTCTGCGATCCTGGAGCGGGCCTAGGCTCGCCCCTACGGGGGTTTCATTTTTTGCCCGTGGCTAAGCCACGCGGGCCGGGCCTAGGTGCCAGCACAAGCGAGTACAGGGCTTTGTAAAGAAAGAGTAAATAGATAGCATTCGCTCAAGTCGTGCGGTATACTATGGTATGAAGCAATTATTTCTGTTTTGGCTCTCTGCTCTTTTCGTCGTGATTCTCGGTTTAGCACTATAGTTCTGGGGCCGTGGTGCCGATAAGTATACTATGAAGCAAGCAATCAAGAGCCTACTGCACGCGACTCCGAACTACGTGCTCGTCCTGGTCTTCCTGGGCGGCCCTATGGTCTACGCTCTGACGCTTGCCCTCGCCACCCTGAAAAGCCTCCAAAGCTAACACTATGAAAGAAATTCCCTTCGAGATCCACCACGCTTCTGGTGAGGTCGAAAAAACTTCCGCCCGTACCGCCGACACTCCCGCCGAATTGAACGCCATTCTTTCCGGCAAAGAATTCCCGGTTCCTCCCGTCTGCACCGCTCTCTGGACGGATGCCGACTGGAAAAAATGGATCGAAGGGAACTAGGAAAAATGTTCTACATCTACTTCGGCATCATGTCCATGGTCCTATTCGATGCCCCGTGGTGGGTCGGAATGATTTTCGTCGGCATCGGGATCATGTTGCTGGCAGGCGAAGAATGTTCCGACGAGGAAGGGGTCTAGCGGGCCGCTCAGGCCCCCTAGGCTCGCCCCTCTGGGGCTGTATTTTTATGGCCGTAGCTAAGCCACGCGGGCACGGGCGAAGTGCCAGCACGCGGCAGTACAGCGGTGGAAAATATTGCCGAAATCGCGTTTCTCCCTGAATAGGCCCTGGGACACCTATCCGGAGATATGCCCGCACAGGGCAGTACAGAGCGTCTGAGAGGATGTAAAGGGATTGTAAGACAGTTATTATGATCTCACGTTTCCAGGCTCAATAGCCGATAATATACACCATGAGCGTGACATTCAATTTCGAAGGTTCGGGGGTCGATGGCTTGAACGTATCCAACCGCAACGCAGAGACGGTCTGCGAGCTGATCGGCGTGCCGTTCGACTACTGCGGTGAGGTCGAGGCCCAGACCGTTATCAGTAGCCTAGCGGTTGCCGATCCCGTGGGGCACACGAAGGAAACCACGGACAACCACGGGGTGGAAATTTCTTCCGAGGGCGTCAAGTCGGTCTGTCGGATCATCGACTACGGGCTGAGCCAGGAACAAATTTCCTACTATGCCTCCGCTATGCTGCGGTTGGCCTTGGACGCACTAGCTGCGGGCCGCCCGATCCATTGGGGCTAGGGGCCACGGGGCGGGCTCAGGCTCGCCCCTGCGGGCCTCCCTGATTTTGCACGTAGCTAAGCCACGCAGTTTTGCGGTACTGCCAGCATACGCGAGCACAGAGCGATCTGAGCGATTGTAAGGGAATTGTAAGATAGATATTATCCGTTTGCCTTTCTAGTATTCTATGGTATTATATCGTACCCTGCAATGGAGCGGGGACGGAAACCAAACAAGGAAAGCAATGCAGTACACTCTCAAAGGCGAAACTTTCACGAGCGACCTCACGAACCAGGAAGCCGTGGAAATCGTTTCCAAGCTCACCTCGACCTTCGCCCTGTCCCTTGCAACGCAGTACGCCCGCAAGGGCCGCCTGAGCGACCGCCAGTGGCCCTGGGTCCACAAGTTGGCCGTGGCCACGCTCGCCCCCAAAGTCGCCCCTGAGGCAATTCAGGAGCTTCCGAGCTGCAAGGAAATCGTTTCCCTGTTCTCTCACGCTACGGCCAAGGGAATGAAACGCCCGAAAATGATCTTCCCGCAGGCAAAGTTTTCCCTCGCGGGAATCCACTCCCGGAACGCAGGCTCGATCCACGTAGCCCAGGGAAGCTACCCCGGAAAGTATTTCGGGTACATCACCCCTGAGGGGCAATTCGTTCCCGGAAGGAACTTCAAGGATCTCGATCTCGCCTTTTTGGCGACTTTCGCTCAAGATCCCAAGAACTACGCAATTTCTTCCGGCCTGGAATTGGGCTCCTGCCGGTTCTGCCAGATCGAGCTTTCCACCCCGGAAAGTCTTTCCGTAGGCTACGGGCCGAAATGTGCCCAGAACTGGGGCCTCCCCTGGGGAAAAGTTTCCCGCTGAGCTAGGGCCTACGGGCCTCGCAGGCCGCCTCCGGGCGGCCTGTTTTTGGCCCAATTATTTTATGCGTAGCTAAGCCACGCGGGCCGGGCCGATAATCCCATACGGGGCAGTACAGGGCCTCTCAGCAGGGTATTTATTTCTATGCTAGATTTCCAAGTTTGTCCTACGGTTTCCTGTCCCGATAGCCGATAATACAGGTATGGAAACGAACAAGAAAGCAACGTACATCGTGGTCCTGGACGGCCTCCCCCTCGCCCCCGATGCTCCGACCGAGATCATCACCACGGACGAAGGCAACGTGCCGCATGCGGCCTTCCTGGCAGCGGCCCGCCACGGATACAACGGGCCCGCCGTAGTGTACGGTCCCGAGGGTATCGAGGAGGGTTGGGTCACCACGGACACCTACGCTATGGCCGAGGATATTGACCTGTAGGGCAGGGGCCTAGCAGGGGCAGGGGCCTATGTGCCCCGCCCTGTATGGGCCTATATTATTTTGCACGTAGCTAAGCCACGCTGGCCTGGCCCACGCGGGCATACGGGGCAGTACACGCACACCTAGGGTATGTATATATTTCTCTATTTATCGCTGTGATAAATCCGATTTAGTACTACAGCATAGGGGCACGTATGCCGATAAGAGTACTATGGAAACGAACATCACAATCGAGCCCGCCCTCCATGGTAACGTCAAGGTCAGCATCGAAGTCGCAGGACAGTGCTTCGTGTTCGTGTGGCGTATGACCGAGCAGGAGGCACGTACGGAGGCGGAAGAAGTTGCCTGCCGCATGGGGCGATAAAAATAAAGGGGTTTTCCCTTGCATATCCCCTAGCCTGGGGTATACTCTAGCAGATTCAGGAAACGGAAACAGGAAACAACATCATGCAAAGCAAGCTCAACACAAAAGGCAACGGCGGCAAGTTCCGCAGCCCGATCTCTCTCTCCGACGCTCAGGAGGTCCTCTCCCGTCGTGCATGCGGGCTTCCCGCCGTGCGGACGCTCGACACGAAGAGCAACAAGCCCGCCCGCAGGGGCTTCGACAAGGCCCGCAGCATGGCCGAGCTTGACGCCATCATGGGGGGCCGCTAGTGGTCAAGTGCTACGCCCAGGGGCCGCCCGCCCACCGCAGGGGTACGTGCTACGTATGCGGGGAGGACATGGACCTAAGGGTGCCGCATATGTCCAGCATAGGGGCCGATGGTATGCGGGGCGTGAGGCACACGAAGGACAGTGACCTATGTACTGCCAACGTGGATCATGCAATGAATACCGTGTGCGGTATGGCACACACGCTTGACATGATACTTGAGCAGTATATCGAAACATCTCCGGTTTATAGTGCATTGCTCAAAGCAAAAAAACAATTGAGCGAATCTGCTAAAGATATCGTTCACTATATGTAAAGAACACGTTTCCTGTGTGTTTGTTTCCTGGCCCGCCACCTCTCTGCCATAATGACAGGGGGGTGGGGGGTTTTTTCATTCTGTACGGGATATGTAAGTCCCGAATGGCGGGGGGTGGTTTGCAAACACGCATACCCCAAATCTTCAAACCAAGCTACTCAGTTACTTAGGTGTGCGAAGGGGCAGTAGTGACACTAGCTCCCACGCGAATTTCTCGTAACTATCGCAGTGTGAGTAGTGGGGTACTTCGCCACTTGTGAATCCCTCCATCTCTAAAGCGTCTTCTGAGTTCACCTTATATGTGTATACGACACTCTCAAGCCAGTACTTTCGCTTGTCATCACACACAATAGGCAACCAAGCAATCTTCGTGATTGTTATAGTGTCGCCACATGCATATGTGGCAGCATTCTTAATGCCCCAACTAGCCATTTATCGAGCCCTCTTAAAGATCCAGCGTTCAGTAGGCTGCTGCTGTCTTTCGATCTTCCAACCAGCCCCAGTAAAGCGGCCAGAGACAACATGCTCAATCTGTTCAGCCCACTTGCCCGTGAATTCGGGTGCAGGAATCTCAACCATAGAGCAACCAGAGTGCCACCGTGCAACTAGCACATTATCGATCTCAATCTCAATCTTAGCAGCCGCATCATTAATCGCAGCATCGTTATGCACTGCCGCGTCTTCAGGTGTTAAAGCCATTAGCGTACCTTTACTCCGTTTTCGCGAATCTTATCCGCAATAGTGTAGTGCCGGTCGCCACGTCGCACGTAGGACCGATCATTAAATTCCGACTGAGCGATTTGGTGCTCACTCATCAAAGACGCCTGCGTAATACTCTCCACGCCAGCAAACTTCACATCAAAAAGCCCCACATCATTCTTCAGCACATCGACCCAGATGCCGCGAGCGTCCGCATTCGACAGTGGCCGCAATGTCAGAAAGTCAAAACACCGGCCAGGGCGAACCAGGGCCGCATCGACCTCAGCAATAGGCTGATTTGTCGTAATGATGATTTTAGTTTCTTTTTCAAAGATTCCGTCCGTGAAGGATAGAACGTTCCGCATGAAGGGATTGTTTTTGCGGGCCACATGCTCTTTGGCCGACTCGCCCTTCTTACGTGCAGAGTTACGAGGAGTCAGCACGTCATCCATATCGTCGAACACCATAAGCTGAGCATTACTCTCAGAGTGCTCCATCCAGAAGTCATCCGACTCTAGGACAGCGGTGTCTTTCACGTAGACGATCTGATCGTACGCTCCAGCCTTCATGACGTAGCGAATGAACTGTGTTTTACCAACACCAGGCTCGCCAACAAGAAGTAGGATGTTGTCACGAGAAGCAGCGTACTGAGACGCCAGTTTCTCCACATCGTAATCAGGATACAATTCGGGCAGAGTATTCTGAATCTTATCCTTCGCCATCATGATACTTCGGTTCTGCGAACCAAACATCGTTTTGAAGTAATAGTCGATACGAACGTGGCCGGGATCCTTCTCAAGAAAGAACTTCTTGTGTTTATTGAAGAACTGAACAATCCCGCCGACATTGCCTTCTTTGACATAAATATCAGTGTAAGTCGCATTGGAGAAGGCGGCGTACAAATAGATGCTACGATCTTGGCTAATGGCCGTGATGGTCCCATCAAACTCACGAAGATCGTAGACATCAAAGCCGTCAAGCTGTAGGCTCGCGACAAAATCGCTCGCAAGTTCTCTACTGACCATACGGCCAGTGCGGGCCAAGTTATATCCCTCTTCAACGAGGTATCGATCAGAGATGGCCTTTGCAACATCTTCACTGTCGCAATTGATATTGAAATCGCTCATAATTATTCGGTGAACAGGCTCTTATCGAGCGTGGGAAAGAGTTGTGTAATGTCCGTAGAACGGACAGGGGTGTTTGAGGTCTTAGCGTAGGCCACACAGTTTGCAGTGCCCCCGGCTTTGCCGGGCACTTGATAAGCCAAGAGCGTATTGACGCTATCGACCATTTCTTGGTTTCTCGCTTGGTAGGCTGCCTTGGAGCCCTCGTCGCAAACGATTCGCACTTCTTTGGCCTGTGCCAACAGTTCTTGAAGTTTGCGGCGATCAGCCGCACTCCACTGTGCATCAAAACCCTCGAAAGGGATGACTGCGATGAGCGGGATGCCCATGCGTAGTGCTTGCGTAGCAAAGATCGTGTCGATGCCACGAGCCATACCACTGTAGGCATGGACAAGGCCATCATGCTCCTCTAGATAAACTTCCAGAGTATCTCGCATGCTGCTGCGAACATAGGCGGCTGGAGTGCCCTCCATGTTCTCGGGACGCGGACCTGTAACCGCGAGCTTAATTAGCTCGGGTCGTTTCGTATTTTTGGGTCTGCGGGTTCCAAACTTTTTCATTGTCGAAAATTGTGTTAGGGGTTTCGGATGCGGACTTCTCCGCTGGCGGCGAGACCTTCTCACCACTCGTATCTACTCTATCTTGTTCTTCCAGCAAAGTCAACTCAAATCTCTTGAATCTTCGAACTTCGTAGTCGGGCATGCGAACCTCAAATTCACTACCAGAAAACCATGAGTCAAGCACAACTCCAGTTTCACCAGTCAGTCTCACCTGTACCATATCGCCATCTTCGAATCTTGCTTCTATAGGAGTAGAAGATACTTCCACATCACACTGGCAACTGCTGCAAGCTAAAACAAGACAAAGGATATAAGTAATACTACGCACGGCCTGTTCTCGATAGGTAGAAGTCTTGAGCCGCTTCGCAGCTCAATTTTTTCGTAAGCCACAAATCACACTCTTCGCGGGTCAGGTGAAGGAACTCGTATAGCGGGATCTCTGGTTCGCCCGTAAGCCAGACATGAAACAGATCGGCCATAAACTCTGTTGCGTTTTTACTCATAGCTGTTCGTGGTGGGGTTCCACTTCCTCTCACGGAATACCGGGCTGAGTGCTTGCTCGCCCTCAACGATTAGTTCCTCTAGAACTTCACGGTTCTCTGGCGTGGGGTTAGCAATTAGTGCTCGGCGTGCCGCCGTAAGCTGTCTGACAAGCTGTTTGGTCTCGACATCTTGCGGAATCTCGCGTCGCAAGACGGTATCTTCTAGTAGACTATCTGACCACAAAGCGAATTCGTGGATGGGATATTTCTTATCGATTTCCTCGCCAAACTCGTTCTTGACAAGAACGTACCCCCGAGTACCTTGGTCGTTCATAAGTTCGAGGTTGACTTCGGAAATATAATACTTCTGGCCGTCGATTTCGTGTCGTACCCACATACCGGATGTTAGACCGAGTGGATTGTCCGCACAGCCCGCGAGTAGACACAGAAGAAGGATAGGTATAAGGCGAAACATTTCGTTGATATGTAATTCTAGTAGGTTGAGGTAGTTGTTCGCGGATTCGTCGCCTCGTCCGCAGGTAATTTTGTTGTCTCTGCAATTCTAGGTTCTGACGCACGATCTGTTGTCGAGCCAAAGAGCCGTACCGGCTCAGGTCAGGTTCCTGCGATTGTGCCGCCCCAAGAGGGGCAAGCACAAGCAGAGCGAGTAGTAGTCGTTTCAACATCACTGGTATCTTATCGCACTTCAACGTCGGTGTCAACTACAATCCCGTACATTTCCATAAAGAGCAGTAGTTGTTCTTCCGCCGCCTCTCCGCTGGTTCCATCGTCACCTGAGATGTCGTAAATGACTCCTAGGCGAGTACCTGTAATAGTTTGGGTGTGTGAACCGTGTTCACTACACGGAGTCTCGAATGTGGTTCCTACGGCGAGCTTAGGAACGGGAAGTGTAACCTCTGCTGGAGCAGAAGCACAGGCGGCCAGTCCTAGGGCAGCCACAATAGCGATCAGCGTATCTTTCATATTTTTCTTTTCAGTCCGTACGGGACTGCTTCTCTGCGGGAATCCATTCTGCACCACGATAGAATCCCCATAGACGCTTACGTCTAAATCTTGTAAAGAGTGTCCAGCACGAACCTGGCTCGTCACCCTCGCAGAGTTCGACCCTGTGGGCCTCCTGAGCGGGGCGAAAGTGCTTTGAACCAGCTATACGAATCTCGGGCCCTAAAATACCTGCAATCTCTTCCTTATAGCCACCTTCAAGAACCCAACTGAAAGATGACCATGGATGGTCGTGGAGACCGTCTGGGTCCGATGCCCAGAACCGATGGATGTACACGCCGAACCACGGCGTGGAGAAGATGTAGAATCTCTCTAGGTAAGGATCTCGGACGCTGCGGTCTCCAGCCCTATCAAGACGGTCTGCGTCCCGATAAATCATACGGTAGCCACCAAACCTGAGTTTCCAGAGGCGGCGGCCTTTGCCGTCACCTACGGCTCCGAGACGGTCAGCAAGCCGCTGATACCAGGGTCTGCGTTTACTCGTAACTGTTGTACAGGTCTTCGGTAGCATTGTGGAGTCCTTCGTCTTGATGGGCATGAGGTTGCCTCATATCATAATGGCACAAAGTGCCAGTCATGTCAAGCTGATCTACCACAATTCCTGCATCTTCCAGTAGCTTTAACCCAAGGGGTCGTTCTACGCCCGTATGTGTAGCATACGGATATTGCTCACTATAAACTACTCGCGTAATTTTCGCCTGGATGATAAGTTTTGCACACTCCAAACATGGGGTGAGCGTACAATACATAGTGCCACCAATACTACTTGCGTGACTACACGCAACCTTCATGATCGCGTTGCTCTCAGCATGCAGACAGATGTCTTTTGTCTTTAAGTTTAGCGGGCAGGGTCCGACAGCAGCCATCGCATCTTTACGATTTCGAATTTCTTTACAGAAGCGACACTCGTATGTATCGTCCACTATAAAGGCCCAATCATGGTGAGCTAGAAATTCGGGGTTGTTATCAAAGCCGGATGGGGTACCATTGACACCCTCAAAACGTCCTTCGTTTTGAATGACCAACATGGCCCCAACCTTCTTTCGTGTTGCGTGCGATAATTCTGCGGCATTATACGCCTGCCGCATATACATTTCATCTAGTCTTTTTTGATTTGCCATACGTCGTAAAATCTCTCGAACTTCTTGTTGTTTTCTTCGGTAGTGTGTGGTCTAATAATTCTCGCTAGTTCCTCGGCAGGAACCATGTATCTGTCGCCCTTAACTTCAAAACGCCACCCCTCTTTGTCAAACCGACCGTGCGGCTGATCCAGTCGCATCATAACAAAAGGAAGGGAAGGCACCAGCAGTACCTCCCCCTCCACTTGAAAATCGAGTTCGGCAACGGCATAGTGTCCGTCCTGAAAGTGCTTCAGTGCATTCAGTTTGCCTTGATATTTCATTACATTTTCTCGTAGCGTTCCAGCCACTCTTTCTTAAGTTTAGCGTATGCTTCCTGTTCTGTCAAGTCATTATGCTTCAAAACATATAGTTGAGCTACAGCTCGCAACATTTCATCAATCTGAAGCCAAAGTCCAGCCAGACGAGTTACCATTAGGTCCATCGTCGCATCACCGACCTTTTCTTTAGATTCATGTCTTTGACTGCGATGCCGCGTCAACAGAGGTTCTTGTTCCGCAAACATCTTATCAAGGCCGCCACAATCCAATGGGGCTAAAAACGCTTCTTTAGCTTCCATCTTATCTTCGGCCTCAATAGACACCCCGCAGAACTCCATAACGCCAGGATCAAATCTAGACGCCCAATCCCGCATCTTCAGCTCGGGTACAAAGTAAATCGCTCGCCCGTCCTGAACACTGGTATTTTTGACATCTGATTTATTAGCATACACGAAAAACTTCATACTTTACTCCTCGTCTTTTTTACCCAGTAGCTTATCCTTGATAGTACGCTTAGGAAGCTGTGCATCCTTACGGCTCTTTTCAATCTTAGCTTTCTGAGCTTCCAAACGGGCCGTCTCAGCTTCGGCTGCCTTTGCGGCCTCCTTGGCGGCTTTAGCTGCCACTTCTACCTGACGACGTTTACGAGCTTCATGGGCGGCTCGGGCCGCTGCCACTAGTTCTAGTTCTTGAGCAGAAGCCTGCTCACGCTTTTTACTTTTACGAGATACTCTTTGGTTCATTATATCCTCCTAGATATACGGGGTTTATAAGGCCCCACCGATTTCGAAATTATCAGTCCATACGCTTTTGCGTATTTCCACTTCGCGTTGTTTCTTTTCTACTTTGTCACGTTCCTCATCAATAACTTGTTGCTCTGCAACCTGCTGAGCGAACGTGATTTTATTGCTGCGAGCCTTCTTGGCTCGCTTGAGCCATGAGGGAACGATTGATCTGTTTCGCCGATAGGTGAGTCGTCTGTACTTCTGACTCATACTGTAAATGATTCCCCACACCCGCAAGTGTTTTTAGCGTTTGGATTGATAAACTTAAATCCACGTCCCATCAGGGACGTTTCAAAGTCAACCGTGATCCCGCTTAGGTATAAGAAGGACTTCGAGTCACACACAAGCTCAATCGAACCATGACGGAACGACTGATCTGTTTCGCCGATAGGCGAATCATCAAAACCGAGTGTATAACTAAATCCACTACAGCCGCCTCCTTTCACCCCTACTCTGACCCTATTAGTAGGTAGATCACTCTCCTGTGAAATCCTGACAAGCTCTAGCTCGGCTCTGTCTGTAAGAACGATCATAGCAGTTCCTCCAGTGGCCTCAGGATCTCTTCAACCTTATCGTGCGGAATTACCACGCACAACGTGCCTACTTCCTCGCACGTATCCTCAATTACAACGGCGTCCTCTAAAATGAAAACAATAGATTGTGTTTCCTCAATCCACTGGGTTGTGGTAACGTTGCACGTCTTGATTGGCTGGTCATTGACATACACGTCGTCGGGCAGGTCGTAGCCCATAAGGCGAACCTTGCCATTATTGAAGAGGCCCATGTGGGCACCGTGCGACTTGAGGTCGAAGGGGTGAAATGCTATTTTTTCCATTGTTTACCTGTTAGGATCCATGCCCAATTGCGAACTCGTAATGCGTACTCTAGCATACCCACTTCCTCATACAAGTCAAGAAGTTCCATGAATTTAATTCTGTATGGGAACGAAAACGCCTTTGGAGAGTGTGACTCGATCTGTATGATCTGCATATTGATGGACCAAATCTTGATGCGAGCGATCTGCATCTTTCTTTTGAGTTCTTTCACAGCTTCTCTACGAAGCCCTATTCGTTTTAACCATCCCACGGTTTCTCCCTCTTCATGTCCATTAGGATGGCCAACGTTTCGTGGAGTCGAATCTCCAGTTCCCGAATCAACACTTCTGAATGATTTGATTTAGATGCCTCTTCCGTAATACGCTCAAGTAGAGAAATAGTACGCTCCTCAAGCCACGTAATTGTTTTCTTAAGGTCCTTACTTTGGCCGCGTGTACGCACGCTGCCAAGAATGGTCAGTGCTAGATCTGCAATGAGGCCCACGCCAGGATTCACCGTCTTGGCGATAGACACTAATTGCTGCACTCTGGGATCAACCATTATAGGAGCCCCTGCAAAGTACTTAATAGATCTTCGTCGTCGATATCGCGAGGTCTATTGCCGCCAAGCATTTCGTTTGGCGAATCCAGCCAATCGTCCATGTCCATGGGATTGGGGAAGTGTCGCGACAATTCTTGTCGGACGGCCTGGTAGGGGCTCAGCACGGCACTACCGAGACGGGCAAACTCCTGCAACTCAGGTAGCAACGCACGAATCTCTTCGGGCGTAAAGGTAGTCTTCTCAAGGTCGATCAGATAGCGGAGCTTGGAAGCTGGCTGGAGGTGCCGTGGCGACAGATCGCCCTTCACGGAACTCGGCACGCTTACCGGCGATTTGTCCAGCTCATTGTGTGCTTCCGTCGTCGCTGTCTTTGCCTTTTTTAGTAGGTCGTTCAGACTCATGAATTTTTACCTCATGGCCACAATGCGTGCAGTGTAATAGACTATCCCAGGAATCAAAGATCTTGGTCTCCTGGTATTCACCTTTTTTGCATTCTAAGCAGCGTGTGCCCTTCATATAGGACAATACACTAATGGGGGCAGTTTAGCCAGGATTTATAGGGGTGCCCTTTAATTTAAAGGCTTCCTCGTAATTCGAACTCTTCACTCTCGTCTCGTTGATCCTTGAGGATGCCATCCTCAATAAGATCTCGCTCCATGCGTTGAAGCTGTGATTTTAGCATATTGTATTCCGCCAGCCGTTCAGCTCGGATCTCTTCTGGGGTCTGCGGCGTCACGCGAAGCGGCTGTGTGGTAATAACGCCGCTGCACGCAAAACTATTCCCTCCACCAAAACTAATAGAGCCGCTTGCGGAATAGGGGTTCGGCGGGGCCGGGGGAGCAGGCGGCCTCTTGCCGCGTGGCTTTTTATTCAACCATCCCATTATAGTGCCCCTCCAATCTCGAACTCGTCCTCGGCACGCTTGCGTTCGTCGTCATCAATCAGGCCCATTCTATACATCTTGTCTTGCAAAACACGCATTTCTATCTTTAGTTCCTCGTAGCGTTGGATCATATTGGCAGCTTCGCGTTGTTTCTTAGTCGGCAGCACACCTAAGAATTCACCAATCCCACCAGTGTAATCTCCCATTACAGGGCTCCTCCAATCTCGAAGTCGTCAGTATCCTCCGCTTCAGAAATCATCAACGCACGCTCTAGTGCGGCAAGCTTGTCAGCCTGCCGAAGCAGAGCTTCTTCCTTTTCTTTTTGCAGCATGTCTTTAATCTGCTTATAAGCGTTAGGATCAAAGTTTCCATCCAGTTCGTCGTACGACATGCTCATAGGGCACCGCCCAGCTCGAATGGCCGCTCTAGCTCTGTTCTCCATTGAGATTGCTTAACCCGTTCACGATCATCTGCAATCGCTTGACGACGATCCCCGGCATCTTGATCGGTGATACGTGTAACATTCTTGATTCCCAAAGGTTTCATCTCTGGCTCTCGCTCTGTTACGATTTCAGCCAATGCTCTAAACGCATTAAAGTCGCTAGCCAACTGAGCTTGGCGTTCTTCTTGTTCTTTTTTATGCCGCTCGATGGCGGCAGCTTTACGCTCTTCTGGCGAATTCATAACGCCCCTCCTAATTCAAAGTTGTCTTCTGGATCCTCTCCGGTATCCAGGTAAACACTAATATCCTTGGGGTAAGTACGTGTCTGGCCTTCTTGGTGTGAGTACATCCCCTCGGCCAGTGTTTTCTTTACGAGATTCTTAATCCTATATTCAGGCATCTCTTGCGTCTCTTGACGATAGATATTTGCTAGCCCAGCAAAAGCCTGTCGATAAGCCCTCTCTTCTTTTGCCCGAATAGCATCGGGATTATTGGACTGAGAACTCAATAGATCTGCCGTTGGTCCTCTCGCGGAATTGAACAAGGATGCGGACCTGAGCTGAGCCAGGTTGGCGAGGCTCAATGAGACGTTCACGCACAAAAGCATATAACGGCTTTTTCAAGCCGTTAATCATGGCTTGCACGGTCTCTTCGACTTCGCCATCGAAATCTAACTTGGAGCTTCTAATCTTATTGTCTTTGATGTCTACAAGGACAACGTATTTAATTTTAGTTGATGAGGTCATGACATGAGTATACTGCCCATGTCAGACCCACCTGTCAAGCTAGAAACGGTCCAGTTTTGTAGGCAGAACAGACAGAATGTACTTTACGGCCTGTTTTCGCTCAACTTCCGAAATTCCAATTTCTGAGTGATCTCTAGGGATGTTTGGAGACATCATCATGGTCTCTGCACCCTCTGGGACAATGAAGCTACCAGCAGTAGCCTCTAAATCACCCGCGTTGTAGAAGTGTGTAAGGCCGAACATGTGCCCTAACTCGTGCAGGGCAACGGCTTTAGCCATATCTGGACGGAATTCTGGCTTGTAGAAATCCCCCATGTCCATTTGTAGCTTTCGAGCCGTCCAGCTAAAAGTTCCCAGAAAGTTCTTACCTTCAGGGGCACGAATCTCATCAATAAAATCTAACAAGATGATCCCTGGCCTGTCTCGCATTATGCTAGCAACGGTGGTGTCAGCACCCGCTTGAGGCACAAATACAACAAGCTCTAAGGGGGCTGCCGCAGCCCATTCGCCCATAGCCAGGAGAAACGATTCGTACGCTTCAGGATATGCGTCTCTGTCAAGACGGGATAAAACAAATTCTACACGGACTGCTGGCATGTTAGAATTTAAGTTTTCAGAGACTAGAACCGGGGCTCCAGAATTGGTCTTAGTTGTGCTGTCAACCGTGGATACGCAGCCGCATCCCCCTAAAAGAACGATAAAGGCCACCAAGGCGTACATTTTCAACATAGGCTATTCTCCCGTTTATGCTAAGTCTAGGATACCTAATGTATCGATTAGACAAGAAAGAGTACCCTAATGTTATGCTATAAAGTTGAAAAAATCATACACAACACCCTTATACTGAAGGGTGCCTCGATGGTTGACCGGGATATCAGATTGCTAATTTGGCCTCTGTTCCCACTGCCGCCGCCCTTGCTTACTTGAGCTATTATGACGTGGAGTACCCCTCTGTGTCAAGCAATTCTGGAAAAAGTTTCACATGGAGAACAAGTTCTTGTCTGAGGAGGAATTTAAGAGCCTCCCCGATAAATTAAAAGGTGACTACCGTCTCGCTTATTTTAAGCTGGTAGACATCGCTCCTAGTGCAAGAGATAAAGTCAATGGCGAAGCCGAGGCAATTTCTGACATAGTATCAGCCGTTCCCGGCTATTATGTATCTTCTTCTGATTCTAAGGAGTTAAGAGAAGCGATGCACATCTTTGTAGACCGTATGTTCGATGCGGTGGAGAAAACTCATGACCAAGAACAAGATTGATTTTAGTACGATGTCCAATGGCGGCCAGAACGCTCGCTATAGCACAAATAGAAAAGACGTAGAGGTTGAGCGTATGAAAACGACTGGCGAGGCCAAGGAAGAAATGAAGCTGCCGGATCCGCAGGGTGTGGCAAAAGCAAGCCCACGATTTAAGAAAGTGGAAAAAACAGAAGAAGAGCTGGACGAGCAGGCAAAGGCCAAAGCTATCGCCAAGAACTCCAAAAAGGTCCAAGAAGAGGACGACGACTCCAGCACAACTAAATGAGTTTTACCGAGGCCAGTGGAACCTTCAACTATGCGGAACTACAGCCAGTCATTGAGGCTATCGTGCATACTGAAGGACGGCGTTATCCTATCCCTGGCATGGACCACGAAGATATCGCACAGGAAATTCGGATGGAGTGTGTTCGCGTAATGAAGCACTACGATTCGTCGCGTATCGGAAATTCACCATATAAGTTCTTACAAGTTTGTGTGCGGAATTTCTTATACAACATGCGTCGTGGCATTTATGTGCCTAATAACCCTCCCTGCGTTAGATGCCCCCTGTGGGATAAAGTGCGAAAGACTTGCGTGATTGATGAGATTGGCTGCGAGAAGATTGTGCAGTATCGTAACAGTATGGCAACGAAAGCTATGTTGCGAGCACCCGCCTCTCTTGAAGTAGAAGTCACAGACGGTGAAGGTCTTGATGTCGATGCCTGGATTTTGGACGAGAGTATTAAATCTGCTCTTCCAATGAATTTCCTAGATCACTATGTCGCCATGAAGGAAGGCAGAGGTGATGAGGTTCCTGCACGTATCAAGCGTCAAATCAGAACTATTATTCGAGAGGTACTAAACGACAATGCCTAAAACCTTTTCTCAAGAAGAACGCAATCTAGCCATGGAGTGGTCGGCTGATGGTTTGTCATATAGCGAGATCGCCAAGCGTTTGGCTATTGATTTTCCTGAAAATTGGAAAGATCTTAAAAGCCCAGATCGTGCTGTAGGTAGACTACTCAAGCAGGCTCGCGACCAACAGGCCGCTGGTGCCGCACCCACTTCTGCTGCTACGGCTATCTTAACCTCAAACAAGACTCTGGATGAGATGACTCGTGAAGAGCGTCATACATTCATTGCGGCTAAACTACAATCGACCGCTCGCTTCAGATTAACCTTCCGTAGCTTTGGGCAGGACGAGAAAGATCTATTCATTGATGAGTATTTGAGCGTTATTCGTTCTACTGATACAATTACTGAAGCCGAAGAGCAGTCTCTATTTGCTGCGGTCTTAGAAATGGTACTTGCATTGCAAGCCCTTAACCGTAAGGAGCAGCAAGAGAAGTGGCATGAGCAAACCAAGAATGGCGAATTCCAAGAGGATGATACGCGATACACGCCACATCTTGGTGCCGCTGAAAAGTATGCTCGTGAATACGACCTTCACATGAAGGGTCGAGAAAAGGGCCTAGAGCAACTGAAGATGTCTCGACGTGACCGCCTGAAGGACGTACGTACTGAACGTAAGACACTAGTTGACCTCGCTGAAGAACTAAGTAGTAAAAATGCACGCAGTGAGGCTGCTGAGGATATTGAAAGATTGTCTAAATTGAGGGATGAAGAACTCAAAGACATGATCGCCAACGGCTATATTTTGGGAAACTTTGACGAATGAGACTACACTGGCAAGAGCTGCTAAAGCAATTAGACCATAAGCCCGGCGAGATTATTCTCGATGTGGGTGGTGCCATGGATCCCGTGCCGATTGCTGATATGGTAATCGACTGCATGGATCTTGGACGTGGCGGTAAAGACTATACGATCTTAGATCTCTGCGTCAATGCATTTCCATTTCCTGACAACCACTTTGATATCTGTATTTGTTCTCAGACGCTTGAAGACTTGGCTAGCCCAGGGCTCGCGTTAGCTGAGATGTCTCGTGTAGCAAAGCGTGGGATCATTGAGGTGCCACACCGTGGTCCAGAGTCTATCAAGCAGTTCTGGGCTCCTGACCATTCGGTCTGGACGTTTGGAGCTAACCACCACAAGTGGCTGATCGAAGAGATTGATGACCAGCTCAGCTTTACTATCAAGCGTTACGATCTACTAATGAAGTATCCGATTAGTAGTTGGAACGGCCCTGGCGGCATTCGCTTTCAATGGGAAAATGAAATTCCACACGTTATTAACTACGACATCCATGATAATGTTATTAATGAGAACTACAGTACATTCTACGAGGTGAACAAATGAAGATCGCACTATTTTATGCTAGCTGGGAAAACTATGGTGAGCCGTGGAGCACACCTCTTGGTGTCAAGTGGGAACTAGAGTCACGAGGTATCTCCGTAAATCATTATAACCAAGAGG
>Ga0316189_10000012_pt1 | contig 176134 bp, 277 predicted proteins | sample LowCovwburrow_MG_FD_204930 | JGI IMG/M metagenome (GOLD analysis project Ga0316189, IMG submission 204930) | Coastal sediment microbial communities from Maine, United States - Lowes Cove worm burrow | ecosystem: Environmental > Aquatic > Marine > Coastal > Sediment | place: USA: Maine... | reverse complement strand
GTATTTATTAGAAAAGGAACACCAGTGAGTTCATAAAATTCTTCAAGAACTGCCCGCAATGGAGAAGAGCATTTTTCCTCAACTACCTGCACTCTTGCTGTATTGTCAAGGTGAATAATGCTTGGAAATTCTTGGGCAGTTGAATGATTAACCTTATTGACATATGACATATATTTACTCTTTGGTCCAGTAAAGTGTTCATCAAAATGTTCTTCAAGAACAGCAGGAGCTAATGGACTATACCATTTTCTGTCTTTAAAGGTTTTGATTTTGGTTTGATGCTTTCTTGGATCACCAAGAAGACTTCGGTTGCCAAGAGCCCTTGGTCCAAATTCACCCTTACCAATAGTCAATCCAGCCATTTCGTTATCAATAATACTTTGTGCTATTTCTCTTGGATTATATTTCTCTGTTTTGATTTGGCCTTCACGACCAAGATATAGATCTTCAAACCATATTTGTTTATCCATAACAGCAGCCGCCGCACCTAATGCAGCGCCAGCATCACCAGGATTAGGAAAAATCCAAGTATCAGTAAACATACTAGCAACTTTGGTGTTTGTTACGCAGTTTAAAGCAACCCCGCCACCATAACAAAGATGGTCAGAATATTTTCTTGCAATTTTCATGATCTTCATAATTTCTTCTTCAAGAATAATCTGACCAGCTCTTGCAATTTGACCATTGGTGTATATGCTACGTATACTCTTGATATAATTTTCACCAAATCCTCTATGGAGATTTGTATCAACTAATGCAGCAAAATCACCAATAAGTTCTGGTTCTTTATTACCATATGCACTTAGCGCCATTGTGAGATGTTCATCTCGATTTGGCTGCATACCACATGCCTGAGTAACAGAAGAATAGAACAAGCCAAGAGAGTTTGGATATTTCATTGACCAAACCTTCTTTTTTCTAAACCAAATACTTGCTGTATCAAATTCTCCGATAGCATCAATTACCACACATACAGGTTCAATGTGTGGTGCCCAAGGTTTGGTGTAATATGATGCAGCAGCATGAGACCAATGGTGGTTGATATAATGATTATGTTTTGGTCTCTTTTCCCACTTTTCTCCTGATAAAAAGCGTCTAGTGTTTTTTACTAAAGGACGTTCATAGAAAGCAGATTTAGCACCATATAACTTTATAAACGGCTTGCCACTCGGATGCCTACTAGAATCGTGTTTAATGCCTGTACACCGCTCTGTATGCTCTGCAAAGACTATTCTAGCTTGACCTATACCATAGTGCTCTAAAACACATACTGCACCATCATGATGACCATACGATTCACCAATCACAGTTTTAGTAGATGAAGTCTTGATCATCTGGTTTTTTCCTTATTTTCAATTTCACGAGTAACTTATGCCAATAAATCATTAAGTATATCTTGAACAATTTCATCGTTTTCCTATCACCATAAATCTTTGGTATATACTATCACTCATATCATTGATAATTTGAGTTCCGCTATAAAGAACATTTGTTATTCCATTCTTCTGGATAAGTTCTTCAACATTATCACAGCAATTTACATGATCATCTATATGATACATATCGTTGGACTGTATAACGAATTTGGTGTCATGATATGGTCCTGACAAATATTTATCTTGATTAAATGTTTCTAGCATGTGTTCTGAAGACGTATTAAAGACTACATCGATTTTTGGTCTATTCACCTCATGCGTCCAATAGTCTGTATCATATATTTTAACGCTATCAGAAATACCAAAAATTCTTGAATAGGATCTTGCGACAACACATGCCAATGGATCAATATCATAAAGACGATAGTTAAGGCTGGTGCAGTATTCATTTTTATCTAGCATATCAATAAATGGAAAGCCAAACCAAGAACCAACGATTTCTACGTGTTCGAATGGGGTGTAACCTTGTGCAATATGCTCTAGTTCATCGACTAACCAAAGTTTAGATTCGATTTGATTTGGTGAAAAACTTTCTTCAAGTGCTTTACCGCAACGATCTTTGTAAAGATTTTTAATTTTCTCATATCTTGCATATGTTAAATAATCAAAGTTCATCATAAGACTCCCATATTTCCGAATGTTCTGTTGGCGTATTGTCAAGTTCATAATATCGTCTATTTAGTTTTATCAGATGAGAAGTGTTAAAGAGGCAAACGGATGCATTTGGATTCAGTTTATACTGCCATTCGCCTTTCTCGTTATAGTTATAGAAGTATCTATTTGGCCAAAAATCAAGAGAATTATTTGGTAGATGGTGTTCATAGTACAAATACTTATCACAAGAATCATATTCTTTAATCATTTCAGATACATTTGATACAAGATGATTGAAAATTGGCATCGCGGATAATCCTTCCCACCTCACAAAACTACTATTCACAAAACATGCAGTCTTAGTTGGGATGTTATTTGTGTGCCACTTTGGAGTCCAATGTGTCCAAATGAAGGTGGGTTTATCAATTTTGCAAGTGACTAATTCTGTTATGTCGTCATGAATTAGAATATCAAGATCCAGAATAACGTTGTTTCCAGAGATTTTGCGGAACATCAATTCAATTTTCTCGGCAGTAAATATAGATGAGCCTTTGAATAAATAACCATGAAGAGATTCATATTTGATTTCAGAGTGTTCAAATCTCTTATCAGAGATACAGGTAAATGTAAATGGTGCTTGACAATATTTCTTTATGGAGTTAAATAGTCTAAGCACATATTCATCACCATACTTGTTGCCCCATTTAAGACAGTAGAAGTTAACCGTATCCATATTATGTGTCCTTTATTACTCACTAAGTATATATAATGTGTCATCAACGTAACATAGGATAACCAATGATAGTTGAAAACGAATTCGGATCAATCGATTTTGATTGGGAAGATGGTAAAGATGTTTGTCTGAGTTTTTCTGGTGGTTGTGATTCCACTTTATTGCTATATTTATCGTTAGTTCTATTGGAATCAAAACCAAACACTATTTTTCATACGTTTACTGGCGTAACACCAGCCAAAGGTCTATGGAAACAGTTTACTTCCCAAGAAATTTTTGATGGCATCATACTTGAACACGGGCAACATGTCAAGGATCGTATTGCGCCAAGATTTGTAATATATAATGATACACAAGCCGAAGTGGGCGATATGTTAAAAAAAATGGTTAATGATGGTAAGTTTGATATACGAATGTTTGGTATTACTTCTAATCCACCATTAGATATTATGAGCGATCATGATTTGTTGTTTAGGCGGGAACCCAAACGAGACATAGAAAATGTTAAGCATGTATGGTTTGATAATAAAGCGACATATGCGCCTCTAATAAATGTTGATAAGAGATTTGTTGCTCAATGTTTCAAGGATTTTGGTCTAATGAAATACTATAATTTAACAACTAGCTGTGAAAGATTAAGAGAAACACCAGATATGCAAAACAATGAAAACCCTTGTGGTCATTGTTGGTGGTGTAGAGAAAAGAAAATGGCTTTTGAAATGTTGGATGGTGAATATTATGCTTAATGTAATAACTGTTAAATGGGGAGATAAGTATAGTTCTGATTATGTAAATCGTCTTAGTATTATGCTTGAAAGAAATCTTACAATACCATTTAGGATGTATTGTTATACAGATGATCCTATAGGTATTGATAATGGAATAAATATAATAGATATTCCAAAAGATGAATACCTTGAAGGTTGGTGGAATAAGGTGGGTTTATTTAAAGAGAGTATGCCATATATCGGAAGATGTTTATATTTAGATCTTGACACTGTTATACAAAACAATATTGATGATCTATTTAATTATGAACCAGATATTATATGCGGTGTTTGGACATACTGGAATTTAATATATACAGATGGTGAATATCAATACAAAAAGTTAAGATGGAAAATACCATTCAATAGTTCTGTGATGACTTGGAATGCTTGTGATTATTATTGGATTTGGGATCATTTTTGGGAAAATCATAATGATTATATTATGAAATATTATGGCGATGATAAATTTCTTGGTCATGAATTAGATGTATATAGGATATTCCCACAAGAATGGATATATTCAAGATTATATGGTAATTCAGAAACGGATAAACCAACAGATTTAATAAATCTTGGAAATAATAGATATCACCGTGCGCACTATTATCCAGATGCAAAAATATGTTTGTTGAATGGTCCAACTACTCCAGCGTATTATAAAAAATTTGAAAGTTTATGGTTATGAAATGTTTTATGATAGGAATGAAAGATAATGAAATATCAAGAAAATATATGGAAATAACCATACCACACACAGAAGATATATTAGGATGTAAAGTTCAAATATTAGATGCAATACTTCCTGATGATTCAATTATAGATCACAACAAATTTTCAAAAATTAAAACCAAAACATATGGAACTACAGGTAAACCATTTAGTTCTACAGAGAAAGCTATTTGGTATTCACATTTAAAGGCATGGGATATTATTCTGAAAAATGAAAATGAATCTATATGGATTCTAGAACACGACGCAATTATTGATAAACCACCAGTTTTTGAAAATAATACTTGTGCAATATTTGCTAATAATCCTGGATGTGCAGTAGCTTATTGTATGAAGCCATATCTAGTAAGAAGACTAAAAGAAACATTTGATACCATAAAATCTATGGATATGCAGGTTGATACATTTATGGATTGGTGGTTTTATTTCCATAACGAATCTAAAAGACTGTGTAAGATAGTTAAAGCAGAACAATTAACTCAATTTGGAACTACTATTACGCATCTGTGATATCTTCGATCATCATTTCCCACATATTCTTATCAGGAATAACATAACCAAAAGTTAATCTATGTGTATTAGTCTTTGCACAATGCCAAATGGTTTTATCTGGTTCTTCATGTGAACCAAAATATCCAACTTTTACTTGCCATCCTGGTAAGTCATGCATTTTATGAAATGCTTTTGTTTTTGGATCTTGCCACATAAAATAACCATCACCATCATAACTATAACTGATAAGTGTGTTGTAACCCGGACAATTACAATTATTATGCCAATCCATAAATGCGCTTGGTGGATAATACATAAACACCGCACAGAATTTTGAACCAAACCAGGAATTCAATTTCTTGTGGATATCTGAACATGGCTTCTGCATATGCTCTGGCAATTGATAATTTTGCCGCATTAAATCTATACCATAAGTATGGTTCGGGAACCCTTCAGCAGATTTATCTTTTTTTGGATCTTTAGATTGCATCTCTTCAAGATATTTTTCGCTTGTGTAATATCCAGAAGGATCTTCTTCACCACCAAATGGCAAATCTCCTAAATTCGGTTGTTCCATAAACCAATCTGAAAAATCATTGAGCATTGTCAGTAGTTCTGGATTATATGGTGATGGTAAAAATTTCAATTTCAATCCCTCATATTTATAGTATGATGATAGATTACTATATCCTCTTTTGGACACTCTTCATCTTTATATCCGTTTACAAAGTTCCAACGAGCATCCGGTTCTGAAAAATAACCACGATCTATAGCATGGTTGGTTTTATTCATCAGCCACCAATAGCTCCATTGGTCCCATGGTCTCAGTTCCTTGTCTGGATATAACGTCGTATCCCACACCCATTTACCTGATTGCTGGACTTGCCACAAATCCCACCAATTCTGCATAAAGTTGATAGTGTGTGGTTTGTTATTGTACAGGAACAGCCCACAGTGGTCTTCTAATGCACCACCAGGAAAATATACGAAGGCACCACGATATGGTCTGATTTTTGTCAGCATGATATCGTGGTCGCCTAATTCATCAAACACTTTAGAGATATCAGTATGGACAATTTCACAATCAGAATCGATGTATAATGTGCGTTCATATGGTGTTTTTGATAGCGCCCATAGTTTGGCTCTAGAATTGTTCGGACATCCATCAGTAACAACAGAATCAAAAACATTCAGAAGAGATGGTCTATTGAACCTCTCTTCTGTGTGCAGCGTGATATGTGCATTTGGATGAAAATCTCTTAGGCTCATTGCTGAATATTCAGCAGCTGTTACATATCGTTCATGTTTTGATGCAGCATAAAGATAACCATCCATTAATCTTCCTTAATATTATCTACAAGAGTATGTTTTTTCGCAGCTTTCTTTCGAGGTGCTCGTTTTTTTCTTGGTGGTTTTATTGGTTCTGGTGCTACATCAACTACAACTTTCTTCAAAGGTTCTGGTTCAACTTCTTCTGGTTTGCTTAGTTCCATCGCAACAAGCGCAGCAGCATAGATATTAACCTTTGCTGGATCATCGGCGCGTCTGATTTTTGCTTTCATTTTCGTGTTTTTCGACGCACGTATTTCATCAATTTCAAATGCTTTAAGTTTCATATTAAAAAGCATTTCACCAGCTTCTCTTTCTCTCTTAGCTTCATCATCAGCTTGTTTTGCTCTATGAGAATTGATAACTTCTTCTGTCTTTTTGTTAATATTATCTTCGCCACATTGTTCATGAACCCATTTCCAATCAGGATTTTCGGAACCATTTTCTGCGGTCGAAGATTTATTAACAACAGCTCTTGAAACTGTGCCATCATCTAGAATAAATTCACATTCTATTTGTGTTTTTTCATTATTTGAGTAAAATGCGTTTCTCGCTTTTCTCGCCATTATGCAGTCCTTATCCATAAACTTGTTGATTCAACAGCAGATACTGTTGCTGATATATATGTTCCAGAAAATGCTCCTGAAACAGGAGGTTCTGATACTGGAGTAAAAAATCCTAAAAATGAACCTGGAGAAAAACCACCAAAAAATGCTTGGAAATTGCTCGTATAATTTAGATATGATCTAACATAACTTTCACTTCTTGTATCATCGATCTCATTTCCTGCTCTAATCCATGTACCAAATCCAGGCGCAGCTTCTTGTAATAGATATTGTCCTATGCCAGTATCCACAATTTTATTTCTAAATCTATTTGTTAGTGTCTCAATCTCAACATCAGTCATTTCGATTAGGTTATACTGATTGCCAAGAAGTCTTGTTCTTAATGGTCTTATTGTTGTTGGTGCTGTTGCAGCTGTTTTTCGCCAAAGAAAATAAGTATGTGTTGGATCATTTGATGTGTCTGTAATTGTTGCTTTTGAAACCCAAGTACCACCAACTGGAGAGGATGCTTGTAATTTATAAGAGCCAACACCATCAGAAACCAGATCTGTTAATGTGTGTGATATAATAGAATTATTTAACTGTGTATCGGTTTGTGGTTTTATTCCGCCTAGTGAGACATTATATTCTACCGGAATGGTGATATTTTCTGTTGCTGTTTGTAAATCTTGATAAAAGGTGTTTGATAACGTTGTCGTGTCGTCGTCATTTGACAAATAACTACCAAATGCGGTTGTTGCATATGATCCACCGCCAACACCAGCAAATGTACCAGGAGAAAAACCACCAAAAAATCTTTGGAAAAAACCACCACCAGTAGTTGCATAACCATCAATTTTAGTACCAGCAGCAACATCCCAACTTATATCAGACCAAACGCCGATACTAGTTAATCCAGTTGTTGATACAGGATCAACACTTAATGTGCCTACTCCAGTATCAGATGATGCGAATTCTGTCAGTATAGTATGGGCGATATAATCCATTTCTGCATCAGACATCACCTTCAGAGAATTAGGAGTTGTTGCTGTTTGGACTTTTACTGGATTAGCCATTAAATTTTATGCCTTATGGGAATAGCTGTGTGTTTGCGCTATCATATACTTTAAGCACAAGATTTTCAACATTAGACCAAGTACCATCAGATTTCCAAAAATACGCATCACCAGCTGCTTGAGCAGCCGTAGGTTTAATCATTGTTATAGATGATGTGGAGTTTGCTAATCTAATTGCTGTTGAGTTTGCAATAGCATTTACTGTTGCGGTTCCAATATACCAATTTGTTCCTGTGTATGTTTGCGCAGAATTGAATAATATTTGTGTGCTGTTAGCAACAGCATTAATTGTGTTGTTACCAATAGACCAAGTAGTTCCTTGAAAGTAACCAGAAGCATCAAAATTCAGAGATGTTGAATTTGTGACAGCATTTACTATTGAGTTGCCTACAGAAAAAGAACCATCACTATATCGTGTTCCACCAGAAAAATTAATTGATGTTGAATTTGTGACAGCATTTACTATTGAGTTGCCAAACCCAATCTGTCCTGTATTAACAAAAACGTTTGATGATATTGTTAATTCAGCAGCAGTAGCAACATTACCACCGCGCATAGATGTTGCTACAGCTACTGTTTCATATGAAAAAATACCAGTACCCAAAACATTGCCAGCAACAGTAGAACCAGTGACAGAGGTTGTTGCAGTGACAGCAGCATTACTGACAAGGTTGGCAATCTCATTGACTTTATCAATAAGACCTTCCCATGTGTCAGTAGATTTTACTACAAGAGTAACAGATTCCGTCATTTAAGCACCTTTACTATTTTTTTAAGCATTTCTTCTTGTTCTTGTAATTTTTTCATGATGCTAGACATTTCTTCAGCATGTTTTCTTTTTTCAAGAATAATATTATATCCATCAGTATTAGTATTTATAACAGCTCCACTCTTCTCATCACGAACAAAACCAGGAGCATTTTTTAGAGTGTGTTCCATTCCCAAAATCTTTCTATATTATATCTTTCAATATTATATTGTGTTTTATAGTTTCTTGGGCTCGTCTGCACCTCTACAGAAACAATTTCAGTGTATGGTGATATGTGTTGTTCATGAACTGGTTCTAATTGAATATCACCAACATACCAACTAACCGAACCAGATTCGTGTTTTTCTGATGTTGCAAGAACAGAAATATATGTAGAATATATATTTTCAATCATGTCTTTATCTGTCATTATTTATCTTTCTAATATTAGGCCGACACAGAAACGACTTCATAATCATCGACTCTTGGTATTTTGTGCGGACTTGATGATAGATGGACTATTTTAAGAGCGACATGCTCATACCCATCAAATTTTGATGTAGATCCATTATAGTATCTAACAACATTACTGTTTTGTTTATTATTGAACGCTTGTTCGGGGTATGTGATTTTTTCTATTTGCATACCTTCAGCAAGAATTGATGAATTTGCTGTTGTTGTATCCATTTCAAATGATGTAGTGTTTGTTATCGAAGATACAGCAGCAATAAGATGATTTTCAACAAATAGCGGTTGATACATATAAACTAAATCACCAACAGCTAGATCAGTAACAAAATCTGTACCAGAACCAGTGATTGTTTCATCACCAGTAGCAACTTGAACAGAACCAGTTAACGCTGTTCTGTCTTGAGGAACTTGATAAAAACCATATTCTAATTGAATATAATCAAGTGCATCGGCAGAAGATGATACAAGACCATCACCATCTTTCAATTCAAGTTCTGTCCAATTTTTATCATCAAATGCTTCTGGATCTTCGTTCTTGTATATTCTTGCATACACTTTAATATCTGTATTTGCTGGTTTGTATGCTGTTAAGAACAATCGAATATCTTCTGATGTTCTTTTGAAATCAACAGTATTTGTAATGCCTTTCGAATATGCATTACCACTATCAGTATGTTCATCAGTATAATCGTTATTAATAATATATTTGCTGAATTGAACAGAAGGTCTGCTCATACGAACCGTTGCCCAATCTGAATTAGAACTAATATCTGTTTTCAGAACAAGTGATTGTGAAGATCTTGATGCCGAATTCGATACTTTATCATTAGGATCACCGTTTTCATACAACATATGAAATTCATTTGATTTTGATGGTATCAATGGAATCTCTTCTAGATAATCAGTAGAATTTAAATCATACATGATGACAGACAATTGATTGTTTGATACGCCATCATTAACATAATATGCTTCGCCAGAAAGAGTTGATGAATTAGATTTTTTGATGTAATTTGTCTCTAATTTTAGAGTATAATCGATACCAGGCGGGGTATCGATTCTATGATACGGTATAAATTCCCCCATATCAATATTACGAACAATAACATCTCTAAGGCTAGTTGTTCCGTATTCTGTTTTAACATCAGCACCAACAGTATATGTGAATGTTGCTCCAGAACCAGCAGTAGTATTTGCTGAAGTATTGCCTACTTCAGTAGAATTTGCTACCGCAACATCAATAGCCGCAGTATTTACAAATCCGCAACCAAGATTCGAAAAATATAGAGAAGTGATCCCACCAGTGCTATTAGTAACAAGATTGGCAACAGCAACATACCCGCCATCAACAGCACCACTAACAGACTCAAACCCTTTAACATAGAAAACATCAGCATTGTTATATCCTGTTCCTCCATCCGTTATTGTTGTTGCTACAATTTGATTATTAACAAATCGCACAGTCGAATTTGCTGAACTATTAGCCAGCATGATAAAGGCATCATTAATACCAAATGGAGATGATTTATTGAGCGATGAAACCCGACCAGTTGGAGTCACCATCAACTTCGTATCTGTGTTTGAAAACGTACAATCTTCTGTAACCGTAAGAATTGTATTCGAAACGATAGTTCCTATCGTTCTTATGTTGACAGTTGTTCCATCGGTAATAACAATACGATTCTCTGGATTTACAGCAGGAAATATAGTATTCCAATTAAAATTAGTACCATCAGGCAATTGTGTATTTGCAGTAATTGTGGAATTTCCAGCAATAGTAGTTAATTGAACATATGTATTTGAACCTGCAAAACCACCAGGATAAAATACTGTATTTTGATATGCCATCATACCACCAACATAAGTTGATTTTGTAGATCGATTTTCATTGAATGACATAAATTCATATGAACCAAAATTAACATCGAAATTTTTACCAGTAGAATTTGCAGTAACATTAGATAAAGGCGTAACTGAAATGATATCATCTGTATCTATAGTACCATTTGCCGTAACTGGTACACCACCATGAGAATATCTAGCAATTAAAATATCAAATTTCAATGAAGTGTCTGAAACTGGTCTCCATGATTTTATGTATTCATCCAAATTTGTATCATCAGCAGCAGCAAACAATGAAACAAAATCATAATATTTACCAATAAATTTGTTTGATGGTCCAGGAGAAATGTTTGTTGATCCTGTCAGAACATCACCTTGGACCGAAGTCCAAGGAATAAAATCACTGGACAAATCATATTCAATAATAAAAGAATATGATTTGTCTGTTTCAACAGTAATAGGTTGCGCAAATCTAAATGTTGATGGTACTGTAGCATCTGATGATGTTAAAATTTCAGAAAGCTCTAATTTTGCAACTCTACCAGTAAAAATACCAGAATCTCTTGTTATTCTTGGAACATCATACATTGTCTCTGCTATAGAGATAGTGACACCAGCTTTAGCACCATCATTGGTGTTTAGAAACATGTCTGGTTTGTGTTTAAAATATAAATTTATAGCAGAAATGTCCGCCGTTCTTTTGCCATCTACAATTGATGGATCTACATAAAAAGTATGTGCACCATTAAATGTTTTAGTAATTAGAGCCATTTGTTTCTTTCTATTCTATTGGGAAAAGTGTGGAGACAGTGCCAGCAGATAAGATAGTTGGTAAATTCAACATAAATTGTGCCTTTACACTACCATCTGCTGTTTTGAGTTCTAGTACGCGAATATTTGATACTATATTCAAATCCTGTCTTGTTCCGCTTGAAAGTTGTTCGTTTTGAAATTGTAGCGTGTTTGTTCTTGGCAATTCAAAATTTTGATCTCTTGGAAATGGTAATTCGAACAGAATACCTATTTTCATTTTACCATCATTATCCGAAATCATATCCGCACCAAAATCTTTCCCGAATTGTTTGGTTGCCCATGAATGGTCAACCTCATCAATCATTATTGTGTGTTTTGTGTTTGGCGTAAGACCAGCAACATTAAATTCATAAAAATGATTTTGTGTTCTTACGATATTTAATGCATTGTTTGATAGACTAGTCATTTATTTATCTCCTATGGTTCTGCACCAGCATCTCCAGAATCTCCTTGATCTTGATCCCATTGCCAATTAGTTGCTGGTGCTGGTGCTGGTTGTCTTGCTGGGACACCAGGAGCACCAGGAGCACCAGGAGCACCAGGAGGTGGTGGTGGGCAACCAACAGTAGATCTATCGATTGGGTATCTTATAGCATATCTCCAACGCCATGAACCATCACCTTTATATGTTCTGATGGTATAGTTCCGACCAAGATTTGGATTATGTGTGAATTCTATTTTCCCCATGTGTGTTGCGTAATCAGTATTGATCGTAGTATCTATACCAAACGTAGAGAAATCATCATTAAACCATTGTGCTGCTTCATCTGAAGTTAATAGAGTTTTTTCAGCCGAAGTCATTACAACACCATTAGCAGTAGATGCTAAAAGAGTAGTTCCTTGATATACTTCAATTTTTGTGTTTTTATCGTAGTTATAATAAAATACTGTTGCCGAAGAATTTACGAACTGAACATTGCCAGGACTTACTTCTTGAGCACCAGCAGCAAAAGTAAGAGACAAATTATCAACAAACGAAGAAACTGTGTTTCCTACTTGTGTTGCATTAAATTTGGTTCTATAAGCAAATGTGTTTGCTATTTGAGTGTTTGGCAAACATGCTGGTTCTATAGCATCAACAGGATCTGATGAATTCAATTGAGCAATCAAAACTTCATCGATATATTCTCCACGAGAATTTGTAGATTCGTCAAAATAAGATATCCATTGCATTTTTTCTGGGATTAAATCGTCTTGTTCGATCATAGCACTAAATCTTGGATTTGCTGTATCTAGACGATCATAGTTGCTGAAATCATCAACAAAGAAACCAAATTTAAATCTATTAAGATTTGGATCATTTGATGATGGGATTATACGATCTTTAACATCTGTTTCTAGTAAGGAAAGACCCATATAAAATTCAAGATCAGAAATTCTTTTTTCCAATTTACCAATATCTGCTTGTGTAAATCTTGTTGGTTGTGTATATTGTGTTGATGTATTATATGATTTAACACGTTCAATTGTACGTTCAGCAAATCTATTATACAAATAACGTATATTAGCAACTTTTGTATTGATAATCTCTTTAAATTGTGCTGATTTCGAAATTGGTGTATTTGGATATGGTGGAATATATACATCAAATAATTTTAACACCCCTTCAGGTACATCTGGTGGTGATGTATTTAATGTATTAGAACCAGTTTTACCAGTAACAATATTAAATGTTCCTAAACGATCCAAAAACACACTGTCAATACGAGCAAGAAATTGCGAAATTGTTGTAGACATTATAGAGTCTGGTAATGGGAATTTCTTATCATTTGCCGGATCGGCTGTATTGCCAAAGCTAATAGTTGTCCCTGGATTGATAGGAGCGTTGCCATGTGCAGTATTAGGAGTTGCTGTATTGTTTGCATATGGTCTGAAATCGAATTGATTGATCAAATCATAATTAATACCATCATCACCAACCATTTGTGGTATTTCAAATGAATGTATCGTTGATACGACATTTTCTAACGGTTGACTATCAACTAAAATTCTTTGTGTTGTGTTGGCACTAACATAAGATATAGCATCAAAGAAACCACCTGTACCAGATTGTGTAAAATGATCAAATTCCACTAAGAAATAATTACCAGAACTAACAGTAAGATTGTTTTTTGGTCTTAGATATAGATATGATAATCCATAATAATCAGAGTTTTGGTTGTGATCAATATAGAACTGATTAAGTACAGAATTGGAGCTTGTAGTTATAGTGGAATTTCCTGATTGATATACATTTCGAAGCCGGAATGCATCAGGAACACCAAGACACCATGGTCCAATAACACCACCAGCATTGTTTGATGTGTCGATTTTGACATATCTTGTGCGATTAGGTGTTTTTGTTTTTCTATCAGCATCTGTGCGACTGATATTAACACCAAGCGCAGTATTGACAGATGTTCCAGAATCAATATTAAAATCGTTTGCGTTTTCGTATTGCATCGTTAATGTTAAAATATTACCATTAGCATCAACAGCGCCAGTCAATCCATCACGAATACCGAATGGAATAGGTACATGTTTGGGGAATGTTCTTCGAAATGTTGCTACACTATTGGCATAATCACCAACAGAATCTATTTGTACAGATGTAGAATTAACAACCTTATCAATACGTGCTAATTGGGAACCACCAGTAGAGTTAGCGAATATCGAAACATAGTCACCAGCAACCAATTCCGTAAGGAATGTTGTGCCTGTGCCAGTAACAACATTAGATCCTGTACCGAGATTTACGGTTCCTGTCAAATTGTCAGCAGCAATAAGATCAGCTGCGATTGGAGACGCATAAATCTTCATCAATTCACTATTTGATAATGCACCAGTAGTAACATAGAATTCGTTTGGTGTTGCTGCTATTGATTTTGTCAAAATGCCATTATTAGACATCGCAGTTGTTTCATCAATCGTGCGGTATGTGTATGATATAGCATTTGCATTATGAATAGACTGCACACCAGAATAAAACAAAAGATTTCTTTTTTGTCTGTCTGCCAATTCAGCAATTTCGTTGTTTGTAGTTCCTTGAGTTACAGTAACAACATCAGCAATACCTTCGTATGTTCCAGCAGAATAATGAACACCTCTAGTGTCAGAAAAATTTCTACCAGAGGTCATATTAATATCAAACAAATATAATCTATATTTTGAATCACCGACACCAATCTGTGAATTTTCTGGAGATATATTGTTTACAGGAACCATTGAACGAATTCTAGCAGTACCAATAATATTACCAACCGGAGTAATATTTCCTGTAGATATATGTGTTGTGTTGGAGATAAATCCAGTAGCAGAGTCGTATAAATCAATAACATCACCAGTCGAATATTGAAATAAACCACCAACTTCATTCACAACAACATAATTACCATAATTTAATGATATATTTTGTGTTGATGTTCTTGTTTCTGTAGTTCTTGAAATATCTGTTGAATATGTGCCATCTGTTTTGATTCGATATCCATCAACATATGCTGTACCAGGATCTATCTTAAGAGAAAATACGTTTGCTTCTTGCATTGTATTAGCTGGGCTTGCAGTAGATAAAATGAATTTATCAATTACATAATTCCCGCTTTCATCTTTTGTACGTCTTGCCATCTCGTCGTTGATTTTATTATATTGTGTTGTTTTGTTTTGACGAAATGGTCTACCTTCAGAAAATTCAACAAGAGTGAAAAATTCACTATCTTCACTAGCAGTATCGGTAGCAATAACTTTTAATTCTGGAATTAGTTTAAGCCTATCAGCACCAGGAGCTAAATAATTTTTCTCTCCAGTAGCATTATCCAACAAATCAGTATCTATCGACGAATTGATTATTTCTTCTCTTGTACCAAAACCAACAGATACTGCATTTGGAAGTTGGTTATATTTTTCAACTACAATTCTTTGTGAATCAACACGAAGCATATAGCCCTTTTGATAAATAACACCTTCAGTGACACCAAAAACATATCCATTACCAACAGATTCTGCTACACTAGATACTATGATCTGTGCCGCAAAGTTTTTTGCTGTTAAATCTAAAGCAGAAATACCAGAAGAATTATCTGCTGATTGTACTGTAATTTGAGGTATAGTAGTATAGCCTTCACCACCATTTGATGGTGTTATGCTTGTTATTCTGCCAGTTGAATTAGTACGAAGCAATGCTTCAAGACCAGAACCTAATATTTTTTCTACTGTTGCTGTTGCTGTTGCTCCAGAATCTGCTATAGCAGCATTATTTGCTATTGTCCATGCAGTTGAAGTAACAGAAGAATTTGCAAGGTCTTCTGTTCTAGGCTTAATGCTCCAAATTTCTTGACCAGAAGAAGCAAGTGTTGTGGTATCAATACCAACAATCTGTACATTTGCCAAAGCACCATCATTGATGTATCCAGCATTTGCAAATGTACCTGAAACAACATTAACAACAATCGCAGATGATACAATTACAGAATCAGAATTAGCAAATCCTACACCACCATTAGTGATAGTAACACCATCAATAGGTCTTTGATAACTATATACATCTAATGTTTCGCCAGAAGTAAAAACAAAGGTATTATTATTATCTCCAGAATTAATATAACCAAGATATAATGTTTTTAGATCTGGATCAGAAGATTCAAATCCATCAACATAATCATGCACCATAGCTTTAAGGCCGCTAGAAGACGATGAAATATGTAAATCTTGGTATGAACTAGGAACAACAGCAGATATACCATCTGCTTGAACATCAGTTATTTTAATATATGGTGTTGGGTTATAATGAATAAAATTACAACCTTCAAGAATTGTGCCCCGCACAAAAATATTATCACCAAATCTCTCCACTTGTTTTTGAAGAATTGATTGGAGATTATTTAATTCCCGAGTCTGTACAGATACACCAGGCTGAAAAAGAATTTTGTAATAATCTTTCTCAGGATCATAATCATTATGATATGGTGCTACATTAAGATTAGTTTGTTCAGGCATTTGTATCCCTATTCATTTAAATCAAATTCAAAAATTATTTTGAAAGATTCCGTTGTGGTGTTTGCTCTTGTAATAGTCTGCACATTTTCCATTGATAATATTTTTCCAGATCCATGATTTAATTCAGGAGCATATTTTTCAGAAAGTGTTGCTGTTGCTCCAGAAGTATCACCTTCCATGGTAGATGATGTGGCAAAAGAACCTATCTGATTAGTAGTATATATAGTAACCACACCACCAGAAATATTTGCTGAATGTAAAGAAGCGTTTGCTGTTGATGTGTCTAGATCAATTCCTTGAAATACATTTTCATCTAATGAAAATGTTCCTGAAGTCATTGATCCTGTGTATTTATGCATTTGTACAAACGTGTTAAAATCTTTAATGACATCATTTCTTGTTATGGTGTTTGTGGTCGCTTTTGCTCCAGAATTCATTCCAATATAAGAATCATTATATTCAAATATTCCACTAACATTATTAAACACCATATGCGTAGCGTTTGTTGTACTACTTACAATAGCGTTTGATGTCACATTGGCCAAATAAACAAATGTTTCTGTACATGCAAATTTACCATTAGATGATAATGTCATATGAGTAGCATTAGTTATTGTATTTACTGTAGCTATCATATGAGACGAGCCATTAGAAGATTTTAAATATACATAATCCCCAACACCAAATTGATTTGCATAGTCACCTGTGTTAGAAGACACAGCATTAGAAGTCGCATTGATAGAAGCATTGCTGTCAACCTTTTTTGGATTAATTTTGTGTACTATTTCATTATCAGCAAAAGACCCAAATCCATCAAATATAGAAAAAACAACATTTGAAAATTTAGGATCTTTTAATATACCAATTTTTTGATATGTATTTAGAGCTGGTATTGTATCGTTTTCGGTATTAGCCAAATTGATACCAATACAAAATCTTCTTGCTCCAAGTTCTTCTTCTTGATTGCTACCATGCCCACCAAAAGGAGAATATATTGGACGAACAGAAGCAGTTGTTGTGACGCCAACAACTGCGTTTGCAGAAATGTTTGCTGTATGGTAAGAATAATTTTCACCAGTATTTAACATTTCTATTCTGTATATACTGTTAGTAGAAAGATTATTTATTAATGCTCGACCAACAGCTTCTGTTGTTTCTGTACTATCACCACTAACAACAAGTTTTGGATTAATTTCATACACAGAACCATTTTGTGGCGCAACAGTAAAAGAATTATTTACCGTGATATAAGATCCAGTTGAATTTACAAAATAATCAGAAACTGTTTTGTATTCACCTGCTCCGTTACCAGAACTTATATAAAAAATACAGTCTGTATAATATCCATTTGTTGGGCTTGCTATTGTGTTTGATATTTCGTACAAAATAGAATTACCACCAATTCTTAGTTCAGAACCAGAAAAGGTATCAGTCAAATAATTATTGTAATTTTTACCAGCTTCTTCTATTTTAACAATATCAATAGAACCTTGTGTTGCGAAATCAGAAACTGAAGTATTAGCAATTATTGGTATAAATGATTGTGTTGAAAACGCATCGTCTTCAGTATCGGAAAAAGAATACATGTATTTCCAACGATAACCATCAGCTGTTTGATACAAAGAAGAATTAGACCCAGTTATATGGGAAAATGTTGGTTGTGAAGTAGATTCAGCATTCATATTATTATCTAAACATTTATAAACGTGAAGAAAACTTGTTTCGTCTACCACAACATAAAAATTTGCATTTTCTAAAAGATCATCAGATGTATCATCATACATTTCGTATGTTTCTCCTGATGTCCAAATATTTTTATTTACCATTTTAGAAAAATTGTTTGCAGCAATTCTTTTACCAAATAACATATTTCTATAAGCATCTATATATGTAGTGCTTACTTTATCTATCGGCGTAGGTATTGTATTTGAAGAACGCTCAACATGTTCAGCAACATAAAGATAGTATACACTATTAGCTGTTTCTGAAATAGATTCTTGTAGCTGATCAATTAAATGTGTATTGAATACAGATGTTACAATTTTTGTCATTTATTTTTTCTTATGTTCCTCATATATCAAGTAGAAATAACAGTATTTGTTCCGGTGTTTGGTGTCAATTTTGAAGTTACTGATGTTGTTGAAGTATGTACAAGATTACCGAACATTTTGGTTCCTGCAACATGAACAACTTGTTTAAGCATATCATGGTATTTATCTAATGTTGCAGCAGCCCTAACTTCATATGAATGAGATTGCCAATATTCCCCGTCATGTATTTTCTTGTTGCTAGAAGCAAATCCATCTTCTGATCTATAATAACCAGCAGCTGTGCCATGTGTGTATAGATTTGCTATTGCAGATCCGTCATTATCGAAAGTTACTGTTTCGTTATGTAAATATCCAAATCCAGAATCAGTAACATCCAATAAAGTTATGGCACCATTAACAATACTCGCAACAGAATCGATAACAGCATCTCTACCAATAAATGGTGAAAATGCATTTGCTGTTATGAAATCAACATTTGCCGTAGCGCCAGTATCTTCACCAGAAATTAATGTTGTTGCATTGACTGTTAAAATAACATTATTATCAGTATAGAAATGTGTTTTTTGTACTCTTAGTTCTGAATTATTTGCTGCTTTGACAAATCCTCTATATCCAGTAGATTCTTGTGTTATCAGTTCACCAACAGAAAATGATGATGTTGTGTTGCTAATATCTAATATTTGCTCATCTTCTATTCTATATGTCGATGTAATATTATCTTTTATTACAACAATAGGAAGTCTGTTGTAGTTACTACCAGGAGAAAAATTTATTAATGTTTGTATTTTGCCTATTTCTGTATTGACTGATGTTAAGCTATTTTCAATTGTATTGCTTGTTAGGTTTGCAGCCGGATCACCAGACAACCCATATGCAACAGCATCAAGAGCTATTGGTATAAAATGCGTGGCGTTTGTTGTTAATAAATCTGTTGCATAATTAATATATTCTGGATATAAAAAATTGTTTGATACAGAAAAATTAAAACCAGATCCAGAAGAAATAAATGTTATTGAGCCATTCACATTCCATTCTTCACTGTACATATAATTATTACTTAATATTTGAAACGTATTATTCGTACCAATAACACCAATTTGAAGATCTACCTTATCGATCGTAGCTGTAGCACCCGATGTTTGTCCTGTAATGACATTTGAATAATGATACACACCTGTAGCATTAGAAACAAACATGGTTCCATTAGAACCAAGAGTATTTGATACGCGACTAAGAGAACCATTGCCAACTAATGGTGTTGTTATTAATTCTCCAGTTGTAAAGGTTCCTGTTATGTTTGATATTTGCAATACTACATTTGAATAATTACCAATGACATTAGCATATGCAGTTGTATTTGCATATGTATTAACTGCTGCTGTGATTGCGTTTGCTGTAGTGTATATGTCAGCTTCATCCATACTTCCAGATAAAACTTTTGCTGTTAATTCACCAAAAGTTGAGTTGAGAGATACTATGGATAAAATAGCTCCAATACCATTCACATCACCATTTGCATGGTATGTGAATATATCATCTCCAGTATTGAATGTTCCTGTGCCAGATTCGTATGTTATATTTGCTGTTGGTTGATAGATTTTTTCAAAAGATTCTTCATTAAAATATGTATTGACAAGGGTAGAATTAGCACGAAGATCTTCGATTTGTAGAATGCTTTCTGATATATAAACATTAGCAGCAGCAGAAAATCCATAGCCACCATCTATCAACGTGGTGGCTATAGCGCCAGTAGAATTTGTTGTATTTGCTACACGCGCACGTCCTTGAACACCATTATTTGATGTTACGGACACAAAATCACCAATCGAAAAACCAGAACCTCCATCAATAATTGTTAATTCATTTAATGAACCAATTATAAATGGTGCTGTTTCGATATCAATGCCCCCAACTGTGGCATTGATTTTTTCTCCTGTTTCAAAATTTCCTGATATTGCTGATATATATGCAACATCTAATAGTTTACCATTAACATTTCTTCTGATTATGTTGTCACAAAAAGCTGTTGCGCCAGATTTTATACCATTAATTTGTTTACCAACAAATTCAATAGATTTTTCATTTAATGATAATTCTAGATATGTCGGTATTGTCCATTCACCAGAAGATAATGTAAATATATCTGTTGCAGGATAATATATTTCTGCTGGTATACCAAACGTTGCTTTGAATAGTAAATCTACAGATCTTGGTGTGCCCTTAGAGCGATACAAATCTAATGAATTTTTAATCATTGTTTGTGTGTCTGTAACAGAAGAAAATTGTATATTTTTTAAATATGTTTCTTTAAAAAATACAATAAAATCATCTGTTGTTTCATCTATATCAACAACATCTTGTGTTCTTCTGACATAATAACCAGGATTTTCTGCTAAATGAACATTACCATAAGATGCATTAATATGAGCGAATGACGGCAACTTATCTGTAGATAAAACTAAAAATGAAGAATTTGAAATCGTATTGATTGTAAAAATTTCATAATCATCTTCATCTCTAGAAATAGCAATCATATCACCATTAGAAAAATTAGTATCAAATGATGTGTTATTACCAACAACATTAGCAGATCCATATACTATGGCTAATGTTGATTTGTGTTTTTTGATATATTCTTTCCGCGCATATGTTTTGGATTCCATCCAATCATAATATGCAGAAACAAAATCAATAAAAAACTGCCCTTCATCTTTATAAAATGAAGGAAATTGTGTTTTTACTAATCCTGATATTTTTTTTGTGTCTGTCATTAAACACGAACCTGCTCTGGTATTATTTCAATTTCATTTTCTTCTATAGAAATAATATTATTTAAAGCAGAAACAATATCTGGATCTTGTGGCCTAACAAAAAATCTTATAGAAGAACCAATATAACTATCAACTTTTAAATCGTTAATCGATATAACTCCTGTATCATAATTGATTGTACCAATATCCGCGCTTTTTTCATGAAAATCACCAACAATTTTCATTATACGAATGTTTCCTGCGCCATCATCATCCATAGTGCTGAGTTCTGATTTATAGTAAAAATTCGATGATTGAACTGCGGATATAATATTTGCTGGATGTCTTGGACCACGTTCAACCCGTAAGTCGTTTCTCAAAGAAACACCAAAATTTAATCTATGATTTTCCAACACATTAAGAGATGGATTTATTTTTTTGTATATGGTATAATCACTAATGGTTGATATCACAGAAGGATCAATTTGATCAATAACATCATTCAATTTTGATTGTCTAAAAATAACATCAAAATCATCAAGAAATTCATCACGATATGCAATAATTGCGTCTTTGGCGATTGATTTTACAGTTTCTGTTGGCAATGCTGTGATATTGATATTATAACGTATTGTTGAATTAACTTTAATATATGTGAAATCTGGATTAACAAATTCTGGAGTAATACCAAACGTTGTCCTTGATTTTATATAATTTTTATATTCTTGTTTTTTTGATATTGGAAATCCATCAACATTTTTTATATCTATTGATATAAAAACTTTACCATATCTTGGTGGATCAAGATCTTCTCCACCATATGCATGAATAGCGTTGATTTCTGAAAATTTGTCTTTAAGAAGAGATTTATAATCAGAAGATGTTACTGCTCTTTCTTGGGTTTGAAAATGCCTTGGCGCATTATATTTAATTGAAGAAATAGATTCTTCATCAGAACCATCTATTGCATTTTGGAGAGTGTTTATTGTAACAGAAGATGTTAATTCATCATTACCAGTAGGATCAAAATCAAGAACAAACTCTCTGGCACCATCAGCAACAACACCAGAAGATATTCTATAATTCAATACAATAGTAGAATTTGTTTTTGGTTTCCGTCCAAGATTACCATCACCAAACAAAACCTCATAATAACCAACACCAGATGGTTGTAAAAAGAAAACTTTTGATGTATTATCTAAATCTAATAAAGTTGTTGATAGCGTATATGTATCTCCAATGGAATTACCATCTTCATATACTTTAACTGTTAATGAGCTTATATCAACATTTCTGTTAGTAATATTAAATAATTGTGTGCTATCATCTGATAGGAATGTATATGTGTCATTAACATAATATCCTTCAAAAATATCTGTTTCGAATTCAAATGAATTATTTGCAGATGATGCAACAATTAAATCAGGAATTGTGAATGTATATGAATCGTTCTTAACAAGAGATGTGAGTTGCGAACCCTTTGGGATATTGTATGGCGCATTAGATCCATCTGCTTCAAAAGAAACTTTTATTCTTGCTTTGGATGATTTGGCAGAAATAGGAAGATAATTTAGTTCTTTGGATCGCGACAACACAGAATTTCTCAATACCGCAGAATCTAAAAACGATTCATTAAGAACCATATTTTGATAAAAAGCTGTGCGATAACCATTGACAGCTAAAAGCTCTAATAGTATGTTGATATTAGATGCTTCATAATCAAGATCCTTGAATTGATCATGATCTCGCATAAAGTTTTTTAAACTGTTTTTAATAGCATCAAAATCGAGATTAACTACTTCGATAGACGTGTTAGCCATCACCGCACCCTTTTTATATTTAAATCTAATGTTTGTACATCAATAATATTTTCTATTCGATATACGAGCCTAATATCCAACACATTAGCATCAGTTGGTGTAATTACTTGAATTTCTTGAATATCAACCATAGGTAAATACGCATTAATCATATTAGACATTTCGAATTTTAATAATTCTCCTGTACCACCATCTATATTTTCAAATAATGCGTGTTTAATACCACCACCATAATCAGCATTACCAAATCTTTCTCCCTCATCTGTAAGAAAGAGAGATTTTAACATCTGTTTAACAGAATTTTCATTGGTTACTATATTAAGATAACCTGTATGTGGATTTCTATCGAAATTTGTCGTGAAATCGCTATATACAATTTTCTGTTTTTGTTTTAGTGTGAAGCGGTCACTTCTAGACATTTTTTTCCTTTAGTAACAAGAAACTGAATCCGATCCTGTAGATGGATCTACTAGTGGTGGTTCATGTAACAAATCATCTGGTGATGCTGTATCACCAACAACAATAACTAATTTTCCTTCAATGGTGACATCACTACCAACAATACTAATTAATTCACCACCACCATGATCATTTTCATCGCCTTCTACTGCCCACAATTCTCCTTCAATAGTTACTGAACTTTGATTGGAAACTATGGTTTTTGATGTGCAATTCCGAAGATCATCGTTTCTGTGAGCTTTTGGCATATTTTTCAAGCCCTTTTGGTAATAGATGAGGTTGTTTAATTGTATGAGTATACATAAACATATAAAGTTCAATAACTTCAATTAGACTTGGTTTCAATTTTGGATTGTGTTCGTCCAACCAATTCATCAAAATATAAAAAGAATCGCCACAATTACTAATACATTTACAATCCAAAACAAGTTCAGCAGTAACACCAAATTTTTCTGCTGTTTTTGGTATCATTATTTCTTTGAAATATGTAGCTGCTTCTGATTCTATAATAGAATCTTCGAATTTTTGTTGGACTTCTGTCATGGAATTATATGATTCTTTTAATTTTTCATAAGAATCATTACGGACAGGTAATTTTTCATAATATCCAGACCATATGTCTATTACTTCAGAACCAGTAAGGTTGGTTCCTTCTGAATCTCTTTTTGTTTCATTGGCCAGAAGCAAAAGTTCAATATAACCTTGATTTGTTTCGAACAAATCAGCCATAATTAAAATATCATCTTCTGTGATTTTGTATTTTTCTAACGTATTCATTAAATAATCCTTATGTACTATCATATCCGCTGGTTCCTGAACCAGCTTTTTGTATTTTAACTCCACCGCCTGCTTGTATATTTATCGCTCCACCAGAACCCAAATTCATTGCCCCAGCCGCTTTAATATTCAAATCGCCCGCAGCATCTAAATCTAATTGCTGTGCGGCCATGATTTTTGCATTTCCTTTTACAGCTATTCCTGCATCTCCTAATATATTTATCATAGCAGCCCCACCGATAGTGATAGCCCCATCACCAGATATTTCTACTTCGGCACCACCTTTTGTCTTGATGGTCATATGGCCACCAACATGTTGATCAAGATTGTTTGTTATTGAAACAGACATACCTTCATATTCAACACGACTATCACCTGGAAAAGATTCTGATTTAGAACCATCATTATTTATAACTCTGAATGCGCCTGTTCCGCCTTGAAACCACGCCTCCATTCTGTTTGTTGCTTCAGTGCTGTACGCATAGACAGAACCATTTTCCCTAACCTCATAATGCATATATGGCGCATTAGCAGCTTCTGGTGCTTTTTCTTGGTGTCTATCGCCTTCTTTTTTCTCGCCAACCATTATATGAGTCCCTGTTCTGTTCTAAGAGCAAGTAAATACTCTTTTTTCCATTTCAAAAAACCAGGAGTGAATTCATTATTTATTTTACATTCTAGACCTGGAAACAATTCTTCATACAGTTCACAAAGATAATCCATTAGATCAACTTCATTATTGGCTCTTTCTGATCTTATCATATTAATACCAGCTAATGCTTTGTTGATTAATTCAGAACCACCAACAGAACTTATCATTGATGTAGGACTTCCTGATTTTACAGTAGCTTTTAAATTTTGAATCATTTGCATTGCATTGGGTATCAATTCACCCTTTTTGCCTAAAGTATTCTGTATATATTTGACTGGATCTTTCATATCAGATTTTTTGAATGCAAATGAACCAATTGATTTATTTATATTCTTTCCTATTGCGGCATATCTACCTTTTTCAATACCACCTTCAAGTGCTGCTCTTACAGTACCTTTAATATCTTCGATTGGATCTTTACCAGATCTAGTCGCTCTCTTTATAGCGCCTTCTAATTCTGATCTGAGTTTAATTACATTATTTGGTTTTAAATCTTGAAATGTATTGACATTACCAAGAATACTGCTAAAGGTTTCTTTATATGTTTTTGATAATGTTTTTGGATCTGTCCCAACTCTACTAAGCCATTGTGATAATCCAGTCGCCCAAGAAGCATTTTGTGTAACATCACCTTTTTTATCATTATCAATAGCATTTGGTAATGCTCCAACAATTACTGGTTCTTGTCCACCTTCATCTATTTGAACATATACTGTTTGTCCATTAATAAAATCAGCACCAGTTTTACCAATACCATAAAATGGCGCATCTTTTTTTGGATATACTGCTTCAGAAGTTTGTTCTGGGTTTGTTGTTCCTGAATCCTGTGCCTGCACAAACTGTAATTGATATCTACCAGATTGTTGACCTTCTTTTGGTTTTTGTGCAACGATTGTTGCTAATTTATAATTCACCATGAAACTCCATACATTTCTGTTACTGCATTATCAGCAACAGGTTTTCGTCCTTCACCATCAACAAATTTTATGTTATGTATAAGTCTTGCCACATATAATTTTCTTTTTACATCAACAGATTTACCATTTTTTACCATTTGGTATGTGACATTAATTTTATCACCACACGTCACCTTCAACCCACTCTGCCCAGGGACTGTTACCCAGTACTTATCAGCATAAGTTAAAGCGGTTACAAGAGCTTCTTGAGCCACTTTATAACCACCAGGACCATCTTTGGCGATTGCTCTGTTTTGCATAATTTCATTGATTATACCAAACATTTGACCACCACCACGATTACCTTTATATGCTTCTTGTAGCATAGGTTTTATTTTTGCTTGTAATCCCGGAACACTACCAAAATTTTTCAATACAGAATTTATTCTATTACCAACATTATTAAATTGTCCTGATTTAGATTCGAAATAACTAACGCTTTTCATCAATCCACTAATCTCTGACGCTTTTACGCCAGAACTGGCCTCACCAGATGGTGCTAGAGGCTTAATAGAAAGTATTGCTTGATACCCAATGCTTGTTCCCATATATTTCATTGCTTGATTGCCTTGGGTTTGGTTTTCAACAAAATTCAAACCAATAGTTCCTGCTTCGAGCAATGATTGTAATGGAGCAATTACATGACCACGTTTATTTCTAAAATATACTGGAGCACAAGTTTTATATTGTGACCACGTACATTTAGCCAGAATATCATTGATAGCTTTGAATGGTTTTACATTCATTGAACTATGCGGCATACGGTTAGATCCAATCATACCTCGACTAGGAACCTTAACGCTTAATGATCCGACATCATTTCTTTGAATGTATTGATTATGTATTTTTGCAGCTGCTGCTGTTCCTGTTATGTTTGAATCCATTTTAATTATATTGTTATGTTTATCATTATAATATTCTTGACCAATCAATGATAGTGTATGTATATGTCTAATAGAAAATTCATTATCTCTAGATTCTTTTGTATCATGCGAGAATATTCTAAAACGTTCCTTATAATTAGCACTAGTGAATGTTGAATCTGAACTATGACTAGTCATATCAATAATAACTTCTGCTGTAGGAAAAATAAAATAATCATGGGCATGTTGATACGTTTCTATTGTCAATTGTGCTGTAAAATATGGTTTGCAATGATCTTCAAATATTTTGATATCACGCACAACAAAATTCACTTCACCATTCACAGCAATGGAAGGTATATCATTTATCAAACATAAATTGAGGCTGCATTGGCCTGCTTCGATTACTGCCATTATCCTGTTGATAATCCTGTTTCTGGATCTACATCAGCTTTCATAAGATCCTCGAATGTTTGTGATACTTGTGCCTGGACACCATCACCAACAAGAACTATGTTCTTCTTTTGTTCGTTCACTTCTTGTTCCCAATCCCAAAATGATACTGCACTATATTGCACAAATTCTGTATTTGATATGTTGTAGAACCAATTCTGGCCATCTGCTGAAGACACATTCGCTGTTGTTGTTTTACCAACAAAGTCCTTGACATCTGTAGAATTAGCAGATACATTGTCGCTTACATTTTTTATTCTGAACACAGAAGAATTGGCCATTTCAAGTTCGCCGCGACCAACAACAACATCAGAACCTGTGACTTTAATATCAATCAATTCTCCAACTTCAAACGCAATTCCATTATTATTTGCTTGAATAGTATATTGCCATATTTGGTTTGTATTTTGTACAGTATCTTCTTTTTTTCTTTGATATCCAATTATAGTTAAACCTTCACTATATAATGGTTCCCAATATTTTCTTAGCTCTTCTTCAAGGGTATTGTCATAAAATGATTTTGTGATTATAGTGTCATCATCTGCCCAATTATTAATATAATGTTTAATTTTCAATTGTGCATTTTCTATAGTGCCGTATTTTTCTCTGATCAATTCTAAAAATGTATCATCATCATTATACCAACCATAGTATGGGTCGATGTTTTCGTTGGCTATTTGAACCATCCATTCAAGCATACCATCACCATAATAATATTCTGCAATATGATCTGATCTCAAATGATTTTCTATTTCGTATGGATAATATTCATATGGTGAAGCATTATTAGCAGTTATGATAGATCTTCGTGTAATGTCTTTGCAAAGAGTATTACCATATAAAAGATTTGGAAAATTATCAAAATATTTTTCGCTCATGAGTTTATGTCTACTCCTGAAAGATTAACAACTTTTACAAAATTGAAAGGATCTTGAAAATCACCGCTAGGCAATCCAGCTGCATCCAATTTTTCTTCTCTCATATCTTCTCTCATCCAGTATTCTATTTCTAATAATGTTATTTTTAGAATTAATGATTCTGGAGCATTTGTTTGTGCAAAAAATGCTGGAGCTTGATTGCCACCAATATAATCAACTTCAATATTTGTCATCACGCATGGTTTGAATTTATACATAAATTTTACATTTGGATAAAAATATGGAATGAAGATTTTGGGAAAATGTAAAATACCTCTACCAAAATTTTTATCTTGATGTGGTAAAGCGCCAATTTTCATTTTAGTTATAATTCTTTGAATCCGCGCGGATTCTTCTGCTGTTTTTGGTGACAGTTTCCACGACATTTGGTGTTTCTTGAACATTGGTTGTTCAAGAGCAACACCTTTTAATGTATTAACAACAACACCGCTCAACGCTCCACCTAGTTGTGCAGCAGCACTAGCTGCGCCTGCAAGTGCAGCTGTTGCAGCACCACCTATAGAAGTAGCAGCTGTTGCCGCAGCTTGTAAATAACTCATATTATCATTATATGCAACTTCTTGATTATCTGTCATCTGTAAGGGTAAAGGCAATCTATACATATGATCAGTAGTTATTATATTTCCGGGTTTGTTTATATTTGTAGATATTTTAATATCTGCTTCAACAATATTTAAATGTACTGGTGGAAGATCAACTGGATATGTGTATGAAGCCGTTTTTGATAATGCACTAGCAGAACCACCATTATTAATGACTTGTGCTGGATTACGACCAACATTTCTTAATGCCTTAGTGGCTGCTGCACCGCCTCCTGCCACAAAACCAGGAACACTTGTGGCACTACCAACAACAGCAGACGCACCAGAGCTTCCTGCTGTTGTTATAAAGTTTCCTATACCAGTTAAACCAAGATCTGGTTCTGCCATTAGTAGTATATCCTTCTATAAATATATTCAGTAGTATTTATAGGAATAAAATATGCCAGCAAGAAGCAAAAATAAGGGTAGATATCATCCCGAAAACCCAAAAAAATATAAAGGTGATATAAACAAAATTGTATGGAGGTCATTATGGGAATTAGAATTTTGTAAATTTTGTGATAGAAATGAAAACGTTCTAATGTGGGTGAGCGAAGACATCAAAATACCATATTACAGTCCGGTTGATCATAAGTGGCATAATTACCACCCAGATTTTCTTGTCAAAATGAAAAAAAAGACTGGACAAGTAACCACAACTCTGATAGAAATTAAACCTTACAAAGAAACCATTCGACCAACTCGGAAGAAAAAGGGGCCGCCATCCAAACGGATGATACAGGAACACGCCACTTTCATGATCAATTCTGCGAAATGGCGAGCGGCCAAAGAATGGTGTGCAGATAGAAAAATAGACTTTACTATAATAACTGAAAATGAATTATTTAAGGATAAGAAAAAATGATGGATGAATATGACGCTAATGAATATGTGATGGCAGAAGGATATTATGAATCTCTTGCGTATTTTAAAACAGCTCTAAAAAGACACAATACCGGCATGTGTCACTGGCGCAGCGGATCTCATGATGGTAAAAACATAAAGTTTTATCTGAAATGTTATCTGAATTATCTAAATCACTTAGATGATGAAACACAAGATACAAAAAAACATAATATTGCATGGTGTAATGAATTGATTGCATATTTTTCTAATGATTTGGATATAAATCGACAAGATGATACCTTCTTAGAGGCTCTTAGGTATGTAGAATATGCAGAAATGATTGCATTAACTACTTTTAAACTTATCTCTCCAGAATATAAGTATTATAAAGAAAAAGAAAACACCATGAATTGGGAACAATGTATTAAAAATGTGTCTGAAAACGATTATAAAGCAGTATTGATAAGCGAAGAAGTTTATTTGCAAAGTATTGATAGTGCTGTGTCATTTTTAAACACATATAATTACCTATTATTTAAAGATTCTAGCAATTCTATAATCATTAAAAATTATCTAAAACAATTTATTGATAAAAATTTGACAAATAAAAGACTTAATGGTTGGTGTAACGAATTCCTTGCGATTTTCGATGAAAATCGCGCGAAAACAGATCATTTAATCACTACGCTTGAACGTATGAAAACTGTTCTTGAAAGTAATATAGATGTTGATACAATAGAGCCAGAATATGTGTATCGTGTTCCACCTATCGGAGAACCAGAACCATTACCAGATATGGCAATCAGCATTGAACAAGTTTCAGTTACTGCTAAAGCCCGTGCTCTAAAAGCTGAATACACTATAGAATTTGCTCAACCTCTTATTCATGAATATGATGATATGCCATATTGTGAAGTGTCTTCCTTATATGGTCCGAGGTAATAACAATGAATAATGAAATTTTTTTAAAAAAATTGAATTACATCATCGATGATGTAGATGTAAAAACAAACGATGAAGGTTTACTGTTTATTGATCCATCTGTTTCTATAGTAAAAACAGTGGTGGATTATTTAGATGATTATAGAAAAACTACACCATATTATAATCATGTAATGTGGTGTAATGAAATTATTGCACTTTTATCTGAAACCCGCCTTATTTCACCAAAAACAGAATTTTATGATATTAAGGAAATATTAAATATTGCAAATTTTCTTGATCTTGGTGGAATTGCAACCGAACCAGAATATATATTCTATAACCCAGAAGAAATTTTGATGGAATATATCAACATACCATCATTATATGGAGAAAAATAAATTGAATTATATTCAGACAAGATTAAAACGAAAACTTCAAGACGGATCTGGTTATAGTGAACAATGTATCTGGATTCCAGAAAAAGGAACAAATGGTGTTAAGGTTGCTATAGGTAAATTCGTTTATCTTAAAGGTGATTCTGATCCATGGGAAGTTGTTGGGCTTGATGGCCCAACACAACCAGATTCTTATTTTCAAAGTAAAAGGACAGAACGTATCCAACGAGATGCGACTGTCCAATAAGGAAAAAAATATTATGAAGAAAAATTATTATAGGGTTAAAAATCATCCAAATTTTGATGATAGAGCACATCGTTGTTATAGAACACATAAAGGTGAATATGTGATTGGAAATAACACACAAACATTTGCATATGGTGATCTTATAAACACTCCTGGTGTTCGGCTTGAAGAAGTGTCTGATTTTACAGCAGCCAAAGAAAATTGTGAACGCACCATTAAAACCCTTGATGGTTGTTCTGATGGCTTTTGTCTTATCACAGGTCCAGCAAAAGGTATGCATACAAATGGTGGCTGTCGTTGTGTCAAAGATAGAGATACTAAATTATTACTTCAATCTATGTGGAGATTATGGGGAACCATTAAATGACAGAACTTATAGTTGCTTTGGATTATCCTAATGATACCCTTGCATATGATTATGCGATAGAATCTTTGGAAGATTTAGATCAAACAATATGGTATAAAATTGGTCTAGAACTGTTTGTTGGCTCTGGGATGAAATTTGTTAATGAATTACAAAAAAATAACTGTAATATATTTCTTGATTTAAAATTGTATGATATTGAAGACACCATCATAAAAACAGTTCTTAATGTTATGCGTAATGATGTTGATATGTTGACTATTTGTGCCCTTGATAGAAATATTTTATCTGGAGCCAAAAAGGCAAAAGAGATATATGAAAAACAAAAATCAAAACCACCAAAAACAAAAATTATTATTGTTGGTATAACAACTAACAATAAATTACCAGACAGAAATATTGTTGATTTGCCAGCACTTTGCGATTTTTATGATTTGGATGGTGTAGTTTGTCCTGCAAATTATGTATCTAGCATCAAATCAACATATCCAGATATGATTTGTATATCTCCAGCAATTAGACATGAAGGTGATGATATAAATTGTCATGATAAAACTAATGTATTTACACCAGAATTTGCTAAAGAACAAGGGGTAGATTATATTGTTGTTGGGAGGCCGATTACAGCACAAGAAGATATCGTTTCTGCATATAATTCTTTTGTAGAAGTTCTATAAATTAAAAAAGGCGGGTAAAACCGCCTTTTTTCTGTTCTATAAAGTTATTTGTTCCAACGATTAATTGGATGCGCTTTTGACATCTTCTGCGGATTCGATTGGAAGTGAATGATAACATTCTTTCCATGACACACCAGAAAGACCATCACAATCGCTCGATTCTTGTGGAGGCGCTACTGTTGATGGATCAAAGGATGTTCCGATAGATGCCGGTGGGAACTTAGCATCAACAAATTCATCTCCATCGTTACCAGCAGCAATAGCAGATGTTGCCATAGCAAGAGACACAACAGCAGCGATAATAAGATTTTTCATTTTAGTTTTCCTATCTTGTTTTCGGTTAAAAAAGCACCTCATCATTGAAGTGATACGTATTTATAGATCAATTATAATTTGATGTCAACTAAAAAAATCAACTTTTTGAAAAAAAAATTATTTTAATTATGCGGTTGACACCAATGATCTACTATAGTAATGTGATTATAACATAAATGGAGATTATAATGACAGAACTTAAACAACGATTGGTCAATTTTCGTGTGTATTTAAATTTTGCTTTGCTTGCCTTGTGGTATGATTCAACAACTTTTTCATTATCCATGCTTGCTGCTCATCAAAATGAAACAGATTCTATTATTACTGGTGTGATCAAAAACAATAAAAAATATACTATTATGCCGAAGGATACGAAATAATGTTGGTAAAAGACTCTGATATGTGTAAATGTCTAGAACAACAAAAAAAGGCAAGAATAATTTCACGAAAATTTGATGATCTTTTACGCCCATTTGGATTGACAAATGGTCAATTTTCGATTATTATGGTTATACATGAAAACAAAACAACAACAATTTCAAATTTATCAAAAAAATTGGATATTGATCGTTCAACACTTTCAACCAATATTCGTAGACTAGAAACAAAAAATATATTAAATATCACCAAAAATTCTTCTGATTCTAGATTGAAAACAATTTCTCTTAATGAAAGCGGAAATTATTTGTTTCGTCAATGCAGAAATGTTTGGTGTGATTTTATGAATGATATAAATACCAATTCTAGCTGAGTATGCTAGAAAATCCCAACACAACGGTTATTGGTGTTGGTTAGAGCCCAAGAAAGAACGCATATAACCGATGTAACACTTTCTTGTTCCTCTAATGATCTGTTGTCCGTTCTCCGTTTCCACGTTTCCATGTGCGACGGACAACAGATCTAAAATACAACCTCTATAAATACTACATAAAAACAAATGTAGGGGTTATTTCAATACATGGCTAGACGACAATCATTTACTCAAATATTCAGAAGTCGTGCTTCTGTAGCAGGACGATGGCTAAATCAAGCCCGCGATGCTATGGCTGCTTGGGTAGACATGGCCACTGGTAATCGTGATAGGGTAGAGCGCAATAGATTCCTTCGTGCATTCCACGAACAAAGTAATGCTCCCCGAGGTAGAGGCGCTTCAACTGCTGCAATAACAAACGTTGCTAGTAAAGCAGAAACAGTTGGCAAAACAAATATTTCAAAAACCAATATTGGTGGATTGTATTTATTCATATACAAAGCCAAATGGCGTGATAAATTACCATATTGGGATAGATACCCTTTAATTTTTTTGATAAGCAATAATGCTATGATTAAAGGAAAGCCAAGCAATGATCATTTTCTTGGTCTCAATCTTCATTATCTATATCCCAGACAAAGAGCACTCTTAATGGATGCTATAAATGATAGATTGATGCGTAATGGTTTCGATGAAACACATCAAAATTATGATCCAAATCTATATTCCAGAATAACATATGAAGTTTTGAAAGGAGCTGCTTCGCATAGGCAGTTCAAACCAGCTATTAAAATGTATCGTAAAGATCATGTAGTGTCACCAAATCTTATTAAAATACCTGGCTTTGAATGGGAAAATGTTATTTTTCTTGATATTGCTAGATTTGAGAAAAAGAGCGAAGCATTTGTACATGCAGAAAGTGCAAGGAATTCTTAATGTCATTCAATGTATCAGAATTTACTAGTAAAATAAACGAAAGAAATGGTTATGCAAGAACAAATAAATTTGAAATAAATATACCTGTTCCTACCATCATACCAAAGATAGGTGGAGAAATAGCCAGAGATTTGAAATTTTATTGTTCTGATGCTGTTCTTCCTGGATATCAGATAATGACTGGTAATGTCAGAAGACATACCTATGGAACCAATGAAGTAAGACCATTTAGTCCAAATTTCCAACAAGTACAATTAGTATTCAATGTTGATGGTGATTTTGATACATGGAATTATTTCAATGATTGGATGCAAACCATTATACCTCATGATGGTGCTAACATGGATAATAATTCAGAATTTAGTGTTGGTAAGCCATACGAAATAGCATACAAAAAAGATTATGCTGTTGATATGAATATAAAGGTTATGTCAGAAGACGGTTTTCAGATTAAAGAAGTTTTTTTAAGAGAAGCATTTCCAAGTAATGTTAATTTAATTCAATTATCATGGGCTGATCAAAATCAAATATCTCAATTCACAGTATTCATTGAATATTTGGATTGGAGCGAGCAAATAAATAAATCTGAAAGTCAACCAAATCAACCACAACAACAAGCACTTACTGGTGCTGGATTACTCTAAGGAATTTAAACATGAATTTACCAAAATTTGATATGCCAACATTTAAAGCAGATATCGTATCAAAGAAAACTCAATTAGAAATGCGTCCAATGACTATCAAAGAACAAAAAATTCTTTTGATGGCGAAAACATCAGAATCTGCAAGTGACATACTTAAAGCAATACATCAAATTATATCAAATTGTGTTGTTCGTACCAGCACAGATATTGATGACATGACAATGTATGATTTAACATCTATTCTTATTAAATTACGGTCACAATCAGTATCAAATAAAATTGCTTTGGAATATGATAATGGTGGAAGATACGTCATTGATCTTGATCAAATAGATGCTCCCAAAACAACAAAAAGATCTAATGAAATTTCTATTAATGAATCTACTTCATTAGTTCTTCGAGATGTTCCTGTTTATGCTTATATGACAAAAGAATATGATGATATAATGTCAGAAGAAGTATTTAATCAAGGCAAATATATGGGTTTGATGATGTTATTTTCTGTTGTGACATTAAAGCAAGAATCTGGAAATATTGATCTATCTGCAATGGACAAAAACGAATTAAACGAATGGATTAATAGTCTTCCTGCTCCAGTATACGAAAAAATTGAAAATTATCTTAATTCTGCTCCATCATTTAAACATTCTGGATCATATAAAGATTCTGAAGGAGAAGAACATAAAATTGAACTATCATCGTTATATGATTTTTTTCTTATCTGATGGCAGAACATACATTGGAGGCATGGTATAGCAATGCTTTCAATTTCTGTCATCTGAATAATTTTTGCACAATTACTGAATATGAAAATATGATACCATTTGAATTAGATGTGTATTCTTTAATGCTACAAGAACACGCAAAGAAATTATCTGATGCAGAAAATCAAGAAGCGTCTTTAGAAAAAGCTAGGCGAGAATTGGGATACTAATGAAAATAAATAAATTTATGGTTGGTAAAGTCCCTCGCAATAATATAGCTAAGGACACTAAAAACTCTTCTTTACCAACAAATAAAAACAATTCAGCACAACCACCGCAATTGAATATTGATAATTTGCGGCGTGATATGGCGACTGATATTATGATTAATAGTGATATCAATTCACAATATCGTATAATGACAGATAATAAAAAGAGTGTTGATGAAAGATTTATTGCTACACGTAGAGCTATTGGTAATGTAGAAGATAGAGTGTCGCGGTATGGCAATCGTATGCAACTTCTTGTTAGTAATATTCATGATTATAACAGAACAAATAAAAAAGAATATCAGCGACTATGGAATGAAATTAAAAGAAAATCTGGTGAAGAAGAATTTAATAAACCAAAATTTGATAATAAACAAAAATCCACACCATCTATAGTTCCTTCTTTATCTGCTAGTGTTTTTGCTGGTCTTGCTGGGGCTTGGCTCGCTGGTGGTGCTAAAAATATATTAAAAACATTATTGACTCATGCATTCCCAAAAGCTGCTGCACCATATGCTGTCCTAGCATTTTTGTTGTCTAATGACAATAAGAATGATATAAAAAATGATGCTGCTGATATAAAGAATGCAAAAACAAAAAAAGAAAAGCATGATGCTCTCACTAGATTAAGGAATAGAATACAATTAGGAAGCAAATCAACCGTCTCCAATAATGCTAAAGTTTTGGCAGAAATCAAAAAAGATAAAAATCTTGATGATCATGAAAAAGCGTTGGTTGCTGTATCTGAACTTAAAAATTCTTATTTCAAAACACATGATCCAGTAGAACGTACAAATTTGATTAATAGTTTCATGGTTGAATTGAATTCATATAATTTGAATAATTTTCAAAAAAATGATATTATTAATAAAATACCAAAAGCTGCTACACAAATTCTTGATAGAAACAAAGCAAGAACAAAAATAACCAAAGTACAGTCAAAAACACAATCAATAAAAAAACCAGAAACAAAAGATTATATGAAACAATTTTCTGGTTCTGGAAAAATTGATGATCAATCAACCCGAGTTGATGTTGGTCGCACAATCCGTAAAGAAGAGCGTCAAGGCGGTATGCGTACAGGTAGTGATGTTATGACTGGTCATGGTGGTAGATCCACTGGTGCTTATAATTTTGGCGGTAAAGGTGGTAAAATGTATGTCGGTGCCACTAACAAATGGCATCAATCACCACAACAATTTGCTGAACAACAACAAATGGCTCAATTTATGAAATTTGGTGCTTTACCATCAGGTTTTGAACATATTGCTGGCAATCGTGGCATACTAGGAAAACCTAGTGCTGTAGCTGCTGGTGGTGCTATGCCATTTGGCGGCCAAGCTGGATCTTCTGGCTATTCTGGCTATTCTGGCTCTAATTTTGCTTCAAGTGGTTCTAATTATGCTGGCTCGCAACAATATAGTGTTAGTCCAGGCGAAGCACCAAATATTGGCATGAACATGAGCGGTTCTCCTGGCAGTATACCAGACGATAAACATCCATTAACCAAACAAAGAATGCAACTTGGTGGTAATAAACTAAGTCGCGATCAAAAATTACATTTTTATGCTTTAACATTAGCAGAAATTGGGCCAAGAGCAACAAAACAAGATCTTGCTGCATTAATGGAAACTCCATATAATCGTGGTATGACAGAAAAAGATAAACATATAACACAAAATCTTACAGCTGCATATTACGAACCATTACGAACAAATACTGGTGGATATCAAAATTATAAAAACTATCTTGCCAAACTTAAAAAAGATCCTCATTTATTCGCTCGATTGGATAGTGCACATAATGAAGTTTTGCGTGGTTCTAATTATAGTAAATTAGCAACACAAAATTCATCTGCTCATGTTGCAGCATCTGCTAGACGATCACAAACAATAACACACATGACTTCTACTGGCGAAACTTTATCTCGTAAGGATAAAATGTCTGGTGCAAGACAACATGGTATAGGTACTGTAAGAAACACTCAAGATTGGGTAAATAAAACACAAAAAGAATTGAAATCGTATAAACCAAAAGAAACTAACGAACAAAAATTAACACAATCAGCATTTGTTGATGAAATGAAACCAAACATAAAAAATAATTTTGGTGATACCAACAAAGAAATTAAACTTGGTACTGTTCGCCAAAAACAAATGAAACATGCTGGTATTCGAAAAAGAAAATTATCAAATAAATTAAATAGTGTATTAGAATATGCAGCTGGTGAAGCTGGTGTTGAAGTTGATGTTTGGTCTGGTGGTCAAGCCAAAAGAGGATCTGGAGGTAAAAGAAAAGGATCAACCCGCCATGATTTAGGCAATGCTGCTGATCTTGATTTATATGTTAATGAAAATGGTAGAAGAAGAAGATTAAAATCATCTAATTCAAAAGATAGAATCAAGATCGCTGCATTTATCCGTGCATCTACCAAAGCTGGAGCTACTGGTGTTGGTACTGGTAGAAATGGCGGCTATATGGGTGATGGTCGTCTTCATGTTGGTTTTGGTACTTCTGCTACTTGGGGCGGTGGCATGACTGGAGATTATGCTCATGCATGGAGACAAGGAAGAAAAGAAAGCAGAAAATTTAATCTTAATGATGCTTTAAATAATATACAGCAACAAAATGAAATTCCTGATACAACAGAAGCTGCAAAAGAGCTTTCAAGAATTAGAGGCGTTGCTTCTCCTGTACAAAAACCAGAATATGTTGTGCAGCCAGACGCAACCATATCTGGACCAACAGTACAAGCAAAACAAAAAACTTCTGAGCCAATAGAAAATATAAAGAAATCTGTAGATGATTCTGGAATGGAAGGTTCTATTGTTGAAAAACCAATGATTGTGCCAGAACCAGAAATTAAAGCTCCTAGAACTGAAAAGGAACAAATAACTGATTCTATGGAAGTTGAACATAAGATCGAAAAGAAAGTTCTTGAAGAAAAATCAGCAGGAAGTAAACCAAAACAAGATAAAAAATCTAATGAGAATGTGAATAATTCTAGTGGTGTTGGTGTTAATAGACCAGAACAAGAAATGCCGAGCGAAAGTTCCTCTGGTTATGGTGGTGGTGGGGGTCAATCAGGCCAATGTTGGGTTTGATACGAATAAGGGGGCAAATTGCCCCCTTTCTATTTTTTATGGTCCGTCTTGACTAATTTGATCCCAATTCATAAAACCGGCATCACCACCAAACAATGTCAATGCAGCAAGAGCCACAACAACAACTACAGCGACTAGAATTTTAGTGTTATTATCCATTTATTCATTCCTTTTCATATAATGATATGATGGCTTGTTTACCATCACCAGAAAGTTCTGATTTGCCAATACCAGCATAATGACCATGAGGTTTAGGTATAACATCATAATCGATATGTTCCCATTCTTCGGCATATCTATTTATGTCATTGAAATGTTTTCTTTTGAACGTTATCCAACTATTTCTTGTTGTTTCATATACATATATTTCATCAATTCCAATATTAATTCCCATTATTATAGCCCAAGCTGTACCGCCAAGTGGGGCCATATTATTATCAAACTCACATACAGCATATATTCTTTCAGAATATAATATTTGATAATAATTTCTTCTCAAAAGATTGTTGACATATTCTGATTTACTAGGAAATTTTCTTTTAAGATATTTGTTTGCTATATTTAAATGATCATTAGCAATGGCGAGTTTAAATGCTGGTAAAATACGAGTATTTTCTTTTGTCCCCATACTCTTATGCATTTGAAAAGACCAGTGAATTGCATAATGACCACATGATTCAGCCATTTTGCCGAACAATTCATCAGATCCTTTAGATCCACCAGAATAACACACATTTTTATTTAACATAAATTTTCCTCTCGTGTTTTTAATAATCTAAAATATTTATCATTAAAAAACACAATAGCATATGCTAATTTTTTTGCGTCATCATCAATATCTATATTTTCTTTTGTAAAATTTTTTGCTCTAGAATATACAATACTCGCTAATTCTCCATCGGTCATATTGTTATTCCTTAATTTTATTACTATCATATAGTTTTTGATTTCTTTCGAGTCGTTCACTATCAGACAATGTTCTTTTTATTGTTGGCGTCATTTTAAGCTTTCCAATATCGACAATAGCAGCTGGTGGAGCAACCTGTCTGGTACTCATCTTTGGCATTGATGGTATCAAATAGCTCATAATGGTAAGAATAGCAAGAATACCAATCAATGAATAGAACCATTGTTTTTTAATGTTATTAATTATATCTTTTTCTTTGTCAGTTAATTTAGTGAGAAAATCTACCTCTAGCAATACATTGCTTGTTGAATATACCAACCGCACAAACCACAACAATACAATACCAAATAGAACCAATCTAATAACATCATATGCTAATGCAAATTCATTCATAATACACTCCTTTGTTGATTGTTGAGGTCGCAAATTGCGACCTCAAGTTGTTTATTGATTAATGTTTCCGTCGATGTTCATTACCAATTCCATTACCTACTGCAATTTTACCTGCCATGGTGCCTAGAATATCAGGCGAGATCCATTTTGTGTTATTGCTTGTAGTTAACTTCTCAAGAATCTCACGATCCTTATAAGCAAGATACTTAGGTGTTACAGAGTCAGCAAGAATTTTATTCTCTTCTGCCGCAGCTTGCGCCAATTCTCGTTTAATAGCGCGTTTGGCTTTAGCGGTTTCAAGTTCAGTTTCAAGCTTGACCAAAGCAACTTGCTTATTAGCTTCTTCCTGTTCAATTGCAATCCTACGTTCAGCGGCGACTTGCTTTTGCTGAACGATCATTGGTGGAAATCTAATATCAGCAAGACCAAAGCGTTTAATATCGATTGGTATTTTACCTGACTTAAATTCTTTTAGCAATTCTCTATTCAGTACCGCGTTCGCGATAGCTCGATTTGAATTGATTTCCGTTATGCTATAATTTACCACCACTCTCCTAACTACATCACGAATAATCGGTACAGCGTAGGTCTTATAGATGTTATCCGCAGTAATTACGCCAGATGAACCAGGAAAGTCCGTTGCTTCTACCGGAATGTTTGCGAACACACGTTCAAGACGCTGATCATCGCGGGCAACAGCAAATGTTCCTCGAACATCGAATTCCATCATCAAATCAGACTTTGGCATATATAGGGAGTTATTCTTACCACGGAATGATTCTTTACTTTTGAAGTCTGAAGTTTCTGCAAGTAACAATTTATCACAATAGTACCAACATAGTGGTAGACGGAACTGTGATGGATTAATCAAGCCTGGCTTAATACCATCCTTTGTTTTAATCTTACCCACATAAGCAAGCGGCACTTCTGCATACTCGCCGCTGCAACCTGCTAGTCCAATAGATGCAATTAGTGCTGAGATGATTCCCAGACGTTTCATATTAAACATTTTTTACCTCTTTGTTATAAACCATAATCATATAATGTGTTTTAATTAGAAAACACGCTTTTTCTGCTTCTTTAAGTGCTAATCCATATTCATTTCCTCCATATTCAGTGACATATTGTTTAATCCAAACTATACGTAACGGGTTATCCGTCGTTGGAGTAATATTAAAATCTCGAATGACTACTCTTTTATAATAGTCATAAATCTGAACCTGATTTGGATCAAAACCTGGTTCTCTAAATTCACCACTAATTATACGATCCATTAACAATACATTCATCCATAAATCTCTTTCATTCGTTGAAGTGTTTCGATAATCAGCATAGTCTCATCACCTAATTTGGTTCCACCTCTTGTTTCTGTCCAATGTTCAATAGCTTCTGGGACTGTGAAATATCTGCAACCAGCAATTATTCTATCATTACCTGATAACTCTGGTACAATAATAAAATCATATCCATCTGATCTTTTAATTTGTGGAAACGGTTTTGATACTTTAGCATCACCATATACACTTACATCACCAGATACTCTTGCATCACCATATACTAGAGCAGTACCAGATACTAGAGCAGTACCAGATACTCTTGCATCATCATATACTCTAGAATGACCAAATACTAGAGCATTACCAGATACGCTAGAATGACCAAATACTTGAGCATCATCAGATACTTGAGCATAACCAGATACTACAGCATAACCAGATACTACAGCATTATCATATACATGAGCATGACCATATACTATAGCATTATCACATACTTTAGCATTTCCATATACTCTTGCATGATCACATACTTTAGCATCACCATATACTCTAGTATCACCAAATATTTGAGCATAGCCAGATACTATAGCATCACCAGATACTCTAGCATTACCATATACTCTAGCATTAATTCCAATAAAAGCAGTATCAGCAACACTAGCAGTAGATTCTACTAATCCACCACCATTAGGATGTTTATGAAATTCTGTCATATTATGTTCCCTTTGTTTCTATATATGGATTGACAGCAATCTATGTTGCTGTCAATCCATAATTGACTTTAATTCTTGTAATGTTCTAATAATGATTAAAGTCTCATTGCCTAAACTAGTTCCATATCTTGTTTTTGTCCAATGTTCAATAGCTTCTGGAACTGTAAAATATCTACAACCAGCAATGATTCTATCAATACCATCTTTATCAGGTACAAGAATGAAATCATATCTATCTGATCTAGTGATTTTTGGAAATGGTTTTGACACTACAGCATTACCATATACTCTTGCATTACCAGATACTCTTGCATTATCACATACTATAGCATCACCAAATACTTGAGCATTATCATATACTCTTGCATTATCACATACTTGAGCATTTCCATATACTAGAGCATTATCAGATAATGCAGCATTATCATACACATGAGCATTACCATATACATGAGTATTACCAGATACTCTTGCATGATCACATACTATAGCATTAACATATACTAGAGCATCACCATGTACTACAGCATTGCCATATACTCTTGCATGATCACATACTTGAGCATCACCAAATATTACAGCATTATCAAATACTCTAGCATTATCAAATACTTTAGCATTGCCAGATACTTGAGCATAACCTAATACTTGAGCATTACCATATACTCTAGCATTAGGTCCAATAAAAGCAGTATCTGCAACAGTTGCAGTAGACTCTACTAGACCACCACCATTTGGATGTTTATGAAATCCTATCATATTATGTTCCTGTTCTTGTAAAAGCATATAAACCAGCAAGAATAATTAATGTTATCCAAAACAACACTTCATATAATGTAATTGGTTCTGGTTTCATTTATTCAACTTTCTTTGCAAGAGCTTTTTCTTGCTCTTCTTCATTTATTTCTTGCATAGTCATCTTATCATTCTTTAGCGTATTAATATGATTATTGATTGTGGTGTGCATACTTATCACTATGCACATAATAAAAAACAACATAAACATAACCATAAAATTAAAAAAGTGTCTCATAATAATAATTTTAATGAATTGTTATCCAACCAACATCAGCACCAAAATATATAGCAACTATATATCCCATTGGAGACCTAATTGCAGCTGGTTCATTAATCCTTTCTGCTTTTTGTTTAGCTTTGTTTATTGTCTTTTTTGTGTCTGGTTCTCGATCACTATGAGAATACACAATTTCATACATGTAATACTCCTAACTGATTGGTTCAATACCCCTATAATCAACATCTGAAATAGTGTCTTCATACACATCATATTCTTTTGATGGTACATCAATAAGAATTGCTGTCATTATGATATGATCATCAACAATTCTTTTTGCGTCATTACGACTTTCAGCAACAACACACATTTCTACTTCTACAGTAACCTTCGCCTTTACGTGATAGTCATTTTTTTTCATGATATGTTCCTTTGTTGTTTGGTAGTTCCAGTAGGATTTGAACCTACGACCTATTGTTTAGAAGACAATTGCTCTTTCCGCTGAGCTATGGAACTATAATGGTAGAAGAGGTCGGAATCGAACCAACTCGGTTTTTAAACACACAGTTATGAGCTGTGGGGCTCCCCATTTGCCATCTCTTCCTTTTTATTGATCTACAGAACCATTAAGGTAATATTATGTGTAAGATCTTGATACATTAATCGTTGGTTTCACTAATGCAGTCAAATTACTTTTTTCGTCTTGTATTTTGTGATTTGAATTTACAAAATAATCTATCATAAGCCCAGCCGCCATGGCAGCATCAGTAGCATCGACAAGAATATCAATGGCGTCTTTGATTCTTTGTACATGTTCTTCATCAGTCATTTTTGTTTCTTTTCCTTCTGTTTCAACTATTGCATACAATATTAAATAACCATCATTTATTACTAATAAATGATATTCATCTTTTGTGTAATAGTCTTTAATGATTCTTTCGAAATATTTGTTTTCTTTAGCATGAACAACACATTTATCAACAGCTTCTCCAAACTTATTGAACACCCCAATATCTAATTCAACATTAAATCCAATCATTCGAAAATATGCTCTATACATTATATTTCCTATTCACAGTGTAAATTCTGATATCACCACCAATCGCAGCTGCCATATCATAACCGCTACCGTCTTCTTCAAATTCATATGCAACGATATGATCATATCGTTTATGTTTTGTTGCGTGTTTTACACATTCCTCCGCAGCAGTTTCAAGAGTACAAAAAGTTCCTATATCATAGACTGTAGGAATGATGGTATTTTCAGTATAGAATGCTTTATACATCACGATATCCTTTGTTCTGATGTCTTGATCATACTATATTGTGGTTTCTTGTCAATCAATAATTGACTTTAATTCTTGTAACATATCAATAATTTTTAAGGTTTCGGTTCCTAATTTAGTACCACCTCTTGTCCTAGTCCAATGTCCAATTGCTTCTGGAACCGTGAAATATCTGCAACCAGCAATGATTCTATCAATACCATCTTTATCAGGTACAAGAATAAAATCATAGCTATCTGATCTAGTAATTTTTGGAAATGGTTTTGATACTACAGCATTACCAGCTACTCTAGCATTACCAAATACCATAGCATTACCAAATACTTGAGCATCACCAGATACTCTTACATTACCAGATACTCTAGCATCACCAAATACATGAGCATAACCATATACTATAGCATCACCAGATACTTGAGCATTATCATATACTTGAGCATCACCACATACTACAGCATCACCAGTCACTCTTGCATTATTAGATACTATAGCATTGCCATATACTAGAGCAGTACCAGATACTACAGCATTACCATATATTCTAGCATAGCCAGATACTAGAGCAGTACCAGATACTAGAGCAGTATCATATATTCTAGCATAGCCAGATACTCTAGCATTACCAGATACTAGAGCATCACCAAATACTTGAGCATCACCAAATACTTGAGCATTATCATATACTTGAGCATTACCAGATACTACAGCATCTGGTCCAATAAAAGCAGTATCTGCAACAGTTGCAGTAGACTCTACTAGACCACCACCATTTGGATGTTTATGAAATCCTATCATATTATGTTCCTTTCAATCAATCAAGATAATAAATGGCATCATCAATAACTTCATTGATATATTCTCGACCAAATTTTTCTTTTAGATGTTTATATGTCACATCAACATCGTCCAATTCATATGCGAACGGTTCACATTTAATATCATTTATTGGTCCGCTCTTATAAAAAGAAACAACCAATAAATGATCCTTAAACTCTACTGTAGCAGCATCAATCATGTTTTAAAACCCAATTAATATATTCTGCCACAATTATACCAAGTAAAATACCACAAAACACAGATAATCTAATCGTTACCGCCTCAGAATCAAATTCGTAAAACCAATTAGACGATAACATAACTAAAAGATATACCACAATATATGTGATATAAGCAACACTCTTGATCATTTTATTTTCCTGTTATCTTTCATCATACATTTTTTGTGCTTCTATTGGGACTCTTCCTCCCATAGCTATAGTCCAAGATATATCAGCTATAGTTGCCAAACTAATACGAACAATGTTTTCATTACCAATTTCATAACAACATTGTTCGTAATGATTTTTTTCATCATAGCATCTGATAGTTTGACCATATGATGTATCTACTAAATAAACTTTTTTTGTCATGATCTTTCCATAAATTGGATTAAAGTGGAGCGCCTTTAGCAGGAAGTTTGTTATACATAATGGTGTTGTCAATCAATAATTGTCTCTAAAATATTTTGGTTTTCTTGATTTTTTCCAACATTCTGCAATATCATCTAGGGCGATTAAACCAACGCTAAGCTGAGCTTCCTTTTCAGGAACAACCCAACCAACAATTCTCATGCCGTCTTTACTAGGATGTGGAATGTTGGTTGTTCCCACACTTGTTCTAATGATATCGTCTGCACAATTTTCTGAAATTTTACCCATTAGATAGATTCCTTTAGATATTGAATGATTTTTTGAATCGTTTCGATTTTATCTTTTGGTCGATCTGGTACTTTTTCTGTTCCATGATCAATTTCATGATCAACAAATTCACCCATCATTTCCAAACTATGAATATTTGCTGCAAACCATAGTTCGTCAATCTTCCTTTCTAATTCAAATGATTCGTTCATAGCGAAAACCCTTCTTTTTTCATATCATCTAACAGATACCAATGAAATCCGTTTGGTGTTTTAAAACCAATATAATCCATAACAAAATCGACTTTATATGATTGGTCCATATTCAATGGAGAAACCCAAACCGCCGTGCCGATATCAGTATCAACAATAGCAATAGATACTCGCTTAACGCGATTAGTTTCTAATGCTTCTTTAATAGCAGAAACCAATCCACCTTTATTCAATTCAGATTCAATCGGCCCATTTAAACCTTCATCTTTAAATGCTAATGATCGTCTAACATTACCAGAAGCATTTGATAGATTTACTGCATTGCGGCGTTGTGTTGGTGTTTTTGCTGTCATTACTGTGTACATTGTATGTTCCTCTGTTTTGATAATTATATCTTAGATGAATCTACATGTATGTCAAGTGTATTTGTCTAAAATGGAAAGACATTGCAACAAAAATAAGTTTCAATCATGGATGTGATTCAAGTTTTAAACCTATCTCTGCTTAGATACTTTTCTAGAGGTCTTCCCTCCAATTAGACTTTGGTCCTTTTAAAAGAAACAGTCACACGGACCATTTCTTTTGTGATTAAAATACTTTTGCGCTTCCACTAACGGGATCGAAGCGGATGTATCGCGCAAAAATCTACTGCGCGCGATTTGTCGCCATCGGCATTAACACGCCAAACGTTTATCGAAAAGTCAATCAATTTTTCGGGCGATGCGCGCAACGTGACAACAGGAATTTCGGAACCGTGAATTCGATGAACTTTCGCGAAAATCCTACAATTCGCCGCAAAACGCACGAAATCGTCTACCGCTTCAACATCCACATCAAATTCAACCTCAATATCAACATGTTTCGTCATTTGAATGGTCCATTTGTTTTGATAATTATATCTTAGATGAATCTACATGTATGTCAAGTGTATTTGTCTAAAAATGATGGATTTACGTTATGATTTTTACAGCCTTCATATGCTTTTTTGATGAAATCATGTAAGAAAACATTATCATGAATGATTTCATTATTATTATTAGTCAAGTCATCATGAATCTTTTGAACATAATCAATAATATCTTCATCTTCCAAATCATATTTTAATATGATATAATTTTTAATATTAGCAGGCAGCATAAATGCCCTTTTGTCTTCAATTTTTTCATTATATAGTTCGTCTGGAATCAAATGACCGATAGCACATTTTCTTCCATTAGGACCACGGTATCTGCATGAATTGATAAATACCCTAAAATATGACGGTCCTCCTTGTTCAATAACAGGAATAATGGCATCTTCAAATAGTTTTTGTACTGACATAATATATTCCTTTGGTTATTAAATTCTATCCATCGAAAACTTTTCATTATCATACACGTCAAACCAACAACAATCAATGGTTTTTTTGGCTTGAATGAGTTCATCATAAGTTTCATAGCTATCAATAAAAACATAATTATTAGGATTGTTTTTTGTAGCGCCAGAAAATAACCACCATCGTTTGTGATTAACATCTTCCTGTTCGTCAATCAATTCTTCTAGGTTTTCAATCTCTCTATAGATATCAGTAATTTTTAATCGATGTTCGATGATTTTGTCTTCAAGCTCTTCAACTTTTTTGCGCATATTTTTAACTAAGGTGTTCATTCTATTATACCAATCTACTTTTTTCTAAGTCTTCCATCAATTTTTTGATGCTATTTTCACTTGGTTTACGTGATTGGCGGATAGTATATCCAGCTTTTTTGATTTGGTATTTGATGCTTGCAAACATATGATCAGGAAATCTAGCATAGCCATCGAATGCTTCTGCGATTTCATTCCAAATATATTCACCGCCTTCTGTATTGGCGAACAGAGTAACATAATAACCATCTGTAATAAATTCAAGATCAGTTTTCTTAGCCATTGTGTGTTCCTCTGTGTTTCTATATTCTGAACATAGCAGATTCTATGTTGTTGTCAACACCTATCTCAAATAGGCAGCACCATAAGAATTTAGGCATGATCCCCAACCGCCATCATGATCGGCTATGTTGCCTCTGACATGCTTTGCCGGAGCTTTATATGATGCTGATTTGTAGATATCGCCTGTTTCCTTTTCAACAAAGCAATAAACACTACTATCGCCAGTACCCACGCGCCCAGTCACGATCTTATGGTATTTTCTTCCGCTCAATACCTTCAAAAAAATCTTCCAATTATAACCACATTCTTCATTGTATTCATTGATTTTATTTTCGATATGCTTAACCCATACATGAATATCGACTGGTTTTTTGGTTTTTTCTTCTTTGCTTGGATCGTCTGGGTATTCATGCCATGTTGAGATATCCCAATCACCAAGAAGCCCGTTCGCGACCAATCGCCTATCACCATTTACATTTTCAAGACAACATCCACTCATCCAACCACACGGCTTTTTATGAGGTCCAAAATCATTTACCCACACAAGAAGTGGAGTATCGATTGGAGCGTCTTCAATTTTGTTCATTACATCATTCCTCTGTTGTTTGATATCTTGTATCATACAGCAATCTATGGTGTTGTCAATCCATAATTGACTTTAATTTCTGTAGCATAGAAATAATTTCAAGTGTTTCATCACCTAATTTAGTTCCATATCTTGTTTTTGTCCAATGTCCAATTGCTTCTGGGACTGTGAAATACCTGCAACCAGCAATGATTCTATCGACTCCATTTTTATCTGGCACAAGAATAAAATCATATCTATCTGATCTTTTAATTTGTGGAAATGGTTTTGATACTCTTACATCACCAGATACTACAGCATTACCAGATACTCTTGCATTATCAAATACTCTTGCATTATCACATACTATAGCATTACCATATACTCTAGCATGATCACATACTTGAGCATTACCAAATACTAGAGCATTATCAGATAATGCAGCATTGCTGTATACTACAGCATTACCATATACTCTTGCATGACCAGATACTCTTACATGATCACATACTTGAGCATTATCATATACTACAGCATTACCATATACTACAGCATTACCACATACTAGAGCATTACCAAATACTTCAGCATTACCATATACTTTAGCATTACCATATACTTTAGCATAATCAAATACTTTAGCATAATCAAATACTACAGCATTACCATATACTTTAGCATTATCACATACTACAGCATTATCAAATACTCTAGCAGATGGACCAATATAAGCAGTATCAGATACTCTTGCAGTATCTGCAACAAGACCACCACCATTGGAGTGGTTATGAAATTCTGACATTGTATCATTCCTTTGTTATCTGATATCTTGTATCATACAGCAATCTATGGTGTTGTCAATCCATAATTGACTTTAATTCTTGTAACATATCAATAATTTTTAAGGTTTCATCACCTAATTTGGTTCCACCTCTTGTTTCTGTCCAATGTCCAATTGCTGCTGTGACTGTGAAATATCTACATCCAGCAATTATTACATCAATACCATCTTTATCTGGTACAAGAATAAAATCATAGCTATCTGATCTTTTAATTTGTGGAAACGGTTTTGATACTCTTGCATCACCATATACTCTAGCATTGCCAGATATTACAGCATTACCATATACTTGAGCACAACCAGATATTACAGCATAACCATATACTCTTGCATCATCACATACTATAGCATCATCATATACTTGAGCATCACCATATACTCTAGCAGTACCAGATACTACAGCATCATCAGATACTATAGCATTACCAAATACTAGAGCATTACCAAATACTCTAGCATAACCAGATACTCTAGCATTACCAAATACTTGAGCATAGCCAGATACTCTAGCATTAGGTCCAATATAAGCAGTATCAGATACTGTTGCAGTAGACTCTACTAATCCACCACCATTGGAGTGTTTATGAAATTCTGACATATCATGTTCCTTTTGTTTCTATATCTTTATCATATAACAATCTATGGTGTTGTCAATCAATAATTACTTCAAATCCAATCATCTGCATCCTGTAGATCAAACATATCTCTATCATTACAATATCTTGCTTCAGGATGATTCATAATAAATTCAACCACAAGATCAGTTAGACGATTCAATTTTTCTTCTTGGTTATCCGTCAAATCAGAATATCCGCCAGTGTTGACGATATGTTTGATAGAATCTAGGCAGTTCAGCGCTTCTATCATATCTTTATCAGGAACACGACACATAAAAAATTCGTTAAGAAAATTCCATGCCCCAGACGTATTATTGCAACTCCCATTGTTATAATAATCATATGAAATTTTAGAAACGGCTCGCAAAATTTCCCCGCCAAGCAATTCTGCTTTTCCTCTAGAGGGAACCAATTCATCATAAAAATTGAAATATTCTTTTTGATATTTGCCTGTATTTGACCAATAAGACATTGTGTTTCTTTCTGTTTCTATATTCTGATTATAGCAGATTCTATTCTGGCGTCAAACAAATATCAGCAACACCACCACTAATAGTGTATTTCACATCACCACCACATTTTATAACATGATCACACAATTCTTTGGTTGCTCCAACGATAATAATATCACCATCTGTCATTGGCATTGTTTTTATGTTATCTGGCAAATCACAATATTCCGCAGCCATTTCTAAGGCAGAATCTTCATCTTCTCCAACGCCACAAATATTATATCCATATTGAATTACTGCAAACATCACATCATTCCTTTCGGTTTAATCGTCAGATTCCCACAATTCGTGATCAATACCAACTACTGCGGTCTGATCAATCAACCAAACATCACCATCCTGATATACAGTGAATCTTTGTCCGGTTGGTTTATATTCCAGAACGGCATTCTCGCAAATATACTGCCATGATTCCCAATACGATTCCGAATCAGCACCATCGCAATTAATATTAAACGTAGAAACAATAAGAATATCTTTGGTAAGTGTTTCTTTAAGATTCACGATATTGATATCCGACCAATCAATACAACCCATTGCTTTTTTCGGTGCTGCGATACCATTACGTTCATCTGAAAGCATGATAACTTTACTAATGGGCTTCATAATAATGTTCCTTTGTTGTCGATGATCTAATCATAGCAGATTCTAGTGGTATGTCAATCAGTTTTCTTTCTTATCGCCAATTAATAGAACCATTGCTTCAATGATATCACTGATAGCTTCTGGTTCAATGAAAATTCCGATATTCCATTCCTGTTGATCAGCATTCTTATATTCCAGAACAATGCCATACTGCGCAGTATGGCTCGGCAGCGCATCTGGATTTGCTCTTATCCTATACGAAACTTCATCAATATGTGTAACATATTGTTTCTCTAACATCATTATATCCTTATTGTTTTGACTATTTTCGTGATATCTGCTAGTCGTCTAGTAGTTCCGGTTCCTTTGATGTTGCTATTATAAACATGACAATCATATGTGAATTGATCATCCTTAAACTCTACTGTGAAATATAATTGCTTATTATCCCACTGTAAAGTCAAAACGCCATTATCAGAAACAAATAATGTTGGAGCATGAATCAATTCATTCTTCTCAAGAAAGGCAATCGCTCCTTTCAGTGATGTTTCATTGATCTTAATACCATTGTATTTTGCATGTATTTTCAAATCTCTTATCATTGGTTTCAAGATACAAGTCATTACATCCCCTTGAATAGTTACGCGGCGATATTTATTCAGAATCTTCGTATAGTGACATAAACAAATTACACTCGTTTATGATCTTATTAAATGCGCGCCGTTCGCTTGATGATAGCTTTTCAAGATATTCATCAAGTGTTCCGCCATCTTCAACAAATTCTCCAAAATCTTCAACACAATCCATTAGATCTTTTGAGGTATTTTCCCAACGGCAGTATGACATATTAGACATTGTACGTTCCCTTTGTTTCTATATCTTGATTATATCAGATTCTAGAGTGATGTCAATCAATAATTGACTTTAATTTCTGCAATGTTTCGATAATCAGCATAGTCTCATCACCTAATTTGGTTCCACCTCTTGTTTCTGTCCAATGTTCAATAGCTTCTGGAACTGTAAAGTATCTGCAACCAGCAATTATTATTTCAGTACCATTTTTATCTGGCACAAGAATGAAATCATATCTATCTGATCTTTTAATTTGTGGAAATGGTTTTGATACTCTAGCATCACCAGATACTTGAACATTGCCATATACTATAGCATTACCAGTTACTATAGCATTACCAGTTACTATAGCATTATCATATACTTTTGCATCACCATATACTCTTGCAGTACCATATACCATAACCTTATCAAATACTAGAGCATTATCAAATACTACAGCATCACCAAATACTCTTGCATCACCAGATACTCTAGCATTGCTGTATACTCTAGCATCATCATATACTTGAGCATTACCAAATACTCTTGCATCACCATATACCATAACCTTATCAAATGCTAGAGCATTACCATATACTTGAGCATTACCAAATATTTGAGCATAGCCAGATACTCTAGCATTATCACATACTACAGCATCACCAGATATTACAGCATTATCATATACTTTAGCATAACCAGATATTACAGCATCACCAGATATTACAGCATAATCACATACTAGAGCATAACCAAACACTTTAGCATTACCAAATACTTTAGCATTAGGTCCAATATAAGCAGATACTGCAACTGTTGCAGTAGACTCTACTAATCCACCACCATTGATATGTTTATGAAATTCTGACATATTATGTTCCCTTTGTTTCTATATCTGGATCATATCAGATTCTATATGTATGTCAACTATTCTATATCAAATTCGCCATTAGAATTGACATAAAAATGCTTTTCTCCTACACATTTGCTAGCCTCTGTCAGTATGGTTGAAGCCGGTTCATTCCAATCGCCATCCCAAAACCCGCAACCATGTCCTTGGCTGGTTAACCAAAAATCATGGCCAGCGTATTCGGACACAGAACATACTAATGGTCGAATGAGATTATCATTAGTGAATAGAGCATTGTGCTTATCGAAAAATGTTTCTGCAATCTCAGTCAACATTTTTCGTGCTTTATGTGACAATTCATGTTTGCCATCATCACAATTGGGATTGCAACAACCTTCCACACAATCCTCGCAATCATCATGTTCATATGTAGATGACCATAGTGCGGCCTCAATAAAACCACTAACAAAATCTGATTTTTTCATTTGAGTTATTCCTTTGTTATCTGATATCTTGATCATAGTGGATTCTAGAGGTATGTCAATCCATAATTGACTTTAATTTCTGTAGCATAGAAATAATTTCAAGTGTTTCATCGCCTAGTTTAGTTCCATATCTTGTTTCTGTCCAATGTTCAATTGCTTCTTCGATACTAAAATATCTACAGCCAGCAATGATTCTATCACTACCAGATAAATCAGGTACAATAATAAAATCATATCCATCTGATCTAGTAATTTTTGGAAACGGTTTTGATACTACAGCATCACCAGATACTACAGCATCACCAGATATTACAGCTTTACCAGATACTACAGCATTATCATATACTCTAGCAGTACCATATACCATAACCTTATCAAATACTTGAGCATCACCATATACTTCAGCATTATCAAATACTTGAGCATTACCAGACACTTTAGCATCGCCATATACTTGAGCATTATTAGATACTCTTGCATTATTAGATACTATAGCATTATTAGATACTATAGCATTACCAAGTACCGCAGCATTACCAGCTACTACAGCATTAGGACCAATATAAGCAGTATCAGATACTGTTGCAGTAGACTCTACTAATCCACCACCATTAGGATGTTTATGAAATTCTGACATATTATGTCAATCCTTTATATCTAAATTCTTCAAAATAAATGCAAGCAATCTGTCATTGAATCTATTGTTAATGGCATCAATTGTCTTCGCACCATTATCAATATCATTAATCGCATTATCAACCGCAATCATATATATGCCAAGCGCATAATGATTATAACATTTTTTATTTTCTTGTTTACGATCATATCTTGTTACAATATGATTCAAATCCGATTTTAATTCTCTTAAAGCATCAAAATCCATGGTATGTTCCCTTTGTTATCTGATATCTTGATCATAGTGGATTCTATGTTGTTGTCAATCAATAATTGACTTTAATTTCTGCAATGTTTCAATAATCAACATAGTCTCGCTTCCTAATTTGGTTCCATATCTCGTTTCTGTCCAATGTTCAATTGCTTCTGGGACTGTGAAATATCTACATCCAGCAATGATTCTATCAATACCATCTTTATCAGGTACAAGAATAAAATCATATCCATCTGATCTAGGAATGCGTGGAAATGGTTTTGATACTACAGCATTACCATATACTCTTGCATTACCAGATATTACAGCTTTACCAGCTACTTTTACATTACCAAATATTACAGCATTACCAAATATTTGAGCATTACCAAATACATGAGCATAGCCATATACTCTAGCATCATCAAATACTTCAGCATTATCAGATATCATAGCATTACCAGATACTAAAGCATGACCATATACCATAGCATTACCAGATACTAAAGCATGACCATATACCATAACCTTATCAAATACTTTAGCATTACCAGATACTCTTGCATTACCAAATACTTGAGCATTACCAGTTACTTCAGCATCACCAGTTACTCTAGCATCTGGTCCAATAAAAGCAGTATCTTCTACATATGCAGTAGACTCTACTAGACCACCACCATTTGGATGTCTATGAAATCCTGACATATCATTTTCCCTTTGTTTCTATATCTGGATCATACAGCAATCTATGGTGTTGTCAATCCATAATTGACTTTAATTTCTGCAATGTTTCAATAATCAACATAGTTTCATCACCTAATTTAGTTCCATATCTTGTTTCTGTCCAATGTTCAATTGCTTCTTCGATACTAAAGTATCTGCAACCAGCAATTATTACATCAATACCATCTTTATCTGGTACAAGAATAAAATCATATCCATCTGATCTAGTAATTTTTGGAAACGGTTTTGATACTAGAGCATCACCAGATACTACAGCATCACCAGATACTACAGCATTATCATATACTTCAGCATCACCAAATACTCTTGCAGTACCAGATACTATAACCTTATCAAATACTTTAGCATCACCATATACCATAGCATAACCATATAATTGAGCATTACCAAATATTTGAGCATTACCAGATACTAGAGCATGACCAGTTACTCTAGCATTATCAAATACTTTAGCATTGCCATCTACTATAGCATTGCCCTCTACTACAGCATTACCAGCTACTACAGCATTAGGTCCAATATAAGCAGTATCAGCAACACTAGCAGTAGACTCTACTAATCCACCACCATTGGAGTGTCTATGAAATTCTGACATATTATGTTCCTTTTGTTATCTGATATCTGGATCATACACCAATCTATGGTGTTGTCAATCAATAATTGACTTTAATTCTTGTAACATATCAATAATTTTTAAGGTTTCGGTTCCTAGTTTAGTTCCACCTCTTGTTTCTGTCCAATGTTCAATTGCTTCTTCGATACTAAAATACCTGCAACCAGCAATGATTCTATCGACTCCATCTTTATCTGGCACAAGAATAAAATCATATCTATCTGATCTGGTGATTTTTGGAAATGGTTTTGATACTAGAGCATCACCAAATACTTTTGCATCACCAAATACTCTTGCATGATCACATACTATAGCATCATCAGATACTGAAGCATTATCACATACTACAGCATTATCAAATACTCTTGCATCACCATATACTCTTGCATCACCAGATACTATAGCATTATCACATACTACAGCATTATCACATACTCTAGCATTACCATATACTTTAGCATTGCTGTATACTCTAGCATCATCAGATACTTTAGCATTGTTGTATACTCTAGCATTACCAGACACTTTAGCATTACCATATACTACAGCATCACCAGATATTACAGCATTACCAAATACTATAGCATTACCATATACTTCAGCATTACCAAATACTCTTGCATTAGGTCCAATAAAAGCAGTATCAGATACTCTTGCAGTATCTGCAACAAGACCACCACCATTGGAGTGTCTATGAAATTTTGTCATATTATGTTCCTTTTGTTATCTGATATCTTGTATCATAGTGGATTCTAGAGGGATGTCAATCCATAATTGACTTTAATTTCTGTAGCATAGAAATAATTTCAAGTGTTTCATCACCTAATTTAGTTCCATATCTCGTTTCTGTCCAATAGATACTCTTGCATTATCATACTATAGCATAGCCAGCTACTTTAGCATCACCAAATACTTTTGCATGACCAGATACTCTTGCATCACCAAATACTAGAACATCATCAGATACTATAGCATTATCATATACTTTAATATCATCAGATACTCTTGCATCACCAAATACTAGAACATCATCAGATACTCTTGCATTATCACATACTAGAGCAGTACCAGATACTCTTGCATTATCACATACTATAACATTAGGTCCAATAAAAGCAGTATCAGATACTGTTGCAGTAGACTCTACTAATCCACCACCATTGGAGTGTTTATGAAATTCTGACATATTATGTTCCCTTTGTTATCTGATATCTGGATCATAGTGGATTCTAGAGTGATGTCAACAATTATTTTCACTTGACACAACATTTCATAGTTGCTAGGGATAGCAGATCAGCAACCTCGGAAGGCGTCATACAATGTGTAAAATCTTTGAAAAAGGCGACATTATCAATGAATCGTCTCTTAGTGCACTGTCAAAATTTCTTCTTCGGAAATTTGATTCAGAGAATGATTTTATAGTAAATAGGAATGATGATGGTGTATTATCTGCAAATTGGGATGATGATTCCATCATTATTGTATTTTCTGATGTAGATCAAGTAGATTATAAAGAATTTAATTTATCCTTTGATTTTAAGGATTGCTATGGTGATATTACAACAAGTGATCTTGATTTCATTATTACCACAATCGAGCCATTATTGCAAAAATTAACAGTAGTGAAAGCAGAATCTGCAATATAATAAAACAGAGGAAAGACATTATGATTATTGATTTTGATACGTCTATTAAAGATATTATAACATTAGCACAAAAAAACAATATTAGTATTAATGATAATTCTCTTAATGCAATGTTAAAAATGATTGATCATGGTATTAATACAACAAAACATCCTATTCTTGAATTAGATAATTATGGCTCATTTTATTTTGCTTGGAATGATAGTATGGTGCTTATGTTTAATAATTCGGGTAACTATAAATTGAGTTATGTTATGGGAGTTAATCGTGGTGATATTACATCAAATGAGCCTCAATTTATCATTGATCTTATTGAAAAGTTATTGTGTAGTAACTAGCGTGGTTATATACCTACTAATCTGTAGTTTCAAACTATTTTTGTTTGAAATTGAGATTTTAGCTCTATTGTAACTCAATTACATAGTATATTACTATTGTACTAGAATTATAGTAATGTCCATATAGTGGAATAATATAGTATGAAAAATTAAAATCTTATATTAGATAAAATATCAGATATTTTGGGGAATGTAGAATAATCGAAAAAACGTAATATGAGGCCACGTGTCTCTATGACATTTTTGTGTCTCTGTGACATTTTTGTGTCTCTGTGGCCTATATATCACACTGTAACATAGACGCAACTGTGACATAAATGCAACATAGTGTGTCCATTATGTCTCTGTGTCCTATATATCACTATAGACGCACAAATGCAACAGTGCTACCATTATGCAACACAGTGATAATAATACAACACAGTTGCATAGACGCAACTGTGACATATATACAATAGTGTTGTTTTTCTGCATCAAACCCCTTTGTGGCAAAATAGTTACACCAATGAGATACTAACTGAGTCCTTTTGTCTAATCACAATCTTGTGACTTGACTCGTTCCAGCGTCTCTTTATATTTGGCTCTAACGCAACTCAATTGAGGCTAGTTTGATGAGAATTGTTGAATACGTTTTGCCAGCACATTGGCTTTGTGCATTGATCAATGATGATTATAGTGGTCTCGAAGAGCATGATATAGATGCAATTGAGGCATTTTATCAAGCTGAATCCGCTGAATATGGCATGTTTCGATGCCTTTGCCCGGTCGATGATAAGGGCAGAGGATTCATGCGATATCATGACGCGTGGGACTATGGTATTGGATCATGCGACACTGTAACAATAGCGTTTCAGGTAGAATAGAGATTGACTCTCCATTAGATTTCTTTAGTATCAGTCTTAACGCAACTCGATTAAGGAACATCCAATGCCAATATATAACACTGCCATAGTTCGCGGTAATGCTAGAGTGCATAGAAAGGTTAGAGGGCTAGGCAATGTTACAGTGTCTAATAAGGCGTATTTTGGACCTGGACCTACAGTCGAACATTCTTCACGTGGCATCAAAGAATCCGTTTATGTTGAATATGATGATTCGTTTAAAGAATGGTGTGTCTTTGGCCTTGATTCTGGCCATTGTTATAATTATTATGGCGAATATGCAGAGGCATTAGATGCGGCAGTACGCCACAACGAAAATAGAGCTTGACTCTCCATTAGATTCCCTTAGTATCTGCCTTAACGGAAGGAAATAAAATGTTCTCAATTCGGAAAAATGTTAAAACTGGCAACGGTTTTAAGTATAGGGTTAAGGTGCGTGCATTCAAATCTAGTGACGCCATGCACAAATTTTTGAATGCTCAATATGATAATTCATGGCGAATTATGGCCAAGCCGGTCAAATCGGGTACTTATATCGAGCGCGGAATCGAGGGTGAATTGATAAACATCAAAACACTAGATCCGTTGGTTCTGGCGCATTGCTAACAAATTAGGGATTGACTTTCCATTCAATTTCTTTAGTATCAGTCTTAACGAAACACACAAGAGAGCTTCTGATATGTCCAACCCGGTCAAATTCTCTGAAATTGTTTATGTTGATAATAATTCAGAAATCGAAGTTTACTACATTATGGGATGTTACTCCGCGCTATACTATGGCACTTATGACAATTTTGCCGAAGCGCAAAATATAGTCACAACATCAAATAATCTGCGATTGAGTGACATTGCGGAAAAGCATTACAAACTGGCCCTTGAAGCGGCATTACGCGGCGATGCAGATAATATGATAGCAGAAACTAAAGTAGCAGAAATATATAATAACGTAGTGTGTCAAAATGCTGCACGAATGGCTAAGAAATAATTTGACTCTCCCTTAGATTCCTTTAGTATCAAAATCAGACGAAACACACACAGAGAGCTTCTGATATGTCCAAATTTTTCGCAAATCCTTATGATATTTCTGCCACTGGATTCTACTTCGAAACGTTCGAAGAATACACAGAAAAGGCGTCCAAAGCGCGGAATAGCCATGGCGACAAGGTGGAAGAATTTGAAATTGATTTTATTGACGGCGAAACCATTGATTGTGAATTGTCGGAAGCATGGGGCATTAATCAGGCCAATATCGAAAAATATATTGACTGTGAGGTATCATGGTCCGATCATGAGAAAACCATCTTTATTATTGCGGTTGGCGAGTGTTCCTATCCTTTTGATGCTGATTCGGTTGATCCTGAATCAGATTTTGAAGTTGATATCTATCATTGCTCTAGTATGCGCGATCTTGCAGAGGAATTGGTTGATAATGGTCTATTCGGCGATATTCCAGAACATTTAGCCAATTATATCGATTATGACGCGATTGCGGCTGATTTGAGTTGTGATTATATCGAAACAACGATTGGGGGCGATCGCCTAATCTATAGCTGTCGGTAAATCGCGGCCAGCATAAACAGAAACAAGCGAAAGTGTTGAGATTATGACTAAAGAAAAACCAGAAAATTCAGAATATTCAGTGCTAAGACTTCCGAAAAAGCGTTTTGATACGCACATTGTTGTATATTGTGATGGTGAGTTTATTGGATGGGCTGAAAAATGCTACGGTGGTTTCTTGCTGTATGATTCGAACGGAAATAACATCATTGGCGGCTCTTCTGGGAATATCACTCATGCGGTTAACCGTATTAAACACAATAATGACATGATTAACGCCTCACTAGAAGCGGCTTATTCATATAAGAATATTCTTGTGTGGATTGATAGCGATGGCCATCCAGGAAAGCCGCCCGGATTTTGGGCTATTGGTAGATGTGTCAATAGGGAAGGGATCAAAAAACTTGTATCCGAGCAATATGGTGATGATAATATCACAGAATGGACTCCTCTACCGCCCGCGCCTGGTCGATTCTAGTTGACTCTAGCCTAGATTCCTTTAGTATCAGGGATAGACGAAACAAGCAACGAAAGTTTAGACTATGAAAACCGCCTTACAGTCTGATACTAAATCCTTTATTATCTATAAGGATACAACCGATTCGAATCATTACATTGTTGTTTCAGCACACAATAGCGTTGCTGGCCATATTTTTGGCCCGTATGATAATGTTTTCGAAGCATATACAATTTATTGTAAAAGACAGGGCTGTATTTCTTTGACTGCCGCGCGGGATTTTATTGCGTGTGAGTATGACGCCAGAAGGCTGGAAGGGTTAAAAGGCGAATAACAATGAAATATTCACACAGTGACGCGATTGACGGTATTTGCACCTTTGCCCAATATTATGAACAATTTGAAACAGAGACTCCAAATTTGGGTGGAATATATTTGATGCACCCTGGCGATTGGATGGAATCAACCATTGAAATTGTTTTTGTAGACGACAAAATAGCGGTGGGCCGTGAGATTGCCAGCAAAATAAAGGATACTGGCTACAATTATTATATGTTTCATGCGCGCGGGGTAATGGCTGGTTGGCGATATCAAGACACACGCCCACAATTTCGCTTGCGCACCAAAACCTAAAGGTTAAACCATCATGACTCTACAAGCCGTGAATAAACTCCGTGAGTTGGCCGCAATATATGAACGCAAAGCCAATAGATTGATATTACACGACGACAACGGCATTATGGAAGGGATTGATTGTCAATTAACTGCTATGGCGCTCCGCAAGGCTGCCAGCGATCTATCAGCCAAAAACGGACTCTAGGGTTATCGGCATTAGTAACAAACAACCACACTCTCATCATTCTAAAGGTTTAATATGACTATTCCAGCCCATACAGAAGCCGCCAGAAGGCGATTTATAGCAGGCCAAAGGAACATGCACCAAGATGCACCTGATAAGCTATGGGATCGCTACACACTGTTCATTGATTGTGTGTGGGGCGATGATAATTTTTCAATAAAAACCTTTAAACAGTGGTTGTGTAGTTGACTCTAGGCTAGATTCGTTTATATTCATGGTTAGACGAAACACAAACAAGCGAGCTTCTGTTATGTCTTCTTCTTTGATGATTGAAACCACGATCCACCTTTCAAGCTATGACATTTTTGCGCCGATTGCCGAGCGCTTTACTAAAAAGCTACTAAAAGCTGGTTTTTATGTTCGTGTGACACATGAATATTGGGGAACTGAAAAAACATCAAGAGTCACTTATAACCATATTATTGGGGAAAAGGATAAAGTATTCAATTTCCTCAAAAATGAAATATTTGGCTATGATACTGACATATCAAAAGCGATAGATTGGAAATATATCACTTTGTCTTAAACCCTCACTATAAGGAATGAATCCAATGCAAGTCAATTTCACGGTTACGAATAATAACCCCGAAACAATTTGGAACAAACTGGCGGCAAGGCTTGGCCGCGAGCCAAGCAATAAAGAAATTAAGGCCGAAATTAGACGGATTCTCCGGGCTTAATACGTGTGACTTAATTGTCACACACATGCAAGAGTATTTGGTAATACAAAAAGGTGTGGCTTAATTGCCACACCACACTATGTTGTATATAAGCAACTGTGGCATTTGGGTAACGTAACATTTAGGTAACAGTGTTGCAAAAAAGACACCCCCCCTTTTATATACAACTATGCTAGGGATGTTATTGAAGAAGCCTTGTCTCTATGTAATTTTTTTTTATTTTTTATACTACTGCTATAGAAGCCTTGTCTCTATGTAATTTTTTTTTATTTTTTTTTCTTGACCACACGCGCATATCCATATACACTAGGTTTAATACAACACATACGAAGTTACTACGAAGTTACTACGAAGTTACTACGAAGTTACTACGAAATTACCAAGGATTATAACATGAAAAAGATTACTCAGTTACTACGAAATTACTACGAAGTTACCAAGGATTATAACATGAAAAAGATTACTCAGAAGAAATACGATAAGAAATACAAAAAACATCTACTATGGCTTGATGATAATACTAAAGGTCAACAGCTTGAATTTGTTAATAAAGATTTGTCTGATATTATTTTTGATCAGAATTCACAAAAATGTATTTTTTTTAATTGTAAATTTAAGTATAAGTGTTTAGATTTTATTGATTTTACTGGTAGTTCTTTTTCGGATAGTAGATTCATAGATGTTGGAATGTACAAAACTAATTTTAGTGATTGTGATCTGAGGAATTGTGTATTTAACTTCTGTTATTTAAGTAGTGCTAATTTTAATAATGCTGATTTAAAATCAACAAAATTTAATGATTTGGATGGTAATTATCGTACAAATATTGGTCCTATTATGACACGAACAGACGGTTATCAGCATATTGCACAGAAAAATGATGATGGTATTAAAATATATGCTGGTTGTGTAGTAAAAAATATTTTAGAAGCTAGGAAATATTGGACTAATCATAGGCGTGGAGATGGATCTAAATTATCTCAACAATCTCTATTATGGTTGGATATGGTAGAAGCACATTTTAAGGAAAAATAATTAAATATGATTTGATGCTGAAATTGGTAAATAGCAGTGTGGGCTAAGCCGATATGGATGGGATTATTGCGAAATCAATAGTTTCCGCGCTCATGGTGAAACCTACTGTATCTCAAACAGCGCGACGTAATGAGATTATTGTAGGTTCGACTCCTACTCAAATCAACCACATTAATGGAGAAATAATATGACTAAATTTAAAATTGAGTTGAATAAACCATCTTCCACAACTGGTGGTTTAATCTATCGAAAGAACCATTTTCTTGGTTTTGATGTTTATGATAAGATTATTAATAATAATTTGTTTATCTATTTCGAAACAATTAGTCAATATGATACTCGTTGTGCAACAGTAACAAATCTTAGGTTGGATCATAATTATGATCTGATTGGGGAATTTGTTTTTATGGATAATTTTAATGGAAAAGAATTTATGTCATTATATGATATGCCATGTCAATTTGCAATAATTCCATATGGTATTGCAACAATAAATGAATATAAAGAAGTTGGTGATGATTTTGAATTTTATGGATTTATTGTCTCTGATTATGTTTGGAGTAGTCATGAATAGAATTTATAAAACATTTGTGATTTTTTTGGTATTATCTATTATTTTACTTGTTGGTATTTTGGCTAGTGGTGCTACATTTGGTCAGAGATGTGAAAAAATGGGACATGAATGGTATAGCGCCTCTCATGATTCTTGTGTCAAAAAATTAAGTAAAGGAAAATAATATGTCAGGATTTCATAAACATATCAATGGTGGTGGTCTTGTTGCAGATACTGCATATGTAGAAGATACTGCTTTTATTGGACCAGATGCTAAAGTATTTGGTTATGCTAAAGTATTTGGTAATGCAAGAGTATATGGTAATGCTCTAGTATTTGGTTATGCTAAAGTATTTGGTAAAGCTGTAATATCTGGTAATGCTCATGTATATGGTAATGCTAGAGTATCTGGTCATGTTAAAGTATCTGGTGATGTAAGTGTATATGGTGATGTTAAAGTATCAAAACCGTTTCCACAAATTAAAAGATCAGATGGATATGATTTTATTCTTGTACCAGATAAAGATGGTATTGATAGAATAATTGCTGGTTGCAGATACTTTACAGTCCCAGAAGCAATTGAACATTGGACAAAAACAAGATACGGAACTAAACTAGGAACCGAAACCTTAAAAATTATTAGAACATTACAAGAATTAAATAAAGAAATTAAGTGAAGGAAAATAATATGTCAGGATTTCATAGACACTCCAATGGTGGTGGTCTTGTTGCAGATACTGCAACTGTTGCAGATACTGCTTATATTGGACCTAATGCTAAAGTGTCTGGTTATGCTAAAGTGTCTGGTGATGCTAGCGTATATGGTAATGCTCATGTATCTGGTAATGCTCAAGTATTTGGTTATGCAAGAGTATATGATGATGCTGAAGTATATGGTGATGCAAAAGTATATGATAATGCTGTAGTATCTGGTAATGCTCTAGTATATGGTGATGCAAGAGTATCAAAACCATTTCCACAAATTAAAAGATCAGATAGATATGAATTTATTCTTGTGCCAGATAAAAATGGTATTGATAGAATCATTGTTGGTTGCAGGTATTTTAGTATCGAAGAAGCAATTGAACATTGGACAAAAACAAGATATGGAACTAGTTTATGCAATGAGACTTTAATCATTATTAGAACATTACAAGAATTAAATAAAGTAATTAAGTGAAGGAACACACAATGTCAGGATTTCATAAACATACCAATGGTGGTGGTCTTGTTGCAGATACTGCATATGTAGAAGATACTGCTTATATTGGACCTAATGCTAAAGTATGTGATAATGCTAAAGTATTTGGTAATGCAAGAGTATATGGCGATGCTAGAGTATATGGCGATGCTAGAGTATTTGGTAATACAAGAGTATATGATGATGCTGAAGTATTTGGTGATGCTCAAGTATATGATGATACTGAAGTATCTGGTGATGCTCTAGTATATGGTGATGCTAGAGTATATGATAATGCTGTAGTAGCTGGCAATGCTCAAGTATTTGGTGATGCTGAAGTATTTGATGATGCTGTAGTATATGGTAATGCTAAAGTATGTGATAATGCTGTAGTATGTGATAATGCTGGAGTATATGGGGATGCAAAAGTATATGATAATGCTAAAGTATTTGGCTATGCTAGAGTATATGGTAATGCTCTAGTATCTGGTAATGCTGTAGTATCTGGTGATGTAAGAGTATCAAAACCGTTTCCACAAATTAAAAGATCAGATAGATATGAATTTATTCTTGTACCTGATAAAGATGGTATTGATAGAATCATTGCTGGTTGCAGGTATTTCACAGTCCCAGAAGCAATTGAACATTGGACTAGGACAAGAGGTGGTACTAAATTAGGTGATGAAACTTTAATCATTATTAGAACATTACAAGAATTAAATAAAGTAATTAAGTGAAGGAAAAAATGAATAAGTTAATTAAAAATGGTTATACAGCTATTGTATATTCTCCTGGATATGGTATTGGATGGTCTACACGTGACGATATACCTGGAATGTGTCTTGATGGTGATATAGCTCAAGCTGTTATAGATGAAAATTATACCGAAGCATATCGTATTGCTAAAATTAGATATGATCCAAATCTAACAGATATCGGTACAGAAGATCTTCGTGTTTGTTGGGTAAAAACATATACTAATTTTTCAATTATAGTTCATGATGGTTTTGAACGCGTTGTTTTGGTTACTACCAATCATCTAACCGCATAATGAAGAAGAAATCAGGAGAAATGAAATTTCATAGGACAATAAAATGAATAATTGGAACAAAGACTTCACAGAAGCTCCAAGGAAAAAATCTATATTGGTAAGATCAACTGATTGGGATTGTCCTGCTATCATGTATTGGTTTGATTATGAAGACACTTCTGGTTGGTTTTACACCGAAACCCTACTAGCTGATGTTTCAGATGATGTGTTGAGTGATGACGAATTGCTTGATTGTGAATGGGCATACATACCAGAATAGAACAAATAATATTGAAAGAGGATTTATGTTAAAAACACATAAAGAAATTAGAAAATTTCGAAATGATCTCAATAAACGTATTAATGATATAACAGAAGCCGCGCGGGAAATGCTGATGCCCGAAAGAGTTGCGATGGAAAAGGCTTGTGAAAAACTAGGGCATCGCACCAGACAAACACGTTATAATGTGTTACGAACAAGACAATGGGAAGAATGTGCTTATTGTGATGGATCTTTTAATCATAGGGATGTAGATGAACAGAATAAAAGATGAAGCTTAATGGATTAACCAACCAGTAAGTGGACAAACAGGTTGTGGTGGCCAATGACTGTACAGTGTTAATATTATGGAAGGAATATTATGTTAGAAATATTTAATAATTTATCAACCCTTTCTTGGGTTATTATAATTTGCACATTTGCGATTTGTTTATCTTTTGTGCTGGTATCAAATTATTTTGTTAAAGCTCTTGAACTATATTCAGAAAAGCTTAAAACAAATAAAGATAAATTAAATAGATTATGTGATATAATGCAAAAATTATATGACAAAAAAGATGATGGTATGGCTTTACGCGATTATTTTGCTGCACAAGCATTGGCTGGTTTGTATTCTAGAAAATGGTATATTACGACCACAGCAGCAGAAGAATCATATAGAATTGCTGACGCCATGATGAAGGAAAGAGTTAAGCATGACAAAGAAATTTAAATATAAAGATGGCGATCTTGTTGTTCATTCTTTTGGTGACTTAGAGATTGTTGTTGGTGAAGATCAAGTTCCTGTGAGAGGTATTTTATTGACTTTTCCAATGGAAGTTCCTGATATCCCTCTGCGTGTTATTTTTAATGAAACGCCATTAAGACTGACTGTTCGTGAAGAACACACAAAAACCAATGATGATTTGCCTGTTACTGGATTCTTTGCTGATGAAATAACAGAATGGGAAGTCAGATCTCCAATAGTTTATGGATCTAGAAGTGAAGGTAAATTCTCGTCAGAAAAAGAAGCGCGGGCTTTCGCTAAAAATTATTTTGAAAATGATCACATCCAAATTCATACAAAATCACGTATAATTTATATTGAATCAGAGGACGAATAATGAAACAACTTAAAAGATATGAAGATTGGCTTAATCTTGGGTGGGTCAATCCAGAATTGACAAAACCTTTCATAGAAAAAGATGTAAGTTTATATCATGCTTGTGTTTATTGGAATGAACAGCATGAAACTATTTTTGTCAAAGCCTTGTGGTGGCATAAAGGAAATCGTGAGCTTATAAACTATTTTATAAATCATGAAAGACAGAAAGGTGATTATGCATCTAATCATTTTAAGTACAGTGCACATGATGAAGGATTTCAATGGTGGAATAAAGACAGAACAGAAATAGTGCCACAACATGTTTATTGTTATTGGCCTATTGGAACACAAAATTATACTGAATGTGGAAGAAAAAATTTGATCCCAACACCTTATACTAATGATTGGGGTGGGTATTTCTATCAATAACATAACTAAAGGGGTTTTTAAATGACAGAAAAAGAATTTAATACTGAATTTGATAAACAAACATCTATTATTGAAATTCTGAAAGATGTAACTGATAGCATCACTAACGTTAATAAAGATGATGTTAACTTTTATGAAAGACCAACTTTACGTTGGCGTCGGGCTTTTCTAGATTCTCTAGAAAAACGTCTTAATGAAAGACTATAAGGATATAAATATGAAAAGTAAACTTTTGAATAAGCGTCTTGGACTTAAAGGCGTGTATAATATTCATGATGAACTATGGTGGCATAGTGAATTAGAAGAACCAACAGAAATTACTTATTGTTATACACCAGGCGGTGATAAAATTGGTAATGTAGTTGATACTGCATATATTTGTAATGATCGAGGAATTGTACCAAGACCAAGATTGGATGCAGATGTTGGTGAAGGGAAACAATGTAGAATTGGTTTTTGTGAAAAAGAACAAAAATGGTATGGTTGGTCGCATAGAGCAATGTTTGGTTTTGGTGTTGGTTCTTCTGTAGTTAAAGGTGATTGTGCATATGTTGGCGCAACTCCAGAAGATCTTATTACAGCACATGAAGATTTTTGGGGGGATCTCAGTCCCGAAAGAAAAAAACAGGCTAGAGATGAATGCCAAATTCTTCCTGATAGATCTGGAATTCGAATTTTACACACACCAGTGATGATAGCAATGGCTAATTCATTAGATGATGTCGTTGATCCAGATTTGGATCTTTCAGAATTAGAAGAAATTGATATACATGAAGAAAATCCATATACTATTGTAAAATGTGGACGTGGGGAATGGGAAGCAAAAACACTAGAAGATGCTAAAGTTATGGCGCAGGATTTTGCTGCTGGTGTTGCTTAATGTTAAAGACTATAGATAACCAAATAGTTATAATCGAAACAAAAAACAAATATAATGGTGCATTTCCAGTTTTTGGTACACTTGATGATAAACCTTGTCATTGGACAAAAGACGGGAAATATAGAATGGATGGTAAAGAAGATCCAAGAGATATTAAAAATTTTAATATAGAAAAGTAAAAAGGGGGCAATTGCCCCCTTTCTTTTTATGTTTTTTGGTTGTTCAATTATTTATTTGTACCCAAAACACCCATTAAACCGTCTGTACCAATACTTTCTTCGGGCGAAGACTCTGGTAGATCCAAAGGAACCGCTTGACTACGAATATAGTTATTCAAGAAGGCATCAAGCTTATCAATCACAGCAACAATGCGTTCTTGATCGAATGGCTGGAGACGAGAACTAAATCTGCTAGATTGTGAATTTGTCAATTCAACAGCAGATGCTCTAATTAATCGCAAAATAACATTAATAGATTCGTTTTCGACATTAATTTCAGCCGGAAATGCCGGGAGAGAATATGGACGTGGGTGTGTTTCTGGCATATCGAGTAATGGTGTATTTTGTACCCATTCAAGAGCACTACGCATTTGGGCCAAATACGACTCAAACCGAAGCTGATCAGGCACAATCATTCCACTTACTGGTGCAGATTGCGATTTAGCCATTTCCTGATGGAAACGTCTAAGCATATCGTACATCCACACTACATCATGATTAAACACAGATTCTGGAAAGCTTTCAGACATGTTATTCTCCTTAATAATTAGTCAATAATTGCTATGATGGTCAATTCCATATTGCCTAATATTTATATTAACCATGTTTTTATAAAAAAGAAGGGATTAAAAATCCCTTCTTCTAATTTTCTGCTATTTATTCAGATTCAATTGAACCAATTAATGCATCTAGGTCAATTTCATCTTCATCTTCATCAATAGATGTTTTTGTCGATTCTTTGGTTTTTCTTGATGGTGCTTCTTTGGTTTCCCTATCAGCACTATTTTGAACAACCTCATTACCCAAAATCTTGTTCAGTCTTGCTTCTAACTCTTCTCTTGTTTTGAAGTTAGAAGGATCTAGAATTTCGTCCAGATCGTATGTCTGAGACATAATTTCTTCCATTTCCTCTTCCGAGGCGGCCAATGGAGACTGTTTTTGAAATTCCGAAGAGTCATAGTTACGGAAATCCTTGACCTTGCGGGCGGCCAATTTTAGTGCAGCACCATTCCAAATACAGAATGGATTGAATGCATTCACTGGATCATAATCTTCATCATCAGGGGAACGACCTTCTTCATCAAATGGTGGCATCATAGCTTCATTGAGCTTTTCCATGATTTTCACACCATACTTGAATTTGAAGACTTTACCTTCATTATCAGGATTTTTAGAATCCTTAATGACTAAGATATTTGACACATGATGCAATCTACGCTTCTGCGCTCTTGCTGTGTCTTTGTCGCCAGACTTCCATAATTTAGAATTTAAATCTGCAACGGGATCTGGCAACCCAATAGAAGTAAGTGATTTTTCAATATAATAACCACCTGGACCCTTAAACCCATGGTCCCAATACGTAACATAAGGAATTTCTTTGTCGCTATCAAGAAATCTAATAACAGCAAAACCATTCCCTGCTTTATCTACTTCTAATTTCCAAAATGTTGGATCATTATCTTCATTCTGGAACGTCTTTTTCTTGCCTGCATTGGCAAGCTCTTGTTTTAGTGATTCCAATCTATTTTGTCGATTGGCTTTCATGGCTTTAAAATCTACCATATAGTCTCCTTGTTTCATCTACGTTTACTATTTCATATATTAGCAGATCTATTATTATCCACTAATTCAGTCATCAACAGATGTCTTATTATCTGTTAATTAGGTATCACTATTTATAGTGAATTATTATCAATCCGAATAAATCGACATAATAAAAACAAAAGGCAATCCAATTGGCCACAAACAAGCCAATACAAATGCGACCAAGATCCAAATGGTTTTTGATTTATCGTCAAAAGCAATAGCTTCTGGATTGTTCATCATATTATGCATAAAAAACAAAAATGTTATGTATGCTATAATCACGTATATCGTAATGATATGTGATATATTATATATTTCCATCATGTGGCCAGAATTCTTACTCTGTCGCCGCCTTTAATAGAAATGTAATTTGTTAGGGTGTATATTTGTTTAATAGTTCCACTATCATTCGTTATTTGAACTACAATTTTTGTAGCTTCGATAGGAACTTCATAAGTTACATCATCACCAGATATAATTTTGGTTTCTGTTGATGGTATTTCAATAGCAATTGGTTCTTTAACAATATTTAATTTGTTGAGAATATTCTTAAACCATCCATCTTTTTTTGGTGGTTCTTCAATTTTAATAGGTTTTTTTATTTTTGGTTTGATATTTTCTTCTTTTTTATCAAATTCAGACCAAGGCCATTCTTTTTCTCTATCCATTAACACTTATTTCCTATTTCTTGTATACTAAAAGTATTACTCTTTTCTAAATAATTAAGATTTTCTGCTTCTATACGAATTTCATTGGTTATTTTTTGGTGTCCTTTAACAACCTCACCCAATAATTCCAATTCGATATCATGTTCATCAGAATACATTATAACAGCATCCATATAAGAGACATCATATTTTTCAACTATATTTTCTAACTCTATACCAATTTGAGTGAGTTTTGTTTCTCTCACTTCATTATACTCTTCTGTTTTCAAAATTTCATCAACCTCATTCTATTTTCATGATGTTCTTCAATAAGCTTGTCTTTTGAAATACTGCCATCATATGCTACAGCAAAATGTTTTGTTACTAGATGTCTATTGAGATTAAATCTAGTTTCTGGTGTGTTAGGATCTTTTACCAGAAACTCGCCCAATATATTACCAGAAATTTTGTTTTTTGGTAATACAGAAACCATTTGTTGTTTGCTACCAACAGTCATATATTTTTCGACTTCTTTTTTAGCCAAAATACCAAACCGTTTCTCAACAACATCCAATGTTTTTGATTCTGGACAATCAATACCATGCAATTTAACATATTTATTTCTCATATGCAAGCCAAAACCAAGATCTATGTCAACTTCAACAGTATTACCATCAATTACGTCTATTACGGTTACATTATATATGTACACTAATTACCCCTCTTATGTTTCTTCTTCAATCTTTTCTTTAATTTTTTTCTTTGCGAATAAACAATTCATGTTTTAGTAGATATAATCTTATATTATCATCAGTATGATCGTATTTTTTCCTTTATTATAACATAATATAAAATTGTTGGTCCGTTAGCGCATAACATCTGATAATAAATCACATTTAAACAAACAAAATGCATCATTCATTGGCCAATGAATGACAAGAACTATTACCATACATTAATAACCCCATATTTCTGTGGATATTTAACAGGCACGGAGCTAGACCTGTAATGGATATATTTATACCCGCTACCATTATCATGCGGTAAGTGATTGTAGGTATAGAATTCGAACATATGACCGCTTCTCTAACCTGCAAAACTTAAAATAGCCAAAGGATTCGCACCTTTGTTTCCATCATATTTTTAACTCTCTGGAGTATAGAGAGCGATTGGACTTATTCGGTGCTCTTCATTTTTTAGCACCACACCAATCCGAATCCCATGGATAGGCTCGCATTTAATAAGAGCACACCTAAACCACAGTGAGGAGTCGAACCTCATTTGCCCTATACACCTGCTTACGAGCCTTTAGGTGGCTCTGTGCTCTTAACTTTAAATATATAAACCGTTAGCTTATATATCCAGTTAGCGTTCAATAGGTCTAGAACATCTAAAGATCTAGGTTGAGCTTTTCTGGTTGCCACCCCATATTTCTATGGATATTCTGTAGGCACGGATACACCTACGATACCTTTTTCTTATTGTGATTATGTGTAAACTCTGACTATACTAAATCACTACCCCGCATAAGTGGTCTACCCATCGCGGCATGGATCTATTTATACCCGCTACCATTATCACGCGGTGGTAAACTTAATCATCAATCCAAGCATATACATTGTCTTCAACAACATGTCTTGGAGTATCTTCAAAATCTCCACAATAATATACAATATCAGTTACATTTTGGAGATCAACTGGTTTGTCTGCATATGGTTGCTCGATTTCTGCATAATCTTTACCATTCAAAAAACCATAGGCGATCAACATAGTTCTTGCTTCTTTTGCAAGAACTTCTTTTCTGTGCCTTCGTAGCTGCTCATACTCATGAATTGACATACTAACACCAGATTTGGCGTTATCAGAACCAAGATTCCTATAATATCTTGCTCTTTCAAGTTTTTTGTGTTCTTCTTTTTTTACTTGTTTAGCTTCAGCAGCAAGAGATTTAATTCTAATTTTTACTGGTGTTTTAAGCATAACATCAACCTTCCATATTAAAATTATAGTTTAGAAACAACTGTCGATAGAACATCTTCTTTTTCATTCAAGAATGAAAAATCTAAACCTTCATCCTTACAAAATTGAATCACCCTTTCTTTGAATGCTTCAATCCATTGTTCATCATTACATTTGTCAGTATGAGAATAATATTCATGACACACTTTGTCATGAAGTCTTTGAATATGGTCCAATGTATCTGCAAATTCATTATGATCAATTTCCAAATCATATTTTTTGCGCCATAAGGGCAGAATTATTTCTTCAATACCATCCAAATTAGTATGTAACAAATTACATATACTTTTATTTTCCATTCTTTTATTATATAGTTCGTCTGGAATCAAATGACCAATCGCGCATTTTCTTCCATTAGGACCACGATAAAGACATGATAAGTGATCAAAATCATAAGAACCACCACCTTGTTCAATAACAGGAACAATAGCATCTTCAAATAGTTGTTGCATTGACATAATATTTCTCCATATTTTTTTATTGTTATTAAGTTATATACTTATTAGGTTATCTTGTCAACTAAAATATCCAAAAAAATACATTCCAGAAACAATAACAACAGTAAGAATAATAAATGCAGAAATTGCTAAAAACCTATTCAGAAAATCAAACAGACCATTCATTTTCATACTCCTGTTTTGCTATTTGTCTAAATCTACGATTATAGCGTCTTTTTACTTTTTTACAAACACCAGATTTTTGCGTATATTTGTAAACTTTTCTAGCTTTTGTCAATACATCAAATTCATCACCACAAATTAATTTTATTCTTTTCATGGCATATTCCTTATACTGGAGCCACATTGAGGAATTAAACCCCAATTTTCGCATTACAAAAGCGATGTAATAGTCGTTATACTAATGTGGCATATTAATCATCGGTGATTTCAAGGACAAAGGCGCGAGGAATCGAACCCCGATCTACTGGTTTGGAAACAGTCGTTCTACCGTTGAACTACGCCGATATAATCTATTAAGTTTCCTCTATTTAAATTCTTTCTAAGCATGTATGTGGCATTGCAAAAACATGATATTCAGATTTATGTTTCTTTGCGTATTCTTCACATTCCACGAGATAAAGACAGATTACATTTTTAGTAATCTTTCCAACTATTTCACCAATATACAGTTCATCAGCATTATTAACATCAGCAAATTTAACCTTTTCTCTATTAGTGAAATTCTGGTCTGGAATTATAGACATTAAAAAACCCTCCTCATTGATTGTGTAGATATACTAACACATGAAGAGGGTTTTGTCAACTAACTAATTTAGACAATGAGATTTTATTCCCAACCCTCTCGGAATTTTGGCCAATAATAGCCGGTAGTTGGATAAAACGAGTTATTAACTCGTTTTATTAATTAGTGCTAGGGATTGGGTGATAAGGCTCCCTAGCAGCCTCAGAGAAGCTACGCAGCTAGGGCGAAGTTCTCAATGCTATTATCGTTTGCATTTAAACAGCCATTAAGTGGCTAACTAGTCTATAAGGCGGCCATCCCATCATCTCTACATTTCCTACACCCACTGTCGAACCTATTTCAGCCCCATCAAAAGAACATTGACTGTATATGCTCTATTCCGAATGGCATATAGTCGGGCACTGACATTCGGACCATGTTGCGCCGCCGTCAGTCAATGTTCTTATGGTGGAGCTGGTGGGTACTGCCCCCACGTCCAGCCAAGCTTCGTGATGCGTCATCAACGATTAGTTATTTATACAAGATACAATCTCATATGTCAATAATAAAAAAAAACATAATCTACATCAAAAGAACCCAAACACATTTGAACATCAACGTTCTGGTTTATTCCTTGTTTGGTAGGCGATAGCTAAACACTATCCATTTGCCATATTCTTTTGGTGTACATCATTCAAGCAATTCAATGTCTTGCATCAAGAACTACCATGATGCAAGACATCTTTCCAATCTGGTAGCCCTACTCTCACTTACCGATGCGGGGGACAATGTCGGTAATCCTGAGCGCACAACGATTCAATAGGGGTCCATCCTACCAGATTGGTATTTCTATCACTAGCACTCTGCGCTAGTCATGTACTATTAATATTTAGCGCGAATGCGCCAAAAATGAAATTTCTTAATAACCTCCATCAACTGGAATTCTTGTAAAATACATATCGATTACACAAAACTTTTTATCTTTAGTGAGTTTTCCACCAAAATCTTTACATTGTTGGACTTTATCAATTCTATGTATTTTCACAATAGCGGTACATGATACCATAGAAAGAGAAATAATACAAACAATAAATTTTTTTATCATCATTATTTTCCTAAATAAAAATATAAATATTCTGTGAGAAAATAAAATATAGGTGTCCGCGTTAGCCTATATCGTATTAACGGGGATTCACAGAATATTTAATTTATTTTCCTTGAATTGTACATCCATCAAAGCGCATTATATGATTATAATGTACTCTACCTTTCATGTCAATACATTCCTGTTCATATATCCCCTTTTCTTTATAATTCTGTGTTGGTGCAAACATTCCAGCAACAACAAAAACCAAGCCAAATATAAAAAACCATATTAGAGGCAAAAAATCAGAATAAAATTTTAGCATAACAAACCTATTGTTTTGTCTTATTAGGGAAAGTGCAGCTTTTTGTTGATTGATTCCAATCGCCACGAACTTCAATACATTTTTCTTGTAAATTATTACCAAATACACTAATACTCATCATTACAAAAAAAGCAACAATGATTATTGTCATGTAAAACATATCATCATTATACATCATATCAACCCTTTTGTGAAATATTTTTTATTTCATGAACAGCACCATATTTCCATAGTGCAATTTTACGAGCTTCATCTATAGTTGGTGCTTTTATTTCACGCCAAATCACATCTCTTGTTATTTTTCCTCGTAATTCAACATTCCATCTCATTATTCGATCACCTTATATATGACTTTACGAAGAAGATATAGCTTTGGATCATAAATCGCCAACATAGTCAAATATAAATTAGTAAAAAATATTGTTGATACAATAAAAGCAACTAATGCTGAAAAAAACGATATTGCTGCTGGTAGACAAATCCCAATTGTTGGGCCTACTGAATAATAACGAACATCACGACCCTCGCATTCTTTTTCATACTCTTTTTCAGAAATTCTTTTTGTATATAATCCAATCCAAACAAGAATACCGAATCCAAGAATTTGTGAGAACGATATGAAAATATTTTCATATCGAATTAAATCTAATGTTGCTGCCATAACATCAGGACCATATTTGTTTATTGTTTGGTCTGCTGTTGACATCATACGATCTAATATTTTGATTGCTGTTTCTGAGGCAACCTCTGTGTTGTCCGCCATAATAAAATATCCTTTGTGTTAAATTTTTTTTACCAGCCGATGCCAAACCAAATCATGAATCCATGAATAACACCAATCGGAGGCATAAACGCTCCAAGAACACCAATAACAATATGTCCAGTTGGAATTGTTGGTAAAAGAAGCATACTAATAATCCACACAACATGCGTAAGCCACGCTGCAAAACAACTCAAGAAAAAAAGATTAACTGCGATGACTACTCCACTATCTCTCATAATAAAATTCCTCTATGTTCATGTTAATATAAATGTAACTATTGTGCTGTGGATGTAGGAATCGAACCTACCGTATCTTGTTTAACAGACAAGCCCGTCCACCATGTTCGGCTATCCACAGCACAATAGTTACAAAACAAACAACCAACTGAGCTATTTGGTATCAATATAGGCAATGTAGCCTATATCGGATTCGTTGTCAATTAAAAAAGATCTTTAATGACATCAAGCCACCCACTAAAAGCAGCAATCAATGTGGTAACAGTAGCAAAAACCCATGTTTTCACATCTACCAAAATTTCTTTAATTTTCTTCATGTTAGTTTCCTTATATAGAGTTTAGTAATTTCTGTAGTTTTTGTGCAAGCAAATCATTTTCTTTTGCACTATTAATATATTTATAAACATAATCTATAGGATTTTCTCTATATGAAGAATAATTAATTTCTTTTCTGAAATGGCTTGGTAAATTATCAAACAAAACCATTTCATGTCCTTTTTGATTATTATTATATGTCATGGATATGATCAACCACTTTAGATCCATCTGGATATGTAGTTTGCATAGTTGTAGGATATCCCCATAGTTTATGCATATATGCAAGAGTATTGATCATGGTTTTTTTATCCAGTTTAGAACCATTATATGATGTATGATTCATCTCCAAATATCGATTTCCAGTAATGTTGGCATTAATGATTTCAATATTTGGTTGCATCACCGCAAGAGAATAATTGTCAGCCAAACTTTCACGGATAGAATCAAAGTCTGTTTTGTTCTGAATACCAGAAACTTCAATATAAGAATCTTTTTCTTTATTAGAAATTTCCATCATTTTATATTCTTTTACTACTTCTTCGGACAGAAACTGTCTGATGAAGCTATCGTCCTTATAATTTTCAACAGCATCCAACCACACATCAACCCATTCACCACCAGCCTTTTCTTTGATATCTTTAAACATTGAAAATCCTAGAGCATATGGATTGTAACCAGAAAACCCTTGTTCATTAAATTTTCTTTGTGTCAATACACCAGCATGAGAATGGATGATTTCTAGCATATATCCATTAGATATTTTTCCTTGTTCCCAAAGACGATTCAAAATATACCAATGAACAGATGTCGCAAATCCTTCATTCATCAATTTAGTTTGGCGTTGAGGATGAAAATATTGCGCAATCTTTCTCACAATTCTAATAATTTCTCGTTGCCATTCTTCTAGAATAGGAGAATGTTTTTCAAGAAAATACAAAAGATTTTCTTGTGGTTCACTAGGTACTTTTTTTGAAGTATCTATCGAATCGCCACCAATTGTATTATTAGGCATTGTTGACCACAAAATATTTGCTTGTGATTGAACATAAGCAGATCGTTCTTTTTGTTTTTCCTTTTCTTGTTTTTTATTAAGTTGTGGTGGTCGTTTATAACGATCCACACCATATGTTTGAATAGCGTGAAGAGCATCTAGCAATTCACGAACATTTTCAGGACCATGAATTTCTTCTTGTTTTTGGATATAGTTTTTAGCAAACAGAAGATAATCAACAATACCTTCTGCATCAGTCCATTCTTTGAACAAATAGTTGTTCTTGAAGAAATGATTGTGTCCCATGGCCGCGTGGGCAATCACCAGTAACTGCATAGCCATAGAATTTTCTTCCATAAGCAATGAAATGCATGGATCTGTGTTCATTACAATCTCATAGGCAAGACCACGTTTACCTTCCCTATATTGTTTTTCTTCATTGATATATTGTTCACCAAAAGACCAATGATCATACATAATAGGCATACCAACACTTGTATATGCCTCTAACATTTGATCAGAATTGATAACTTCGATTTGATTTCGATAGATATCTAATTTCAATTCTTTAAGTGCAATTTCTGCACATTCTTCTTCTGCAATACGAAGTTTATCAAGTGTCCAATTGTTATCTTCAAACAAGAGTGTCACGATTTTTGCCTTTCTTAAACAATTCTGTAAATACAGTCCAAACATCCTGTATATTACTAGCTTGTTTCATGTTGATTTTCGGTTCTGTGGTTCGCATATCTTCTAGATGTTTCCATACACCAGTATCTGATGGCATATAACCATAATACAAATTATTCATATTATCGCTCGAAACAGTTTGAATATAAGCGAAATACTGACTCACGTCAAGCAATTTAATTAATTCATCTGTCATGTGCGCATAATCTGATGGTGCATTGTCTCCATCAGAAGCTTGAGCAACATAAACATTCCAATCATTCAAATTATAATCATCTTTGATTATTTTATTTGCTTCTTCATATGCACTAGATACGCACGTTCCGCCAGATTCTTGACTATAAAAGAATTCATGCTCATCAACTTCTTTTGCTGTTTCGTGATGACTAATAAAACGAATATCAACAGCATCGTATTTCTTTTTCAAAAATATTCTCAACAACATAAAAAATGATTTTGCAATCATCTTATCTTGTTTTGACATAGAAAAAGACACATCCATCAAACACATCATAACTGCTTTTGTTCGTGGTCGAGGATGCTTTTCGAAATTGCGATACTTAATATCAAAAGGATCTATAAATGGAATAGAACCCTTCCGTTTCCGCATAGCTTTCAATACTTCTTCGAGCCTAATAATTTCATTTTTATCAGTACAATTTTCGATAGCTTCTTCAATCTTATCGATATCTTCTTGTTTTGGCCGTTTTAGTGCAAGCCTTCTGCCAATAGAATTAATCATGGATCGTTTATAATCCATTTGGTTCGGAGTTCCAGTGATTTTAAAGCCAGCGCGTTGCATATCATATTGTTTTACATCACGCATGGTTTTTTTAACCATATCTGGCAATTCCAGATACTCAAACACAAAATCCATGAATTCTTCTTCTGTCAAATCAAAAGTGAAATCATCTTCACCTTCTCCAGAATATCCTTTTTCATCACCGCCTGGTGGTTTCTTTCGTCGCTTATCACCCTTCACATATTCTTCATTTCCAGGAAGAACATATTTCTCATCACCAGAACCTCTTTGATGTCTAAAAGATGGTTTAGACAAAGGTTTTACTTTAATTTGTTTTTTTGTGCCCACATCAGTGATGTTAGCATCTTTCAAAATATCCTTTACACCATCTTTGATCTGTTTTCTGTGCAGATCAATAAAGCGAGATCGATTTCTAAGTGTTTTCGCGCGGGCGTTTTTTCGCCGATCAATTATAACAGACATATCATATTCTCCAATATACTTTATGATGAAATGGGGGCCGTAGCCCCCATTATGTATTAGCTGCTAGATTTTCTGACCCTCATAAACCATTCGCTCAATCGACGAACTTGTTTTGGCGTATAACCACGATCAACCATCCGTTGGACATAATCACTATGTTTCTTGTCAGTTTCGCTATCTTTCTTCGCGCCGAATGAAATAACCGGCAAAAGATCTTCTAGTTGACCAAACATACGTTTTTCGATCACATCACGCATTGTGGCATATTCTGTCCATTGAACATCTTTACCAGTTTTGGCTTTGGCTCGAATACAGAAACCAACAACATCGTTTCGGAAATCCTTTGGATTACCAATATTACCAGCTTTTTCGATCTTTTCAAGTTCTGCATTAATAGCATCTCTATTAAGCAATAGACCAGTATCTGGATCTTTATAGTCATTGTTTTGTACCCATGCATCAGCATAATCTAGATAACGCATGAATAGGTTTTGTCCAAACTCAGCATAACTTTCAAGATAAGCTTTTTGGATTTCATTGCCCAAGAATTCAGAATATTTTTCCGCAAGTTCTCGTTTAATGAAAGACACCAATTTAACTTCCGTTTCTTCTTGAAACTGTTCTTTCCGAACAGATTCTTCCAAAACACTCATCAAATGAACAGGATCTGCCGCAACTTCATCTGGATCGAAGTTAAAGGTTTTTGACAAAACCTTATATGCAAATCTAGTAGATTGCCCGCTCATGCCTTCATCAACACCAGCAATATCACGATATTCCTGCATTGATTTTGCACGCGGATCGCTTTCCCTAAGATCTTCACCATCATATACTTGCATTTTAGAATACATGGTTGAATTTTCGTGTTCAATAAGACGCGAAAGAACAGAAAAACGGGCTAGCATTTCTAGAGTCATTGGCGCACACGGCGATCCTTCAAGACTAGAAGAACTAATCATTTTTTCATATACTTTGATTTCATCAGAAACACGAAGACAATAAGGAACTTTCACAACACAAATTCTGTCAAGAAAGGCTTCATTGTTTTTGTTTGAACGAAATTGTTTCCATTCACTTTCATTAGAGTGCGCAAGAATAGTACCATCATAAGGCATAGCAGCACCAGATTCTGTACCAACATAATTGCCTTCTTGTGTTGCTGTCAGCAATGGATGCAGCATCTTAATCGGTGCTTTGAACATTTCGACAAATTCCAACATTCCCTGTGTGGTTCTGTTGAGGCCACCAGAATACGAATAAGCATCTGTATCGCTTTGACTAAACGCTTCAAGCATACGAATATCAACTTTGCCAACCAAAGATGAAATATCTTGATTATTTTCATCGCCTGGTTCGGTTTTAGACACACCCACCTGTTGCAACTTTGATGGTTTCATACGCATAATTTTAAAGTTTGCTGTACCACCACCAGATTCTTCAAATTCTTCTAGGCGTTTAACTGCCCAAGGTGAAGGGATTTGACCAAAATATCGCATAGGAATATTATATTCTTCTGAGATTTTTTTGCGCATAGCTGGATCTTGAACAAGACCAAGAGGACTTTCAAAAATTGGTGAAACACGACCATCTTCTGTTACAAGAACATAAATTGGATGAACTTCCATCAATTCTTTGAGACGTTCCGCCAATGAAGATTTGCCGCCACCAACAGGACCAAGCAGATAAAGAACTTGCTTTCGCTCTTCCAAGCCTTGCGCAGCATGTCGATAAAAACCAACAACATTTTCGATGGTGTTTTCCATACCATAAAAATCCTCGAATGCAGGATATTGTCGGATAGTGCGATTAGTAAAAATTCTCGATAGTCGAGGATCTTTTGCAGTATCAACCAACACTGGTTCTCCAATAGCATCAACCATTCGTTCTGATGCCGACGCATAAGTCATCGGATCTTTTTTGCACAGATCAAAATATTCTGACCATCCAAGAAGGTTAGAATCTTTATTGTCTTTAACACTAAGCATTTTATCGAAGTTCATTATATTATCCTTTTTATTAATTACTAGTTTCGCAGTTTCGTGGTTTATTCTTTGCTTTTCGTATATGAGGATATCAAATCCATACTAAACAAAAACTCATGCATTAATTTGTTTTCTACACGCAAACGATCGATTTCGTCAAGTAAAATATCAATATTTAATTGACTCTTGATCACCTCTTTTTTTGTATCATACAACACAGTATTACTAGAAGGTGTTATATACCCAGAAGATTTGCGTCCGACTGGTGATGTCGGAGATTTCGATTCTTCAATCATATTTTAATTTCCTTATATTGTCTACTAAAAATCAACCATCATAATAAATTTCTTTTCTATATCTATCAAGTGTTTCTTTATACATAATAGTATTTGTATATGGTTGATCAAATGCTACGCGAGAAACCAATTTCAATTCTTTTTCCAAAGCTTTAATTTTTTTCCGTATAGCATCTTCTTTGCGTCGTTGCTTATATCGATTTGACATTCTTGCCATTACATCACTCCTTTCTGTAATTAAGTAATACCAACCAACATCCCTTTCAATCCGTCAGTCACGCCGCGATACGTGTGACAAGCACCCATGAGAATATTTGATGCCATTAGAAGCAATGATCGGCTAAATCATATCTGTCTCAACCCTAGCCGTGGTTATCCTCAACAGATGATGTTGGTTGGTATTTTTTAAGTATATCATTTGCAGATTGTTCGTCAATACCAAAATTGCAGGATAGGTAAGTTTTAATTTCATCATCGACTGTTTCGTATTTTTGTTCACGAATAAGTGATGTGAATGCATCATTCCATGAACAATTTAATTTCTTTTTTCGTCTACCCACACATCTAGATAAAGCTTCTGTGCAATCTTTTTGTGGTGCTGTATACATAATATTCCTCATTTTTTGAATTCATTCATATATTATCATTGCTTAATATCTCTGTCAAGATAAATATATGAGGTGTATAGGCAAGAATATTAATGGAGAATGCGATGAAATTTCATAAAGATTTTGGTTTCATATCAGCAAAATATGAATCTGGTGGTAGAGGTGTAGAATTTATATCTAATGGTGACGATTGGGGCGATCCTGGTGGACAATCATATGGAGTCCATCAACTCAGTTCAGCATATTCTATGGGGAAATTTCTTGAAAGCAAATGGGGGGAACCTTATGCTAAGAAATTTAATAATTTCAAGCCAGGAACAAAAAATTTCAATAAAATCTACAAACAGATAGCAAAATCAGATCCAGAAGGATTTGAATACGCACAAAAAGTATTTTATGCAACCACACATTATTTGCCAGTAAAAAATCATGCTGAAAAATTAGGATTTTATATTAATGATCGAGCGATACAAGAAGCTCTATTTTCTATTTCTGTACAACATGGTGGTGCAAATAAAATTGTTTCTGCTGCGGCATATTCTGGTGTTCCGAATGATATAGAAAAACAACTATTCAATTTGTATAATGAGCGTAGTTGCTATGTAAAAAATCTCAGAACATTGAGCGATAGAATCAAAAGCAACATCATAAACAAACGATATAAACCAGAATTAGAAGATTGCATCAAAATAATTGGTACAGATTATGAAGAAGAAATTCAAGAAGAATTAGAACCTTCAGAAGAAATTGACTACATACCAAAAACACGAAATTATCATAATTGGATGACGTGTCTATTAGCTGTTTTTAATTTTATTGTTTGTGGAGCAAAAATACTTTATAAAGCAATATACACAAACACAAAAAATAGAATCGAAGAAAATAAATCTGTTATTTCTGATGAAGAATTGCCTGATGTTGAATCTGATGTTGTTCGTGATGTGCCTTGGATGCATACAGCAAAAGCCCTTATGGGAACAGATGAAGTACGTGGATCTGGAAACAACCCCAAAATAATTAAATGGGCGAAATCTATTGGTGGTTTTGTTAAAAGTTATTATACCAAAGATAGTATTCATTGGTGTGGCTTATTTGTTGATTATTGTTGGAGCGCAAATGATATAAAATCAGAAATAAAAAATCCACTTGGCGCAAGAAATTGGTTGAAAGCTGGTGTTCCGACCAATCCTCAATATGGGGCAACAATGGTTTTCTGGAGAGGAAAAAAATCTGGTTGGGCTGGCCATGTTGGTTTCTATGTTTCAGAAGATGATGATTATTATCATATTCTTGGAGGTAATCAATCAGATACAGTTAATGTAACAAAGATATCCAAAAATCGTTTTCTTGGTGCAAGATGGCCCAAAAATCACGGAACATTAAAAGAACAGTTTAAAGGTAGAATTAAGAAAAAATTTGATGGTCGTGTTAGTACAAACGAATCTTAATCAGAAAAATCGAACTCAATAACAATACCACCTACCAGTTTTTTTATATATCCTTGGTACGCTGGATGGGATTCGAACCCATACTGGAGGGATTTTAAGCATACTGTACCGATGTACTATACTGACCTGCGCAAGATCTAGAGCAAAAAGGACCAGCTTTATTTTGTTTTGCTTGATTTCCTCTGACTATACATACTGCTTTTTCGAACTGTTGGTCACAGGTTGGGCAAAAGAAAGTGTCTATCTCAGGTAGTCTAAGTTCTGCCGCTTTCTGGAGATTTTCTTTTTTGGTAAGGAGTTGTAAGTTAGAGATATCATTATTTGTATGGTCATTGTCGATATGATCTACTTCTTCTGATTCTAGTAATTCTCTTCCAAGATGCTGTTCCATTAAATAACGAGGATATGATTGAGTTCTTCGCTTTCCATTAGGATATATCTTGATAATATGTTTTCTTCCATCCTTACGTTTGTAAGGACCATAAATTTTCATAATAATCTTTCTCTTTAATAAATTGGTGAGGGTGGCAGGATTCGAACCTGCAAGCCATATGGGCGAGGAGTTTTAAGCTCCTTGTGTAAACCAGTTCCACCACACCCTCAATTTATATTAACCCATTTCTCTGCCGATTGGAATACCAGCGCATAATTAGATTAAATTTTTAATAATTGTATCTATGGCGTTAATTTATATTCGATTCTGAATACTTTATGCGGATAAACTCGTACCATATTGATAAAATTGCTACATTCTTGACATTCTGTTGCAGCTTCTTTCCAAGAAAATTCCCAGAATGTTTCTGATGGCTTGTGTTTGTATATTTTAGAAAAATATAAATCCCAACGACCTTGGCTATACATTTCTTTCTCAGTAACAGAAACCCACGCATCATTCCAACCATCAAGAATTTCTTGTTTGTCTTCTTGTGTAATTTCTTTAAATTCTTTTTCCATAATATTACTTTCTTTTAATTATACATTTATCAAATTCGAATCTATAGTCAAGAACAGTTTCGCCACCCAGTTTTTGACATTGCGAATGCTGTTGTGCTGTGATTTCCTGTACTGTTGGTCCAGGCGGTTCGAAGAAATTAATATAGATAATCATAAGCACAACTGAAAGTATAAAAACAATAAACATTATATCAAAAATATCATAATTATTTCGCATCTAATATTCCTCCTAAACATTTCATTAGCAACCAAATAGATGATCACTTATCAATTGGTTTCTCCCAAGATGGCTTTTCACCGTCATTAACATATTCTTCTTGGTCAATCCACTCTTTCACGATCGGAAGAACTGTAAGAACTGTAATAGCCCATTCAGTTGTTACTGTTGCAATAAGAATTACAGCCATTACAATCCAGTGATCCATATAATCTTTTAGAATATATGTCATTACATAGAGAACTACAAGCAATGCTAGATTAAGCACACTCCATGCAGTTACCGCACGTCCCATATATCCAGGTTTCTTAACGCGTGTCATTCCCATTCTCCTTGTTAGTGTTAGTTTTCTAGGTTTAAAATTAATCATTGTTTAGAAATACTTTTCAATAAAGTATTTCACGGTTTCAAATCCATCACCTTCTTGGATACAATCATTAATCCAAGCAAGATTTGTTTTGTTTTCGCCAGCTCCGTGCTCATTACCTTTAGAATTAAGATATGTTTTATAATCTTCTTTATCAATCTTGAAGACTCCAGAAGGAGTATCGAAATCGATTAATTTCACTTCTCTATCTGTTAGATATATATTTCTCTGCCATACATCAATGATATTTTCGGATAAATATTCTGATTCTTCTGGCATATCATAATACGATCTAGTATTTTGTGCATCAATCATATTCTCTTCGATTAATACGTTTCTTAAAACACCTAAACAGCAATAACTACAATCACCATTTTCATCAGTTCGCTTCATCACGTGCCTGGCGCGTTTATTCTTATCAAGAGCATCCAACCATTTTTCTTTAAGTTTACTGTCCATCACATTTCTCCATAATATTAAATTAGATTAAATTTTTAATAATGCTATTTCTAGCGTTATGCGGATAAACTCGTATTTGGAGTCCTTCGCGGGAATCGAACCTTGCTCTATAGGGATAGCGAGCATTTTTCGCATTTGCACGTTAGACCTTGCTTCACCCATCCAATAACCCTAGCTATCAGATATCAGTTCCACAAGCCCTGGCTCTCACGAACACACCAGGCCGTACCGTCTTACCATTGAGACCATCAGGACATGTATATTAATCAAAATCGTAGTTATGTGTTTTTATCAATTCGCTCCGCACAATATTGAGATTATCGATAGATTCTTCCCAAGTTTGCGGCGGAACACCATACGGTGCTTGGCTTTCACTACTGATAAAATTTAGCCGATCAGCGATCTGTTCGTCATAGTCACTGAACAAACCAAATTTATCATATGGATGATTGAGTTCTAATGCCATTACAGCACCCGCTCCACACATACTAACGGTTCCTCTATCTTCAATATAATGATTATTGTGTATATTAATCCAATTGAAACTATATTTTGGATCTGTTGAAATAGTAGTTATATGCTTAATAGCACAATCAATTACCTCAACTTTATTCATATCTCCGAAATTTTTCATTTTCACGTTCCTAAACGAATTGTTTCATGATTTAAACTCTACACATTCCATTCTTTTATTGTCTGTATTTGATTATCAGACAATTTTAGATGTTCGATCAACTTAGCATCAGTATCAAAAGATGTCAAGTCAGGAATTTTTGATTTTACATGTGGTGGAATATATTGAGAATAATACAACACATGATCCCAACAAAATCTAGATATTCTCCACATTTTATGCTTCCTTTTCAGTTCATCGATATCATATACCATAGAATCTAAAAATAAACCATCATTATATTTTCCGTTTTTATCATAAACTTTACCTAATTCAAAATCAACACATTTTCGTTTTTTATCATTTATAGAATATCTTGAAACTAGTCTTTTACAGAATATAGGATCGATCCAATTAGAACAAGGTGTTTTTTCACATTTTAATGTTTTATTCATAGAAAAAAATTTATTTGTAATGATTGTATTGTCTAACATTCCGTTTGTTGGGATGTAACCATATTTAAAAATATGATTTTCTCCGTGATGATAAACAACAATATCATCAACTGGACCACAAACACCAAAATATAAAGCTGGTTCTATGTCACAAATCATATGATTAAAATCAGCAATATCTGTATATACAGAATTCCAACCATAATGCTCAAATATATTTTGTTTATACATTTCTCCATTAGGTAATTGAGCTTTTGATGGTCCAATCAATCCCCATCTAGAATTTTCTTTAAGATATGGTTTTAGAGAAACCAATTCTTCTGCCCATTCCAAAACACTTCGATCTATTTTACCTTTCCAATTATCTATAGTGTATGGTGTATTTCCTATCACAACATCGTATTGTAGACAAGCAATTTTTTCTAGATTGTGAATATAATGAACACCAAGATTTGCGGTTATTGATGGCATCCATTGATCATTATTACCATATAATGTAATAAAACGAGAAGGAATATCAGCAGATAATAAAGCAACAACAATATCTGGACTATGTAAAACCAATATTCTTTCTTTTGGTTTTATTTGCATGTGTGTTATTATTTGATCTATTATTTTTGGTGGTGTTGGAAGAGATTTTTTAAAAATCTTCTGACGATACATTTCTTTAATCAAATCTTCTCTACTAAAAGAAACCATTATTTACTTATTTTCATTTCATTTCTAAATTCTGTCCAGAATTCTTGATTATTATCCACAAGACTTCTCAACCCATCATTGTTAATAACATTAATTTCATCTTCATACATATTAATACATGTGTCAGTAACAACACCTTGAGCGGTTGTAAATACAGTCATGTGTTTTGGTTGTGATTTATAATGACATTTTGAATGAGCAACAAAATTTGATATATGATCTTCATTTGCTGTCAACCATCCATTCACGTTCATACGCGCTTTACATTGTACAGTATGTATTTCTCCACCCAAACCATATCCAAAACCATCAACTCCCTGATCATTATGTTTTACAATCGAATAATTTTCAATCGTAATGCGTTTATCTGTTCTAAACTGACCAATAAGAGATTCAATAAAACATTCAAAGCCCATACCAAGATAAACATTTGGTGTGAACATATCAGGAGATTCTTCACTTTGTTCATGCAAATTTTTCATGAATTGAGACATTAAATACACACCACCAAAAAGAAGATCTATATCATAACAAATTTTACAAAAATCGTGTTGAAGTATATTCGTCATATTAAAGCTGCAATCAATTCTACTGGAGTTAAATATCTAATAGTATACATTTCTTCATCCTTTTCTATATCATGGAAAATATGTTCTAACACATCACTTGTTTCGCCCCTTCGATTCAATTGTGTTAATGGATCTATTGCAAAATCTTCACCAATACCAAATCCAGGATCATCTGTACAATCAATAAGTTCTTTTGTGACATCATAGCCACCAAGCCTCATTTGTATCACAATATTTCTAACATAATCTTCACTTTCAGCATTACCATTTATTCTGGCAACAGAAACAACAGCGTGTTTTTTTATTCTTTTATCTATATCCTTTCCTTTATCACCATCCCATACTCTTTGAGCGCGACCGATAGTTTGTAATAATTTAGTTTTATCCAAATATCTCAAAATACAAACACCAGTAAATCCACTAACATCGATACCTTCACTAATAATATCATAATGGAAAACAAACGAATCTTCATCTTTGTCTAATTCAGCAAAGAATTTTTCACGTGAGACTTTAACACCATCAATCATTGCACCAAATTCACCATTAGACATAATGGTGAATACTCTATAATTAGGATGTCTTTTTTTCAACACTTTGATTTTTTTAATTATTTTCTTTATACATGAAGTTCCTTTACATGCAAACAAAATTTTACGAAAAGGCATTCCTAATGTTTGCTGAATTTGTCCTTCTGCAAGAGACGATACTTCATCAATTAAAGTGCTCCCCTCTGTGGTTTTATCAGCTTTCATTATATGCAATCTTGGTGCTAATATCCATCCTTCATCAATCAATATTTGAGGCAAAATTTTATAAATAATTCCACCAAAAACATCTTTATTATTAAGACCTCTACCATTTCCAGAAATTGTGTGTTTTTCTGTTGCTGTAAAATATAGATATTGATCGCTGTCTATATTTTTTAAATTTTCAAAAACATCTTCTGCTATGCAGTATTGAGATTCATCAAATATCGCTGTTTTGAAAAAAACAGATGATAATTTACCAAAAGAAGCATACGTAGAAAAGATAACAAGATCCATACCAAGTCTTCTTGCTCTTACTATTTCTTCTTGCACTTGTTCTGGTTTTGTTCCAGATCTTTCTGACCACTGAACTTGATTATAATCAACTTCATATGATCCAGAATGAAACGCATACGAAATATATTTTTTTTCTGGTATAGAATATCTATATTCTTTGATGTGTTGATTCAATAGAGCAATTCTTGGAGCAACTACTAGATGAACAGAACATCCATCTAATCTAAGAGACAAAATTCTTGCCTGCAAATATGTTTTTCCTGATGCTGTTGGTGCAATTATTCGTCCAGAAGTGTCTTTATAATTTTTATATTTTAATATACAATCATTCTGATAGGGCCTGTATTCTTTTATTTTTATCCCCAATAGATTTCCTTTTCTGTACTTTGCTTGTTAAAATCCATCCTTTTGGTGATGTTACTGTAAAATTTTCCAATACACCAGAATTGCACGCACGGATGACGTACCACCCTTCATCATTATACATTTTATGAACACACACAAAATTAGACCATGGACATGTTTCGTGCGTCAACATATCACCAACACCTAAATGATCAAATTGTTTTTGTTTCATCTCCAAAAACCCTTTCTGCATCTAAAATTATATCATCAGGATGTATATATTGTTTGCTGGCCAAAACATTAAGTGTTTTATCCACATCCATTTTATAATCAGCAATAGCAGAACTTCTTATATTAGACACATAAACAGCAGCCAAATATTCTGGTATTCCGTGTTCTTGAAGTTCTGTCATAACTTTTCTTGCAGCGCTTCTAAAATTGGGTCCGATAGCAGTCATCATTTTTTTCCTATTATATAGCCAAGGGCGATGGAGGAAGGAACACCGCCCTTGGCCGCGCAAGCGCTAAGACAGACAAAGGATAAACATCAAAGCGCTATTCAAAAAGATCGTCTAGTTTTGGTGGCTCCCAACCAGATGGTTTAATAACCTTACCATCTTCACGTCTAAAAACTTTACCATTAACCATTTTTGCCATGTTAGAATCATGAACCCGTTCAAAGACTTTATCCAATGGAATACCATAAGTCAATGCTGTACCACAAATAATATAAATCATATCAGCCATTTCTTTTGAAATGTTTTTGATATCATCTTTTATTTCGCTTTCAATATACTCAACAAATTCTTCTTCTATTAGATTCACTCGAAGTTTTCTAATATCTTTATCAGGAAACTCTGGTGTATCTGATATTCCTACATCAAATGCTTCATGAAAATCTCTAACACTTTTAAATACATCTACTGTCATTTTTTCTCCTATTTGTCATCAACAACAACGTTCTTAATAATAGTTTCTCTTTTGGTGTTCCATGTGTTGTGTTTAGAAACCACTGCATCAATTTTATATTGACCACCAATTGATACAAGATGGCCTATATTTTGAAATGTTTTTAACACATTTCCTTTATTATCAATCATACTAATCAATATACCAGGCTTTCCTGTATTTTTTGCATTAAAACATTTTATATCTGTGATTTCAACCATCGTTGTTATATTTTGAAATGGATGCGCAACAAAACCGTGAGAATGGAATTTCTCAAATGCTTTATCCAAAACATTCATAACTGGTGCTGATTCTAGATCAGACAAATCAACAATTCTTTCCATTAATAATACATGTTTTTCAAGAAGTTCTGTTTTGGTCATTTCTATAGCAGGAATATCAGAAAAACCAAGCGGGCATGGGATATATCCCATAGAAAATATAACACACCATTTATGATATAAATGGACAACATTACTATCAATAAATTTATTCTCCCATTCTTTTGGGTTTGGCATAATTATATAATTTGCATTATGTGCAACATATTCACTCAATGTTCTAAACAGAGGCGGCGCATCGATTTTATAAGTACCAGGTGTGGTTTCTGTTGGTTTTATTGCACATACTGAAAATATATAAGTATGCGGCGGGGGTGGTGACGAACCATACACCAAATAAGCGCCTGTAAACATTATAATAATCCTATATTCTTAATTTTTTTCTACGATATCCCATGTAGAATTTTCATCATTCCACACAGTTTCAAATTTAGAACCATGAACACGAATTTCTATAATACCATCAATCGCTATACGCCTAAAAGCACCACGATTTCCATCCTTATCTTCTTTATTCATATCATATACTGTAAGGACTTCATTCAATTCATCTTCATATTTACGAAGTCCTGATGGCATCCTAGTGTTTGCTTCTTTAATTGTTGCAGGAACACCAAGACGATATGTTGATTTTATTTCATCGCCTTTTTTAGAAACAATTTCACCATCAACCTTTTTATCGTTTTTACGAATTGTTGTTGCGCCGAACATGGTATTTGATGTTCTTAGTTCATTAAAAAATACAGTTGCTGTTTTTGCTGTCATGATATTCCTCTGTTTCTGATCTTCTATCCTAGAATAGCATATATTCGAATAGAGTCAAGAAGTTAATTCATCATATCTTTTCAAAAACATATGTTTAGCTTTACCTGGATTCCAACAAGGAATTGTATTAATATCAAGAGGTTTTCTGCCATGAGTATGAAACCAAGAATCTTGATTATTCATCAACAATTTTTGTTCTGTTGCAAGAAGAATCATATCAATTTCTTTAACTTCTTTTGGTAATGGAATCGAAACATTAAATATTTGAAACAAATGTTCTTCTACACTAGCTTCTATTTTTTTAAAATCAGGCAACATCATTTTCAAAGGTTTTGCAATATCACCTATAAATGCTTCTGCGGAATCGTGCATCAAAGCATCATATTCATAACCTTTTTCTACATGCCAACTAGCTAATACACAATGTTCTGCCACAGAATAAAATTTATTTACGTGACCATTAAATCGACAAATCATCGATAATGCGTGCGCAATATCTTCGATTTGAATATAATTAACTCCTGGATCTGAAAAAGAAAAATAATCACCAGAATGTGTTAATATTGCATTTTCAATAATTTTATTCATTATATCTTTCTTTTTTTAATTAGACAATTATTTGTCCTACTGGTTGCGTATGCTTTCTTGGTTTATCGTAACCAAGATAACCGTGCATAGACGCTTTCACAAGACAATCTCCGATCATATAAGAAACATTGAAATGGGTATGACCATGAATCCAATTTTTAATGTCGGTATCCATTATCCAATCACTAAGCTCTGTGATGTACCCATATTTCATATCATCGTTAATACCAAATCTGTTTACATCGTGCGATAACATACATGGTGCATGGTGTGTAAAAACAACAAATTTTTTATCGTTTCTATTATGATAAAAGTGTTTCATCGAATCCATACTATAATGATGTTCTTGAATGGCATCGTCTGTAGTCCATTCTTTATTAGTATTACTATTGCTAATAAGCCTAAAATCATTCATACCATTACCAACAACCATTTTCACCAAAGGATCGTTATTTTTCATATCAGTCCATAATGTAGCTCCAAAGATAATAACATCATCATGAGTTGATATGTCATTTTGCAGCAATTTACATCTAGAATCTATTTCGGATAGCCGTTTTTTAAAATCAGTATCAGCACCAACATGATCTAAACCATAATACTCATGATTACCAGGAACAAAATAAATATGCTTGTAATCAGCACAATCTTCTTTAACAAATTTATTAAAACGTTTCTTTATAGATCTTGCTTCACTATCTGTTCTGTGTGGTTCAAAAAACCTATAACAAATAATATCACCAACAAGAACTAAAATATCAGCCTTTTCTTTTGGCCATTCTAGCCGAAGATTTCCATTAATCTCCATATGTAAATCGGATATATAGTCAATTTTCAACTTTGCTTTCCTTATATAATATATTTTTTACCTAAGTTATACGTACTCATAACAATAGTCATATTATGTTTGGTTTGTTTTATGATGTATTTTTCAACAGCAGAAGAAACATCATAAATATCATTCTCTTCTAATTTCACTTCTACATAAGAATCTTCTAAAGCTTCTGCAAAATCAAAACCTCTATAATATACCTCATCCAACACCCAATCTTTATGATGAAATTTGATAGAAGACTCTATATTATCAAATATTTTTTCAATATTAGTGATAGATGAAAGCATGAATATGTCTTTAACATCAAGATCATAAGCACCAAGTATATATGCTGTTGCAAAAGGATAATATTTCATCAAATTTGGTATTTCTTTTGTGATCATACCACCCATCCTCTTCCTATTTTTGTTTGATAAAATTTCTTTGGTTTGTGTTTACTACATTGTAACATATAAACCAAAGAATTCATAGTAACATATGGATCGCATTCGCCACACATGAAAATATCCAATGTAGCAATTCCATGCTCTGGCCATGTATGACACGAAGCATGACTTTCTGCCAAAATTAAAGTGAATGTAAATCCACCACCATCAAATTTCTTTTTGTATTTTTTTAATATTGTTGCTCCAGCATCAATACAACATTGCTCCATCATACCCATCAATTTATTACCACCTTTAAGAATGGATGAATTGATATCAAATTCAATATCATAAATTGCGTGTTTTCCCAAAAAACCACCCATAATTATGATCCAACAGGAATAAAAACACAGATCGGTTGGCCTTCAACCTCAGAGCCAACATCAGAAATAACACAAATATGATTATAATTGTCTTGAGAAGGTCTAATCAATTTAGACCCATATTCAATAAAATGGTCACCAAATTTGGATCTTAATGTAAACCCTTTAGAATTTTTCGACACTATTGTTGCTGGCGTACAATCATCATCATTACAACACTCATTTGGATACCAGCTATGAGCAGTAGCTGGATTCCAAAAAGCTAATATAACAACAAAAAAGAGTACAGTAAAAATTGCTATTATTATATCTCTAATCATAATTATATGCTCCATATTGTTATTATGACAAACTATCTGGATCTGACGAAGATGTGTTAACTGTAACTGTAACATCACCAACACTTTCGATAAATTCTTTATATTCAGAAAAAACATCTGCATTGCTAAGACCAACAATAGGTTTAAGAATAGGGTTTCCCCAAGCTGTGTTTGCGCCCACTGTATATGTCTGAGAAGGATCAGGCGTGAATGATCCAGTAATTACATCCATATCGACTTTTTCCGCTTCTTTAGCTTCAGCAACATCCTGCAAATCATCAACTTCAGCATCAATTTTTGTGTATAGATTCATAAAAGCATCTTTTGAAATATCATCAAATCTAGCGATACACAAAGAAATAGATTTCAATCTGTCTTCAAAAATAGCAAATGTTTGCGCAATATGACATAAACGGCGAGTAGAAATCAAATCATCAACAGCGTCATCTTCATATGATTTCCTAATTGTTTGAGACCAAGATACTAATTTTTGGGCAAAATCTTCATCTATTTTACCATAAATTTTCATATGCTTCAATATAATTCGTTTTTCTACTGATGCTGTTGGATATTGTTGCTCAATAGTGATATTAAATCTTTCCAAAAATGCTTCATCGATAATATTTGCTGCAATGAACCTACCATCGTCAGAACCTCTTCCTTTGGTATTTGCTGTAGCAATTACAGTAAACCCTTTAGCTGGATATACGATTTCGCCGGTTTTCTTAATCAATACAGGATTACCTTCAAGAACACCTTGAAGACACATAATTCTATTAGATCCACGATCAATCTCATCAAGACAAAGAACCGCTCCAGCTTTCATTGCTCGAATAACAGGCCCTTCAGAAAAAACAGTATCACCATTATCCAATCTGAATCCGCCAATGAGATCATCTTCATCCGTTTCAGGCGTGATTTGGACTCGCGAATATTGCCGTTTCAATGAAGCACATGCCTGTTCAACCATCATTGTTTTGCCATTACCGGATAATCCAGTAACGAATAATGGATAAAATTGCTGACTTTGAATAATTTTAACTATATCTTTGAAATGTCCCCATTTAACATAACTTTTAATTACTGAAGGAACAAAAACATCGTCAGAATTTATATTCGCGATAATTGGGGGTTTATCAATAGGATTTTCTTCTGTCTCGTCTTCAACCATAGAAAAAACATCTTGTGTCGGAGAAAGAAGTTCATTGTAATTATAAACACCATGATCAATCTTATTCATTTTCTGAAGAAGATGTCTAGCGTCATTAACAGGAACATCATTATCTTCAGCAAGTTGAAAAATAATTTTTGGTCTCACATCACATGTAGAGCCTTCATCATTTTCAACGATTAGCTTCAAAAGACGTTGTTGATTTTCGTTCATAGTCATTTATAAACCTCCATAATTTCAATATTAGTAATATATAACAAACTTGTTCATCGTCAAGCTATAATTTCAGAAAATTTTGTTGCCACAATCCTATTTTTTTTATTAGAACCAGCAAATTTTTTAAATTCTGTTTCTATCTTTCTTTTAGAATCTCCTGATTTGATTTTTAATTCTTTAGCTGATTCTCCGGTCATTACCGAAGATTTTCCAGAAACAACAATTCTAAGATCATATCCATCACAATCTTTGGCAACAAAACAACCATTTTTTTTCAATTCTGAGGCATTTTTGTTTTTTAATGATGTTATTTCTCTATAATCTATATCTTTTGGTACGCCAATACCATGACCAGTACCAGCATAATATGGACTTGTAATAAAAAAATTGACTATTTTGTCAGCATAACCAAGATTTCTGATATTTGCAACTAAACTTCTTGACATATCTTTAGGACCACCATTTATTGTGATTTTTTTACCATGAATAAACATTTTTTCGGGGCGGTCGGGAAAATAATGTATACCAGCACCATCACCATCAGTCAATGTAACTAAAGTCATTTTTTGAACATTATGTTTGATTCTAAATTCTTTACATACATCATGTAAGGCAATTAACGCTTCGTTCAATGGTGTACCTTGCAGACTTTCATATCCAATAAATGGGTTACTATACGAAGTTTTCTCTGTAAGAATATTATATTGAAAAACCAATGAAGAAAATGCTTCATCAAAAACAGGTTTTTTCATATCAGAAGATAGAAGTTCAAACACATGACTTCCCCTATGATTAATAGTGTCTTCCTTTAGCATACTGCTATAATTACCAACACCAGAACCATTACCAAAACCCATTATTTTATATGGAATACCTACTTTATCACAAAACATAGACAATTGAAGAACTTGTGAAAGAACATTTTTAATTATTGGTGCCATAGATCCAGAATAATCTATACACATAACCATACCATGATTTTTTGCTTCTGCCAACTTTGTTGTTTTTAAAAATATATCATCAGTATGTTTATATTGATGTAATTTGGACATATCTAAAGATCCGGTTTTTGATATTGTCGCTCTAGCATACATATAAGCAGCCTTTTTCATTTCAAACTCACGGGCTAAGGTAGCAACACATTCTTTATTTTCTTGTTTAAATTTTTTGGTAGAAGATAATGTGGGAACAATAGTATTTTTTCTGGCTTTTTTTACCAATTCATAAGGGACAATAACACTTTCAAGTTGTCTTTTACTGTATCCATATGAAATTCTCAACAAACTACCATTTTTTGTTCGTTCGATTAAAGATTGTGATTTATTTTTCTCATATTCATTGTCGGTAATACTATCAACAGTCATAGCTTCTTCACTATACTTTAGCGGATTCGCACCACCTTCAGCTCCAACATGTCTACCACCTTCAGTACCTGGTTCAATAGGATAACATTCATCAGACAAAAAACCACCTTCAATTTCTTCATATGAATCACCATCACCTCCATCTCCATCTCCAGCATCATCGGAATCATCGGAATCATCGGAATCATCGCCAGAAGAATCACTAGCATCTCCAGCATCACTAGCATCACTAGCATCTCCAGAAGCATCTCCAGAAGCATCTCCAGAAGCATCATCGTCATTGTCACCAGATGAATCACCAGAATCATCTGAATCGCTATATTCATCAGCATCTTTTAAAGATGTCGATGATTCGTTACATTCTGCTGGAATAGCAATGGTTGTTGATGCTTGTTCTTTGATTTGATCTTTAACAAAATCAAAGATAGCTTCTGCTGCTTTTTTCATTTCAGCAAAAGTTGAAGCAGCGTGCGCCATATTGATATATGGGATTTCTTCTTTCTTGAAATCAACTTCAATCAGCGAACGCAACTTAGCTTTAAGATTCAATCTATCAATAAAATTATAATCAGTTATCGTAATATGTTCTTTTTTGCCAATACCAAACATATCTTTATTTTTCATGAAACGGTATCCACGAAGAAATGATGAAGTCAATCCTGGATATGTTTCTTGAATCATGCGCTCAATACGAATATCTTCTACAATGTTGTAGAATCCTATAGGAACGTCGTTTCTGGTATTTTTATGTGTTTTTAGATCTAACCATCCATCATAGGCTGGAGTATATAGAGCATGACCAACCTCATGACCAACCAAAAGATCATATACTGTTGGTTCATTCCAATTAGGTAGTCCTAATGTTCTATTTTTCATATCAAAATAGGCTGTATTGATAGCGCCATGCACGATATTGATATTTTCTGTTGCCAGAAGTTTTGCGAATAATGAATTGGTGGACATGTTGTGTTTCCTCTGTTATTATGAAAACAACAATATCAAAAAGTACATTACATGTCAATAATTATTTTTCAGCTAATATTGGGAATATTTTCATAGCAGATTTTTCGAAACGAGATACTTTTTCGATATATTCGTATACGCCATCATTATCGACATGCATCAAAATACAAATATTCTTAGCAATAATTCCATGACGTTCACGCAACATTATAGCATATGCTGTTGCTTGTAAAAAATAATCAACGATTTGTTTTTTTGATTTTAATCTTTTTGATGTCTTAAAATCACAAACAGTGATTTCATCTTTCCAATCAGCTATCAAATCAACAGTACCAGCAGTTTTTAATGTGTTTGAATACAAACCAGATTCAATACCATATACTTTTCCTGTTATTTGTTCTTTTAATTTATTAGCCATACGCATAACAATGACTTTATGAACAGGCATAAGATCTTTCATATAATCTGCTTCATTATGCAAATATGATTCTAACGCGTCGTGTATAATTGTTCCTCTTTTGCCAGCAATATTTTTTATTCTATCAGCTTCTTTATCACCAACTCTAGCTCTCCAAGATTCCAATATTTTTTTCTTTTCTGGGAGTTTACCAAGAAGAGTTGTTACAGATTGATATTGTCTACCATCATCTGTTTCATAGTATCTTCGCTCTGGTAATGTTATTTGTTTTAATTTTAAATCTGGAACTAGTTCATGTTTAAACATCTGTACTCTTTTCTATTGCCCAATTAACTGCACACCAATCCATAATACAAGTTTCTAATAAACTATGTGGATATATGATTTTATCAATTGCTTCTTGTGTTTTGAAACGCTCCAGCATCAATAACGACCAATGATCCCAATATTCATCTAAAATATCTGAAACAGTATATGTCATGCATGGTGAACCATCTAGAGATGACTGTCCTGGATAAACAACGTGTCTAAAAATTTTATCATTTAAATCTTCTGGTATTATTGGTCTTTTCATATTTTTATGTTATTATCTTTGTTATTGATTGTCATAATTATTCCTTTTGATTGTTATGTAGGTCACGAAGTCTCTACCGCCAATGACACCCACCTACTCTAATCTCGAACAGAATAAAGATCAGCTGTTGTTGTTAATAACCTAGAGAATCACAGGCCATTAAATATTCTCTTGCTTTACCAGAACGAACCACATCATCAGGCACGAACTGCACAGATTTAAATGATGGCATAATGTTTATCACTTTCATCATTTTTAGCAAGTCATATTTCCCTTTATATTCTTCTAGATCGCTTTGTTTTGTGTCTCCACAAAAAATCATTCTACAGTTTTCACCCATACGCGACATTAGAGTATTAAGTTCATGCCACGCTAGGTTTTGCATTTCATCAACAATAACAACACAATTATCAAATGTCAACCCCCTAAGAAAAGATGTTGATGTAAATTCTATCGAACCTTTTTGTTTCAGAATTTCATAAGAATCGCCGCGATCGTATAGTTCATTACAAATACCGTAATAAGGAAGCTCGTATTGTTTTAATTTTTCTTTTTCAGATCCAGGAAGGAATCCCAAATCTCGGCTTGGTACAGCACTTCTTATAATTAATACTTTATCTGTATTGTCAAGTTTCAATTCTCTTAAACCGAAATAAAATGCTAATAATGTTTTTCCTGTACCAGCAGAACCATGAAGAAATAAGTCTTTATCATTATACCAAGATTCAAATGCTATTTCTTGGTTTGTTGTCAATGGTTCTATTTTTTTAAGTCTTAAACCAGAATTAACTGTTACGCCTTCTTTTCGTAATGCTCTTTTAGCTTTCTTGCTGAGCTGTCGATGGGCTGTTTGTAACATAGAGGCTCCTTATTTTATTGGAAAATTAACACCATAATATATGGTTTGTTTTACCTCCTATGTTGTGTTGATCTTAAAAAAAAGACCGGCCCGTACACCGAAGTGAAGAGGGGCCGGACATATTATCGTGTTTTAATATCCGAATGAATATTATTTTTTTTGATCTGTTTCATCAAATCATTAAATCCATCGGCAGTTTTTGTTCTTCCGAGATGCACAGAATCCGTAAATCCAGGAAAACCATTAATTAACTGCTCTACATCTGGATTTTCCTCAAGAAATTTTGTTCTTTCGGAAATGGACATATATTCTGTCCATGTTTTCTTGCCTTTTTTAAATTTATATGTTGGAATTTTTATATCCTCTCGAATTGGCCATTTAGTCTTTCGTATGATTTGATTCTGTGATATAAGATTCTCTTTCAGCTATTTTATTTTTACGCTGATTTCTCCTATCACGAACATTTTTTCTATTTTCACTATAGTCATTGAAATCTTCATCGCTCCATGACTTTTTAGCCCGAATAGTTTTTCCCATCACTCGTAAACTCCATACGCCTTTTCAATAAGTTCTCTTGTAATACCTTGCGGCAATTCTTTTCGGTTAAACATAATAAGTAATTCTGCATCCTTTGGGTGCACCATTTCTAACAAATTGATAAACATGTTCTCTCTCTGTAGTGAGTTGACGTTTTGACCTTTGCCAGCATGAACAAAGTAATACAACTTACCACGAGATGCTTCCTGATGTAAAGTCATTTTTGCATCATTTTCTCCCTGTGATGGTTCATATGGAGTATATGGTGGTGTTTCTTTTGGCATAAGCCAATGCACACGCTCATCATACACAAGAGCCAATGTTTCTGCTAAATGTTTTGACCAATGCGTTTTAAGAAAATTGATCTGTTGTTCTTCGCTGTCTAACATAGCGCATTGCGCTAAGATTTCATACATTGCTAATTGTTTCATAATACCTCAAAAATAACTTACTTTGTTGATTAAATTTCCTAAACGATTTTTGATAATATAGTTTAGGACTTTGCTACGATTTTTTGTTTTTGGACCTTTCGCATGTTCATCAATTATTGATGATGCGATATTCTCTGGAATAAAATCAAAATCTATTAAAGATTGATTTCTTAACCATCTATCATAATATTTATGGTTTGGTGAATTTCTAATATCAACCAATTCCAATTTCCTTTTTTTAGTCATAACTTCTTGGCGACCTTCAGAAACAAATATATCATCTCTTGTTCTGATGTTTGGTATGTCATCACCAGAATCCCCACATAAAATATGGTCATGCAAAAATTGTTCTGGATCTTTTTCTACCAACATTGTTTCTTTAATATGATCATATTGGCAAATACCTTCATATTTTTGTAATTGTTTGAAATCTTTATCACTTGAAATAATAACAGATGGTTGTATATTTTTTGCCAATACCGCAATAACATCATCTGCTTCTGCACCATCAATTCTAATCAAATGATATGGAAAATTATCAACCAATTCATTTGTAACAACATCAATAGCAGAATAAATGCTTGACCAATCAACATCAGATTTGTCTCTGTTGATTTTTCTACGGGCTTTATAATATTCAAAAACATCTTTACGCCAATTTGTTTTTGAATCGAACGCAAGAACAACCTCACCATAATGTTTGAATTTATGCATAATGATATTGATATTACTCAACAACATTTTACGAAATGCATCAACATCAACACTTTTATTACCATGATTACCAACACTAGCAAAATAACTAGAAAAGGCCAAATGGTTTAAATCAATCAGAATCGCCATTATTTTCCTCTATAGGATTAATTCTTGGTTCGATGAAATTATAAATTAATGTTTCATCATCTTCTATCACTATAGAATCTTCAGCTATATCTTGTAAAGCATGTTCTCTATCATGATGTTTATATATGTATGATAATATAGCTTCAACTAAAAAACAAAAATCTTTTGGTGCTTCTTGTGGGTCCATACCAAGATTTGACAATTCATCACCAATTCTATTCGCACAAACATTAGTATACGTTGTTATTTGCATATCTTCAACAATTTCTTCAAGATTAACTTCTAACCCTTCATCATTTGGTTCTTGATTGCTATCACCTTCAAATAATTCTATTGCTGATGGTTGTTCAGGAAACAACTTTACTACATTGTTCGAATTCATTTTTGTGTCCTTAATAAAAGAGTTTTGTCATTAATTCTTTGAATTACTGTAGTTCTTTTAACATTCAATGATGAAACATATTTATTAAGTGTTCTTATACCATCACCGATAATCTTAGGAACAGTTTCTTCTGGTTTTCGAATCGTGATAGTGAATGATTGTTCAGGATCATAATTTAAAATAGTTTGTCCTTTAATACTTAACGCATCTTTACATGCTACATATTTTGATAATTTTCGAATTGTTGGATTATAAGTCCACAATACTTTAACACCGAATATTGATGTTGGTTGTATAGAAGATCCTAATTCATGATGATCTAAATATTTTAATTTATCAGCTATTTTTCCTTGAATAACTGTTTTTGGTTTTTTCTTTGTTGGTGCCCTCGTTTTTTTAACAACAGTAACAATATTTAGTTTATTAAGCATATTATCAAGTAATGATAAATATCTTTTTTTCTTAGTTTTATTAATATGCGTGTATCCATCATCGTTACTTGATACATCTTGTTTTATTTTTTCATAATAAATTGATGCTTCTTTCATTACAGCGACGGTGTGATTACTAATGATTTCGTCTAGATTGTCATTCGTTTCTTTATAGTCGTTATTATAAAAACAATCAAGAAAATCATCCAAATCAGCAATTAATTTATTCTCAATAGTTTTTGTTGTTGGTTTTGTCTTAATTGTTTCTTTGTATGGATTTTCTATTGCTTCATTAATAGCATTCCGCAAATTCAATTCAAGCTTTTTCTCAATTAATCCATTTGTAAGCATTCTTGCTATAGATGCTTGTGTCTGAGTAATTTTACTATTATTACTAGATTTGACTATACTCACATCATCAACAGAATAGCCATCATTTTGCATCCATAATAGTATCCATTTTTTAGTTTCTGTGATTGTGTATGAGTAATTATACCAATTGAATGCTTTAGCAATTTCTATTCTTGAAGCAGAACCATTAAATTCTGGTTCTGCCCCTTGTATTTGCTTATCTAAACTACGTGAAAAAGATTTTATTTTTTTCGCCATTATTATCCAACTTTATAAGTCCAAGTGTTATTTGGATCTTCTATTTTTCTATCAAGATTCCTACATGAATCTAAAAATGCTCTCCATTCATGTGATCTGATATCCCAAGAATAGTTGACTTCAGAAAAGCTTTTCTGTCCAGACAATTTCATTTTAAGACCTTCATCGTTCTCACGAATCAAATTAATCGCATGATTAACCATTTCAAAATGACTTTTTGCGTGTTCTTGATGAGATTCATGCCATGGATACATAAATGTCCAGTTAGACGATGTTTCGTAAAGAGCGCCATTATTCGGATGAATGCACATAACACCAGCATTCATTGCTTCAATCAATGCAATGCACGATGTTTCTGTATGAACACAAGGATAAGCAAAAATATGAGCTTCTGTCAATGCGTCACGAACAACCGAATTATCAACAGATCCATGATATGTCATATGCTCATGTTCTTCAATTATTTTGTATAGTTCAGAAAATTCCTCATCTGATTCATCCCAACCATACAATTTAAAAGACGAATACACATCTAGATGAATGTTGTCATGGTGTTTGCACAATTCTTGAAATATAGGAACCAATAAGGCTAATCCACGATGCGGAGTTGTGTGATATATAAGTCGAATCTGGTTTTCTTTACCAACATCCCATTTTTTATCCATATCAACATCAATTGGCTGAATAGCATTTCTCATCACAACTGTTTTTGACCATGGAATACCAAACATTTCAATATATCTTTGTGCCTGCCAATTACTAACAAATACAAAGCGATGAAATTTTTTCCATCCGCCATTCTTAAGCGAATCTACAGATTCTGGATCATTTGGCAGATCATGCGCCCAAAAAATACGAATTTTCGTTTCGTCTAGTTCTCTTGGGCGAGAAAGAATTATTTGAAAATCTTCTAAAAATTCCTCACCAAGTTCACGTTCTAATCCCTTCATCATCAATTCAGATCCAGAATTAGCATTCATATTTTGTTCGTTACGCCACTTTTCTGTCAATGCATATCTCCAAAATCATATGAAACCATATCTTCCCAACCAATACTAACACTTTTACCATTAAAATTATCAATAACAGTAAGTTTTTCATTGATTTGTGGTGCTTTACTCACATCAATAGCTGAATGATCACCATTCGATTTTTCATATGTAATTCTACAATTTGATTTTTCTAGTTTATTTAAAAACCAATTTTTAAATTCTTGATTTGCCATAGTCTCCATCTCTTCTTCAAAATTATCAATCATAGGTGGATGTAAATAATCAACCAATTCAATATAACCTCCTATTAATCTATCATCCACCAATACAATAGGAAGCATTTTTTGTGTTGGCCATGTTTCCAACACAGCATCTCTTTCAATATCTTTTCCGATCAAAAGTTCTTCATAATCATAATTTTGTTGTTGTAAAATATTTTTTGCATTATCACAATACGAACAAGATTCTCTTGTGATAAGTTTAAATTTTTTTTCCATATTATCCCCTAAATCAGACCGGCCTGTTTTCTGTTTTTTGCAATTAATAACAATTCACTAACTTGTGTTGGCGCATAACTCCATTCTTCTGGACAAAGATTAAGATAATTTTTAGATCTTTGTCCCGTAACACTATTAGAATGAACATGACCATGAACATTTAACCATGGTTTATTTGGATGGAATGATTCAGGCATCAATGGAAAATGAGAAAAAATAACATGCGGAACATCTTTTTCTCCAAACATATACCAAGCACGAATTCTAGAAAAATGTTTGTCATAAAAAGTCATTGAAAAATTATCATGATTACCAAGAATCAATTTTTTCTTTCCTTTTAATTTAAGAAAAATACTTTCAAGATATTTTTTATCCATACCAAGATCACCGCCAAAAATTACAGTGTCATCATGACCAACAAAATCATTATGTTGTTCGATTAAATGTTTATCATGTTCTTCAATAGAAACGAAATTCCTATATGGAACGCCATTTTCATCAGCGAATTTGATAATATTATTATGACCAAAATGATGGTCTGTTGCTAACCAAATTTTACTATAATCTTCCATAATTTTCATCCTATATTAGTTGCTTTCAGATAGCAACTGTTTTGTATCATTTTTTTGTTCTTTCAAATTATCAGTACACTTTTTGCACATTTTGATAGTTGGTGCAAACACTTTATTACAAGATGGGCAAATCCATCCCTTATTTAGTTCTTCTTTTTTCATTTTTTTCTCCATATATAATCAGCCACGCTATTACCTTCTGGCTGATAACCAAAATCATTTAATATTTTTCTAGCACTATTACCTTCAGTAACTACAACCGGACCATGTCTTTTAATCGTTTCTTCGGCACCCAAAAGGGCAGCAGATTCACCACCTTCGATATCCAATTGAATCAAATCACATCTCTGAAGATTTAATTGATCAATAGTCATAATAGGTAAATGTCCGTTTAATTCTACACCAACAGTATGCATACCCATATTGTCTGTACCAGCGCTTTGCAACACACCAAATCCAGATTCTTTACCTACCGCAGCTTTAAAGAAATACACATTTTTAGCAAAATTGTTTCTTACCAAAGCATGAAAATTAATATAATCTGGTTCAAATACATAAACTCTTTCAAAGAGTTCAGAATAAACTCTTGTATGTAACCCCATATTACCACCAGCAGTGACAACAACGCCTTTAGTTTCTATTGGTTCCACATACTTTGCAAAATGAGAAGTGTTCCAATCGTTAACAGGTCCTTGCCATGCACCAGTATCTTTCTTTGCCCAAGACCAAAGACTATTGGAAGATCCCTCTAGAGGTTGTGTTCTTACCTCATATAATTCATCACCTTTAAACATTTATTTTATAATCCCATATCTCAATACATTCTTTTCTGTATTTATTTCATAAATGGTTATAAATCGCATTTCAGTACGATCCATTTCATCGGCTATTTCTTTCGCCAAATCAATTTCATTATTACTTTTATATTTTAGTTGTAAAGCAGCAACAGCAATTGTTTCATTATCGACTGCAAATAGACTTACAGGACCAGACATTCTTGCCAAAACTGTTTTTTTGTGTTTATCAACTAAATATTGTTCTATATTATCTATATTCATATTACACGTCTTTCTTTTTTGTTCACGTTCATATGCGTTTTTCCAATGTTGGATTAGTCGATAAGACGCGCCTTTTCTGATTTCATCACCAGTACCCCAACAACGATCACATACACCACTGGTTGGTGTCATGCCACCAGCACCACCACCCCATGTAGATGAACTGGCGTATGTAGAAACACCAGCTCCACCGCATCTTTTACACGGTGTTTCTACATTACGAAGTTCACACATCCAATCCCATAAATCTTGTGTAGTCATGCTGTGTTTAGTCATTAGAAATTGTTACCTTATTCTTTCCCTTTAAATGTTTTGCATGAACCTTTAAAGAGCACCAATTATTATAATAATCGTCTTTAATCAAAGCATCTCTATTCAATATTTCTTTAGTCTCTATTACGCTCATCCACCCCTTTGAAAGACATAGATAAAGAATTTCTTTTGTTATATTGTCTCCACGAGAAGCATGTTCTTTAAGAACGTCATTAGAACCACAGTAATTTTTCCAATCAGATTCAACAAGCATAGTACGTCTTTTTTTGTTTTTTTGATATGCTTTTTTTCGTTGAAAATGTTTTTTACCAATATATGACATATTTGTATCTGTGTTGCTAATAAGATACACAAAACCAACATAATCACCTATCTGATCAGAATCGAATTGTTTTCCTTGATATAACCAATCACTCATCAAAAAATTCACTTGATTCGTCAGAAGATTCTTCAACAGCTTCTGCGAAGAGTATATCTTCAACAGAGAGCGTTGTCAATAGATCTGCATCATGCCATCTGATGATAGGTATCAGATCTAGATATATACCTTTTCGAATATCTTCGCTATTAACTCTTTCATTCAAAACAGCAAATAAATTTATAAGTATTTCTTCCATATATTAAACCCTTTTTTGTTATTATTCTTTGGGTCTTTGTCGATACAACAGACCTATCTTATATATAGTGTCTGAAATATCATCTTTTTCTATATGTAATGCTTCGCATATTTCATTTATTGTTGAATTTGTTTTTGGATTAAAAACTTGTTCTAATAAAGTATACGGTAAAATATGAGCCCGTTGGCTTGTTTTTACAATTACAGCATCAGAATTTTCATTATGATATACATCTATTGTCATATCTCATCTCCTATTTCCCATATCCATTTAAATAAAACACGCATCTTCTCCATTTTCACCAACTCCTACACAGGCGATTGCGCCCGTCGTATCAATATCAATATATTTTTTTTCTGATAATTCATCTACCCAATTAACATTTTCAATATGTTGTTGAATTTTTTCCCATTTATGTAATAAATGAACATCTTTTAAACAATATTCAGCTTTTTTAACATCACCAGAAAAATAATTATCTGCAAAATTATTAAACCTACGCATCCAATCTTTTTTCATAGCAACATTATGATCTTCTCCAGTAACAAAATCATTGTTTTTGATAGCTATAGAACATGCAGCCCACAAATTATCAAAAATATTAAGAGAATCGACGATCAATCCAGAAGCAAAAATAGATCCTGTTCCATATTTTGATAAAATTTCTTTTGCTGTAATAACTTTAGTGTTTGGAGCTTGATTAAAATCTTTATCGCCGGACATTGACATAAATGAAATTCCTGCAAATATATTTCTATTTTTAAATACAAATTCTTCAATTTCGTCCCAATCATCAACAATAATAGTATTAGATACATTATGCCTTACTGTTTTATTGACACATAGATCGATGTTGGTTCCTGGTTCTACCCAATTTTGTTGAGCAATTTTAACTAATTCTAAATGCTTAACCCCGATAATATCTTCCTTATTCATAGAACCTTTTTTTGGTATAATAGGAAATGATATAACATAATCAGTATTACCTGCTGACCAAACAGATTCTTCCACCATATGTGGATTTTTAGAACGAATTAATTTACCAACTTCAGTATTTTTATTAATTTGAATATTTCGAAAATACATATTCGCATGTTCAGCATGTATACCAGATGATGTTCCTAACAATACACTAGCATTACCAGCAGGTTTTACGCAAGTGGTTCTTGCGGCAGGATTAATACCTAACAATTTAGCCACTTTTTCATTTGTTTCTTTTACAATTTTAGCGCCATTTCTGAGAATTTTTTTATCAAACAATATTTTTGGATTATTCATCCAACCAGTAATAGAAATCCCTAATAGTGCTTCTCTTTCAAAAATCTTTTTAGAAACAGGATCTATAAAGTTAAAATTAGTATATCCTGCTTGTATTGTGGCGAGAATGGTTGCTGTATAGCAGGCATCATAGAATTTTTGTTCGGTATCACACAAACCACCATTAATTTCGCATAAATTACATCCTTGCCAACCAGATTTACCATTAAATTTTGCATATAATCCAATTTCAACACAAGGATTCACTAACACATCTTCATCATCAACAAAAACAAATCCTGGTTCACCAAATTCTTTAATTGGCTTCATCAATTCATGAAATTCTTCTTTTGTTATCGAATCTCGTTTAATTACAGCAGAATTATTTGATCTCGCTCGTTGCGGGTTATCAGGAAACCAATTCCCAGTTTTTGCATAAGCCATTTCTTTATCATCAGCAGAAAACAAACAAATACAAGCACTTCGTCTAACACCACCACTCAACACAGCATCAGCTATATGCATTACAATATCATATACATGTATTGCTCTAATAGAAGAATCGTTGGGATTTAATGCTATTCCCTGTAGAAGATATTCAATTCTATCCAATGCTTTGCGAAGTGGATCTGGACCTGGTGCTTTAAAGCCTCCAGAAATTATGGAATTTTTTGGTCTAATTTGCGAAAGATCAAAATATACTCTTCTTCCTTGATATTCTGGATGTTTCCCGCCATCAACAAAATATGAAGACATTAATACATCAGCAGCAGTTGCCCACCCCTCAATAGAATCTTCAACAATATGTGTTTTTGGTTGTTTATTACGAGTTTTTATTTTTGGTAATTTTTTTATGTGTTGTTTCTGTACAGAAAATCCAGCACCAGCACCACAAAGAAGAACATAAAAAATTTCACCAAAAAATTCTGCACGATCAGCATAACTTGCTGTGCAATTATACATTTTCATTTCGTGTTTAAGTAGTTGATCACCACCAAATTGTAATGCGCGCTGCGCTCCAAGAAAAGCTTTATTTTTATACGCAACACTAGCATCTTCAAAATAATTAGCCAATTCAGACGACATCACAGAAGCATATTTTTTCTTATGCATATTCATAACACGATCAACAGAATCATTCCAGGTTTCGTATCTATTTAAATTATCATTCCATCTAGAATATGATTCATAAAATTTGGCTTCAGATAAAAGATGTCTAGTGTCAGTGTACATGTATATTGTTACTCCGTATTTTTATTATTAACATGGTCTTCCCATTTAGTAAGAATCATGCGATTGAAAATTATTTCATTGTCAATGCAATTTTTGCAAAATTCCAATACATCTCGTTTTGCATTATTTGTTGTGATATCATTAGAATCCATCACATCTGTATAATCACCAATTATGTTTTCTAACATATGGGAATAATAATTTTTCATTAGTAATTTCGCCTTGGCGGTATGTATATCAGGATCTTCTGTATTATTTTTCATCAACAATCTCAACATCTATGGTTTTTAGGAATGTCATTTTTTCGGTAAGAAGTTCCCAAACTTCATTTGCTATGACTATATGCTCTTTTTGTGTGTCATTATCCATTCTTACTTGGCAGTAATGGAACCAGTCACGAACAGTGCCATTCAAAAACAAACGAGACATAGTAAGACCTTCTGGCATTAGCACTCTGGCATCTTCTTTTGCAATGCCAAATTCGATCATTTTATTATATTCGTGTATGGCTTTATCCCAAACTTCTTGTTGGGCACATAAAAACTCTTTTCGTATATTAACATGATGTGGATTTTTTAGATCAAATGGTATAGAATTTTGTCTATTTTTTTCGTCTTGAAAGCCTGGTTCCCTAATACATCTACCCATTTCACTGATATTTGCATATCGTTGACTAAATTCTTGTGGTTTTAAGGATGAATGTCTTAGTATTTGTCTTGAAATATCTCTTGGTGTATTTATTTCAAACACAAAGTTGACCATAGTGAAAACAGACCAGTGTTTTTTTCGAACACAATATTTTAATAATTTTTCTGATGTGTCGTAATTGTCTTGATTAGAAGGATTGCTTACTCTTGCGCAATAAGAAATAATATCTTCTGGATTATCGCTTTTATGCTCATAGTCTTCGTCCCATTGTGTATAACCTACTCTTTTTACATTATTCAAAGCGATATCCTTATTTTATAGTTTGCCAATTTTCACCATCCATAGATTCTACATTGTTTGTCATATCTCTAATGAAAAAATATTTAAAATCTCCTGTCCATTCTTTTTTTAATTCATCATTTTCTTTATTTGTATATTTCACAGCATCATCAAGATCACGAAATTTTTTAACCGTCGATAATATTTTGTCTATAGAATATTCAAGCATAACATTGTATCTATAATATTCATCTTTAGCAATTGAATCGATAGACATAACTATTTTCTCCACATATTAATTTTTAAAATTGCTTCTTCGTTACTATACGTATTTTTTCCCATCACATCAATTATATATTCTACAGATTCATTGACAGTTTTTCCGTCTTTCACAAGAGTTTCAACCATTGAATTAATATCATCACCATATTTATCGATTTTTTTTGGCCAGACAACAATAGGAAATCCTGCATCAATTGCTTTTTTCATTAAAGAAACTATATCTGGATTTCTTGGCTCATTATCATAAACAACAACAGATTTTCCTTTTGGAAATTTGTGTTTTTTTATTTCTTTATGAATAGCTCCACCGCAAGTAGATAATGAATTGGGTATGAATAACGAATCAAATGGTCCTTCAAAAATATAATTTGTTTTGTTGAAATCTATATTTGCAAGTCCAAATAATCTAGGATTATTTGGCGACAACATTAATGTTATATATCTAAGATTATCTTTAACAGATTTCAAAGATCTTCCTTGAAAACCAATAAGTTTATTTGATGAATTAATCATTGGTATGATTATTCGTGGTTCTTTGATATCTAATGGATATTTGTCTGGTATAAATGTATTCGCATACTTATTATAATCTTCTGTATAATACAGTTTGCTATAAAATTTTCTTGGTATTAATCGTTCTATTAAATATTTTTTGGCTGGGTGTTCATCAGGAAGTAACGATATTCTAGCACATTTAAGTAGCTTATCTGTCTCTAACTCAACAGATTTTAATGGTTCCTTTATATATTCTACTTGTTTTTCGGTTAGTTTTTCTGCTATATATTGATCATATAGATGTGGAGATAAACGTTCAAGAAATTTTCTAAATGTAAGATTAGTGTGACAATTATGACAATAAGAATAGAAATCTTGACCATCCCTTAATATATATCCACGTGCTTTTGCTGCTGATTTTTTAGAATCACCACAAAAAACACATCTAAAATTCCAGGTATCATGTCCTTTATTAACTAATCCTGGTAATTGATTGGATAATAAAGAAATATACTTATTCTCAAGCCACATGTGATTTATTCAATTTTAGCAGATACTGGTTTCAATATTTTCATTGTTCTCTCCCACAAAATTCTGTTGGTCCCGAATAACCTTCTCTAAACAAATGCCAAGAAGCATTTTCTTTACCAGTTGTTCCACCAAACCATTTAACTCTACCAATACTAACTATCTTCACACAATTTTCCATGTATAGAGTGCTTTGTTTGGTATGCACCCAATCAGAATCAAACAATAGCCACGTATCAGCAATAGCTGGTAACTTGGTTATCATGTCGTGTAAAATCGATCTTGTCCATGGAGGATTTGTTATCACCAAATCTGGTGTTTTGTGCAGCATTTGTGTTTTAATATAGTCTTCATAAGACAATTGTCTTATGTCATTTCGTAGTGGTACTATATCACCTGCATACACACACTCACCACCAATAGATGTTATATGATCTATTAACACACCATTTCCTGCACAAGGCTCTGAAAATGTAAATTTATCAGGTAAATGCGGGAAAAGAGGCTCTACCGCTTTTAGTGGTGTTGGATATAAATCTCTTGGTTTACGCTCAAAATTACTATACTTACCCATTTATAGTGCAGCTTTTGGGTTTGAGCACCATTCTGTTTTGCTTGGCACATTAATCATAAAATTATTTTTTGCGCATTTTTGACAACAAGCAACATCTTTTGATGTAACCCAATATCTGGTAGGTTTCCAACAAAAACAGCAATTTTCTGCTGGCATGTTATCAAATTCTGGACCGTCATGTTCAACTTTAATCATAATATTTCCTGTTCATTTTTCATTTTTAACAATACAATATTTAATGTATACATCATAAAATCACTAGCCAATGAATATTTGGCACAATCATCAAGTATTGATTTTAAACCAGTATAGTTGATTTTGTGTGATGATGCCACCAATTTATTTTTGATGTATTTGTCTATATGAAATTCTGGAGCATTGATCACTGTATCATATAGCATTTTTTGAGTTTCATTCATCTGGAATAATTCACTAGCAATTCATCTATAAATCTATCTAAAGATTCCTGTACTTTATCTTTAGCATCTTCAAGATTATAACCCAATATAAAATCACCCCACGGAGTATTGCAGCATGAAGTATCGTCTTCTTTCCAACCCTTACATTCAATGTAAATTTTTCCAAGAGGTGTTTCTGACACCACATGCGTATAAGAACACTCATAATTAGGTTCACGTTCTTCAGACCATATCAATGGCATCTCATAGCTCCAAATCAATTAATAATAAAATACACCATACACATAATATCATATGATGTCAAGAATTATTTTTTAATTTTTGTGATTGTTTTTGAATCTTTTTCTTGTAGATGTTCTTGAAGAGCATCATTCAATGACCAATATACGAACCAATATAAAGCAGCAGAAAATGCTATCACAATAACATATGCTTTAACTCTATCACGTATACTGAAAAACATGGATGCTATTGGTCCAAGAATAAACACCAAGCCGACAACAACAATAAGAAGTGGTCCTAAAGAAATCCATGTATTTGTAACATACCAAACATCCATTGTATCGTTTCCATATACTTTGTATATTTTATTAAAACCAGAATAAATTCTATCAAGCGCCCAACCAAAACTCTCAAAAAACATACCAATCATAATATATTTCAGATCTGTTTTAAAAGGTTTTTTATATAGGTAGTATAAAATTGTACTGCCTATTGTCACTAATAAAAATGAAAGTAGAAAATCACTCGACGTTATTATCAAATCAACATTATCAAGCCACCATCTTTCCATTTTTGCAAGCCTTTTTCTTTAAAATTTCGTCTAATTCTAGCAAGGCCGCCTCGAATCTATTTGAGGCGATTGTAGCGGCCTTGCTAGAGGCATCACAGGCTTCTTTTTGTTTGCGAAGATTAGTTTGTTCTTCTTCATTTATTTCAATAGGAATAAAATTTTTTTTCCAAAATTCCATCATCTTAGACGATCCTTAATCAATTCTAATGATAAAGACAGTTTTTCCATTGATTGTGTAAATTGATTCATCATCTCCGTCTTCTCTTTATTTTCAGAAATCAAATGTTTGATTTGTTTTATTTTATCTTTTCTATCCTGAAACCACAAGTAAGCAATTATCGCTACTAATGGCATTTGTGCCAAAATATTACCTATTAGGCCAGATAATTCACTTGGCATCCTTTTTCCGATACTTCTTTCGTCTAAGCAAAAGATCCTTTGCTTTTTTAGTTCTTTTTTTTGCTTTAGCAAATTTACCAAGAAGTGGATCGAACAAATCTATCCCAGGACCATTCATAGCGATTGCATTAATTTCTTCTTTCATAACTTCCTCAATGCTGTTACGACTTTTTGATCCATTTGTATACAGTCTGTATCTATATAATCTGTATTTCCAATAAATTCAAATGTTTCTGGCATTATACCAATCATTATCAAAAATGGTTTTATTACATCAAAATCTTCTTGTAATCTAAAATATAATATTCTTGCTGTGTGTGTAGCACCAAACATATTATTAAGAACAATAATATGATTAAGTATAAGTCTTTCTTTCAATACATCATTTTTTCTGTAACGAGTAATTAATTTTTTTATATATTTAATTTTACTCAAATCATCTTTTAGGTCTTCTAAAGTTGCTAGGAAACCACCATCATAATGCTTTGAACAATATAGAAGAAAATTATCTTCATTTATTGGTTCTATCATGTTATCCTAAAATGTAGTTAATGTGAGACGTTTAATTTCTGTGCCATCATAAGAATACACATATGTACCATCAGACCAAATAGAATGTGCTGGTCTTCCGGCATTATCCGTGTTATTTGCTGGCGTAGTATTTGATGTTATTGCTATAGACGCAAAAGATGCAGAATTGACAGAAGAATTATTAAACAAATCGTCAACAACAACATTTAATGTTTCTGCATTTCCAGCAACATTTGATGCTAACACCAACAGATCTGTTGATGCTGGTGCCGTACAAGCATTTAAATCAGAAATACTAATCGCATTATTAGGCATTAATTAATCTCTTTTCTTCTTAATCTAAAATTCGGACTACGTTTAACAGCCATCGTTGCTGTACGCTTAACTTTTCTAAGAACATCTTTATCCATCTGAGCACCAACTTTTTTGATGACTTTCAATTTTTGTTTAGCGAGTTCAGCATTTTTAATGCGTTTATTTTTAATAGCAGCATTATTATCATGCTTAACGGCTTCTTTATCTTTATTCCACAACACAATATTTCCTTTCAGATTAAATTGTTCTGAATATTCACATTATATTTGTAAATATTTCTGGGATTTTTCCCAGAAATATTATAAAAAAGTTCGTATCAAGAATCTGGCAGTTCTGTGTCATCAGCAGCATCTCCAGTAATTCTAGAAGCAACTAGAACTTCATGGTATACTTGACCTGATTTATTACCAGAACCAGTGGTTCTTCGAATCCATCCTGTATGCGCAATACCGTCAGTAATTCCAACTTCAGTACCATCAACACCAAACGTTTGTGTTGCATTTGCACCAACTTCAGAAGTCACAACGTATTGTGGTGCTTCCTGAAGACCATATTGATTTGCAGCAGCAGTAGCAATAGCACCATCAAGTGTTTGTGCCTGAACATGACACGAAGTCGTGTTCGTAATGCTCACAATACGGAGCGATTCAGCATCAGTGACAATAAAATCACCAACAGCGGCTTCTGTTGTAAATGATGTACCTACACCAGTCACAAGACCATTCGCAGCAACACCTAAAGTACCAGTAGAAGTTTTTTCATCAGCAACTCCCCACGATCCAGACATATCTTTAATCCTTTATATTGTTGTTATTATTAGTATTTATATTAACATCTTTTTTATTTGTTTTTGGTTTTTTGATGCTACGTTTAACGAAATCTTTATATTTATCCAGCATATCTTCTTGAGTTGCAACAACATTGACATCACCAATTTCTCTTTCATCTGGATCAATCAAAATATCTCCATCTTTTTTCTTGCTTTTTTTGGTAAGTATTGGTCTTCCATCAGCATCAAATTCTGCTTGATCAGGAGAATTCACCTTACCCTTAATTATTTTTGGTATTTCTTCATCAATTACTTTAAATTTTCTTTTTGCTTTATTGGAAATAATGCTAGGATTTTCGGTATTTGGTCTTGCTATAGCTGGTTCGTCTTTGTCCTGTAATGGAGCAATTTCTTTTTTGTGTTTTGCTACTAATTTAGCTATGCGTGATAATTGTTTATTATTTTTCATTTTTTGTATCACCATCTTTTTCTTTTTCTTTAGAAATCTTTTCTTTTGCCTTGTCTTCTTTTTCTTTTGATTTTTTACGAAGCATATCACCAGAGACACGATAATTTCTGTCAGATGTAGAGCTACCAGAAGGTTTAGTCCCTGTAGCTTTTTTGATATGTGGACGCTTGCCGCGAGTCGATGCATTTTCAACAACACGAACAATTTCAGCCATAGAAACTGTTTCTTCACACATTGATTTTACTTTTGAAGTAAAATATTTTCTTTTTTCAGAATCGTTTAATTGTTTTTTTTCTTCTAAATATTTCTTAAACATTATTGACCTCTATGATGTTTTCTTTGAACTTTTTGTGTTATTTTATTATAAATTGTGTCATCTTGGGTTATTAATTTGACCAATTTTTCCAGCATATCGACAATATCATCTTGGAAACGTCTAAATTTAATATTTCTATCCAAATCACCAAAAATGCGTTTTGTCACCTCAATTTTGCTTTTATCTACAAGGCCACGCAAAAATAGCGCGTGAAAGCGCGCCATATTTCCTTCTAAGATCATATCTGCTAATGCATCGTATTCGTAACTTGTATATAAACCACCACCAGTAGCGTTTTTATGTCTACCAATAAAACTTGTTTTAGACATATCTGATCTATTGAAATTTGATGCTGTTTTTTTCTCTTTATCTACTTTATCACCAATACGTTTTTTTGCTGTTTTATTATCAGCTAGGCGCATCATCATAATTCGTGCTATTTTAGCAAAACGCGTTTTACCACCGCCTTTAGCACCATATCTTTTTTCTAGAGCTTTTCTTAATGTTCTGGATTTAAGCCTACTGTGAGACCCTGGAGATTCACCTTTAAGCTTTGAACTTGATGATTCTGAACCTCTTTTAGTACGTCTGTGCTTCGATATTGATGCTGTTTTTTGTTGTTTAATAGAACGTTTAAAATCTGTACCAACAGCTTCAAAAATTGAAACTTCTTCTCGAATTTTTTTGACGCGCTCATGTTCATGTTTTGTAACAATAGGCAATAGTTTTTTGGCGATATTTTTGACTTGTGTCATTGTGACGCGTTTCATCGTTCTATCCAGAGCCATCTTCTGGGAAGTTGAAAGCGAATTATAGCTTTTTTTAGAGAATTTTTTCCTAATCAAAGCTAATGCTAATTTTTCTGCCCTTTTCTTGAGGACAGATTTCTTAGCAGAATGTTTTGCTTTAAGTTTTTTTAGTCGCAGAAGTTTTGTTGCTATTTTATGCATAGCAATGGAGTGCTTTCGCCTCCATTCTTTACTTCTGACTGTTCTTTCTACCATAAAACCACCTACATTATTGCTGTATATGGTATTTATACTTTTTTGATAATAGACCTATCAGTTGAACATAAACATAGGTATTTCACCCTCAAACGCCTTTGAGTTTATATATAACAACTTTTGGCGTTCTAGTAATTTTCTATTAGTTGAATGATTAATTTTTTTTGGTTTACCATCATGATATTTAACCGTCAACACAAACATTTTCGTTTTTGGGTTTTTACGAATACTGAATTTACTCATCTACACCAACTTGATTTGAATATTCAACAAAAACAGAATTGATTTGCTTACGGATATCATTAATTTCATTATGTATATTATTCATCAACAAAAAAGCTTCATTTTCATTGAAAAGTATCGCTTCTTCCATTTTTTCAACAAATAATACAGCTCTATCCAACATAGATAATCTAATTAACATATCATTCAATACAGGATCGTAATCAATAATCTCAACGCCAAGTTCTGTTTCATCCATCATTTCTTCATACTCCTAAATTAATTAAAACCTTTAAATTTATTGCTCTTGAATTGCTTGTTTCTTTCATTATCTTGTACACCGAATTCAGTAGTATCCATAACAGGACCATCTAAAATATTTTCTTGTTCTTCTGGATCTGCATCATATATTTTCATTTTAGATTTATTCACCCCAACAACGAACCTTTTATTTATATTCATATCACCATGTCTATTTTTCAATTGTTTGATCATCATTTGATTCATTTCTTCAAGTTCTTCTGTAGATATAAGAGCAATCATAAAATCAACTGTTGCTGGCAAGCCAACAGAATCTGCTGTTTGGTCTAAATCAATATCAGAAGCATTCATAGCAGATCTATTTGTTTGAGTTGCTGTTATCATGGCAATGTTTTCTTCCACAGCTAAACCACGCAGTTCTTCGGCTATCGATTTTATATATGCATATGAATTTGTGTTTGTTCCTGCTTTTATTCTTGTTGATGTGCAAAGATTAATATAATCAATATACACTACTTCAGGAACAAAATTCTTTTTAATACGCAATTCTTCTAATAAATGTCTGAAATGTCCAGCACCAGCACTTGCTGTTGGATATTCTTTGACTATCAATCTTCCTTTAGTTTTTGTGTTTAGATTTTTCATGCGAGAGTTATATTCAGATTCTGGCATTTGAACCAATTCTTTAATTGGAATATCCAGCATATTAGCATCAATGCGTTGGCTTATACCTTCCATTGCGGCCATCTCTAAAGTTATATATAGAACGTTGCGTTGATCAAGTAGGTTTCCAGCAGCAAGCGAACTCATAACCAAGGATTTACCAACACCAGTAGGTGCTAGAATACAGCTTAATGTTTTAAGCGGTAAACCGCCTCCAGTAATTATGTTGAGATAATCAATATTGAAGGGTATACGTGCTGCGTGATTGTGATACGATTCCCATCTCTCTGCATAGTCTTTGAGATAGTCGTGACCGATTTGGCTGTCGAAGGATACTGATAGTGCTTCCTGTAGGAGTCCTGGTATCGCTGATCTGGTAATCTGCGCGTCCTTATCTAAAACCTTAATAGATTTTCTAAGAGCATTCGTAAGTCTCCTGTCTTGAACAAACTCTTCGGATCTATCAAGTAGCCATTGATCGTCTGTAGTTTCATCTATTTTAAGATCTCGTATTAATTGTTTAGTGTCCGAAAAATCATCTTCAGACAACCCAGGCATATTATCTAAATCAATAAACATACTTTCATTTGTTGGCAGAGAATTGTATTTATTTACATATTCATTAATTATACTAAAAAGTATTTTTTCGGATTTTTCATAAAACAATTCATCTTCTAAATACGGCAAAACTTTTCTGGCATACTTTTCATTTTTCGCCAAATTAGAAATTATTGTTGTTTCCATTCAAACTCCTATTTTTCATATAATTCTTCATCTAGATCCACAAAATCTGGATATTCTTTTTTTATAATATGGTTGTTTATTCTTTGTCCAGATTTGTCCTTTCCAGTATAATAAGTTTTTTCCCAATGAGTTTTTGGCTCATCTAATTTTACCTTACCAGTATCTTGTTGTGTTGAAAATGATTGATCAATATCATCTAATAATTGTTGTCTATCATCAACCCAATCATTATATTCATCATCAATTATTTGATTGTCAGATAAAACACACATAGATGTTTCAATAATTGGATTATGTGGAATTGGAATAATTCTTGCTACAGGAATTTTACAATCATGTTTGTATGTTCCTGGTTTGTTTAGTTTCCAATTGATTGTGAATGTAAAATTTAACCACCAAGTTTCAACTATACCAGTAAGTGGTGTTGCCCAGTCAATAACTTCATTAATTGGTGCGGTGCACATAATATTCCATTCTGGAGATGTTTTAAATATATAACCAGAATGGAATGTTAAAATGCCGCATCCAAAACCAGAACCACAAAAATGCATGTCATCTTTTTCGTAATTAATAGTCATATCAGATTGATGGTTTCCACCATTCCAAGATACTATAAAATCGCAAGGAGCGTAAAGATCCCATCCAGTACAATTAGCAATAGTAAGAGGCAAACATCTATATGCATACTTAGATATCGTATCGTCCATCCAATTTCGCTGACGGTTTCCTTTACGGATTTCCATGTTACTTGATGATTCATCGATTCTATATGCCTTTATTTTCATTGTATTTTAATTATCATTTCTTTTGGTACACACCTATTTGGTTGATATTTACCACCCCGCCAAACTACACCATTAGCTATCTTACATTTTCGTTCGAATTCTTTCTCGCTTGGAACAACAACCAAGACATTGACAGTATACAATGTAACGAAAATTCCTAACAATAATGCACCAATAGTCACAACAATAGTTAGTAATGATTTAATACGATCATTCATCATCATCTCCTAAAATACCACCAACATTTTCAGCAGTATACTTGAGTTTAATAAATTCTGCAAGGTGTGTTTCCTCTAAAATTTTTGTCCAAAATTTAGTATTAGATATAATATCCTTTTCCCGAAAGCTTTTTTCTCCCTGGACGCCATTAATCATAGTTGTATACCAACCCATTTTTGGTTTGATGACACTTCCATGCTCAAGAGCATTTTCTAGCATACCAGACCAACGATTAATACCACCTTCCCAAGAAATACTGATAGGAATTTTTGATTTTTCTTTAACAAATCTTGATTTTTCAACATTAATAATAAAGTGATATCCTTGAATTTCTTTACCGTCTTTATCTTGCTGGCGACCAAGAATCCATATGGTATCAGCTGACAGATACATTCCAGTACCACCACTAACAACATCTTTAGCATACATTTCTAATGTTTTGTATGTATGATTTACAGCAATCAATGGTATTTTTTTCATTGATAGGTGTGGTGTAATGATTCTACCAAGAGATTTTAATTGTTTTGCTCTAGTCATATCAGCAACAGACTTACCATCAAGAGCATCATCAACTTCTTTTTTAGAAGCTAAATTGCCAATAGAATCTATAGCAATCATAACGTTATCTTTTTCTTCTAATTCATTAAGCTGTTTCATAATGTCGTGTTTAAGTTCTTCAACATCCATAATAGGCGTATGAACAACACGATCAAGAGAAATACCAAATGTATCAAAATAACTTTGTGGTGTACCAAATTCAGAATCATAAAATAGAACCACACCATCTTCATGCGCATCTAAGAAAGTCTTTATACACAATAAAGTAAATCCAGATTTAAAATGTTTTGATGGTCCGGCGATCATGGTAATGCCAGGCACAAACCCACCATAAATATTTCCTGAAAATGCAGCATTAATCATTGGAACGATTGTAGGTATCATTTCCTTTGTACCATAAACTTTAGAATCATTTAAAGTTGCTGTTTGTTTGATAGTTGAATTCTTAATTAAACGTTCAGATAAACTCATTTATTTTCCTTTTTATAATCAGGCATTTCATAATACCCAGAAAATGGTCCGCCATATAGACAAACACCATATTTATTTTTCCAGCATTTCACGCAAACTGCGCATGTAACTGGTGTGTCGTATTTAATTTCTTCTTTCTTACTCATAAAAACTACTCATTTTATTGACTGGTTCTGGTGTCCAATTCATAACATTCAATACATCAACAACTGGTTTCATAAATGTTTTTTCATATTGCCTATGTCTATCTATATATTCATCCATTCCAAACTCTTTTGGAAGACTGCTAGGACTAGCAATGACATCTTCTCTTCCTGGATTTGGTAATTTTGTATAACACCATTTAATTTTTTCACCTTCAAAAATAGGTTCCAATTTATCTTTAATACCAAGCTCATCAACCAATCTATTATATACTAATGCAGCTCGAACATGAATTGGTGTTCCTTTTTTATAAAAATCTATTGGACATGAATAGTCATACAATCCATTAACAGAAGTATTTTTTGAAATTTCATCATATGAAAGAGTAGAAAATTTATTGCCAAATTCCTTTATATATTCGTGCATTTCTTTTTCATCTCCCTGAACAGCTATTCTAGCTACTTCAGCAATAGCTACTTTACAAGCAGAAGGTGTTTCTGATCTTCTGCTTGCCAGACCAATAATTTTGCAATCTGGTTTAGTATATCTAACACCTTCATTATCTAAAACATTTATAATATAACGTTTCTTCGCAACAAATACTCCACGATCAGCAATGGCTTCTCTTTTCATATGCATAACCATTTGTGGTGCACGCATAACTTGTTTTAATTTCTCAAATATTGTGTTGATGAATGGATCGAATTTATTTTCACATTGATTATCCATATAATTAACAAGATCGTTCGTATCAGTTAATCCAGACGATTTAATTACAGGTTCCATATTAACATATATACTATCAGTATCAATCATAATAATATAATCAATATTTTCAGTTCCAGCGATTTTATTCATATATTTGTTGACATAATGCTCTGCCCATTTGACGGTAAGCTGTCCAGTAATCGTAATTGCTTCTGCGTGTTTGATATCATACCATCGGAAGTGTTTATTACCTAGCGATCCATATAGAGCGTTTAAACGCACTTTAATAGCATACTGTAAAGTGTCTAATTCGGAAATTTTATCACCAAGATTTTTTTCACCAGATTCTTGATTTCTTTCAAGTTCTTTCATATTTTTCTTGGTAGAAGCTCTATTATTGAACAAATCTTCCATTAGCTGAGATAAGAATGATTTTTTATCTTTACTGTATACGCAAGAATTTGCAGTCATAGCGTAATTGTTTTCATCCAAATAATTATGGTGTATTGAATGCTTATTTTCAATCATATCATTAGCTGTATAATGGTCTGGTAATTGTTCAATAAAGGTGTCTGGACCAATATTATATTGTCTGATTAAACTTGGATATAGACTAGTCAAATCAAAAGAAACAACCCATTTATAAGAACCTTTAATTGGATCTTTTACATACCCACCAACAAGTTTTTTATCGGGATTGTTTTTTGTTTTTTTCGGCACTACCACACATCTATCTTCTAAATATCTGTATATGGCAGCGTCCCACGATTTCACTGTACCCATAGAATCAGCAAAATTAACACCAGTAGAATAAGCGACATTATATGCAAGACGGAAAAGATTATATTTTTTATCAAGCCTTTCTACAAGAGCACAATCTTTTATATTATACTCCATAAAAAGTTGATGATTTTCTTTGGCAAGTTTATGCAAAGAACCATAAGTCGAATAATCTAATTTTTTCTCACCAAGTTCAACGAAAGCAATATGATCTAATTTATAATTTTCTTGTGGTTTTGTTACAGCAATAAACTTTTTGTACATGTTAATGTAATCAAGTATAGCTATACCAGAAGGATAATATACCTTTTGATCTTTTCCATAAACATGTAGAGTTCTTTCTTGCAAATAACCCCAAGGTGATAGTCTACATGCTTCATCATAATCAAAAATTCTTGTTATTCTATTAACGAGATAAGGAATATCAAATGTTTCTATATTCCAACCGGATACAACATCTGGACCAAATCTAGAACTATCCCATATTTTAAGGAATTTTTTAATTAAATCCTTTTCATTTTTACATTTGAAGTATTTTATTTTTTCATCTGTTGGTGTGTAATCACCATAACCAAGCGCAATAGTAATATCAGGAAATATCATTGTTATTGCTGTAAGCATTTTATCTGCTAGGTCTATATCTGGATATCCACCTGTAGTATCGACTTCAATATCAATAATACATGTTCTTATTATGGAAGGATTGTATTCTTCCATAATCTTAGGATATTTTTCATATATGTATTGAGTTACAGAATCTTCCATTCCATAATATTCAAACCCAGCCACATCTTTATATTGGTTTTGAAAGCTCCACATTTCGTTTGGAGATTTGAATATTTTCTCACGAACAGGATCGCCATGTATCGTTTTGTATTTGCTTTCTGCTTTTGTAGGCAAATATAGTTTCGGAGAAAATGTGTCTTTAAAATAAAATCTTTTACCGTCTTCATAACCACGTACATAAATTTTATTACTTTTTTTCAGAACACTAGTATAGAATTTAGCCATACACCACCAATCATAATATCACGTAACATATATATCCAAACCAATAATAAAATCATTGATGTGTTCATACATATCAGTATAAACGCAATCAATGATTTTAACTTGTTGATAGGCATTATTTTTTTGTTTTTTTATTTGGGGCGCGTTCGCTAGCTGGTTTATTACGAACGTATTTTCTTTTTGGTTTTGGTTTATTAGGATCTATTTCATCCCAAGTCAATCGATTTCTTTTTTGTTTTGAAACAACCAAACCAAACATCAAATCATTGGATAAAACATCACCTGGTTCTGCAACCATAATACCATTGTTAGTTTTTGCTGCCCATACAGCAGCGCCTTCTGTTTCAAGAGGACATACCGACAAAAGACCATGCTTCATAAAAATATTAAGCCATGGCGGATTATTATCAAAAGGTGGTGTGACAAATTTTCCGTTTATATAAGGTGCTTCCAACACAGTTACTACATCAGACATAATTAAGTTTTTTCTCCATTTTCTATTTTATATTTGTCAAGATCATCATGCGAAATAGTTGTATGATCGTTTGGTGGTGTTCTGATGATAAATTTATCCCCATCAGAAATTTGTAAAGTAAAATCAACATCACCATAATTCATTATAGTCATGGTATTATCTTCACCAAAACTGATCTCAATATCAACTTCATTATTTTTCATATTATCATTTATTCCCTATAATATAATTGGCTTCTAGATTCCATTTTTCTTTATCTCTGAATGGGATTACATGAACTTGATTTCTATCAAAATATGGATCGCATATCACTTCAGGATTTATAATAGTAAGAAGATTCCAGTCGTCTAATAAATTTGCTATTGTATTTCTTCTTGCTAAATCAATTTCATCTATATTAGTAAATACACCATCCAATAAAAACATTTCTTTATAGTGTACTATATAATATTTTTTACGCTTATGCAAGATATGACAAATTTGTGTTAATGTACAGTCATCTTTATCAGCAATACCAATTCTTGTTAAAGTTTCTGCAATTTTTAAAAAATCACCATCATCTTTCAACTCAATTTCAATAAAAGAATCAATCATTTATACCCCTTCCTTGAGGCATAACATCATGCCTCAGTCATTTCTTTTCTTATCATTTCTATTTGGTTTTCTGTCAATATAGAAATTATCTCTTTTGCTCGTTGAACGTTGTATTTATATTTTTGCATAACTATCGATATATCATTATTCTTTTTAGTTTTTTTAGGCCATTTCGCGAATCTTTTTCTTGGAGTTGTATTAGCCAACATATAATCATAATGTTGTTGATCAGTAACAACTCTTCGATTCATTTCATTTGCAAGAAATATGGTATCAGGAAACATAGCAAAATTCATATTAGTAAGATATTGCGAATAATCAGGATCAAGAGGTATTTTTTTTCCTTCATTGATGGATTTTATGTAATCGAAAGGGCCTGTCATTTCCACTCCAATGATGATAATTCAAGTAAAGCTGCTTGAAGATTGATGTCAGGATTAATAGCAAAAGACGCTTTATATTGATAATCTGCTAATAAAACTACAGCCATTGCAGAACTATCTGGTGTATAATAAGTACGAACATTATCATACAGTTTGCTGTATATATCATAATGATCCATATCATTTTCAGAAATCCAATTTCTCATACCATCAAAACTTTTATTTTGCATTTGTTCTATTAGTTTTTTGAAAGATATGTCATCAACATTCGTCAATATTCCTGTATCTATTTTACCATTAGCTGAATATTTTTGCAACTCATTAATAGTTTTTCTAATATCAGGACTATATTTTTGTAATAACACAGCAACAGCTTTTGGATCGTATTCAACATTTTGAATTTTCAAAATATCAAAGATTCGTTTCAATGCTTTCTTAAACAAATCTTGCTTTTCTTCACGAGAAAATTTAAACTCAACCATTGAACATCTTGAATGGATTGCAGGAATAATTTTATGCGGCAAATTACAAGTAAGAATGAAACCAGCATTTTCAGAAAACTCTTCCATAAATGCCTTAAGAGCTGGTTGCATTTGATGTGTCAAACCATCAGCCTCATCCAGAATAACGTACTTGCGACCACCTTGCATAGATACGGTCGATGCAAAGTCCTTTATTTCGTTACGGAGAGCATCTTTAGTGCCATCTAAAGATCCATTGATAATCATTGAAGAACAGCCTAGTTCATCAAGCATGGCCTTAGCAACACTTGTTTTACCAACACCAGGAGAGCCAGACAAAATCAAATTTGGGATTTCATCATCAGCAACCATTTTGTTGAAGGCTTCTTTAAAACGTTCTGGCAAAATAGTATCATTGACGGTTTTTGGTCTATGTAGCTCCGACCATAAGATCTCTTTCATATTAATTCCTTTCAAAGTCTTTTTGGGACCAATACTTTTCTTTATCATATTTAAGATCAAAATCATCTTTACAAAAAATAGATTTTAATTTTGTTGAATGTATCATATCTTTATTATGCATATTCACAATACATAATGATGTTGGAAGTATATCTAAGTTCAATTCTTCTGCTGATATACGCATAGCTTTCAACATTGATGCACCAGACGATACCAAATCATCAACAAACAAAACCGGAGTATCATTAGGAACCCCATTAATATAATGCATAACACCATAACTTTTTCGTGTTGATCGAATACTAAAAATATTCTTTTCTGGCAACCGAGACTGTAAAGCCATTAATAATGGAACAGACCCATTTTCTAATCCAGCAAATTGGTAATCATCTGTTGGTAACATTTTTTGAATAATATCCAATACATATTCCATCATTAAATGATTATACATCAATCTTTTCAACATAAAAAGATATGTATTACCAGAAATATTTGTTGGATTTGCAGAAACAAACGTTCCTCTGGGAAACGATTCTGAATATTTTATGTTTGGGTGTGCACGAAAAATACAATGATCATTAATATATTCACGTATAATTTCTTTCTTATCAGAAATCATATAACAGCATCTCTTGATACAATATGCATAGATTTTTGCATAGAATACTTATCCCACATAAAATCAACATCATTATAATTTTTTTTATTCAAAATACAAAGAAGGTTATCATGTACAGGAATGCCATGATTTTCTAATATACTTTTACATCTAACAAAAGAATTTGTTGAATTACACAAATCATCAACAAGAATGGTTTTTTTTGTTCTATCAGGAACACCTTCAAATATGTTATTCTTGCCATAATTCTTTCGTTCTTGACGAACAATGAATGTATTTATTTCTGGATATCTCATTGATAAACATCCAAGAATTGGAAGAGCAGACCACACTTGACCGGCAAATTGAATAGTATTCAAGTCTATGTCATGCTCTTCCAAAAGGTTATTGAAAGCCAATAATACATAATTCATCATAGCACCATTTGTTGTCAATGGAGAAAGATAAAATTGTGATTTATATCTAGTACCAGGAGCTTTACCAAACATAGGTTCTTCTGGAACATAAACACAATTTTCTTTGATGAATTTAGCTATCGTTTCCATATATTTTTTTCAATCTTAAATATTCATTATACTCATTCTTTTTTTGTTCGGATTCAAAAAATGCAGTAAGTTCTTTAGCCTTTTCATCATTCTTCTTTTCGCGCTTTAGGCGAAATGCATATTCATGATCTGTTTCTAGGCGATTATACATGATATAGTATGAACAAACACCATAAGAATCATCTTCAATTATTCGTAAAGACAAATTATGCTCAAAATCATCAATGATATCATTGATGATATCATCAAAAAGAACACCGTTTTCTTTAGCTTCAGGACTTTCAAAAAAGCTTTCTAGATTCATCGTTTCTCGTATGATTTTTTTGGTCATTATTTCGCATCCATCACAATAAAATCTGGTATATCATCTATCCACACATGTGGATGAATATCCATATTTGCTAAAAATCGACGTTTAGCTTTCCGTCCTGTTGGAACCACAAAATCACATGTATCTTTGTATGTTTGATGTACATCAAACATTTCTTTTTCATAACGCATGGTACATCCAACAAATTTATGTCCACGCAGTTTCATCATGATCATAAATTCTAACCAACCATCAGGATCTCTTGTAAATGTGTCGTCATAATCTATGGCAATTAACATTTAAAATCCTTTGTTTTGATTTTTGTGATAATTCGCTGTCCAAGACGATTATTCATCTCAACAGAAGGTTTACAAATCAAACCTTCTGCTGGAAAATCACCCCACCGCGAATCAAATCCTTTACGAGCAATTTCAATTGCTTCATGAAGAGTACAACTTTTTATAATTGGAACAAAACCAATATTAAATGAATGAGCAATATCAAGAATGGCGTGGCGGCGCAACCAAATACCATCAACATTAATATCAAACAAAACAAATCCTTGATCAGAACGATAGTTTCCACCACCTTTCTGAATTTTTGCCCCATATCCTTCACCATAAAGAGTAACACCAAATCCAAAAGTATCTCGAATTTTTTCGGTAATTTCTTTTGGAAATTTTTCTTCTAATGCTTTCACTAACATCGGAGGAATTTGTGCATTATCGGTTTTACCACGAAATTCAACAGAACCGTCATTATCAATAATTACTCTAATATTGGTTCCATCTACCTTTTCTGTGCATGTCCATTCATTATTAGCAAGATATGCAAAATCTTCAGTTGCCCACGAATTTTCAATAAGAGTTCTGTGTTTATCGTTTGGATCACGATTCCAAACGTTAATAATTTTATGATATTGTTTCATTTTCTTTCTCATATTTTTCGAATTGATTGTGAAAATTCTTTTGTGAATATACTTCATATGAATCATCTTGTTTCATCACAATATAATCACCAGGACATACAGTATATCCATCTTCTGTGTTATTGTCAATCCATCCATGGTGATGCATACTAAATTCACATTTTTGACATAGCCTACTTCCGGCTATGTCTGGATGTCTGAAATAACGAACAACATCACCTTCTGTGAATGGATTACCATCATTTGGATGATCACCATTAACATACCATGGATGAGCTTCAACCACAATAGGTTTTTTGATATATTTCACTAACAAATCCCTTTAAATGAATTCATAGACGATTCAAGATCATCAGAAACTAGTTCTAGATCATCTGAATTCGAATTATCTCTTAACGAAGGACCAGATGGTCTTAATTTGGAAAAATCAAAGCTAATACCACTAATAAAAGTTAAATCAGTAACGTCTTCTTCAGAGGATGTAATATTTGAATTAACATCATATTTTTCATTTATATAATTAATCATTTCATTGTTGAAATAAATTCCTGTCATATCAGATAAAATAAACCACAATGGAGAATTTTCATATCTCATTTCATTATAACCATCCAATTCACAATTCACATACTGAAGAAGACGCAATTGCACATGTAATGGTATATATTCATCTGTTTTTGTTGCCAAAAAACTACTAATAATATAATTAGATGAACATTTTATTAGGTCATTATGTTTAATATGATATGAAAGATCATTAGCATAATCACACGCATCTGTATAATTATCTAAATGTTTAGTCAATTCTAATCTAACTGAATAATCATCATAATCACAATACTCATTCCCACGGACATCAGACCAAAATTTTACATTATCATAATAATCAACTTCCGTCATAAGAAACATTTGTTCTCCGATCGAAAGAGTATCATGCATATAATAAATCGATGTTTCATATTTATCGCAATCACCAAAAGAATCATTAAGTTTTTTCTTAAGGCAATCCAAAATAATTTCTTTATATTCTTCTTTCATAGTATTTCCTATCAATTGGTTGGTTTAATAGCATTAATTGCAGTAAAAACGTCTAAAGAACCCGCACCACATGGACCACCAGTTGGTGCTTCATCATAATAAACAACATCGCTATTCAAAGTTTCTTTACTGCTTTCTGCAACTAGTCGGCGATTTACCGACATCCCTGCAACTAATTCTTTATACATTAACGCAAAGGAATCTAATTGTTTTTCAATAGATTCTTTTTCTTGAATAACGTTATCCAGTTCTTTTTCGAGTTGATCTATTCGTAATAGATCAGCACTAAGATTTTGCGTAGCAACAGAATTATCATTTTTTTGATTCATATAATATTCATCTATTACGGAATTCAACATATCATAATCAATTTTATCATAAATAAAACCATAAAAATCTATAATATCAGAACATGTAGGTTTAGAGAATACTGCTGATTCATCGTATCTATGATCACTCAATATAGCATTTAAACGAAATTTTTCTTGTCTACCAATATTCATATCATTATCACAAACATAAAATTCAATGACGTTTTTATTGCTATATTTTCCATGCCGATTATAAGAGAATTCTAGTAATGAGTCTTTATGATCACAGATGTCAATACTGCTTCTAATTTCTTGACAATGATTTCTAATTACTTCATCAAAATTTTTATGTCTAATATCTATACTAAGAATTTTCCAAAAATTCTCATGTTCTTGCCAAGAAATAGAACATAGAAGAAACATTTGTTCTTCTAGATCAAGTAACGAAAATACTTGATCAAAATTAGACGTATTTACGCACACATGTCTTGATGTCCACAACATTTGTCGTTCTAGATATTTCAATACAATTTCTTTATATTCTTCTTTCATAACATTTCCTATCAGTTAATTGTTTTAACAGCATTAATCGCAGTAAAAAGGTCTTGATCTAAATCACCAACATCATAAAAACCTTGTCCAGTATAAGCAGTAAACTCATCTTGAGCTGATTTCATTCCATCGTTTTCTGCACACCAATCTTCAACTTCTTTCAGGGCGAGTTCAAATTCTTGAACAATACCATTCAGTGCTTCTTCAATATTTCCTTCTTCGATATCATCGATAATAGTAGGAATTTCCTGGTTGGTGGCTGCGATTGCATTTTCACTACAGTGATTTTTAATAGTGTAGCGCAATATATTATGATGAATATGATCCGAAATAAACCCATAAAAATCAATAATACACATAGGTGTAGGTTGTATGTTGTGATTTTCTTCTGTTTTGGATTTATGAATACTTAAATGTCTATTAAGAAAGAAAATTTCTCTTCTATCAAATAATAGATCATATTTTAACTGATATTCCTTGATTGTGCTCTGATTGGATCGCCCGATCAAATTCATAGAATCATAATATTCTATCAATGCATTAATATGGTCCCATAAATTTGATCGCCCAGAGATATTGATGATATCGCATTCATGTTGAATAATATCGTGATATTCTTTACTAGAAGTATCGTATCCAAGTTTTTTCCAAAAATTATCATTATCACCTGAGCTAATAGAACATAAAAGAAACATTTTTTCTTCTATTGACATAGATTCGAAAACTACTTTAAAACCTTTTCCGCCCAAGAACCCATATATATTATTAAAAATAATTTTCTCTGATAGATAATCTAGGACAATTTTATTATATTCTTCTTTCATAACTTTATTCCTCTTTCCATGGATCTACTGGAAAACACAAAACATTATTGTCTTTCCACATATCGATAACACGTTGTCTATCTTCAAACACACATAATGGAGCATATGCATTATAACTCATAAATTCATCCAACCATTCTTTTTTAAGAATATGGTCTGGCGTATAATTTCCAGGAGGGCGCATACATAAGCTTTCTTTTCGAAATCCAGGAACACCATTTTTATATAACCATTTATGTGATTTTTCTAAAACAGCTTCAGTTCTTCCTGTCCAAATCTCAACATTATAACCTTGTTCTAAGGAAGCATTCAACATCGCAATAATATGTGGTTTCGGAACATCTTTATCACAATCAGCATAAAACGCATCCCAATTCTTTTGTGGTCCTTTAATATGATGCAGGCGATGAGAAATATCACAAAGCGTACCATCAAAATCAAAAATAATAGTATCCATAATTAAAATTCTTTCATTTTCTCTAGAGCAACACCTATTTCATCTGTAGACTTAGCAGTATAAGCAGTATACTTTCTTATAATATGTTCGTCAACCAATGATGTTGTCATCATTTCTAAATTTGGTCCTTTAATCAAATTGTAAGAATTACCATTACAAACAATTCTTGTTACTGTATATTCAGCACCATCCACAATAAAAGTTTCTTCTTTTGAATCTATTTGTTTTTCTAATTCTTCGATTTTTCTTTCAGCTTCTATCAATTTATTTTGCGCTGTAAGATATGCATTATACCAATAATTAATCGAATCCTTCATTTTATTGTATGATTTTGCATATTCCTTATAATGATAATAATTATTCGATTCAGCAGCAATTTTATAGTCAACAGCATTAATTTCATTTGTTACATAAAAACTATTCATTTATTCTTCTCCAAATGTTGATCTTGTGGAAATACCAATCCAATATTCTGCGATATCTCCTTTAAAATGTGATAATCCTTTACTTAGCACAGATACAGAATAATTACCAGGGATAATTCTCATATTTGTTGCTTCTATTACACAAGAAAATGTTTTATCTGTTTCGCCAATATCTGTTGAATACGTATCAGATGAATCGTTTTTAGTGCTAAGAGCTTGGATACTAAGTATTCCATCCTCACCAACAAAGGCAAATTCAGAAAATCCCATAACACGCATTGCGTTAGAAAGTCTTGACCACACTTCTTGTGTTAGTTCGAATGTAACATCAGGATTACTAATATTTATAGTTTTATCGATTGGTGGTGATACGATTTGGCTTTCAGAAGTATATGCGTATCTAACAGTCGATTTTCCTTGAGTGATAGTCATATACCGTTCACTAAATTCGATATCACTATCTTCTTTTGTTAGTGCAAGAATACCAAGAAATTTATTCAGATCATAAATTGGAATTGTTCTTGGAAATTCATCCTCAATTGTTGCCCTAGCATGAATTGTATCGCTAGGGGTTTGTGTTGCAATTACGTTACCTTCGCGTAAAATAATAGACGGATTAATAGTCTGAAAATTTTGTAATACTGCTATTGTTTCTTTTGATATAATCATTTAATAACTTTCATATTGATATTTTGTTCAAAATAAGATGTGCTTCTTCTATAGCGACACTACACTTACAGCTCAACTAATTCACTTAGTCTGCTCATAGATTATACTTTCTTTGCCTTTTCTCTATTTGCCTTAATAGTTTCAGCACAGGCCGTAGCGGAAACACCCAAATTTGCCAAATCAGCAAGAGACCCACCAAACACATAAGTTCCTACATGGTTCATTTTCATCCATGGGCATAGCCACGTCTTAAGACCAATTTCCTGGACCTTCTGACAGTTATGAACTAAAGTTCCAGATGCAAAGAAATTGTGTGTATCTTCCACTTCAATATCATATAATCTACTAGAAAGTTTTGGTAATTCACGAACCTTATTCACATAAGAAGCAGCAAAATCAAGAAATTTTACCGAACTATAATCAAACACATCATTGAGATTGTGGTGTGTTGTTGGTAATTTATATTTCATAAATGATGGAATATAACGAGCAATCAAATCAAAAAACTTTTTAGATGATTTGTTCTTCATACGAAGTGATGGATACTCACGAACAACCCCATCATATTTAACCCGTTTAGTATCAACAGACACATCAAGATCAAAACGTTCTTTCATTTTTTGTTTGATAAGATCATTTTCTTCAAATGTAAATCCATTAGTTGCAAGATATACAGCGCCGTCAGGATGTAAACAACCATCATCCATATACCAAAAAGCTAAAGATTTCTCATCAATCATATCAATAATTTTGTCAATGCGCTTAATACCATCACGATACATCAATTCACGGAATTTTCGTGTATGTGCGTTAATGGGAGCGTGCATAACATATTTGAATTTACCTTCACCAAATCCATTCTGTTTTACAGGACCACTAAATTTACCACCAAAAATCTTGGCTTTTAATTCAATATAATCTTTTTGTGTATCAGAATGTTGGCATGTAAGTTGCCCTTGTTTTCCTATAGAAGAATCCCCAAGAAGAGTACCAACCAACATAGAAATTTGATCTGTAGAATACAAAGGATTTTCGGTTCGTTGTGGTTTACGAATAGAAAATTTATTAGTCATATTTTTCGCTTCAATATATTTGATTTGCGGATTAAACAAATCATCAAAATATGATACTCTATGATCTGATGTTACTTTTGGTTTACTTTTTGTGTTATTATCACAATCAGTATCAAAAGTTACCCATGTTTTTTTGGTTTCTGGCCTACCTCTTTTTCCGTTTGGTTTCGACCACCAATTAATAACATTTCTCCAAACACAATTTCCATCAGCATCAACTGATAATACTGGTCCAGAATATTTTGTATCAACAATATTTTTTATTGTTCGTGTTCCTTCTGGCGTTTCTATTTGTGTTTGGCTATGAGCGCAAAACCAATAATCTTCGGACAAATATCGTTTAGAAGATTTATTTCTCATATCTTCATATGCTACTAAAGCCTCTTGCATTTCTTGTTCTGGATCATCAACAGATCCTTCTGCAATTTGTTTCATCAAAGGCATTAGTTGCTGATCAGCAGTAGGAGAATCTATTTCTGCTTGGAAATACATCATGATTTCCCGAGACCCATCAAAATCGGCTGTACGAATATGATCTGGTCTATACAGCAAATGTGGCATTTTTTCGTTCATGATTTCAAGTGTTTTTCTTCGCACCATCATGAAACCAGTACCAATTTCTAAAACTTCAGCTGGTTCACCAATAGCAATTCTTTCCGAGCCAGATTTTGGATTAAAAACAAAATCACCAACAAAATTTTCTAATTGATTTGGATCTTCATCAGCAAACCCTTTATCAACGGCAGTCTTAATTTTTTCCCAAGAGATACATTTCTTAGGATAAGGACCACCAATAATATCATATTCACTATCATCATCTTGCATAGCAAGCAATGCAATCACATCATTTGGATTGAAACCAATATCACTATCAATAAAAATCATATGTGTACAATCTGATCTCATGAAAACGTCACAGCAGTAATTTCTAGCTCTTGTGATCAAACTTTCATTAAACAAAAAATACGGAACATGAGGAATACCCATTCTTGTAAGCATATTGACCAATTCAATCATCGATCTAGTATACATTCCTGCATTCATTCCACCGTACATAGGAGTAGCAATAAATAATTTTCTTGATTTCGCTAATTCTTCAATATTAACATTAAGTTCAAAGCCCATATATTTTAGTCTCCATTATTTTATATTCAAACAATTTTTATGTATTATTAAATTTTAATGTTGCTGCTTGACATCCACACAGCATAGAAAAAGCTGCGCCTTTAACAGGAACACCACCAACACCAGTACCCATACCAGGAATTGCTATACTATTAAAACCATATTCATATGCAGCTGTCATAGCAGCTCTTGTAGCAAGAAAAACATTTTCAGATCCAGCATCACCAAGAATTCTTGGTGTTCTCATTGTTGGTGCAGAAATCATGAATGGAAAGTTTTCATTGTTTGTCTCTACCACAAGTGCTTCACCGACCAACAGCTCGCCATAAAAATTTCTATTATTAATTTTTTCTTTCAATCTTTCACTAAGATCCCAACCAAAGGTTTCGCTATAATAACGATCAATTCCACCATCCATATTACCAATAGAATTAGCAGGAGAAACGAATGAATCAACATTGTTTTCAAGTATATCACCAACATGCATTTGTGCATCAAAAGCCCACGGCATACCAGTTGTTGGCGAACTTTGATATTCATCCATTAATGCATTAATAATATCTTGATTTCTATCTATAAAATAAATTTTCATTTTGTTCCTTAAAGTGATAGATAAAACGTGCCGTTGGGTATGTACGAAATGTAAATATCACCAACCGTTTTATCTTTTCCATATTTTTTATTCATGTCTCGTAACATGAGATCATAATTATCATGTTCAGCAAAGTGACATTCTTTTTTTATTCTGTCGTAATCTGATGTTGGTGGTCGAACATGATTAACAAATTTTGCAGTTTCTTTTAACTGCCAATAAGTATCGTAGTTTTCTGCTTTTTCAAGATCGTTTGGATCTGTTACATAATCATAATGATCTTCAAATACTACATCCAAGTCGCCGTCTCGCTCCATTACTTCTTCAAGCTTTTTGATGAATTCACTGATTTTCATTTTGTTCATCCTTATAATGTTCAACATACAACAACATCATCACATATTGCATAGCTTTCATAAGATCTTTTTTATTCTTTCCGTTTTTCTTACCATATCTCCATAAATATTTCATAGCAGTATTTCGAAATGTTGGTCCAGATTCACCAAGAGCAATCCATGCATCAAAACATTCTAATTTAGAATCTGTTGACACATAATGCTCACCATATGTAGAAACAAGATATTGTTTTAATTCTACAAGTATTTCATCTTCACAATATTTAAAAACATCAATTTCATTATTTTCCATATAATTTTTCCAATTTAAGTTTTTTCTTCATTGCCATTTCCAATTTAATTCTTGAAACACCATCAGTGAACAAAATACCATTAAGATGGTCCATTTCATGTTGTATTATTCTTGCGGTTAATCGTTCAAATTTTTCTGTTTGTATATCGCCATTAGGTGTTGCGTATCTAACACGAATCACATTATATCTTTTCTTCTTTAGAAGAAGATTTGGATATGAAAGACAACCTTCTTCATCTGTTGTCATACCATCAGATGAAGAAACAATATTTGGATTTATCATACAAATCATTGGATTTGCTTTAATTATAAATGCTCGTTGTCTTAGACCAATCTGATTGGAAGACAAACCTAAACCATCATGTTTAAGACATGATTGAGCAAGAATATGCGCAAGTTCTGTTGGATCTATAGAAGGTGCTAAAAAATCAAATTTCGGCATCACTTCAGATAAGATAGGGTCTATGTTTGGTACTAACTCACGCGCAAGATTTGGTTGCGCTTCTTCATTATCAGTCATTAACGCCTTTCAATAATTCTAAATGGTTTATTATCATAATGATTATGGCCATAGTTTCCTACTTTCCATGAATCTCTAATAACTTTGCTTTGTTTTGCAAAATGCTTTCTTCCCTGTACCTGCCACCAAGTTTTAGAAACATAATCAATACGATATCTTTGCCATGGCATACTTAGATGTGGACTCATCATTTCCAAGCCACTCAAAGAGTTAGAAAAAAAAGTCATGTTACGATTTCTATGCCAATATTTTTTTCATTTTTTACCCTAAAAATGTGATGACCACCACGCTTGGATTGTTCCCAAGACATCATGTAAAAAATTTTGTTCTTAATCTATAATATAGAACTTGCTGCCATCTATATCACCATATGGTATTTGTACTTTCATACCATTATTATTGGTATATATTCCTTTTTGATGCTTAGACATGATTTATCCTAGTAAAATTGTTTTTCTTCTCTACCATGAGTGCCCGATCAAACCTATCTGGCATATGGCTATTATGAGATATAATATAGATGTTATTATCGGTTGTCAACATAAAAATTAGATCTAAAAATTCATCTACACCAGAAACATCCATAGAACTGTCCATGACTTCATCAAGGAGTAGGAAATTGCAAGATGTGCTGTTACGCTGTCTTGCAATTTCCCGCCAAGTAAACAGAAATGCGAGATTAATACGCATCTGTTCGCCTTGGGAGAACGATTCATAGCTATACGACTCTTTATGCTGGGCCTTGATAGTTTCATTGAATTGTTCATCTAAAGTAAATTTAACAAACATACCCATATCAGAAAGATATTTGTTAACCATTTGATTAATCAGAGGAACATATTCTTTTACGATTTTCGCCTTAATTCCGTCATCTTTTAAAAGAGTTTCAACAATAGATAAATTTTCTTTATTTATTGAAAGTTCGTCCAGTTTCTTTTTATTTACTTTTAGCTCTTTAGTTTTTTCAGTAATATCATCATATTTGATTGGTTGTTTTAATTCAGAAATTCTATCTGATAATGCTTTAATGCCATTTTCAGATACTTTTTTAACATCTACGATATCATCAATATTATTCAAACATTTATCGCGAGCATTATCTAATTTTTCTGATGCGTCTACATATTTTTGTAATTTATCAATCTTATCGCTACATTCAAGAACTATTTTGTCTTGTTGATCGATCAGTAATTCCAACTCTTTAATTTTTCTATTAGCAAAATCTTCATCTATATTCTGTCCACATGATGCGCATGATTTTGTAATTTCATAAAAAGAAATTTCTTTGCCAATATCTTCAATGTCTTCAACGAGTTTTTTTCTGACATCAATGGTTTTGTGATAAGTGTTTAACACGCCTTCAAGTTTGCTTAAAGATTTAACCACATTATCAAGTGTGGCTTCTTCTATTTTGAGAGCATTCAAAGAAATTATTAGTTTATCGTTTTCTTTGTCTAAAGCATTTTCTAACCGTTCGATTGCTTTATCGTTATTATCATTAGCTTTTTTAACATTTTCTTCGTTTATATCGATAGCCTGCTGAAGCATAGCATTTTTTGTTTCTATGTCAGCAATTTCTTGCTGATTCTTCCTGTACATCTCTTTTCTAAGACCATTCATTGTTGAAAAAATTTCAATGTCAAGAAGATCTTCAATAACAGCGCGCCGGTCTGCTGGCGTTAGCTTCATAAATGGCGTCCAATTAGCAGTACCAAGAAGAACTATTTGACAGAATGTTTTATAATTCATCTTCAGAACATCATTTTCAAGATGTTTTTGATAATCTCTATTTGCTGCATCTTGATCAACAAGAACATCATTTTTATATATTTCAAAAATTGCTGGTTTGATGCCACGTTTGATTTTATAGTTTATTGTACCAACAGTAAAATCAATAGTAACCAAACAATCTTTTTTATTAACAGAATTGACTAGCTGTGGTTTTTTGATTTTACGGTATGATTTATTATATAAAACAAAACAAAGAGCATCCATCATGATGGATTTTCCTGTACCATTGTTTCCTGATACGATAGTAGCATTATATTCATTCAATGTTATTGATATTGGATTGTTGCCCGTACTTAAAAAATTCTTAAATTCTATTTTTTTGAAAAATATCATTAAACACCTATTTTAAAATTATTTTTAAATTCATTTAAGCTGCTTGTATCAGTAAACTTTTTAGTTTTAATACTACAGTATACTGTATATTGATCATATGATATATCATATTCCCCTCTATATTTCGCATAAGGTACAAGACTTTTTCCAAGTTCATACGCAAATTTTTCTTCAATATATTGAAGAAAATCGTTGTTACTAACAACAAAGTTTGCATCAGTTATTGTATGCGCGAAGTTAAACTCTACTTCTTCATAATTATTCACAACAATATGTGTTGGTTCATATGTCAGTTTAGATATACACTCAGGACAATCATATTGAACTGGTTTTTTTATTTCAAATTCAATACCATCAAAAGTTTCCATTGTAGGAACTTTCAAAGAAATTCTTTTTTTGTCTTTACATAATCTACATTTGCCGTTAATTTTTTTCATATTATACCTTCATATCAGATGCTTCAACATAAAGATCAATAATAATATCATGAATTTTTTGTTTATTTTCTATATCTAATAAATCCACTTCTGTCTTCAGTATAGAAATAGTATCTTGATTTTCAGCATCAAGATTTAATTCAATATCATTAATTTCCAATGATATGTCATCTATAATCAAATCTGCTGGATTTTGTTTTTCTACATCATCACGGAAACGATCAAATTTAGCAACATCCTTTTTATGCAGAACTTTTATTCTAACAAATTTATCCTTAAAAGACTTGTTGCATTCAAAATCATCATTCTCATCAGAGTATGATATTTTCTCAAATAATGTCAATGGATTTTTTATGTGTGTCATTACGCCAGAAGTAGTATCAAAAATACCAAATCCCCTTAAACATCCCGCATCACTCCACGTCATTTCATATGGAGCACCCAAATATTCTATATTTCCTTGGGATGATCTTTGGTGATAATGACCAGACCAAACACCATCAAATTTCTTAAAAATAGATTTATCAAGACCTTTTGTTGCCATATGGCCTAAATGGTGTTCAAATCCTTGTAGTTCTAAATGACCAAAAACATATTTTGCGTTTGATTGTTTTATAACATGCATAGTATTTTCTACATTATTTGTAGATATCCATGGAATATATAATACACCAAATTTACCTAATTGTCTTATTTGTGGTTGGGTTATTACAGATACACCATAATCATTTAATACTTCTTCAAGTGTATTCACATCATTTGTTGTTTTGTAATAAGTATCGTGATTGCCACAGATCACATCCATCATGACAGAACGATCTCTTAAAGGTTCAAGAAAATTTTCTCTTACATTTTTAAGAGTTAAAATATCTATAGATTGTCTTTTATCGAACAAATCACCTAGATGTAAAAGGTGTTTTATATTAAGTTTATCTATTACAGGAAAGAACACTTTCTCGAAAAACTTAAATTGGTGTTCTTGAATTATTCTATTATCATTTCTTGCACCGAAATGAGTATCAGCTATTACTGCAACCTTCATAATATAAAATCTCCGTATTATATTATTGTTTTTTGAGTTGTTGATAAATTAAATCTAGGTCGTTATCTCTATCTTTAATGGAATTATATGTAAGATGTATATTATGCGCCCCGAAACAATATCCAACACGCAATGTATGTTGATTATCACCACCAAAAATTGAATGAATATCAACTAAACTGATTATTGTTTTATTAACACTATTCGTCTTATAATATTTCATTATTCATCTCCATCATAAAATTTGCTTAATTCATTGGCTTTCTTTTCAGCCATTTTTGCCTTGGCCCGTTCTTTACGTTCTTGTTTCATTTTTTCATGATTCTTAATGAAATCATTACTTATTTCATTAAGCTCTTCTGGACACACACCATGTTCACCATTCATCTGTTCTTCAATTTGTAAATTTTGATATGTATAATATCTCGCACAAAGACTGTCTCTTTCAGTTTCAACTCTTTGAAGAAATGCATTATGTGCTGCTGCCGTAAAATAAGAAAATGGATTTTTTGTTTTTTCTGGTTTGAATGTTCTTATGTATTTTACACAATTAATTATAGCATCAGCTTTCATGTCTTCAACAAAAGCATACATACAAAATCTTGGTTTTTTGGCATAACCATTAGCAATATCAATAAAACACTTTCCTAAATATTCTGGAATTCTTGGTATTTCTTCGCCTTTTTCTTCGGCCACATTACACGCATCTAAATATTCGCATATTACAGCATACATTTTGTTATTGTCTACGTAGTTTATCGCCATATATAATCCTTAATCAAACTCCAATAACTTTCATAGCATCTCGCAATGTTTTGTGTCTAATGAATAAATTATTATCTCGCCAATATTTACCATCACGATGAATTGTTCCTATTTCTAAACCAGTTTCTTCAATAGTACATGTATATGATCCATCTGCATTACGTGATGCAGTGACATGAAATGGTTCTTCAACTAAACCAGGCAATGTGTTTACTTTCACACGCATATCAAATTTCCTTATGAAAACGTTCTATATAGACTGATACTGGTGTTGGTGGATATCCATAATCTATTCTAGGTTCTACACCTACATCAAAACACCATATAGTATCAATGACAGTGGCCATGAATGGTTCAAATGAGCTGTCTTTATGGTCTCTCATGTAGATTTTTGATCCAATTGGTGGACAGTGTTCAGACACCATATCTATAAATGGTTCACCATCATTTTCAGTAAATTCCAATAAAAACATGTATCTTATCTCCAAAATTGAGTAATAGGACACTATACATGGTATTTTTTTGTTGTCAAGTGAAAATAATTGTAAAAAAGTGAAAAAAAGACTTGACAAACATTTTTTCCTTTGTATAATCTGCTAACGCAGTCAGCAGCAAGCAGCCTTTCTATATCTTTAGATACCCTATACTCCCCCTTTGATATATAGATTATATATAGGTACACTGACTAATTGATACCTTATGGTGGAGGCTATTATATTACTGATAAGATGTACTATAAGGACTATTAATCAAATTATCTTGATTCATATCTAAAGAGATTGCTTTAGATAATTTATCATTAGAAGATGAAAGATTCTTAAAATATTGTTCTTGTTGAGAATCACATAGATGTGATGATAGCTTATAAAAATTAATTACTTCTTCTGAAATAGAAGTAATAGCAAGAATATGAAAAGAAGATAAAAATATTTTATTATCTTCATCATTACAGAATGGCATAAATCTAGATAAGATAGATCCAGTATGCATTTCATCTGACACATCTATAATATGCATAGGTTTTAAAACATCAATACCATCTTCTTTTGTTGGTAACACATATCCAAATAAGTCATCTCCACAACTCAATTTAATATGTTTTAAATTATTATCATTAATAGGATCAATCTTTTTTTGATCTTTCAATATAGTTCTCCAATTCTACTTCATCTAGATCGTAATGAAATCTTTCTGATTTATATATCTTGAGACGTTCAATAAAATGTCTCATAGTAAAATTCATTCTTCCCTTATTTTTAGGCTTAAGATCATCTGCTATATCATATAAACAAGCTGATATTTTATTCTTAGCGGTTCTAAGAACACGACCAATAGCTTGTAAGGTTGTTATCCTTGATTTAGATGGATGAGCAAAATATATGTTATCCAGACGTTTTATGTTTGTTCCTGTAGCAAATGCTTTAAGACCAGCTATGATGATAGCATCAGATTCTTTTTCTATTAGCATTCTCATATCATCTCTAATAGTTGCATCTATACCACCATGTATATAGTATATAGGTCTATCAGTTTGTTCTTGAAACATTTTATGTAATATATCACCATGTTTCTCAACAAAATTGAAAACTACGAGATTATTTCCTTTTTTGCTTAATACTAAATCAACTATATATTGATTTCGTTCTTGACAAGAAATCAGATAATCTATTTCTTTTTTGTAATCCCAATGTTTACTGATATTTTTAATATCATTTGGATGTCTGAGTATTTTTGCATGTATGGTAAGATCAGCAAGTATTCCATCTTCCATTAATTGTTTTGCTGTAACAATTCTATATACAGATCCAAGAAGACCTTCAATTATAAATCTATGTGTCTTTTCACCATCAAGCGTTCCTGTAGTGCCAAATCTATATTCACATTCATCTAATTTTTCTAGAATCTTTGTTATTGATGCTGCTTTTGCCTGATGAGTCTCATCTACTATCACACAATTAAATTGATCGAACCATTCTTTTGGCATTCTTACAAGACTCTGCCATGTGGTAACAGATAACAATAAATTTGTAGTTTTATCTTTTCCTGAGTATATACTATGTATGTCATCTGTACAATTATAATCTTTAAAATCTCCAATCATCTGATGTACCAGTGTTTTTGTTGGTACGATGATCAGTGTTTTTTGTTTCAAAAATTTAGCAACAATATAGATTATCAACGATTTTCCACTTGATGTTGCAGATAAAACCGTCAATCTTTTCTTATTGATACACTCAAGAATGGTTTTAAGTTGATAATCTCTTGGTATAATATCAAGAGGCAAATTTAATGTTTTAATGAATTTTTGTAATTCTTCTATAGTTACTGCATTTGGTTGATATGCATTTTTATCTAAACTCACCTTATATTTGTTTTCTTTGGCGAATTTTAGAATTCTGGGTAGTAATCCTCTATATATGAGTTTTGTTCTCATATTATACATTTTTATTTTACCAGACCAAAAACCCTTTTTAAATGATGGTGTGTATTGGTATCCTGGATAAAAGAATTCAAATTTATCAGATAGTTCTCTTTCAACTCCAGTGTCGTCAGCGACTACATGTAAATATGTTTCTGATTGAGTAGTTATATAAAGCTTACTCACTGTTTATTTTTAATAAACGCTGCTTCGCGCTCCCCAGGAGAAATCATACTTTTTTGTTCGTCTGCCATTAATTCTGTCTTTTTTTTGATTAATGGTGCATGTTCTTTCCCATAAACAGATTCTGCTGTCATTACATCATTTTTTGGTTTAATATTTTGTAGATCGATTGCTCTTAGTTTTTCTGCAATTTGGTTTACAGTATTTTTTTGATCGACGTAACCACGAGAAATCATAAATTCTGCTTGTTGAATGTATTTCGATTCCATTTTAATCTCCATTTAAAAAGGCTCTATCACGTATTGCTGATTGTATGAGCCAATTCCTATTAGTAATTTGTTTTAAAATATCTTGTAGCATTTCATAAGAATTTTCACATTCTGCTACTAATGCTTCCATTTTTTGTATATGTGGATCACCCAATAAGTAATCATTAATTTCTGTTTTTATTACTTTACGGTCGGGTATTTCCCAACCAAGATCCATTTGTTTTTTTGTTGGGTTTAGTAAAAATTCTTTCTTGTCGAATTTTAATTGTTTTAATTTTGCTCTTGCATTAAATAAATCTCTTTTTGCATTACTCCACATATTTATATACTTGGCATGAAGTTTATGTATATCCATTGCAGATTGCCCAAGATCAAGAGAATTTATTGGTGAATCTTCCACCCAAGAACATATAACATCATTTGTATTCATAATAATCCTTATGTAATTAATTCTATTTCATATTTAACGTATCTAAAGGTTACAGCTGCTGTTAAGTAGCTCTCTCCTGTTATTGTGGTGTCGAAAATTAATGAAGCCAAGCTTATTGGAAAAGAATCTTCGAATGTAACAGCAATATTTGGATTTCTTTGACTATCACAAATAATAAGCTGAATATCGCTAGTCAAACCTTCATCTATATCTATAGCTTCTGTTAGAGAGGCATGTTCTTCAGAATTTTTTGGAAACCCCATTGCACGTATCCAATTATGTATCTCAAGCCAATTTGCCATCTGTTCATCAACTTTAAAGTTAACCATTAATTCATCATATTCTATATGATCACCACCATGAGGTATACCAACAAGTGGGTTTGGTTGGTTTACATTAGGAAGATGAATACCAGGAAGATTTACGTTCTGGACAAAGAAATTTAAATTAGGTGTTCTTCTAATTTGAAATTTATATACAAGTGGAGATAGTAAATTTATGCTATCTGGGTTAGTATCTAATACTGTTCCTAAAACTGTCATATTTTAACACCACCTTGATTGGCTCTTTTCTTTAATGTTAATAATCTCTTATTATAATGATCAACGTGTTTTGCGTGAAATGTTGCTCTATTTATATTATCTTTAGTTAAATGCTCATCATCAACACCCAAACCATCTTTCAATTCTTTATGAGCACCTTCTACATTTCCTTTATGTAATTTTTTGCTTGCCTTCATTAATGAAGGATGGTATTCATTACCATGAAGATGTTTAACGTGGTGTTGTTTATGTATAAGAGATGTAGCAACACGTTGTAAATGATGTTGTCTGGAATTTAATGTTCTGCCAATATGTTTATTGATAGTATCTGCAAAATTATTTTGTGATATACCAGTTATTCTACCAATTTTTTTCATTATTGGTTTTGTTTTTTTAGAAACTTTATCTAATAATGCCAATTCTTTTAAATCTTTTGAATATGAAGTTCCTTTATCCAAAGAAGATTTTGCTTTATTTCGAGCTTTAATTTTTGTGAAATCCACATGAGTTACTTTGTTATAGTAACCACGAACCTCGCTATTACCATTCAATTTAGAAAGAATTGTTCTTAGTATTTTGCCTTTAGTTCCTACTCTAGGTAATTTATATTTTTTTGCTACTTTGGCTAGTTTTTCTTTTGGTAAAGATGAATAAACTTTCCAGTCCCGATCGACCTTTGGAAAATTTTTAGCATCATGTGCTTCATGAAGAAATTGTTTGAATGTTATCAACACACACCCCCATTCACTGTTATGATTCCTTCTTGAACCCGTGAAGTATTATTTGATGATGTATGAGTCACGTATGTTTCATATACATATCTACCAACATCAATATTTGCTGTTTCTATACCAGTTAATTCGAGTCTAAGAATACCATTTGCGTATCCTGTTGTTGTTATTGTACCAACATTGGCCGAACCAACATGTTTTTTATAACAAGTGTTTGCAGAATAAAGCGTTAAATCAATTACACCGCCATTTGTATTTGCTACAGCTATATCAATTTGAAGATTTGCTGATTTTTCTATAGTTATATTCCTAACAGTCATTATACATTAACCTTTATTTTTGATTTGCTTGTTCTTGCGTTTTTTATTATAGCTTTGTTTGCTATTTTTGTTATTTTTGATTTGCTTGTTCTTGCGTTTTTTATTATAGCTTTGTTTGCTTGTGGTCTAATTAATGACGAATTTAATTTTCGTGTATTTTTATAAAAATCAATTTGTATTGATATCCCATTACTAGATATAACATTATTATCTTGAATGTAAGAGCCATTGCCAAGAAAACCTTGATAGCCCGATGACACTACAGTGTCATCATCATTAGTGATAGATCCAGAACCAGTTATTACTACTATGCCAGTAGATGTTATATTATCATTATCTTGTGAATTGGATGATGTACCAGTTATTGGTACTATACCTGTAGAAGAAACATTATCATCATCTTGTATATTAGAAGATGATCCAACAATTAAAACATCTCCAGTAGAAGATACTGTGTCATCATCATTAGTGATAGATCCAGAACCAGTTATTACTACTACACCAGCAGAAGAAATAACATCATCATCATTTATTAATACACCAATACCAAAACTGCTACTACCACCCATAGAAGACACTGTATCATTATCATTAGTAATAGATCCAGAACCAGTTATTACTACTATGCCAGTAGATGTTATATTATCATTATCTTGTGTAGTAGATGATGTGCCAATAACTGGTATAGTACCAGTAGAAGACACTGCGTCATTATCTTGTGTAGTAGATGATGTGCCAACAACAGAAATATTACCAGTAGAAGAAATAACATCATCATCATTTATTAATACACCAATACCAAAACTGCTACTACCACCCATAGAAGACACTGTATCATTATCATTAGTAATAGATCCAGAACCAGTTATTACTACTACACCAGTAGAAGATATTGTATCACTATCATTAGTGAACGCCCCGTCGCCAAAAGTGCTACTACCACCCATAGATGTTATGTTGTCGTCATCTTGTGTAGTAGATGATGTGCCAGTTATTAAAACATCTCCAATAGATGTTATGTTGTCGTCATCTTGTGTAGTAGATCCAGAACCAGTTATTAAAACATCTCCAATAGATGTTATATTATCATTATCTTGTGTAGTAGATGATGTGCCAGTTATTGGTACTATACCTGTAGAAGATACTGTGTCACTATCATTAGTGGTAGATCCAGAACCAGTTATTGGTATAGTGCCAACAGAAGATACTGTATCTTCATCTTGTGAAGTGGATGATGTACCAGTTATTACTACTACACCAGCAGAAGATATTGTATCACTATCATTGGTAAATGCGCTAACACCAACAATAGGCACATCACCAACAGATGTAATATTATCATCATCATTAGTGATAGACCCAGAACCAGTTATTACATTATCTAATGATTTAGATAATATTACATAAGGTTTTTGAGTTGGTTGTAATCGTCTATATTGGTGACGAAAAACTCCCCGTGACATTTAAATTATCCGATTTCTCTAAATGTGCAAACCGCGCTGAATGTGGTCGCTCCAGCTGGAGCAGTGTCGATCGAAAATGTGCCTCTTTGTGAAGGTCGCAGCCAAAATGTTTGTTCTGGTGGTAGCCATAGATCAAGAGGCATTCTGACATTCCAATATGTGCTCCAATGCGTCACGATCGTACCAGTACTTGCTTGTGTGGTGTTAGTGGCCTCACATGAGGTGCCAGCAGCAACATCATCGAGTAGACGTGGTACAGGTGTTACTGAAGTTCCACCCGATCCTGACGTTGTTTGACCTGATTTATATTGCACCAGCAACAATTCTTCGGATGCATCGCCGGTAACCGTTACTTGGCTTATGTGGAAACTCAGTATTTCCACCATTCTGTCAGAAGCAGCAGTGATTTCAAAAACATCGTTTACAGCTGATTCTGCTATTCCATCGAATTGAACTGAATAAATTCTACCATTACTCATGTGTTTTCCTTTATCGTCTTATCATATGCATAAATTGTCTATTGGGAACAATTAATGAACCAGACGCCCCCGCCCGAATCATAATAGCTGCCATACCTGTAGCAAAATCATTAGGACTACTGATATCGAAAAAATTGACAGTAGTATCAGTAGTGTTTGTTCGATATTGCAATATATATTCTTGATTATCGTTCGCGCCCAATGATCTAGCAGATTTTGAATAAATTTCTGTCCAATTGTAACCACCAGTTACATTAGAATTGGTAGCAGTATCAAATTCACAAAAACCAACAGCTAATAACATATCATTCGTTGTTGGTGTTTCTACAAAATCGTCTGTATAATCATTGGGTATATTATTTCTAGCTGCATTTTCCCAAAATTCAAGCGTATCTATAATCGGATCATCAACATCATGTCCCTGTATTTCAGCGACCAATAAATTAAATCCTCGTTCAGGTTCTGAACCCATTGTTGCTGTAACAGTCATACTAGCGCCAGTAACTACAGGAGCTGTATAAATCCATGCTTTACCATACCAATCATTTAAATCATTATCGGCTTCAGCTCGCTTTGTCCAAGTCAATGAGCCTCCTGCTACTGATGTAGGATCATCATTTGTTCCGGCTTGGAGAACAATAGCAACAAGCAATGAATTATTATTTGGAGTAAATGAGCCAGTTACTATTGTTGTGCTATCTTGTAATTCATCAACTTGATCAATACCAGTTACTGTTATTGTTTCTGATAAAGCATCTGCTGATGGTGCAATAGCGAATGAAAACGTTCTCCATTCCGCAGTTTGTGTTGATGTAACACTATCTCCAGATCGAGTTGCAGCAGTAGTTTGTGTCAATGTTGCAGCAGCAGATGCAGATGATCCAGTACCTGTTCCAGGAGGACCACTATCGTTATCGTAGTACTCAGTTAGCGGACTCGTCCAAGCGCTCGCAATTGCAGCACCTGCCTGTCCATTTTCGCGGGCAAGAAATTGTATGATTATACAATCATCAACCGATGGCGTTATACTAGCAAATGTTGGTGCTGCACTATTGCCAGTAGTAGTTTCTACTTGATTCGGTAATATTGCAGCACCAGAAATGCGTATTAATGTAAAATGGGCTCTTTCGTTTCCGCTAACAGTATCAATTGTTAAATTTCCGGTTTCTGTTCCATCGGCGACTTTGAAATGGAATCCAGATCTAAATGATCCACCACCACCAGAAAGATTTGAACCACTTGTGAAAGCACTTGGCGTAGCAATACCACGTGTACCATCACACGACCATAGTAAAAGTAAAAAATCGCCAGATGCAATACTTGTCGGATACGCAATTGTCCCGGTTGCCGCATTGTCGAAATTAGCGTGAGTTTTACTTTCTAGAACAACAGCCATTATTTATACTTTTCTTTTTGTTAAAGTGGGTCCTCTTATGCATTGCCAGCAGAAATTACAAATGTGGAAATCGTAACTTGTTGTCCAGATGCTATGCTTGTGTTATCTAGTTCGATGTCGCCACCACCAGCAGTAGCAGTAACAGACCCTTGAATAAAACAAGTGGTTGTTTGGTGAATTCGAAAATGACCAGCAGTTCCTGTAGCATCAGCTGAAGTGTCTTCCCATGTTCCTGCTTTTGCTTTTGAACCACCAGAAGCAGCAGCCATCCAATCAGTTGGAAGTGTCATTGATACAAGCAAAGTACCAGAATTTGCAGTTGCGCATGTTGCTGGTTGAGCACCAGACCAGATTGTGAGTGTAGGGGCAGTTGAAATTGTTGTTTCAATTGAATCTAATTGAGCATTTCGAACACTTTCTAGATATTGTACAGCCATATAATATGTCTCCTTATTAATATTGTTTCTATTATTTATAAAAAAATAAAAACCTAAAAAAATGGGGAGCCGAAGCCCCCCAAGTATGTAGTTAATTTTATTATTTTTATTATTTATTTTTTAACTTCATTTTAATGCTTTTAACTGATTTCAGCATTTTCTTTCGGTCAGATATTTTATCTGGTTTCCCATCATAGTCTTTATCGTATTCCGTATTTTCTTTTGTTGTTTCGCATTTTGGACACGAATCGTATTTAGAAGAAGAATATTTACCGTCGCATTTTTCACAAACTTTCATTTCTTCGCTAAGTTCCTTTTCTTCATCTAAAGTTTCGTCTGTTTTGGTTTTTTGTTTTTCAGATACACCAGAAATCTTGCCACCATAAATACCATCTGTTTCGATGTTTTTGGATATCCACTCGGCATAGGCATCTATAGTAGTTTGTTTTTCGGTCATGTTTCTCTGACTCCGTTATTAGTATTTTTTAATGTATATAAAACAATATTTTTTCTCCTTGAATAGTAGTGAAGAACAATATGCCCCTCACTACTATATATCAAGAGAAAAGTATATGATTTACATTAAGTTAGATACTATAATTCTGCGATAGTAAACATTACTATCCTTAGTCAAAGCACCAGCACCTGCTGTTGCGCCTTCGGCGAATGGATTGGCTACCATACCATAACGAGTTTTAAACCCGATACGTGGATGGAAGTCATCTTGACCAACAGCACGCACCATCTGGAGCGGAACATATGGGCAATAGAAGAGACCAGCATCAAATGGGCCAGAACCCTTATAACCAACGACCATGAAGTTACCACCAGTAGCATACGGATCGATATAAACCTTCATACGTCCGTGGATAGTACCAGCGAATGTATTACCAGTGTCATCAACCTGAAGGCCAGATGTATTCATTGCAGGAGCATAGTCCAAGATGCCAGCCATCTGGAGAGCCGAAGCTACATCAGAAGAACAGATCAAGATATTGCCCTTACCACGCCTGGTGTCTTTTGCGATTTTATTGGCTTCACGTTCAATATGATAAATCATACCTTTGAACTTTTCTACCATCCAACGACCATTAGAGTCGGTGTTAAGATCGAAAATACCATCTGTAGTCGTAGTATTGTCTGTTGCACCCTGTTTAGCAGTGATGTAAATTGTACGAACAACTTCACGATTAATTTCTGCAAGAATTTCAGCAGAAAGAATGTTAGCAAGTTCGCTTTCAGCATCAAGGCCATGAACAGCTTTAAGATCTTGAGCCAATTCCATGGTGTAAGCAGCTTTTAGAGCACGGGCTTTAGCAGTAACTGAAACTTGTTCAATGCTGATTGCCATATCTGGGAATGCAGTATTGGAATCAGTACCAAGTGCTTCTGATTGAGCTGTTGACATTGCATCACCGAAGTTGTACAATCCAGTTTCAGCAAGGTTAGCAGTAACAGTGTTATTACCAGGAAGAGTACCAACATGCTTATCGCCAAAGGTATTGGCATTACCAACAACAGACGAGAAGGATGTATTTACTTCTTGATAGAAAGTTTCATCGCCAGCGTTATTAGAATAACGTGCACGAAGAGCAAAAATCAAACCAGTTGGACCAGACATAGGCTGGACACCAGCAACGTCATATGCCATAAGGTTAGGCATAGCGCGTCTAACGAGTGAGATAAGAACAGGATCGAAAATGTCAATTGCGCCATCACCAGGAGTCGAAGACGATGCACCCATGTTATTGGGAGGAATTGGCGATTCCGAAAGTAGATTTTGTGGAGTGTAATTACCAGCTTCTCTTAATGCAGCTTGTGTATTATCGAGAATCGCAGCAGTAACATTCCTACGATGGATATCCTGGATCGGATCGAGATCAGAGTGTTCCAGAATTGGTTTCCATTTATTGTTTAAGTCTTGATTGCTAAGCATTGGTTTCAATCTCCCTGAATTGCTTATTATTGTTTATTGTAGTATTTATCTTTTTATAGTTCTTGAGATTGCCCGAGCAAACGAATCAATTGCAGGATCATCAGATACTGGTCCGTCCTCTTTCGCCGGTTCATCTAGTTCAACTTCTTCATTAAGTTTTGATGCTGGTTTTGTTTTTTTGTTAAAAAGTTGTTCTTTAACAACATCAAGTTTGGCTTTATATGCTTCTTCATCACCATCAAAATCAATATCTTCTGCAAGAGTCTTGAATTTTTCGATTTGTGTTAATGCTAATCCTTCAGAAACTTCATTGAAAATTTCAGCAGCAGCGTATTTATCAACAGCTTCACAAAGTTCGATGTTGTCATTGATTTGTTCGTTGAGCTTGTTTTTAAGATCTTCGTTCTCAGAAGCCATAGCTTCAACAACATCAACGCTTTCTTCTGGTAAATTGAAGTTATATTTTTTGAACAAATTGAACTGTTCAACCATGAATTTCTCTACCATTTCATTACGCAAAGTGCTTTCGATAGAAACTTCATTTTCTTTTAACCATTCATCCGTTGTGCGTGACAGATAAACGTCAATTTTTTCTTCTAGAGTTTTTGTGAGTTCAGTCATCTCTTCTTCAAGTTTTGTTTTATACTCAGCTTCTAGTTCTTCTTTAACCAAAGCAATTCTAAGATTAACTGTTGCTTCGAATAAAACAGAAGCATTTTCTTTAAATTCTTCTGTAAGATTTTTTTCATCGCCAAGAATTTTTTCTAGATCTTCTTTAGCCATAGATTTTACTTTACCTGCCATCTGGCCAGGAGTACCTGAGTCTGGATTTGGATTGTGTGTAGCAACAGAATCTTTATTTTTTGATGCTGGATTACCAACACCATGATCTTTACCCTTGCCATACAGCGCCATCGTCTTATTGAAAAATTCGATAGCATCACCACCGCTCATTTTTGACATAGCTTGTATAACGCTTGCTGTCATTTGAGACGTATTGTAATTTGCTTTACCTTTAATGGTTTCGCCAGCTTTGGTAAGTTCATCTAGTTGCTCATCACCTTCAATTTCTGTTTTTTCATCAACAGTCTTGTCAGTTTTTTCACAAGAAACTTCTTTTTCAACAACTTCATCTTCTTCAAGTTTGATTAGAGACATATCAACCGTAATTTTTACGCCTTCTTCATTTTCAAGAATAGGGTTATTATCATTGATTTCATCGAAACCAACAACAAGATGGTCTTTACCTTCATATTCAACCAAATCCCCTTGTTTTAGTTTATCAGCCATTAGACATTTCTCCTTAGATATCTTTTTATTTTTATAGAGATTTTAGAAATTCATCGAAAACATATGATTGTGCTTCAGCAATTTGTCGTATATTTTTCTTTTTAAGCACTTTTAATTTAGCTTCAGCCCATTCACCAGTATTTTCGTTGAAAATCCAATCTACACCTTCGAAAATGCCTTTAACAAAAGCAGAATGTGCTGATGGATCGGCTACAACATCTGATGCTGTAACTAAACGAAAATCGTCTTGTACTTCTAGTGTTCCGTTATTCTCTTTAAGTGAACCAAGACCTCTTGACGAAACACCAAGATTTGCACCGGATTCGATTAGTCCTTTTACAGTGCGGCCTGCATCAGTTTCAGCAATCCTAGCTTTACCAATAACTTGACCACCTTTTTGAATATCTAGATTGTTAATCAAGATACACACGTTGTTTAGATCGATATGAGGACCATCGGGATGGTTCAATTCACCATAAGCACAGTTTTTATTGACTTTTTCAGTAACATATTTATCAACTGCATTGCGCATAACAGATTCAGAATATACTCGCCCATTTTTATTTTTGATTCCGTATTCCATAAAAGGACCAGTAATATACATCGCTTTATCGCCACTTTTGGTGACTTCATTCAAAACCTCTACATTTTGCGTTACTTCTGCGATGAGTTTCATCAGTATCTCCGATATTACTATTAATTCTATGTATTTATATGTTTTCTATTTTTACCAATAACTAAAGAGCTTCTTTAACTGTTGTTGCTTTAACTGATATTTGAAATGCTAGTAATGCCGAAAGATTATCATTAATAGTAAATTCAATTCTATCATTTGTACGTGCATCCAATTCCAAAACACCAGAAAAATCAGTTTCGGCTTTAATGAATGTATTTGTTTCATCAGCCATAAATGATGTTAGTTTTGTATTCGGTAGACTTAATAGATGATAATTGCTCTTGATATTTCCTGAGAACGTTGTTATATTGTTTTGTATTAAACGTATAGTCACACCATTAACCAATTGAGATAAATGGCAAAATTGATCAAATGATAATTTTGGTGTAGTAAAGTTTTCTGTTGCGCCAGAAACTGTAGCTATTGGCGCGTAAGGAAACGCAAAATCAAATTCAACACCATACAAATACATAATTTCATCTTCAACGGGCTTAATCGTAAATGTTTCTGGGTTTCCAGCAGCCGCGCTACTTGTAAGCACTAATTCGTCTAGATGATAATTTGGCGCTTGGCCTCCACCAATATCAATAGTTGTTATATGAAGAGAATCTATTTGAGTGCCGGATAAACTAAAAACATTAAGTGGAATTGTAAATGTTTGCCAAACGTTCTGATTACCAATATTTACATAATCTTGTAGATTCATAACATTACTGACATCTACTCCAGCAAGTTTAAATTTAAATCTAACATCTTTTGTTCCACTTGAAGGCCAAGATTCGATGTAAATCCAACCAGTTAATGCAGTATAATCACTGTGATTTATTGCTGATCCGCGTAAAAGTTCTGCTTCATCGTTATGTACAGTGCTAGTAGCATTTATTGATTGTGTACCGGATTGCGCTTGAGTAGTCGAATTAAATGTAAAATTACTGCCAGAAAAATTACTTCCGGTCCATAAAACGCTATCAATACCATCATGTATTCTGTCTGGTGTACCACCTGTAGTAGAACCGTTGATGTTTAGATTCACCGATCCAGAAGCATCGGTAGCAAATGCAAATCTTGCGCGCTCATTGTAGTAAGGAGTATTATATGTTACAAGACCTCTAGGACTTTTACGATTTGCTGTAGTGAGCTGTTTTTTAACAACCGCCGCGTATCCTTCGTTGAAACCACCAGAAATCGTTGTCTTAATCATTATCTATTTCATCCATCATAAATGAGATTCTTGTATAAAGACTGCCAGATGTATGATCCCCGGTATATGCAGTATATACAGTCTGTCCAGGCATAATAATTAATGAACCTTCTTTGTTATATGTGTTCATATCAGCCTCATCTTTGGTAAACCAACGGTCGATTTCAGTACCAGCAACAATGGTCGGATTGCCATTATATGACTCTACTTCAGCTTCATTACCAGAACCAACACGAACATTGGTAGGTGTAATAACATTACCACCAGATGTATATTCGCCATTTACATTAAGCGTGAAATAACAAGATGCATTAGGTAATGCTGTGCCACCAGCTGGATCGATGATTTGATGTCTAATATAGGTGACTATTAAGTTTCTTGAGGAAGATGTATTTTTTAAGAATAAACCAACAACAGTACCATTAGCTAATGTTGTAAGACTTGAAACTTGATAACTTTGCCCATCTTCTTTACTAATAATGTGTTGATAGGAAGCAGATTCAGTAGATACTTGAAGTCTATTCTTTTTATCTACTCTAGCCCATTTACCATTACCTACACCTGATTCTATTTTCATTTACATTTCCTGATCTAAATCTTCTTTGGTTAATTCTTCATCTGTCATCGAAGAAAGATGAAGATTCATTATTTTTAATTGTGTTAAAATTTCTTCAAGCAACTCCTTTTGAAGAGTTATCTGATGTAATTTTATATCTTCTAATGTTTCTTCTGTTGCTATGTCAGCAAATGCGTTTTTCAGACCCATTATGTAAGATCCTCGAAAAATCCTTGTAATGATATGAATAGAGTTCCATCTTCAACCGCAATTACAGACAACGCCGACGTATCTCCAGGACCAAGAATAAACGCCCCGTCAGTTTCAGATACAGTTGTGCCCATTCCAATGATAGTAACGCCAGCAGAGACCAATCCAGTATGTCCCGTCATTCCTGTTCCAACACCATCCCACACCAGGTTAGTTATTGGTGGCTCAAACGAATTTGATACATTTGTGTTAAGAAATGCAGATTGTGTTATATTAGTGTCAGGCGCAGTTGAATCTTTGTAATAGATTATGGTCAAAGGTTTGTTGAAAGTAGTGCTACCACCATTCCAATTTTGATTTATTCTGGTTACTCGATAACTAAGAGTTTCGCTAGTATTTTTGATAAACATAAGTAAACCAGTATCAGCTGTGGTCACATTCATTAAACCAGTACCGCCGTTTGCAGCACGTCCTAATACACCAGCATTACCAAAAGTACTATCAGAAACAGAATCAGTATAAAGTCTATTAGCCGAGCTTACTTTTGCGGATTTACCGTTGCCTGTTCCGTCTTCTATAATTGACATCTATTGTCTCTCCTTAACACCCATCATCAAACCAAAATGAAAATGAGTTTGAGTTTCCGTTTATTTCTGTTTGTATCCACATATATTTATCTGCTGTTGTGACTGGAGCTGTATTTTGAATATATATTGGATATGTTGAGTCGCTATTAGCGCCACCATACAAACCATCAATATCTGTTAATACGAATTTATCAGCAGAAGTATCATATACAAGAAATTGCCCATTACTTAAATTAGATCGATCGACATATTGGACATCTCGATTTTCCATGAGACTGTCAGAACCACCACCACCAAGAGATCCTAGTTGTGTATTAAGTCTTTGTTTATAAAGACCGTCTATTTTACGAAATTGTTCAAATTCTTTTCTTAAATTTTCTGCAATGACTGTATTTTGTTCTTCTGTAAGAATTATTCCGGCTTCACCTTTTTCGCCCCGTTCACCAGTATCACCCTTTGGTCCTTGTTCGCCTATTAAACCGTCTTTTCCGTCAATCCCATCTTTACCGTCTTTTCCATCACGACCCCTTGCTCCAGTATTACCGGGCTCACCTTTCTTACCTTGAAGTCCGGTTTTTCCAGGAAGTCCTGGCTTAGCACTTTTTCCCACTTGTCCAGGATTGCCTTGCGCACCTGCTTTTCCATCTTTTCCGTCAATTCCATCTTTACCGTCTTTTCCATCAATTCCATTTTTACCGTCTTTTCCGTCTAGCGGTTTATCTATAAGTTGTGATGCTTTTTCACTAAGAAGATCAACAAAAGTTTCATCTTCTATGATTTCATTTTTTCTAGATTCATTTAAAGCTCTCACTGCGTCATAAAATAATTTATTGCTTTCATGACTTATATCTATGAAACCATCATGAATAATTGCTTTATTTTTAGATTCTTGATATATTTTTGGTCCTGATAATGGATATAATGTTAAACCAATTTCGTTTCTAGATACAATTTTTCCATTCAGCGCGAGATATGATTTCATCTCATCTGAAAAAGATGTATTTTCATTAACAACTACGAAATAGCGTTTGCCATCATCTGGCATTAGTCCGTTTTCTAAATCCCAAAAATCATAAAACGTATTATCATGTTCTTTTATAGAAACATCATTATCGTTTATATAATAATTAAGGTTGCCATGACAAACAATATCACCATAATGAAGATAATGTTCAATTCCAGCAACCTTAACAATATTTTCGTCAATATAGAAAACATCACCAGCTATTTCATAATCATTTCTTTTTTCAATCACTGTAGTGACGAAAAATTTCATTGATTTTCCTTAATAATCCGAGGAACCAACTTCAGAACCATTCAAATAAATTTTCTGTAGTTCTAACATGATAGTTCCGATAGTTCCTGTTTTGGTTAATGATAGAGTCGCATCTTGATCTAACGTTATAGTGCACCCATTACCAGCAAAGTCATGCCATGCAGTAGATTCCATTTGCCATACGGTATTAGCGCCACGCGCTACTGTCCAGGCACTAGAACCAGCACCAGAATCGGAACTTGACCAAATTTGTTTAATGTGAACGCCAGCAATATTTGCTGTTTCACTTGGTAGACCAAACGCCGAATCTGTATTATTGCCAGAAACAACTATTGCTGTGTTTGATGCGGTTGCTAGTATTAATACATTTTGTCTTGTGTTTCTTACAATTCTATATGTCATGTGTTTCCCTATTCGTAATGCTTTTCATCATTGCCGATATTGTAACCATGACGTTCTTTTTCACGATCAATGGTTGGTTTACTACCTCTGAAAAGTTTATCGTATTCTTCTTTTGAATACATATTTTTGAATAAAGGATATCTACCAGTAGAATCATCACGACCATGTTTGGCAACAAATCGTTTTTCATCTTCTGGTTTTGGTTGATAAACTTCTGTAATTTCTCTTAAATGTTTAGCCATTATTCAACATCCTCATCCTCATTGAATTCTTCTTCTATTTCTTTTTGAAGATCTTCTTCAATACCAACAAGGATTTTTTCTTGCTCTTCTTCAGAAAGATGACCATATTCAGCTTTAAATTCTTCGAAGAATTTTTCTAATTCAAGAGTTTCTTCTTCTGTTAGCTCGTCTTCTATTTCAGTATCTTCTTCAAAATAAATTTCTGAATCATTAACTATTTTGGTTGCCTTTTCGCGAAGAACAGTATTAACATGTTCTTTAATTTCTAATGGTTTTTTATTGATAACAGCCTCAATAATCTTTTTTGCTGCTTCTGACATTGGTATCTCCTATTTTTCTGGTGGATCTATTATTGGATCTGGAATTTGTGGTGGTTCTGAGTCGTTTTGATCTTCTTCAGGAGGCATATATTGTAGATTATCTTGTTCTGATTTGATTAGTTTATCTTGTTCTTTCATCTCGTCATCTGTTTGGCGAAGTATTGTTCTTCTAAGCCATTCGTGAGAAAAATATTTACCAGCATAATCTTCTGCATCGCGAACCCTCAATAAACGCTCATTCATTATCTCTTGATCTTTTAATTCTGTGAAATGATTATCTCTTGCCCATTTGAATTTGATATTTTTCTTAATATTTGCTTCCCAATCTTCTGGTGTAGTTATATTTTTTAGAATTAATTGTCTTTCCAGAGAATTGACTATAAGGGAAATAAATTTATTGCGAAGTCTATCAATAAATTTGGAAAAATTTACTTCATCTCTTGTAATTTCGGTAGCTCTACCAAGATTATATACAGCATCTGGTTTCATTCTTGTAAGAGGAACACTTAATGCCCTATATAATCTATCTTGGAAGTATTCTACAGATTGAATTAAATCAGGAAGAGCTGTACCAGCACCTAAAACATCAATTTCTGTACCGCGACCACCCTCACGTGTTGGTAGCCAAAAATCTTCATTCATGTGCATAAATTGGCGTTGATCCGCCGTTTCACCAGTAGTTGAATTGTAAGAAATTCTGTTCTTATATTTAGTCATCATATCATTTACATGTTGTTCTGCTCTTGCCTTTGGCAGATTACCAACATCAACTTTAAATACTCTTCTCTCCGGTGCTCTTGAGAGATGGTAAATCAGCGTTGCGTCTTCTAGAGCACGTAATTGATTTAGGGGTTTGATTGCAGGATGTAAATATGATAAACACATAGTATTATTTTGATCCATAAGACCAGAAACAGAATGGATTATACTATCTTTTGCTATTTTAATACCATGATTAGAATAATCGGTTTTTGCCCCACCAGTATTAAAACCTTTTTCATTATATAAATAATATTCTGACTTTGTTAGAGTCATAATAACTTGAGTGATAGGATCTTTTTTTCTTGCAACTTCTCTTATTTTACGTATTTTTCTTGGATCTATATAACGTAATTCATGAATACCTTCATTTGGATTTTTGCGATCGATTATTGCTTGATGATATGATCTACCATCAACAAACCATCGTTTAAACATATCATAGCCTTCATCTTCGAAATTCAAAAGGTCCAAAATATATTCAAATTCTTCTATTATTTTCTTTTTAACATCTTTGCTAAAACCAGAATCTTGTAGAATCAATTCTAATGTTGGCTGTCCTTCTTGTTTAACAACAGCTTCATTAACAATTTCATTAATTGCTTTTTCGATTTCTGGTTGAATCATCATTTGACGATAACGAGAAACTAGTTCTGCTTCTGTTTTGATTGTTCCTTCAAGATCAACATAACTACCGATGGTACTACCAGCAGCAATATTAACAGCACCATCTTGTTTGATTGGTTCTGAAAATGTTGGTCTTTCATTGGTCTTTTGTTCTTCTGCTCTTGTTATCTCATATCCGAAAATTCGCACTATATATTATCCTCCAAATAGGGAAAATAATTCCCTATTATTAAATTATGCACCAAGCTGGCGAAGATCTACTGTTGATGTGGTAGCATTACCTGTATCGAGGTTTGGCAGCCAATAATCGATAGAAAAATCGATATCAAAAGTCATATATTGATTGATAGCATCCCAATCCAAGCCCATCTGAGTGATAGTGATTGGAAAAATGCCTTTGAATGTATATGATTTGATTAAAGCACCACTTTTTGAATAATGATTAACAATAGCATCACGTTTATACGAATTTGGTTGTGGAGAAACACCACCAGTCATGACATTTTCAATATGCGCATTAATACCTTCATGCCACCGTTCAAGCGCTTCGCGTGTATTTTGATCTTCATCATGATTTAGAGTAATTGACCAATCTGCATAAACTCTATCACCCGCCAATTTAATACGCCGCCCAAAATATGGAACATCAACAGCCCCAATTTGTGAAGGTGGAATATTTGCAGCACGGCATTTGAATCTAAATTCTTGTTCTGCTTGAACATCGGAACCAGGCCATCCCGGAATAATCACTTCAAACAGTGATGGCCGTGATCCGCCTTCAGGCAAACCATTGGCTTTAAATCCCTCGATATTAAACGACATTTCTATTTTTCTCCTTATTATGAAATCTTTTACCTATACCTAGTATTTATAATGTTCTTTTTTATCTATTAGGTTGGGGAAATTTCCCCAACCTTTAATTGTTTATATATTTTTAGAAAGATCCAACTACTTCGGAGAATGCTACATCTGTACCAACAGCCACGAAATTCAATCTGATAAAGTTAATGCTTCTGGCTGGTTTAATATACATATCACCAACAAATTCATTAGCATCAACAACAGAACCAGGATTGTTTGTTTCATCAGCAATTACAAGGAAATCTGTAATGCCTCTAGCACCTTGCATATCTCTTAATACTGGTATGACAAGACTCTTGAATTGCAACCTTGTAAATTCATCATTGAATTCGAACAATGAATATTTAGCTGCCCTAGAAATTCTTTTTTCAATGAAAATAAACATTCTACGAACGTTAATTCTATCAAATGCTGAAGGTTTAGAAAGCATAGTCTTATCGCCATACAACACAGCACCTTGTCCAGGAAAAGTAACAACTGGATTGATACCATTTTTGTATAGTTCATCACGGTCAGCCTGTCTTGGATTCCAAGCCAATTTAACGATGTTTCTGATTTGACCACGATTAAGACCAGCTGGTGAGTAGTGTGGTCCATTTGTTCTATCTGTACGGACACATAAACCAGCAGTATCACCATTCAACGGAACCCAACGATATATATCGTTGTAACGATCATACATATATTTGTATCCAGAATCATGAACACCATATGATGTTGAACGAAGATTATTTCTGAATGCAATAATGGCGTCTTTTTCATTACCAGTGTTGTTGACAACATCTTCTTTTTGAGGCGAAATGAGAGCAATACAATCTTTTCTGATACCACAAATATTATCTGTTAGATAATTAGCTAAAGTGAAGCCACGGGCTTTGCCTTGCATAACAAGAGCAATATCAGCAACATCTTCTGGAGATCTATACTTATCATAACCGCTTGTAAGAAGACCAATTTCGATATTTGATTCATCTTTACCATCATTACCGTAATTGAGATCTTGGACCAAAACATCAAGCGTAGAATCTGTAAGATTTGATGCTGTATTTGATGTTGCGCCCGCTAAATCATTCGCAATCCAAACATATTGCGAATTTTGATTGATTATATCTTTCCAATGATTGCCAGAACCATCTATTGTTTTTGCGTCTGTTGCCAGAGAAAGACTATCATATGCTTCAAGAACCGTTCCAGGAACACCAGTAAATTTACCATCATTATCAGTAACAACAACATGAATTTCATCGTTATTTATAGATGAATTACCAAAAGCTGTTTGATAACTGGATTGTGATGGTGCCAGATCAATAAAGTTATGAAATTCCCAAAAACGAGAAACATCACGAGTCGAAGCATTCGATGAACGGAATTCATAGTCATTAGAAAGACTATATCTATCTTCAAAATTAATTTTGAAGGTTGCTCTTGGTGTAATTGTATGAGTATCAGCAGTAACTGCAACGGACGGCGCGCTATCAACAACAAATGCTGTTGAGTTAGTAACCGAAGTTATTTGCAATCCAGTTAATGAATTGTTACCGGCTGTTATTTCCATACCAACAGCAAGACCAGTAGTGTTATTCGAAACAATCGTAGTGTTACTAACAGTAGTCGTCAAAGCATATGTATTTGCAACAGTACCATAAGAAACAGTGTTTGAAAGAGAAATAACTTTAAGGAATTGTTCTCCTATAGTCGTATTACCAACTCTGATCAAATCAGTATCATTAATTAATGCGCGAAACGAAAGAGCATTTGCAGATGCAGCAACATTAGAATCAATGAAATTAACATTGGCTGTATTAGAATTTGTATTGACGGATAGATATGTTAGTGTACTATAAGAAGCTAGATTCAAAGTACTTGAAAAGCCATCTGAATTACCACAAACAGAAACACGAAGAGAGTCGCCAATTTCGCCAGGATATTTTGCAATCCATGAAACATCAGTATCTATCGTACCATCTTTTAAATCCCAATCATCACTATTTTTGATTGTTGAATATTCAAGATTTGCTACAGAACCTGTATTCGCAATAGCAGAAAATGCTGTATTAGAAACAAATTGAATAGAATCTGCTACAGTATTAGCGATAGCTTCACCAGCCGTATCAATAGCAAAGGCTGTTGTGTTGATGATGGATGAAATCGTTGCGCCATTAACAAGACCACCACCAGAAGAATTGATGACAAACATACCAACCTCCAGCGAATCTGTGTTACCAGTCGCCAGAATTACGTTCGCAACAGCATTTGTTACGTTTGCAGAAACTATTGGTGAGACACCGGCAGTGTTGCCGACACGTGTCGTATACAATTGATTGCCATATGCTAAAAATGAAGCACCAACAAAAAAAGTTTCTGGATTGAGATTTGTAGGTTTTCCGAATCTTTGTACTAAATTAACTTCAGAATCGACAAGTATACGTGTATCCATTGGACCCCAACGAAAAACACCAGAAATAACACCTTCAGTAGTAGAAACATTTGGAGCAATTGTTGTTAGATTATGCTCCCTTACTTCTACACCGGGAGAAATCAGAGAAGTAGCCATTTATTTAACTCCTTATTGGAATGGTTATTGATTATAAATTTCATATATATTTATCAAAATGGCACTTTCTAATCAGCCAACATCCAATAATCGTCGTGTTTATGTAATTCTAAATCAAGACTCAACAGATCATCAGTATTACCATAATCAACAACACCAAATGGAACCAAATTATCTTCCATTTCTGCTTCTGTTCTTTCTCTGATTTTCATTAGAGTGTGTATGTCCGTTAACATTTTAAAATATTGTTGTTCGGTTAACCACGCAAACAAAACTAAGCAATTATGAACAAGGGTTTCGTTTGCAACAAAATTATGATTATTTTCAACAGTTATATCGTATAGTTTACTCTCATATCCCTTTATTGGTAAATTGTATGTATATGATTTGCTGCCACAATATTGTAGATATGTGTTATTTAATTTTTTTTGTTTTTTATGAAAACGATGGGGTATTTTATATCCCATTATTGGATGTATATAAGGTGCAATCAATTCCCAAAATTTTTCGCTTTCATTGACGTTAAATTTTATTCTTGGTTTGTTGTTCGAGTATTGTATATAACAATCTAAACCAAATTTGGTTTTAAACATGTCAATAATTTTGTGATGTTCATCTACAGTAAATGAATCTGTGCATAAGATGGCGGAAGATCTTCCGCCAATTTCATTTTTATTATGCCTTGATCCATCATCCATATACCAAAAAGCTAGTGATATTGGTGTTATGTATTTTAATATATTATCAACTTTTTTAATGCCATCTATATACATAATATCTCTCAAATGATGTATTTGCCCATTTGATGGTATTTGATTTGTGTATGGTTGTGTTGTTTTTGTTTTTCTTTGTTTTTCTTTGTTTTTGTATATGGTTCCACCAAAAATTTCATGAATATATTTTGTGTATTCATAATGTTCTTTACAGTGTGTAGTGCTAAACTGATAATTTTTGCTTATTGATGCATCTCCTAGAAGCATCCCTATCATAGATGATAATTGATCATCATTGAATAAAGGATTTCTTTTTTGAAACCCTTTTTCATTATTGTTGGGAATTTTTACGAGATATTTATTATCACATTTTTCTGCTTCTATATATTCTATTGATGGTTTCATTATATCTGGAATATATGCACATTTGTGGTCTGTGGTGCAATATAATCTTTTTCTTCCTGATAGACTCTCGCCAATACTAATCCATTTTTTGGTTTTATTTGTTCTTGATATATGGTTAGTTACTGAATTCCATTCAGCAACACCATTTTTATTATATGATAAGACTTTCCCTTTATATTTATTATCTACTATCCATTTTATTGTTTTTGGTCCGTCTTCTGTTTCTATTATGTTTCTTCTGTGTAGACACATAACCAAATCATCGTGATGACCGGATTCGGCTTCATATGAATGTGCTTTTCTGGAAAATGTGGTTAGTTCATTAATCGTGTCTTGATCTTGAATGATTAGTTGGTCTTGTTCAATAAGAAGTTTTAAAATAGAACAACCAACATTTTTAACTGTTTTTGTTGTACGAACACCTTTATCGGTACTTGTTTTCATACCAGTGGTGATGACCTTGCCTTTTGCGCCTTGGTTATCTGTAAATAAAAGATTTTCGCATTCGAAATCATAATACAAAAGATCACCAACTTGTTGACCAATATCATTAGTTTCTACAAGAACATGAGCATTTCCATACATGATGCTGAATCGATGAACAATCTGTGCTAATTCTACTGGAGTGACAAAATTATCTCGGAAAGACATTACTTGTTTGTAAGGCATTTTTGTTATATTAATTACATGAAATGCTGAATAATCAAGTCCCTTACCTCGACTAACATCAACGATAATTACATATTCATTTTCTTTAATATATGATTCATACATCTTGACGCCAGCTTGGCTTTGTGATGGTAGTATAATACCTTCAACAAGAGCTTTTAGTTTAGTGCCGCTTATAAGAGTTCCTGAAGAACCCATATATTCGTTTTCAAATTCTTGTCTGAATTTTTCTTCATCGAAGTTAAGATCCGAAAGCGTTGTTTGTTTCCAAGCTTCATCTCTTCCCGGAACATCACGCCATGTCACAGAAATTAGATTGTATTCACTTTTTCCTGATCTTGCTAAACTAGTAAATTTGTAAAAATGATTTAGGCCATTAACAGTTGATACAAGAACAATTTTTGTTGTTTTACCAGAAGAAACAACTGGAGAAACCGAACCCCAAAAATCATCCCAATTATCAACAGCAGCAACTTCATCAACAAAAAGAAGATTTACAGAATAGCCACGAATAGCGTTTTTTGATGTTGAGTTAGAAAATATTACAGATTTGTTTTCAAGAACAATTTTCTGTTTGTTCCATTCAACAACACCTTGTTGTAACCAATGTGGTAAATTTTCATATGCGATTTGAATTCTGTTAAGAATTTCTTGTGCTGTTTCGCCACGGTTAGCAAGAATAGCAACAACTTTGTGTTGATGAAAAATAACATACCAAAGAATTATAACAGTCAATGCCGTAGTTTTGCCGCTTTGTCTGGCACATTCTGCGATTGTTCTTGATTCTTTCCAAACACTTCGTATAATTTCTTTTTGATATTCATATAAATGAATTGTTTCAATGCCTCTATCGACATGAACAACTTTCATATAATTTTCAGCGAAGTATATAGGATCATTTTTACATTTTTGAAATTCTGACCATAGTTCAATAGTCCATACGATATCAGTTCCAGCTTTTTTTAATAATTTGGAACCACGAAAACCTTCTAAATCTCCTATTTCATCATCAAATTTTAATGCTTTTTTGGTCATTTATTCCAAATCTTTTATTTTTTGCAACATTTCTGCTGTAGAACCAACAAAAAGATTGTTATTGACAACATCAGGTTTTTCTGCTATTGGTGCAATACCTTCTGCCTTTTCAACTTCAAGTTTTTTGCCTTTTAGTTCGACTAATTTTTCATTTGCTGATACAACTTCTTTCATAAGTTTGGTGAAAGCTTCCATTATTTTCGGATCTTCTGTATGAGAGAAAAGAACAGATAATTCCATAAGCATAGATTCGCCTATATCAGCAATTGTTTTTATATTTTTATGTGCTTCTTCATATTGTTCGTTTGTATCAGAAACATTATTGATTTTGTTTGGGACAACAATTTCTTTTGGTTCGATAGGTTCAAGATCAAAATGTTCAGCTATATCGTTATTCATTATTTATCCTTTAAGTATCTGTTTCGTCGCTCCAAGATTCTATGTATCCAAAGTCAGAATCTATAGCAATGTTTGCAGATGGTATGGTTACAGCACTATTTGATGTTGGATTACCATTTGCATCCAATCCAGGAGTTACGGTTACTGACATCACAGCTGTATTTGTAGTTGATGTATTACCAACATAAAAATTCATATCCGAAGATTTGATGATTGGTTTTGTGGTTTGAGGACCATAGAAATATGCAGACATCGTAAAATTTAATGTCCAAAAAACATTTCGTCTTTCTGTCAATTCCCCTCTAAATTTATCTTCGAATGTGATGGAATCTAGATTTACTGGTATATCCATAGTAATGTCTATATTAGGATCATTAGAAATTTTTACAGAAGATGTAAAATGAGGCTTGAAAAACGGTACAATTTGTTCTATGATTTTATTACCATCTTCTATGTTCTTTGACATCACATATAAAGAAAATGATAAATTATATGGTGCTGGTGAAAATACTCTTTTTACTGTATCTAAATCATCATCGTTCTTACGAACAATTTTGTTATGTATTCCTTGATTTCGGTCCGAATCATATTCCATTCCAGTCATTTCGAAACCCATATGCGGAAAAACTAAAAATCCTGGTGGGCAGTTCTCCATTTCAGGAGAACCATCTTTGATATCAACTCGTAATAAATTTTTGTCGCGTCCAGAATAACTTAATGGGACACGAACAAGAGTATCTTGTTCGCCATCTTCATTATTTCTTGTTATTCTTATATCATTAAATATTCTGCCAAAATACACGACATAATTTTTTAATGAACCTAAATAATAGGGACTATTACCGTATAATGACATTAATTAGCTCCCCACTCATTTTCGCCATATGGATTCGATTCTGAGAAATCGATTATCACATCACTTTCTGTTTCTATTTCATCGTTTGAATCTATAATACCCAAATCTTCTTGACCTTCTCTAAATTCTTCTCTAGTGATAATATCACCATTTTCTGCCAGAAGGGTTAGACCATCTTCTGTGAGAATAGACCAATCATACGCATTGATTGATGTTTTATCAGCAAGACAATCAATTTCAGGAATACCTGTATCCAAATCTTCATTACCATATTCCCAAACTTCGACTGTTAGATCATACATTGGCTGATGACCATGTTGATGGAAATTTGGGTGATCATCAACATATTTTATTTCATATGTGTTGTGGTCAAACACTGGTATATGAATAAGATCGCCTTCACGAGGTCGATAAATATCTTCTTCATTTTCCACAATGTTATTATTGAAATGTATTTTTGCAACCGTGAGTATTAATTGCAATCTAACCTCAATACCGAATTGAGACATGATAGCGTCACCACCAAGATAATTTTCAGAGGATTTTATGTATATTGGTATTTGATATGCAGTATCAAATGAAGATTGTGCGTCTTCATAATATATTTCATCAAATGCCTCTGATCTTCTTCTTGGCAAATAATACATATCGACACCATGGATTTCTATTGATTGCGCAACCAATTCGTCATGAACACTTTGCCATGGTGTTGGTTCATATAATTGAAAATGTGGATTAGTTGTTTTACGAACCATGTGTTTTCTATCCTATTATGAAAGAATCTGGAATTGAATATGACAGAATCATTTCATCTTCTAGCTGTTGTATTTCTAACATTGCTTCATCATATATGGTTTGACCATTCAATTGAATATTGCCAGGAAGCATCGTACCAGTGTATAATTTTAGATTATTACCCCATTGTAATTTAAACAATGCTGTTACATATCTAAGTAACCAGTGATCTTTCCATGCATCTGTCCATACATCTGGATCAACAATTTCAAATGCTTCGATAATGATATAAGTACCAAGAACAGTTTTATCCCAATCCATATCAATATATGCTCTATTTTTATGTCTATTATATCTAATAGGCATTCTACCAATCAAAATTTCTTCTAATAATCTAATATGTTGGAAAGCAGAGAAAAACGGAACGATCGAGTTCGCAGTAAGTGTATATAAATCATTTAATGCAATTTGGTATTTGATGGAGAATATGTTGTTTGTCGAACTTTCAGAATTTCCGATTGGAAATATTTTAACAGCACCAATGATATTTTCTGGCATTGGAATGAAGCCACCCAATTCGCACGTAATGCTGGCACCAGAACCACCACTAGTCGTTATACCAACAGTTGGTGGTGTTCCATAGCCATCACCATTATCATCAAGAATACATGTCAATATAGTACCATTAGCATCAGTGGTTATAGTTGCTTCTGCACCACTACCTTGAACATCTGGTGTGAAAGTGATCACATCAGAATTGGAGTATCCAGTACCACCAGCAACAACAGTACAGTCATATATAGCATCTGATTTGTTATTTGCAGTAACTACATGCTTGTAGTAAGTTCTTTCAGCACCATTGAAGTGGAATTCGTAGTAATACTTCAATGCTTGGTCTACACGATCATCAGCCTGTTCTTCTGTCATGTTTATTTTTATTAGTGGTTCACCGAGTCTTCTTTTACATGTGTCTATTAATTCTTGACGACTGTTGGGCTCTGCCATTTCTCACCTCACTATTGTATTTTATGTATTTATACTACTTTACAATTTGATTTTTTGTGTGTATAATATATCAACAATACCCCGAACGCCTCTCCAAGATGCGCACCATTCAGTCCTGAGTACAGGGCGCTATATTTAGCTAATATAGTGGGGTTACTATAACAAATGGTGATATAATGACTTATCTTGAAAGAAAAGAAGAACGAAAAAAATATTACAATAAGTATGTTAAAGGATGGAAGAATATTAAATGTATTGCTTGTAATGGAAATGGAAGATATGATAATAATGGATCGCCAAAATGTAGTTCTTGTGAAGGAACAGGAAAAATAAAGGTGTCTCCAGAAGATTGCGTTGAATATAAATCATGGGGTTTATAAAATTAATATCATATCAACTTTTATATTATGGAGATTATTATGGATAATGATTCTGAACAATTTCTGGCAGTAGTGTTTGCTATTGGTTGTGTTATTTATGGAGTAATAATGGGTATAGGTTATGTTTTTACGCCTTCGCCAAAACCATTAACTGCGAAGCAAGTTTGGCTGAATAAAATGCAGCATAATTGTAAAGCTCGTAAGAGTAAGTTGACAATTGGAGAAACTGCTGATATTGTCGAATGTTGGAGAACACCAATGTTTCGAGAACCTAAACTACAATTCACTGCAAAATTTGGTGAAAAAAAGAAAAATCATAAAGAAGAAGGTTGGACTTCGAAATTAAAACTAAGTTTTTAATGATGTATTCTAATTAAAAGGAGTTATAAAATGGGTGTGTCTACAGACGCAATTCTAACATTTGGGATTATGATAGATGAGGGTACTGACATTTCTCATCTATCAGATGATGGGTATGAAATGAACAATGAAACAGAAGATGCTTGTATGACTATTCATTGTGCTCTTGAATATCCTATGTATATTATATCAGTTCCAGAAACAAAAACTGTTGCATGGCGGGGTTATCCTAAAGGAATTGATGTGGATTCTTTTAAGGTTCCACAAGAAAAAATAGATAAATTGATTGCTTGGTGTGAGAAACATGGTATTACAGGTACTCCACAATGGTATCTGTGTAGTCTTTGGGGTTAATTATGATAAATGTAGAACAACAAAAAGAAAATCTAGAAAAACGTATGCATGAATGTATGCATGAACCAGATATTGTGATCAAATATCCGTTATCTTGGAAATTAGTTAATAATAATGGTTGTTGGATATTTCAATTTTGTGATAATGATGGGAATTTTTTCTTTGGTAATGATATTACAGAACCAGAAGATGCTGCTTTAATAGTAAAAACCGTAAATAGTTCTCATGAAAAAAATATCAAATTGAAAAAACTATTGAATTCTACTTACGATGTATCATCTCGCGAAAAAGTCATGCAATCTTGGGATTATTATCGTCAGCTAATTGCGAATGGTAATAGATCATCCTTACCGCGTGATTGGTTTGAAAGTATAATAGATGATAGAGATGAAAAAATTTTAGAACTTGAGAGAAAAATAGAACACCTAAATGATAATATTGATGATTGTATAGAAATTTTAATGATGCATAAAAAAAGGGGCGATTAATCGCCCCTTAATCACTATTCTTTGTTGTCTTCTTTTTCATCAACAACGTCATCTTTCTTGAGTTTTTCACCAATTCTATCTTTAAGTCTAGTTACCCAAGCTGGTGGTTCTGGGTATATATACCACGCTAGATACAGGCCAAGAACCATTCCAAGAAAACCATATAGCATTTTATTTCCCTTCTAATTTTTATATGATGTTCATATTAAAAAATATTTATGCTTTGACTTTACCAGCCATATGCAACATGGATCTAGAACCAAACCAAAAACCAACAATACAACCAAAGATTGCATTTGTGTAATTATCCCATACAACATTAAGTATTTCTGCTGGATCTGTACCTTGCCAAAGCATAATAACTGCTAATGTGATTTTCAATCCAACAAATGCAATGAAAAAACTATATGTTATAAGAGGTCTGACAGAAGCGCGTAAGATGTCAATATACTTATTACTAGGAATATTAAGATCATGCTCTCGTACAGATTTCCCCTCTTCCGCAGAGGCTTTAACAGTTTCAAGAAAAATTTGGCCATCAAGTCCTTGAGCCATTGCTTCCATTCGAAGTTTCGTGAGTTCGATTTCATGTTTAAACTGTTGCCCCTTTTCCAGCCATCCGACCAATTGCGGTATTGCTGATGCTAAAAGACCTAATACGGCTGGCAATGCACCAGCAAGTAGTGTGAGCATAATTAATCTCCTGTTACTTCAGGCAAAGTAATATTACCTGATATTTTTTTGAGTTTTTCTTTTGTTCTGCCATATGCAGTGACACCAACGATTGTTAACATTGATATATGGAATAAACCACCACCTTTTAATGTGATTGGCTCCCATTGTTCTATAGCAACTCCAGCAAATACTTGTGCTCCAGAATATCCTATTGGTGCCAGAATGAAATCAAACAGAACACAGAAGAAATATAACCATGCTACAGCTGGTCTCCAACCGCCTCTAAACCATTTTTCGTAATTATCATTATCCATATCAACCCATCCATAAATATTATATATTATCAATATATATTTATAACAAAAAGGTTTTTGCGAAATGATGTATGACTTCACTAAATTTTGGTTTCTTGATTCAAAATTATATTGGCAGCAAATATTTGATGAATTTCAACCAAAAAATGCGCTTGAAATAGGTTCATTTGAAGGACAATCTGCTGTTTTTATGATTGAAAACGGCATTGAGCATTTAGACTGTGTTGATATATGGGATTGTGATGAAATTGTAGATTTTGATTTCTTTAGAGATGATGGTGTTTATATTCAAAGTAGAACGAAAATATTTGAAAGATTCAAATACAATACAGATTTAGCGCAGAAAGACCTAGAATATCCTGTAAACCTGGAATATCATAGAATGTCTTCAAAAAAATATTTCAGAAATGTTGTTGATGATTATGATCTGATATATATAGATGGTTCGCATAAATCAAATGATGTATTAAGAGATGCAGTATTATCATTTGATTGTTTGCGTTCTGGAGGAATTATTATATTTGATGATTATGATTGGGTTTCTCCAAATGATACGAATATTGAACATACGCCGAAAATTGCTATCGATGCTTGGATATCAGTGATGAAACCGTTTATTACTGAATATGAAACAAATAACAAAAAACAAAAATATTTCACTAAAAACAAATAGGCACATGAAATGAAAACAAACTTTGAAAAATTAGATTTTATTGTTCCATCAGAAATATTTGATGTATATCAATCCATTCCACACGATACATTCAATATCAAAACCTCACCGAAATATCCTGATGATATCTTATATGGTAATGGTGTTCTGAAAGGAACAGGACGAACAGAATCAGAATTCACTGAATTATGCGAAAGATTCAAAGGAACCGTGTTTCAATATGTATTGGATGAAGTTTCTGAATACTATAATGTTGGCAGAGCACGTATTATGTGTCTTGATCCTCGTAGATGTCTTTCCTGGCATCAGGATGGTAATAGAAGACTACATCTTCCACTTCAAACAAATTTTGGCTGTCATATGGTCATAAACAATGAAAGTAAACATCTACCAAAAGGTGAATGGTGGATGACCAATGCTTTTGATTATCATACTGCTTTCAATGGTGGAGAAGAAAAAAGATATCATTTAGTTCTGTGTATTAATGATAGTTGATATTGAATATAAAGAAATATTGAGATTTTGGCAACGATCTGATATGTGGGGAAATTATGAACACAATCAGATAAATCCATATACATATGATGGTGTATACGATGAAAGTATCAAATTTTCCATACCAACCTTTTATGGTTTCATAGAAAATGATAAAATCGTTGGAGTCAATTCATTCTACCATACTAATAGTAATGAATGTAGATCCAGAGGATTATATGTTCTTCCTGAATACCGTAAAAATGGTATTGCTGAAACATTACTCAGAAGTGCAATAGAAATAAATTCTGATGGTGGTTATGAATTTATTTGGTCCAAACCAAGAGTAACAGCACAGAAAGCATATCAAAATGCTGGTTTCTCCATAACGTCTGGTGTATTCAATAAAAATCCTGATGGATCATCTACATATCATAATAATGTTATGTGTAAATATGTTTACTAACTATTTCTTTAAATTTATCTTTACTTTCTGCTTTTGGGACGCACACCCCACAACCACAATGATCATTAGGACAAATCATTGTTGGCGGTTTGCCTTCTTTTCTAACCTTTTCTTCTAGCCATGTAATATAATCATCTGATTTTGAAAGATTGCATATTGGTCCTCTCGAATCACTAAAACTATTCACATGACTCAATAAAGGACCAATTTCAACTTTTGGTGTGTCTGTTGTTTTGGCCATACATGTTTGATGGTGGTATGCAACATCCTTATCTTCCTCGATATGCAGGAAGAACCAGTTGACCATACAACCCCAACCTTTGAAATTGGATTGTTCAATAAACATCGTGTCTTTCGTTTCTTTGCCATCAGAAACACACATAGAGCGGCCACCACAACACATTCTACCCATCTTGCGTACATCACCATCCTTTGATGGTTTAAGCGCTGTAGAGTCTCCTATGAGTTTGTTTTTGGTCTGCCAATGATTCTTGATATAGTCCATCTGTACATCATTATACTGATGACTTGTTCTTCTCATTTCACCATCCATGTCCTCGAACCATTCGTATCTATGTCTACCATCATCACCAATGGTTCTTGGAATGTATTTGATGTTGTTTGGCTTAAGAACAGTTTCAATTAGATCAATACAATCATCCCAATGATCAACATGCATCATCACATTGACCTTCAGTTTATGTGGATTTTTAATTTGACTTCTCATCCAAACAAGATTGTCTCTACAAAGATTTCTCTGTTTTTCATTGCCTTCACAGTGATATGATACCGTAATGGAATCCATATTATCTAATAGAAATTGTCCTCGTCTCTTAGACCATGTTCCATTAGTAGTTAGATTTAGCGAGAAATGTGGATATTCCTTTTTAAGGTGTTCAACTAAAGGAAAGAAATCAGGATTGATTGCAGGCTCACCACCAGTGAATGAAATAACCGCTCTCCAATCGGTCTTATGATACTGCTCATAGATTGAATAGTATTCATCAATAAATTTAGCAGTTTTCTTGAATCTTTCTAGTTTATTGAATGGTGCTGTTGTTGAATGCATCCAGCCGGTGCAGTAAGAGCAATCGAAATTACATCTTCGACCAAGATCCCACACAATCATTTTGGTTGGTGTCTGATTGGTTGTGATTAGGTTGATTTTTTTCATGTGTTTTATCGCTTATATAAGTTATCAATTTTTCTGCCGATATTTTAGTGCTTAATTCATTGGGATGCATATCATGAGGATCGATTATCATATTAGAAGAAAAATCATTATATAAAGCAGTCCCATGCATTTCAACCCATATTGGCCAACCATAAAAGTTTTCTGAAATTTCGTCATAATATGGATGTGATATAAAATGGTTAAATATTTTTGCTTTTTCTTTTTCGTTATATATAGTTACCAATGATGAGCATTGAAATAATTTAATATTATAAAGTCTACAGATATCAATCATAATTTTGGACCATATATAAAAATCGTCTATATCTTTTTCAGGAAAAATACTACCAATTTTGAACAATGAATTGAACAAATCCAAAAGAAGAGGATTTGTATTTGCGTTATCCAACTTTGGATTATGTTTGTTATACTTAGTAGAATGTATTGTATTATAATATTTATCATTAAATTTATAGAATGTTGGTATATCAATTCTATTGAATTCACTCCAGCATATAATAACCGTATCTATGTTATCATAGTTTTTGATTACATATTCAAAAACTATTTTGAATATACGTTCATTTGATATTCCAGCCACAGCTAGATTTATTGGGCTTAGTTTAAATCTTTTTGCGATGATCACATCTATAGTAGGCCATGGTTCAAATACAGGCCATTCCCAATATTCGTCATAATTCAAAAGAGATTTTTGGAGAATTTTACCATTTTTAGAAATTTCGTTTTTGTATTTAACATAATCTGCAACCATACTACAGCCACCAACAACAAGCTCATTTTTAGTAGATTTTGAATTCACCAATTACCTCCAATTTTTCTTTTTCTTCCATACGAAAGTTTGATTGTGGCATGGGCTTATGTTTTTCATTAAGAGACGTATTTATTAGAAAAGGAACACCAGTGAGTTCATAAAATTCTTCAAGAACTGCCCGCAATGGAGAAGAGCATTTTTCCTCAACTACCTGCACTCTTGCTGTATTGTCAAGGTGAATAATGCTTGGAA